>Ga0326728_10022361_pt1 | contig 11746 bp, 10 predicted proteins | sample MB3enrmetagenome_FD_207602 | JGI IMG/M metagenome (GOLD analysis project Ga0326728, IMG submission 207602) | Lab enriched peat soil microbial communities from McLean, Ithaca, NY, United States - MB31MN | ecosystem: Environmental > Terrestrial > Soil > Wetlands > Peat | place: USA: New York... | reverse complement strand
GCCGGCGTCGTCGGCGAAGAAGCTCTTGAGCGCGTTCTTGAGCTTGTAGGAACGGTCGGAATCGCCGGCGATCTCGAGCTCGACGCCGAGCAGGTCCATAGTCGAGGGGGCTATCATCAGCCGCGGCACGGCGGTCGGCGTGACGACTTCGGCGACCGTCCGCTCGCCCATCAGCACATCGTAGGTCGAGGCGATGCGCGATTTGCGGTCGATGCCGAGGCCGGTCGAAGCGTTGCCCTGCGGGTCGAGGTCGATGATCAGCGCGCGTTCGCCGATCGCCGCCAGGGCGGTGCCGAGGTTGATCGCCGTCGTCGTCTTGCCGACGCCGCCCTTCTGGTTGGCGAGCACGAGAATGCGCGGCGCGACCGCGGGTCTGACCTCGGCGGCTTGGTTGGCGGTCGACAGGGCGTCGGTCATGGAAGGACTTTCGAACGGCTGCGCGCCCGAAGAATCGCCGCTTCGGGATCGAGCTTGCTGGCGAGAACGTCGATCGTCAGATCGGGCGCGGCGGGAAGGGCCTCGAGCTGCGCCTCGGCCGAGCGTCCGCGCGGAAAAACCCCAACCGCGCCGTGCATGATCCACACTTTGGCCAATTCGAGGAGTCGCGGCAAGGGGGCGAAGGCGCGGGCGACGACCGCGTCCACAGGCAGCAGGCTTTCGGGCGCGATTCGCTCGACTCTTTCGGCGTGAATCTCGGCGGGCGCGCCGGTCGCCCGCGCCACTTCGCGCAAGAAAGCGCATTTGCGCCGGTCGCTGTCGATCAGATGGACGCGCGCGCCAGGCTCGTCGGCGAGCAAGATCGCGATCACCATGCCGGGGAAGCCGGCGCCCGAGCCGAGGTCGACCCAGCGCCGCGCGGCCGGCGCAAGCGGCGGGAGCTGGGCCGAGTCGGCGATGTGGCGGGTCCACACTTCGGCGAAGCTCGCCGGGGAAATGAGATTGGTGACCGTCCGCCAGCGGCCGAGCAGGTCGACGTAGATCGCCAGCCGCGCCTCGGCCTCGGGCGAGACGGGAACGAGCGCCAGCGCCCGGGCGCGGTCGGCGTCCGCCGGGGGGTGTTTCACGTGAAACAGGGCGTTGGACTCGGAGGGGTCGCGGCGTCTTGTAGACGCGCCCGGTGGGCGCGTCAGGGCGCGGCCAACGGCCGCGCCACCAGTTCCGCCACTGTTCGGGCGAGAGGGGCGCCGGTCACGCATCGGCGCGTTCGCGTGCGCGGCGGCGCGCATGGGCTGCGATCAGCGCCAGCGCGGCGGGCGTCGCGCCCTCGATGCGGCCGGCCTGGCCGAGGCTCGCCGGACGCGCGGCGAGGAACTTCGCCCTCAGCTCGTTGGAGAGGCCCGACAGGCTGGCGTAGTCGAGGTCGGCGGGGATCGCCAGCGCCTCGCTCCGGCGGTGGCGCTCGATGTCGGCCTCCTGGCGGTCGAGATAGACCGCGTATTTGGCGTCGGCCTCGAGCCGCCGCGCGAGCTTGGCCGGAATGTCGGCGAGCTCGGGCCAGACGCGCGCCAGCGCCTTGAGGCTGAGATGCGGCTGGGCGGCGAGCTCGAAGGCGGAGCGGCGCACGCCGTCTTGGTTGATCGGAACGCCGGCGGCGGCGAGCGCGGTCGGCGCCGCCTTGGCCGCCTTCATCATCGCCCGCGCCGCTTCCAGGCTCGCGGCCTCGGCGCGGTGGAGGGCGGCGCGCGCGCCGCCGACGCAGCCGAGCGCGATTCCCTTGTCGGTCAGCCGCTCGCCGGCGTTGTCGGCGCGCAGCGACAGCCGGTATTCGGCGCGCGAGGTGAAGATGCGATAGGGCTCGCTGACGCCGCGGGTGACGAGGTCGTCGATCATCACGCCGAGGTAGGATTCGGCGCGGTCGAAGCGCGCGGGGGCGAGCCCGCCGGCCTGGCGCGCCGCGTTCACGCCCGCCGCCAGCCCCTGCGCCGCGGCTTCTTCGTAGCCGGTGGTGCCGTTGATCTGGCCGGCGAAGAACAGCCCGGCGACGCGGCGCGTCTCCAGGCTGGCGTCGAGCTCGCGCGGATCGACATAGTCGTATTCGATCGCGTAGCCGGGCCGGACGATGCGCGCTGTTTCTAATCCAGGAATGGTCGCGACGAACGCCGCCTGCGCCTCGGCCGGCAGCGAGGTCGAAATGCCGTTGGGATAGACGGTCGGGTCGTCGAGCCCTTCCGGCTCGAGGAAGATCTGGTGGCTGTCGCGGTCGGCGAAGCGGACGACCTTGTCCTCGATCGACGGGCAATAGCGCGGGCCGCGGCCGGAGATCGCGCCGGAATAGACGCCGGTGCGATGGGCGTTGGCGCGCACGATCGCGTGGCCTTCGGTGTTGGTGCGGGTGATGTGGCAGCAGACCTGCGGCGTGACGACCCGCTCGGTCAGCGCCGAGAACGGTTCGGGCGGTTCGTCGCCGGGCTGGACTTCGAGCCGCGCCCAGTCGATCGTCGTTCCGTCGAGCCGCGGCGGGGTGCCGGTCTTGAGCCGGCCGAGCGTAAAGCCCGCCTGGCTCAGCGAGTTCGCCAGCTCGACCGACGGCTTGTCGCCGACCCGGCCGGCCGGCGTGCGCTGTTCGCCGAGATGGATCACGCCCTTGAGGAAGGTGCCGGTGGCGACGACCAACGCCGCGCAGGCGAGGGTTCGGCCGTCGGCGAGCTCGAGGCCGCGGATTGCGCCCTCGGCGATGACCAAGCGGCTCGCCTCGGCCTCGACCACCGTCAGGTTTTCGGTCTCGGCGATCAGCCGCTGCATCGCCAGACGATAGAGCTTGCGGTCGGCCTGGGCGCGCGGTCCCTGCACCGCCGGTCCCTTGCGGCGGTTGAGGACGCGGAACTGGATGCCGGCGGCGTCGGCGGCGCGCCCCATCAGACCGTCGAGGGCGTCGATCTCGCGCACCAGATGGCCCTTGCCGAGCCCGCCGATCGCCGGATTGCAGCTCATCACGCCGATCGTGTCGAAGCGCTGGGTGACGAGCGCCGTGCGCGCGCCGACCCGCGCCGCCGCCGCCGCCGCTTCGCAGCCGGCGTGGCCGCCGCCGATGACGATGACGTCGTAGGAATTGGACACCGAGGCTAACCCGTCATGACCGTCCCCGGACTTGATCCGGGGATTGACCCGGCCGTCATGACCGGGGTTGACCCGGTCATCCAAGCGCTGACCGGGGATGGAAGAGCGCGTAGCGCTCCACCCTTCGACACACCCTGGATGGCCGGGTCAAGTCCGGCCATGACAGGGACGTGCTGTTTCACGTGAAACAGGCCTCATTTGCCGACGCACAACCGTTTGAAGATGTCGCCGAGCACGTCTTCGACGTCGATCCGGCCGGCGATCCGCTCCAGCGCGCGGCCGGCGAGCCGCAGGTCCTCGGCGACCAGCTCCAACTCGCCTTGCGCCGGGTCGAGCGCGCGTTCGAGCGCCGCCAGCGCGTCGGCGTAAGCCACCCGGTGCCGCTCCAGCGTGATCAGCGCCGGTGCCGGTCCGGTCATTTGCTCTGCCGCGACATCGGCGATCGCGTCAAGCAATTGTTCGAGTCCCTCGCCGGTGACGGCCGAAATCGGCATCGTCCCCGCCGCCGCCGCGCCGCCGAGGTCGGCCTTGGTCGCCACCGCGATCATCGGGCCGGCGCCGTCGAAGGTGGGCGCCTCGCGCGCGGCGGCGTCGGTCAGCCACAACGTCAGGTCGGCGCGTTCGGCGCGCCGCCGCGCGCGGGCGACCCCCTCGCGCTCGATCGGATCGTCGGATTCGCGCAGGCCCGCGGTGTCGACCAGCGTGACGGGAAAGCCGCGCAGGTCGAGCGAGGCCTCGACGAGGTCGCGCGTCGTGCCGGGAATGGCGGAGACGATCGACACCTCGCGCCGCGCCAGCGCGTTCATCAGCGTCGATTTGCCGACGTTCGGCGGGCCGGCGATGACGACGGTGAAGCCGTCGCGCAGGCGCTCTCCGGCGAAAGCGCCGGCGAGCGCGGCGCGCGTCCGCGCTTGGGCTTTGGCGACGATCGCGCGCGCCTGATCGAGCGACAGCGCGTCGGCGTCCTCGACGTCGGAAAAGTCGATCTGCGCCTCGATCAGCGCCATCGCCTCGGCGACGGAAGCGCGAATCGCCTCGGCGTCGCGGCTCAGCGCGCCGCCGGCGATTCTGAGCGCCTGGCGGCGCTGCGCCGCGGTTTCGGCGTCGACGAGATCGGCGAGGCCCTCGACCTCGGACAGATCGAGCTTGCCGTTCTCGAACGCGCGCCAGGCGAATTCGCCCGCCTCCGCCGGCCGCAGTCCGGGCAGGCGCGCCAGCGCGGCGACGATGCCGGCGATCGTCGCGCGGCCGCCGGTCGCCTGCAGCTCCGCCATGTCTTCGCCGGTGAAGCTGCGCGGCGCGACGAAGCGGACGACCAGCGCCCGGTCGAGCGTTTCGCCGCTCGCGGGATCGCTGAGCGTCGCCAGCGTCGCGACGCGGTCGGGGAACGCCTTGCCCGGCGCCAGCGCCGCCAGCGCCGCCGCGCAACGCGGGCCGGAAACGCGGATGACGGCGATCGCCGCGCGCCCCGCGCCCGAGGCGGGAGCGAAGATCGTGTCGCGCGAGGCGGGAAGGAAAGGCGCGCCGGCCATGACCGCAACATCCATTTTGCGCGCCGGAGCGGCGCGGCGCCGCGTTCTATCATGCGCACGGCGAATTGCGTCGCCGCCGATTGCGCCGCTCCGCCCGACGTCCCAAATTCACGCACGGCAAACCGCGGAGGACGCGCCGATGCTGGTCGACGGACAATGGAGCGGAGATTGGCAGCCGATGCAGGCCAAGGACGCCAAGGGCGGCTTCGTCCGCCAGGCGTCGCAGTTCCGCAACTGGGTGACGCCGGACGGCCGTCCCGGTCCGACCGGCGAAGGCGGTTTCGCCGCCGAGGCGGGCCGCTACCACCTCTATGTCGCGCTGACCTGCCCGTGGGCGTCGCGCACACTGATCGCGCGTCGGCTGAAAGGGCTCGAAGGCGTCGTCAGCGTCGCCGTGGTCGAACCGGCGATGACCGGGCAGGGCTGGCGCTTCGGCGACTATCCGGGCGCGGGCCCCGATCTGGTCAACGGCGCGGCCTATCTGCATGAGCTCTACACCCGCGCCGATCCGCACTACAGCGGCCGCGCCACCGTTCCCGTCCTGTGGGACCGGTCGCGGCGGACGATCGTCAACAACGAATCGGCCGACATCGTCAGGATGTTCAACGCCGGCTTCGGCGCGCTCGCGGATCCCTCATTGGACCTCTATCCATCTGATATTGCAAATGAAATAGACGCGCTCAACGACCAGCTGTACCATGGGCTCAACAACGGCGTCTATCGCGCCGGCTTCGCGGCGACCCAGATCGCTTACGAAGAGGCGTTCAAGCAGGTGTTCGCGACGCTCGACGCGCTCGAGGCGCGGCTCGCCGACGGGCGGCGCTTCCTGTTCGGCGATCGTTTCACCGAGACCGACATTCGCGCCTTCGTCACGCTGGCGCGCTTCGACGTCGCCTATCACGGCGTCTTCAAATGCAACCGCAGGCGCATCGTCGACTATCCCGCGCTGCAGGCCTATCTGCTGCGCATCCTCGACTGGCGCGGCCTCCGCGAGACGGTGTCGATCGACCACATCAAGCGCGGCTATTACTCGATCAAGTCGCTCAACCCCAACGGCGTCGTGCCGCTCGGGCCTGACATTGCGGGCTTGACCGATCGCGCCTGAGCGCGCCGCGGCTAAGGCCCTTTGTAGGGCGGCGTGCAGACGACGTATTGGTCGGTGATGACGTCGCGGTCGCCCTGCTTTTCGCGCTGGAAATAGAGATAGCAGATGCTCAGCGCGCCGGTGCGGTAGTCGACGCGGAACACGCCGCCCTCCTGTTCGTGGCGCGTCGCGATCAGCCCGTAGTCGCCCGGCTCCTGCTTGGTCGCGCCGTCGCCGCTGCGGTAGCACACCGTAATGCCGAAAGCGCCCGGCTCGATGTCGGTCTTGCCGGGGTTGTGGGCGTATTGGCAGGCGATGACGTCGCCGGTCAGCTTGTCGAGCCGATAGACGAGCGACAGGTTGATCTGTGGCGCGGCGAGGAATTCGAATTGTGGCGCCGCCGCCGCCGCGCCGATCGCCGCGCCGAATGCGGCAAGGAAAAAGAGGATGCGTCGCATCGCCGGACCTCGCGCTGGAAGCGAATCACCGGCGCGAGTCTAGAATGCGTCGCGATGGGAGGGAATCGCCGTCGCCGCGGGGCGCTTGTCGATGAGGGGGATTGCGACCTGAGTTCACCCACTGCCCTCATCCTGAGCCGCCTGCGCAAGCAGGCGAGTCGAAGGATGAATTCAGAAAGCGCCGATCAGCGCTGCGCCTTTGTTTTCCGTTTCGCCAGGGCGACGAGCGACGCGAAATCGCCGCGGATGTACGCTTCCTTCTTGGCGCGCGACCATCCTTTGATACGCCGCTCCGCAGCGATCGCTTCGTCAATGTGCTCGTAAGCCTCGGAGAAGACGAGCTTCACGGGACGACGATAGGCTGTCCACGCGCCCGGGATCAGCCCTTGCTCGTGCTCGCTGGCTCGTTCCTCCACCGATCGCCGAGTCAAGCCGGTGTAGTAGCTGCCGTCGGCGCAGCGCAGGATATAGAGCGAAGCGCCGCTCATTCGTTCGACCCCTCAATCGTGGATCGCCGGCGATGATACAGCGGGAAATCGCGTTTGGCAGGGTCGGCGCCAATCCCCCTCGTCGTTCGAGACGCGCCGCTGCCGCGGCGCTCCTCACGATGAGGGGGATTGGGTGAGCGCCCTCGTCGAGAATTTCCCGGTCGTCCTCGCGAAGTCTTCCCTCCGCCCTCATCCTGAGCCGCTTGCGCAGCAAGCGAGTCGAAGGACGAGGGCGGCGCGCGGAGAAAGTCGCGACCTCGCCGTTCGAGACGCGCCGCCGATGCGGCGCTGCTTATGACGAGGGGATCGGGGCCTCGCGCGGGGACGCGTCAGGCCGTCAGCACGTCCTTCGACGCGACGGTCGAATCGGCGTTGAGCCGGTAGACCAGCGGCACGCCGGTGGCCAGCTCCATCGTCGGGATCGTCTCCGGGGTCAGGCGGTCGAGCACCATCACCAGCGCGCGCAGGCTGTTGCCGTGAGCGGCGACCAGCACGCGCTTGCCGCGCAACACTTCGGGCAGGATGTTCTGGCAGTAATAGGGCAGCGCGCGCGCCACCGTGTCCTTGAGGCTCTCGCCGCCGGGCGGCTGGACGTCGTAGCTGCGCCGCCACAGATGGACCTGCTCCTCGCCCCACTTCTTGCGCGCGTCGTCCTTGTTGAGCCCGCAGAGGTCGCCGTAGTGGCGTTCGTTGAGCGCCTGGTCGCGAGACTCCGGCAGCCCGGTCTGGCCGAGCTCGGCGAGGGTCAGCGCCAACGTCCGCTGGGCGCGGATGAGGGCGGAGGTGAATGTGACGTCGAACTGGAGGCCGCGCGCCTTCAGCCGTCGTCCCGCGATCTTGGCTTCTTCGACGCCGAGCGGCGAGAGGTCGACGTCCCTCCAGCCGGTGAACAGGTTCTTGAGGTTCCACTCGCTCTGGCCGTGGCGCAGCAGCACGAGCAGACGTTCCGATTGCGGCATGAGTCATGTCTCCAAGGCGGGCGCGGGGTTCAAAGCACGATCCGCCGCCCTCGACAATCGCAAAACGCGCGCGTCCGCATTGCGCCGGCTCAACCGCTGGCCGCCGCCTGGCGATGGGCGACCGGCGCGAGACCGGGCGGCAGCGCCATCGCTTTGCGCTGCGCCAGCCGCCGGACGCCGACCGGGCGGTAGAGCTGCTTGGTCGCCTCGACGATATGGACGCCGGCGAAAGGCAGGCCGATCGCCGCGCCGACCCGTTCGATCGCCGGCGCCGAATTGAGGAAGAAGCGGCGGCGGAACGGCGGCGCGTAGAGCGCCTCGCCCCAGAAGACCGGGGTGAACAAGGCCTCGCGCATCAGCTCGCGCAACTGCGTCTTCGAATAGGGCTGACCCTGGCCGAACGGGGTGCCGTCGACGCGCGCCCACACGCCGCGCCGCGACGGCACGACGAACATCGCCCGGCCGCCCGGCGCCAGCACGCGCCCGACCTCCTCCAGCACCGCGTCGGGATGCTCGGCGGTCTCCAATCCATGCACGACGAGGGCGCGGTCGATCGAGGCGTCGGGCAGCGGCAACATGTCGAGCGCCACCAGCGCCGCCGCGGCGCGGCCTTCCGCCGGCCAGCGCACGACGCCGACTTCGGCCGGCGCCAGCGCGAGCGTGCGCTGCGCTTCGTCGCGAAATCGCTCCAGCAGCGGGCCAGCGAAGCCGAGGCCGAGGATCGACAGGCCGCGGCAGTCGTCCCACCGCGCGCGCAGCACGCGGCCGATCAACCGCCGCGTCACGTCGCCCAGCGGCGAAGCATAAAAGGCGACGAGGTCGTTGACGTCGAGCGGCATGGTTGGCTAGGCCTGTCGGCGGGCGCGGCGAATGTGAACCTTTCGACGCCGCGGCGCAAACGCCGCCCGATGGCGGAAAACGACGAGGCGGCGATGACCATTCACCTGCGCCAGTTTCTCTGCCTGAAGGACAATTACGGCGTCCTGGTTCACGATTCGGACACCGGCGCGACCGCGGCGATCGACGCGCCGGACGGGGAAGCGGTGATCGCTGCGGCCGAAGCGCAGGGCTGGACGCTCACCGACGCGCTGATCACCCATCATCACGCCGACCACGTCCAGGGCCTGCCGGCGCTGCGCGCGCGCTATCCCAAGCTCAGCGTCGCCGCTCCGGCCACGGAGGCGGCGCGCATCGGCGGCGTCAATCGCCCGCTCGCCGAAGGCGACTTCGCGCGCGTCGGCCGGCTCGCCGCCAAGGTCATCGAGACGCCCGGCCATACCGCCGGCCATATCGTCTACTGGTTCGAGCAGGACGAGATCGCCTTCGTCGGCGACACCTTGTTCTCGCTCGGCTGCGGCCGCGCGTTCGAGGCGCCGCCGGCGGTGCTGTGGGAGTCGCTGCTGAAGCTCGCGGCGTTGCCCGGCTCGACCCAGATCTACTGCGGTCACGAATACACCGAGGCCAACGCGCGCTTCGCGCTGACGATCGAGCCGGCCAACGCCGTGCTCAAGGCGCGCGCCGGCGAGGTCGCGACGCTGCGCGCCGCCGGCACGCCGACGCTGCCGACCACCATCGCCGCCGAGCTTGCGGCCAATCCGTTCCTGCGCGCCGAAGAGCCGACGGTGCAGGCGGCGATCGGCATGGCGGGCGCCGACCCGGCGGCGGTCTTCGCCGAAATCCGCGCCCGCAAGGATCGCTTCTGAGCCCCCGGCGCGGCGTGGTTGCCGAATCGTTAAACGGAAACCTCGCTTTAACCGATCGCCGATACATTTCGCCGGCGCGGCGGAGATCGGGCGGGCGATGGATCGGCTGAACGAAACGGACGGCGCAAGCGCGAACGACGCGCCGGCGCGGGCGGGCGGCCCATCCAGCGAAGCGGGCGTCGCCGACGCGTTCGCGCTCGATCCGCGCGCGACCCTCAATCGCCTGCGCGCGGTGGTCTACGACTGGGACATCGCCAGCGACCGCCTGTCGTGGGGCCCCAACGCCGCCGAGACGCTCGCCGCGTTCCCGGCGAGCGCGCTGGCGACCGGCGCGGGTTTCGCCGAGCTCGTGACCGCCGACTCGCCGACGTCGCGCGATCTCGCGATCCGGGAATCGAGCGGCCTCGACGGCGGCGACGGCGCGCCCTACCGCGCCGTCTATCGCCTCGCCCCGCCCGGCGGCGGCGTGTGCGCGGTGGAGGATTTCGGCCGCTGGACCGCCGACGCGAGCGGACGCCCGGCGCGCGCCCACGGCTTGATGCGGCTTGTCGCCGCCGACGAAACGCCGAGCGTCGGCGAGGCCGCCGGCCTGCCGGAGCGGCGCGCGTTCGCCCGCGCGCTCGAAGCGCGTCTGGCCGAGGCGCGGCCCGGCGACGCTGCGTTCTCGGTGGCGATCGTCGGGCTGGAGAATCTCGGCGAGCTCAACCGCCGCTACGGCTGCGAAGCGGCCGACGCGGCGATCGCGGCGGTCGGACGCCGCCTCGCCGGCGCCGTGCGCGCGATCGACACGGTCGCCCATTTCGCCGGCGGCAAGTTCGCGGCGCTGCTGTCGACGGGCGCAGAAGAGCAACTGGCGACCGCCGCCTGCCGCCTCATCCAGCGCATTTCGGCGGAGCCGGTCGCCACGTCGGCGGGGCCGTTGCGCGTTTCGGCGCGCATCGGCGCGGCCGTGGCGCCGCGCCATGGACGCAGCGCCTGCCGCCTGCTGCAGCGCGCCGAGGAAGCCTACGAACTGGCGGCCGGCGAGCCGCGCCGCTTCGCCGTCTACGCGCCCGGCCAGGCGATCAGCGAAGCGCAGCGCCGCGAAACTGCGCTCGCCGACGAGATCCTCGCCGCGCTCAATCAGCGTCGCATCCTGGCCGCCTACCAGCCGGTGGTCGGCGCCGCCGACGGGCGCGTCGCGTTCTACGAAGCTCTGCTGCGGGTCAGGCAGGAGGATGGCGAGATCGTCGGCCCGGCGACCTTTCTGCCGGTCGCCGAAAAAGTCGGGCTGATCGACCAGCTCGACCAGCGCGTGCTCGAACTCGCGCTCGACCGCCTCGTCGCCGATCCGGGCCTGCGCGTTTCGGTCAATCTCTCGGTCGCAACCCTGCGCTCGCCGGGCTGGCTCGACCGCCTCGAGGCGACGCTCGGCGCCCATCCCGGCGCGGCGCCGCGGCTGATCGTCGAGATCGTCGAGACGCTGGCGCTCGAACCGGCCGACGAGATCGAGCGCCTGCTCGCCGGCGTCAAGGCGCTCGGCATGAAGATCGCGATGGACGATTTCGGCGCCGGCCACACCTCGTTCCGCAACCTGCGCCGGCTGGGGATCGACATCGTCAAGATCGACGGCGCCTTCGTCCAGAACGTCGCCAGCTCGCTCGACGACCGCGCGTTCGTCCGCAGCCTCGCCGATCTCGCGCGCCATCTCAGCCTGACGACGGTGGCCGAATGGGTCGAGGACGAGGAAGCGCGCCGGTTGCTGCGCGACTGGGGCGTCGACCTGCTGCAGGGTCGGCTCGTCGGCCGGCCGGAGATTTACGAACCTGCCGCCGCCGCGCCGACCGCGCCGCGCGCGCGCGCCGCCGGCTGAGCTGTCAGCTTCCCGGCTTGTCGGTGAGGCTGTCGAGCCGCCGGCGCATCTCGGTCAGTTGGGCGCGCAGCTCGTCGATGTCGGGCTTCGCCGCCGGGGCTTCGGCCTTGGCCGGATCGGCCGCCGCGCCGTTCGGCGGCGCCGTCTTCGCGCCTGCGAAAGGCGAGAACAGCCCGAGCGCCTGGTTGAAGGCGGCGAGGTTCTTGCGCGTCATTTCCTGCAGCGCGCCGAAGGAGGCGGGCGAAAACGGCGCCTGGCCGAAGGCGCGCGTCGCCGCCTCGCGGATCGCCTGAGTCTCGCCGCTGAACTGGTCGATCGAATATTCGAGATAGCTCGGCAGGAACGCCTGCACGCTGTCGCCGTAGAAGCGGATGATCTGGCGCAGGAAGGTGATCGGCAGCAGCGATTGGCCTTCGATTCCCTCCTGCTCGAAGATGATCTGGGCCAGGACCGATCGGGTGATGTCTTCGTTCGTCTTGGCGTCGTAAACGACGAAATCCTCGCCGGTTTTGACCATCTTGGCGAGATCGGCGAGCGTCACGTAGGCGCTCGACGCGGTGTTGTACAGCCGGCGGTTCGCGTATTTCTTTATCGTGATCGGTGAGCTGGGATC
>Ga0326728_10022358_pt1 | contig 11747 bp, 10 predicted proteins | sample MB3enrmetagenome_FD_207602 | JGI IMG/M metagenome (GOLD analysis project Ga0326728, IMG submission 207602) | Lab enriched peat soil microbial communities from McLean, Ithaca, NY, United States - MB31MN | ecosystem: Environmental > Terrestrial > Soil > Wetlands > Peat | place: USA: New York... | reverse complement strand
GCTCGAACCCACTGAGGCCGACAAAGGCGAGCAGCTCCGCCGAGCGCTCGACGGTCGCGGCGCGGGGAACGCTGCGCGCCGAGGCGAAAAAGCTCAGGTTCTCGGCGACCGTCAGCTCGCCGTAGAGCGAGAAGCGCTGCGCCAGGTAACCCACCTGCGCCAGCGCATCGGAGCCGCGCTCCCGGAGGTCGTGCCCCATGATGCGCACGTCGCCGCCCGCCGAATGCAGCGCGCCGACCAGCAGCCTCATGGTGGTCGTCTTGCCTGCGCCATCGGGACCCACCAGACCGTAGGCCTCACCGGGCTCTACCAGCAGGCTGACCCCGTCGACGGCCTTCGTCGCGCGGTAGCTCTTGCGCAGATCGTGCGCTTCCAGAAGTGGCGTGGTCATCGCAGCGCTCACTGCACAACGCTGCGGGCGGCGCTGCCTACCACAAACGTCACGTCGGCCGGCATGCCCGGTTTGAGCAGGCCCTGAGGGTTAGAAAGCGCCAGCTTGATCCCGTACACGGTCGTCAGTCGCCCCGCGGGCGTTTGCACGTTGTTCGGGCTGAACTCGGCCTGGTCCGCAATATACTGCACGGTGCCGTCGAAGCTCTGGCCGGGGAATGAGTCGGCGGTTACGCGCGCCCGGTCTCCAAGGTGCACGACCCCATATTCGTTCTCCGGCAGGTACACCGTCAGCGTCAGCTTACCGAGATCGCCCATTTCCAGCAGCGCGCCGCCGGGCAACGCCATTTCGCCCGGCTCGCCCGAACGGCTCAAGATGACGCCGTCGCTCGGCGAGAGGATGCGCATGCGCGTAATCTGCTCGTCGAGCAGTTCTACTTGCGCCTGTGCCTCGGCTACCTGGCTGGCGGCTGCCTGCGCCTGGGCCTTCGCGGCTGCCACCTGCGCTACAGCCGCCTGGATCTGCTGGACAGGGTTGCCGGCCAGCAGCAGGCTCAGATTATCCTGCTCGGCTGCCAGCGTCGCCTGGGACGTCGCCAGGCTGGCCTGGCTCTGGCTGACCACAGCCGAGGCCTGTATGACACCGGCCTCTGCCTGGTCGATCGCCCCACTGGCCTGGTCAAGCTGCGGCGTGGTCCCTGCCAACACCCCCTGGTAGCTGGCCTTGGCGTTTTCCATCGCCAGGGTAGCCTGCTGCAAGGCCGTGGATTGGGGCATCATGGCGATGTTGGCCTGGCTCTTGACCTGATCATACGCGGCCTGCGCTTGCTGGACCGCGGCAGCCGCTTGCTGGTAGAGGACCAGCGCGGCGGTGATCTGCTCCGGATGGGCGCTCTGCTCCAGGTTCGCATACGCTGCCACGGCCTGCGAGCGCTGCGCCTGGGCCGCCTGCAGGGACCCGTTCGCCTGCTCGAGCTGGCCCCGGGCGGTGACGACACGGTCCTGGTCCGCCGCCACAGCCTGCTGTTCCGACGCGATCTGCTGTGTCCGGGCACCAGCGCGCAACAGGTCGAGCTGCGCCTGGGCGGCGGCCTGGTTGGCCTGGGCGGCCGACTCCGAGCTCTGCGCAGCCGCAACGGAGGCCGCGGCTTGCGCGCGCTGCGCCTGCAACAGCGTAGGATCCAGCTGCACAAGGGTCTGCCCGGCCCTCACGACATCCCCTTCGTCGACCAGCATCGACGTGATGCGACCTGAGGCCTCAGCCGAGATCGTGACGTCCGTCGCCTCGATGGTGCCTTCGGCCACGAGGGTGCCTGCCTGGGCTTCTGCCCGTCCTACCCACCAGCGATATCCACCGAACGCGAGAGCTGCGACCAACACGATGAGCAGCAATCGAAGACGTGTTTTGCGTGCCATAGATACCTCCAAGGATCAATCCAGGGACTTGTGGAAACGCAGCACTGCCGCGCCCATGATGACTACCGCGAAGATCGCCAGCGCCTCGATCTGCGGCCACAGCGCGTCGACTCCTACGCCCTTGAGGACGATGCCGCGCGTGATGATAAGAAAATAGCGCAAGGGGACCGCATAGCTCAGTATCTGCAGCACTCTCGGCATCGCCGCCAGCGGGAAGAAAAAGCCCGACAGGTACATGAACGGCAGCTGAATGAACGATGAGGTGATCTGAGCTTCCTGCTGGGTCCTGGCGATCGTGGAGACGAAGAGGCCCAGGCCCAGCGTGGTGGCCAGGAACAGGACGGATACCAGCAGCAAGAGAGGGATGCTGCCATTGATCGGGATGCCGAAGATCAACACGCCCAGACCCAGGATCAGCAGCGTGTCGAACATGCCGATGACCATGAAAGGCGCCATCTTGCCGATCATGAGCTCAATGGGGCTGAGGGGCGTGACGCCGAGCTGCTCGATCGTGCCGCGCTCGCGCTCGCGCACGATCGCGCTGGCCGTGAGGTTCGTGGTCGTAAACTGGAGGATGAGGCCGATCAAGGCCGGAATCATATAGAAGGCGCTCACCAGGTCGGGGTTGTACCAGACCTGCGTGTGGATATCGATCGAGCCGCCCGGGTCCCCGGTCTGCCCGGCGACCGCGGCGCTTTCCACCTGCAGCGAAGTCGACTTGGCCTCGGCGATCGCCTGGGCGTTTGCCAACGCCGTGCCGGCGACGGCAGGGTCGGAGCCGTCGAGCACGAAGGATACCGGCGACGTCTGGCCGGCGGCCAGCAGGTTGCCGTAGCCGGGCGGGATGATCAGGCCGGCGCGGGCGCTGCCGTTGTCAACCAGGCGCCGCAGCTCGGCCTCGCTGTCGACGTCGAAATCGACGAGGAAGTAATCGGCCGTGCGGTACGCCTCGACCAGCTGCCGCGATGCCGGCGTGCGGTCCCGGTCGATCACGGCCAGGGGGACGTTGCGCACGTCGTTGGTGGCCGAGTAACCGAGCAACACCAGCTGCATCAGCGGCATCAGGAGAGTTATGCCCACAGTGCGCCGGTCGCGCGAGATCTGTATGATTTCCTTGCGTATGATCGAGAGCAGACGGATCAAGTTCATGTTGTCGAGCGAACCTCCTGTGTGTGGCCCGAGCGCGCCGCGTGCCGGCGCCGGAGGACCTTGGGAAGATGGGCCATCAGTCCAGGCTCTTGCGAAAACGCGACACGGCCGCACCCATGATGACCACGGCGAAGATCGCCAGCGCCAGGATATTCGGCCACAGCGCCGAGACGCCGACCCCTTTGAGGATGACCCCGCGCGACAGCACGAGGAAGTAGCGCAGGGGGAAGATGTAGCTGATGACCTGCAAGGTCTTGGGCATGGCTTCCAGAGGATAGATCAGTCCCGACAGAAACTGCGACGGCAGGATGATGAGCATCGTCATCAGCTGCGCCTGCCGCAGCGTTTGGGCCATGGTGGAGACGAAGAGCCCGATGCCGAGGATGGTGGCCAGAAACAACGCGGACAGCAGCAGGAGCAGCGGGATGCTTCCGTTGATGGGCACGCGAAAGATCAGCACGCCCAGCACCAGCACTTCCACCGTATCGACCATGCCGATGATCACGAACGGGGTCAGCTTGGCGATCATCATCTCGGCAGCGGTGATCGGCGTGACGATCAATTGCTCGATCGTGCCACGCTCGCGCTCGCGCACGATGGCGTTGGCCGTCAGGTTCGTGAGCGTGAACTGTAAGATGAGGCCGATCAAGGCGGGAATCATGTAGAAGGCGCTGACCATGTCGGGGTTATACCAGACCTGGGTGTGCACCTCGATCGAGCCGCCGGGCGGGTCGGTCTGCCCGGCCTCCGCGGCGGCTGCCAGCTGCTGCGAGGCCGACTTGGCCTGGGCGATCGCCCTCGCGTTCGCCAGCGCCGTGCCGGCTACGGCCGGGTCGGAGCCGTCAAGCACAAAGGATACCGGCGACGTCTGGCCGGCGGCCAGCAGGGCGCTGTAGCCGGGTGGGATGATCAGGCCGGCCACGGCGCTGCCGTTGTCGACCAGGCGACGCAGCTCGGCCTCGCTGTCGACGTCGAAATCGATATGGAAATAGGCTGCGTTGCGGTAGGCGTCCACCAGTCCCCGCGATGCCGGCGTGCGGTCCCGGTCGATCACGGCCAAGGGCACGTTGCGCACGTCGTTCGTGGCAGCGAAGCCCAGCAGCAGCAATTGCATCAGCGGCATGGCGAAAGTCAGGCCCAGGGTGCGCGGGTCACGCAGGATCTGGAGGAACTCTTTGTGGATCATCGAGAGCAGCCGCGGGATCTTCATAGGGTGGTCCCTCGCAGGAAAACCTCGACGGCCGTCTTGACCAGGGTGTCAGGGCTAAGATACTGTGAATCGTGCACCGGGATGACCTCGTTTGTCAGGAAATAGAGCAAGAGCGGGCCGACGAAACAGCGGGTCGCCGCCCCGGCGTCCATGGGACGCAACGCGCCGGAATCGATCTGGCGAGCCAGGTAGCGGTGCAGGGCGAGGAATCGCGGGCCGGCAACGATGGAAGACCACACGGCGCCGACCTCCGGCCGGCGCAGCGCCTCGCTCAACATCACGCGGAAGAGGGCCACCGCCGACGGATTCGCCATGGCGGTAAGGAAAGAGTTGGCCACCAGCGTCAGCGCCTCGCGAGGCGCCAGGCCGGCAAGTGCATCCTCGCGGCCCAACACCCATATGCCCGGCATCTGCGCCGCTACCGTCTGACGGAGCAGGTCGGTCTTGCCCTCGAAGTAATGATAGATGAGGCCGGGGGAGCCGATCCCCGCAGCCTGGGCGATGTCTTTACAGGTAGCCTTCTCGTAGCCTTTCTCGGCAAAGACGGCCAGGGCCGCCACCATGATCTGCTGGCGCTTCTTATTGAACTCGACCTCATCCCGGATGTGCGTCATAGGCACTCCAATCTTGGATTGATCGTTCAATCAATGTTTCATCCGTAATGTAGCATCGATTGATCCTTCAGTCGGCAGGCTGCCACACATTTCCCCTGCCGGGGTCCGGGGATGCGAGGCGGATGCCCGGGCTCGCACATGCCGGCGCGTCCGGCCGCAGCCGGGGACTGGAGGATGCCGTTCCTGCCGTAAAGAAAGTGTGAGGGGCGGCCGGCTGCCTCGAAAAGGCGGGCGCCGGGTGCCGGCTTCCCGTAAGGAGAATGTGAAGGCCGGCCCTTTGCCTCGAAAAGGCGGGCACCGGGCGCCCGCTTCCCGTAAGGAAAATGTGAATCCGGGCCAGGTGCCCTCAAAAGTGGGCGTAAGGTCCGGCCTGGCATAAAGAAAGCCTGAGAAACTGTTTGAAAAGGCGCGGACGCGGCGGCTGCCGCCCGACCCTGAAGGGATCGGGCTAAGAAAAGCAAGCCCAGAGGGCTTAAGGCCGGTTGTCAGCCCGCCAGGGCTTTGTGCTTTCAGCCCGGCGGCTTCAGCCCCGGGCGGGGCGGTCCGCCAACGTGCCCGCTTTTCAAACGGCTTCTGAAGGCCGGGGCCGGCCGCCGGCACAAGACAGCTATGGCCGCGAGTTGACAAGGCAAGTGAAAGATGTTAGACTCTGAACAGTGCTAGTCAGATTCTGGCTAGACCTCCTGTACCCACTTCTCTTCTGAATTGGTCGAGGAAGATCTCTGGCCTGAACGAGGTGATCTAAGCTTGGAGCCAAGCAACACGCTGGAACGGGCGCGGCCGGCGCGGCCAGGCGTCCGGGGCTGGGCTGCTCGCGCCAGGGGCGGATACCGGACGCTGGTGGTCGTGGGGCTCGTGATCGTCCCCCTCGTCGCGTTCTACCTCTCCCTTTTGATCGGGCGCTATCCCATCGATCCCGGCGTGGCAATCGGGGTCCTGGCATCGCGCGTCATGCCCATCACCCGGTATTGGCCGGCCACGGTCGACACGGTGATGTTCCAGATCCGCCTGCCCAGAGCCTTGCTGGCCATGCTGGTGGGCGCGGCGCTGGCCATCAGCGGCGCCTCCTACCAGGGCATGTTCCGCAACCCCCTGGTCAGCCCAGATATCCTGGGCGTTTCCTCGGCGGCGGGTTTCGGCGCCGCGCTGGCGATCCTGCTATGGAACAATACGCTCTGGATCGAGGTGAGCGCCCTGGCCTTCGGCTTCGTCGGGGTGCTCCTCACCTACGCCATCAGCCGGGTCCACAAGACGTCGCCGGCGATTATGCTGGTCCTCGCCGGCGTGATCGTGGCGGCGTTTTTCTCGGCGCTGATCTCCGTGACCAAGTACGTGGCTGACCCGTACGAGAAGCTGCCGGCCATCACGTTCTGGCTGATGGGCAGCCTCGACGAGGCGTCCTGGCCGCGCGTGCTGGTGTCGTTGCCGCTGATCTCAGTGGGTTCGATTGGGCTCTCGCTGGTGAGCTGGCGCATCAACCTCCTGGCCATGGGCGATGAGGAGGCCCGTTCGCTCGGGGTAAAGACGGAGCTCCTCAAAGGCATCATCATCCTTTGCAGCACGATGGCCACCGCGGCAGCGGTCTGCGTGAGCGGCATGATCGGCTGGGTCGGGCTGATCATCCCTCACGTCGCGCGCGCGCTGGTGGGTCCCGACCATCGCAGACTGCTACCGGCTTCTCTGGCGCTTGGCGCCACCTACTTGCTGATCATCGACGACCTTGCCCGCACAGCGACCTCCGCCGAGATCCCCCTGGGCATCTTGACCGCGCTGATCGGCACCCCCTTCTTCGCGTTGTTGCTCAGGCAGACGAAGGGAGGCTGGAAATAGATGGCCGAGCTGCTGCAGGTGAGGGGTGCCGCGTTCGGTTACGACGATCGCGAGGTGTTCGGCGGGCTCGACTTCGAGGTGTGTGCCGGTGAGACGCTGTGCATCCTGGGCGCCAATGGCTGCGGCAAGACGACGCTGCTGCGCTGCCTGGGGGGCGGCCTCAGGCTGAAACGCGGCAAGATCGCCTTGGCCGGCAGGGACCTGGCGGCGCTCGGGCCGATCGAGATCGCGAGGACGATGGGCTTTGTCTTTCAGGAACACAGCGCGCCCTTCCCTTTCCCGGTGCTGGAGGTGGTGCGCATGGGCCGGGCGCCCTACCTGAGCTTTCTGGCCCAGCCGTCCAAGCGTGACACCGCGATTGCCGAGCAAGCGCTGGAGATGGTGGGGATGGCCCACCTGCGAGACAAGCCCTACACCCGCATTAGCGGAGGAGAGAGGCAGCTGGTGCTGATCGCCCGGACCCTCGCCCAACAGCCGCGGGTGATTCTCCTCGACGAACCGACGTCTTCAAGAACCAGGCGCTGATCCTGAAGATCGTGGAGAGGCTTGCGCGGCAGGGGCTGGCGATCGTGATGACCACGCACATGCCCAACCACGCCCTGGCCTTCCCCAGCCGGGTGGCGCTGATGAGCCGGGGCAAGTTCGTCGCCGTCGGCGACGCCACGACGACCGTCACCGAGGCCAACCTCCGGGCCACCTACGACATCGACGTGCGCGTGCTCTCCGCCGCTGACCCCGTCTCCGGGCAGAGCTTCGTTTTCTGCGTGCCGGCGATCACCGGCGACGGTACGCCGTGAAAGGCATATCACCAACGCACAGGAAGGGGATTGAGGTATGAACAGAAAAGCGTCATGGCACCTGGTCGGCGCAGTGGTCGCGGTCGCGATCCTGCTGAGCCTGGCAGGGTGCGGCGGGGCAGCGGCCGTGCCGGCGGCGACGGCCTCTCCGGCGCCAGCGAGCCAGAGCGTGCAGGCGGCCAGCACACCCGGTGCTGGGCCAGCCGCCGGCCAGGCAGCCGCGGCTACTGCAGCCGCCGGGCCGGCCGCCGGCGGGGCCGCGGCGACGAGCGCGAGCCAGGGCAGCCAGGATACCGGCACGCGCACCATCACCGACCTGGCGGGCCGGAAGGTAACCGTGCCGGCACAGGTCGACCGCATCGTGCCCATCCATCCGATAGGCGCCTACATGGTGTACCGTCTGACGCCGGACAAGCTGGTGAGCGTGGACAGGATGTTCAAGCAGTATTACCTGAACAAGGACGGGCCGAAGTTTTATTCCGACGCGGACGCCAGCAGATTGGCGGCGCTGCCGGTCACCGCGGTGTTCTTCGAGGGCCTGGACCCGGAACAGCTCCTGGCACTGAAGCCCGACGTCATCGTGACCATCGTGCAGCACCCCAACCTCGACGAGTTCGCCAGCCAGATCGGCGTCCCGGTGATCGCCTTCAACAAGGACAGCATGGCCGACTACGCCCGGTCGTTTCGGCTCATAGGCTCGCTCGTGGGCAACGAAGCCGAGGGCAACCAGCTGGCCGACTACTGCGACGCCACGCTCAAGCAGGTTGCCGACGCGACCGCCAGGGTGCCACCCGAGCAAAGGCTCAGGGTTTACTACGCCAACGCCAGCATCCTGACCACGCCGGGGCCCGGCTCGATCATGGGCTCGATCATGGACCTGGCGGGCGGGAACAACGTGGGGAAGGACCTCACCGACCAATACAACGAGGACATCGAGGTGTCGCTCGAACAGGTGATCAAGTGGGACCCGGAGGTGATCTTCGTCGGGACCGCGTCGGACAAGCAAAAGATCATGAGCGATCCGGGGTGGCAAGACATCACCGCCGTGAAGAACGACCGGGTCTTTGTCAGGTTGAGCTACGCCGACACGGACGGCATCGAAGCGTTGATGGGCGTGGTCTGGGCCCAGGTTAAGCTGCTGCATCCCGGCGATCCGGCGTTCGATGCGCAGTTCGCCCAGAAGATGCAGGAGTTCTACCAGCTCTTCTTCAACCACGAACTCACGGCTGCCCAGATCACGGAGGTCAACCCCTGATGAGCACACGATTCGAGGAGATCCTGGAGAAGAGCGCGAGCGCGGCCATCGACCGCGACGAAGCCTTGTTCCTGTTCAAGGAGACCGAAGACGAGGACAAGGCCGGCGAGCTGTTCGGCGCCGCGCGGCGTGTGAGAGAGACGCTGAAGGGCAACACCTTCGAGTGGACTGGGGGAATCGCGTCGGTGCTCAGCTGTAACCTGAGCTCGCTGTGCCGCTATTGCCCCTACTGGCTGGAGAAGGACCAGGCGCCCCTCACCATCGAGGAGATCCTGAAAGGCGTGGCTTACATCCAGGCCCATGGCATCAAGCAATTCCATTTGAGCGGCGGGACGACGCTGGGCAGCGATGGCCGCGACGTCCTGGCCATCGTGGAGGCCATCCGGAACGCGGGCTTCGTCGACCTGGCCATCGAGGTCAACTGCGGCGCGGCATTGTCGCTGGAGACCCTCAAGGAACTCAAAACGCTGGGGGTATACCGGGTCGGCTCGGTGTTCGAAACCATCAACCCCCAGGTTTTCAAGGCGGTGAAGCCCGGCGACGACCTGGAAGCCAAGAAGCAGTTCGCGCTGCGCATCGGGGAAGCCGGCCTGCTGCTCGGGACAGGCCTATTGGCCGGCCTCGGTCCGCGGGAAACCAGGCCGCAAGACTACGTGGACTTCATCTTCTTCGTGAAGGGCTACGAACATCTCCAGGATGTTTACGTCAGCAAGTTCTTGCCGTACAAAGGGATCCCAATGGCGGGCCATCCGGCCTGTTCTGCCCTGGAAGCGGCGCGCCTGATGGCCGTAATGCGGCTGGTGCTGAGGGACATCGAAATCGGGCCGGCAGCAGGATGGGGATCGAGCGACGTCCCTACGCCTCTCATGGCCGGGTGTGGCAACAAGGCGCTCGGCATCCACGTCAACCGGACCCCCCGCTACGGGGACCGTGTCCCTTCGGATGAGTGCACCTTCGAAGGGGACATGGAATTCCGCAACACGATGGCGGTCACGGCCGCCCGCTATGCGGCCATGGGCCTGGCCATCGTGCCGCAGCTGGCATAGGGCTTCGTCTCACAAACGCACAGGAAGGGGATTGAGGTATGAACAGAAGGGCATCATGGTATCTGGCGGGCGCAGTGGTCGCGGTCGCGATCCTGCTGAGCCTGGGCGGTTGCGGCGGGGCAGTGCCCGTACCGGCGGCGCCGACCTCACCGGCGCCCGCGTCCCAGAGCGCGCAGGGGGCCGGCACGCCCGCAGCGGGGTCATCCACCGGCCAGGCGTCCGGAACCACGGAAGCCGGGCCATCGGCCGGCCAGCCGGCGGCTGCCACCGCAGAAGCCGGAACGCCCGCCGCTGAGGCCGCCGCGGCCCCAACCGCGGCCCAGGGCAGCCAGGACAGCGGCACGCGAACCATCACCGACATGTCGGGCCGGCAGGTGGTCGTGCCGGCCCAGATCCATCGCATCCTGGCCGTCCATCCGGTGGCCACCTACATGTTGTACGAGCTGGCGCCGGACAAGCTGGTGAGCGTGGACAAGCTGTTCCGGTCCGAGTATCTGGCGGAAGGCGCGCGAAAGTCGTACTCCGACGCCGACGTCCAGAGACTGGCGGCGCTGCCGGTCACCTCGGTGTTCTTTCAGGGGGTCGACCCGGAGGAGCTGCTGGCACTGAAGCCCGACGTCGTCGTCACGATCGTGCGGCACCCCAACCTGGACGAGTTCGCCGCCCAGCTCGGCGTGCCGGTGGTTACCTTCGCCAAGGACTCGCTGCCTCTCTACGCCCAATCGCTGCGGCTGCTGGGCACGCTGGTGGGCAACGAAGACAAGGCCGACAAGCTGGCCGACTATTGGGAGGCCACCATCAAACAGGTCACCGACGAGACGGCGAAGGTGCCGCCCGCACAGAGGACCCGGGTCTACTATGCCAACAGCGGCATCCTGACCACGCCGGGGCCCGGCTCGATCATGGCCTCGATCATGGACCTGGCGGGCGGCAACAACGTGGGGAAGGACCTCACGGACCGGAGCAACGAGGACATCGAGGTCTCGCTCGAGCAGGTGATCAGCTGGGACCCGGAGGTGATCCTTGTCGGCACCGCGTCGGACAAGCAGAAGATCATGAGCGATCCGGGATGGGCGGTGATGAGCGCCGTAAAGAACAATCGGGTCTACGTCAGGTTGACTTATGGCAGCACGGACGGCATCGAAGCGCTGATGGGCCTGGTGTGGGCGCAGGACAAGCTGCTGCACCCCGGCGATCCGGCTTCCGACCAGCGCTTCGCGCAGACGATGAAGGACTACTACGCGCTCTTCTTCAATTACCAAATCACGCCTGCCGAGATCACGGAGGTCAACCCCTGATGAGCACGCGATTCGAGGAGATCCTGGAAAAGAGCGCCAGCACGGCGATCGCGCGCGACGAGGCCTTGTTCCTGTTCGAGGAGAGCGAAAACGAGGACAAGGCCGGCGAGCTGTTCGGCGCCGCTCGCCGCGTGCGGGAGACGGCCAAAGGCAACACTTTCGAGTGGAGTGGGGGGATCGCGCGGGTGCTCAGGTGCAACCTGCGCCCGCTATGCCGGTACTGCCCTTACTGGCGGGAGAAAGGCCAGACGCCCCTCACCATCGCGGAGATCCTGAAGGGCGTGGCCTATATCCAGGCGCACGGGATCAAGAAATTCCATCTGAGCGGCGGGACGACGCTGGGCAGCGACGGGCGCGACCTCCTGGCCATCGTCGAGGCCGTCCGGGCCGCCGGCTTCGGCGACCTGGCGATCGAGGTCAATTGCGGCGCGGCGTTGTCGCTGGCCACCCTCAAGGAGTTGAAGGCGCTGGGGGTATACCGCGTCAGCTCGGTGTTCGAGACGGTCAACCCGGGGCTGTTCAAAGAGATGAAGCCCGGCGACGACCTGGAGGCCAAGCAGCAGTTTGCGATGCGGATCGGCGAGGCCGGCCTCCAGCTCGGCACCGGCGTGATGGCCGGGCTCGGGCCCCGCGGGACCAGGTATCAGGACTATGTGGATTTCATCTTCCACGTGAAGGGCTACGAGCACCTGGGATATGTCTACATCACCAAGTTCTCGCAGTTCAAGGGCATCCTGATGGA
>Ga0326728_10022357_pt1 | contig 11748 bp, 15 predicted proteins | sample MB3enrmetagenome_FD_207602 | JGI IMG/M metagenome (GOLD analysis project Ga0326728, IMG submission 207602) | Lab enriched peat soil microbial communities from McLean, Ithaca, NY, United States - MB31MN | ecosystem: Environmental > Terrestrial > Soil > Wetlands > Peat | place: USA: New York... | reverse complement strand
GCCGACCCGGACGCCGCGTCGGATTGGGCTTGATACAATAATGTGACGCCGTGCGCCTACGATGTTCGCCGAGGTTCAAGGCTCCCCGTGGTGAACGTGGACGGCCGGATCATCTTCGCGCATCACGGAGTGTATGAATGGCATCAAGCGCATTTCGCGGTTCGGGAACGATCCCGTCGTAAACGACGAGGGAAAGCCTGTCATCGCCCTGATGACGGACAGGCGCGAGCGCCTTTTGTCGTTCCTCGAACGCAACCGCTACGCCACCTTCGACGACATGCACGCCTATCTCAAAGGCGATCCGACTGCGCTGCGCTACACGATCCGCGTTCTCAAGGCGAAGCCGAACGGCTACATCAAGGTCTGCGATCAGCACGTCGAGGAGCGCAATCTTCGCCGCAAGATCGTCTATGAGTTGGACAAGAACGGCATCGCCTATCTCAGCAGAAACGGCGCGCTCATTCCCGAGCGACGGTATGCGCGCAATTTCACGCACGCCGCACTCGCCTCTCATGCGACGGCCTCGATAGAAGCAGGCGTTGCGGCCGCCCCGAACGCGCGCCTCATTTCGTGGGCCGAGATTTTGCAGAGCGAGAGTATGCCGGCGGCAACGAAGAAAGCCGACCATCCGAACGGCATCCCCGCCTGCTACCACGTCGACGGCGAGGTTTTCGAAAAGACCGTCTATGCCGACTCGCGGCCCTTCGGCATTGAACTCACCACCGACGGCCGCCGCAAGTTCCGCTTCTTTCCCGGCATCGAGGCGGACACCGGCACCGAACCGATCACGACGACGAACTTCAAACGTACGTCCATATTCGCAAAGTTCATGGCCTATCTCACCGTCGAGCGGGACGAGACCTACCGTTCCCATTTCGGCTTCCCGATATTTTTCGTGCCGTTCGTCACGCCGGATGCGACGCGCATCAAATCGATGATGGCCGAGCTTGACCGCATGACGCACGGCCGAGGCTCAAGGATTCTTCTCTTCAAGGCGGTGCGCGACGACGCGCCTCCGGGCTATCTGTTCACCGAAGGCTGGGAGCGCGTCGGCTACGGCGCGATTTCCTTCTCAAAGTAGAAGGGCCGCATTTCTGCGGCCCTGTTGGCGTCGAGTCGGTCATTGACTCGTTTCGCCCTCATCGCTTTTCGGCAGCGGCGGCAGGAGCATCAGCGCCCCGTCCCAGCCCGCCCCTACCGGGAGCGTATTCAGCTTCACCGAGTACGCGGTCTGCCCGTCGTCGAGCGTCTTTTTCCAGGCCGCGCCGAGCGTGAGCCATCGTCCCCGATTGTTCGGGTCCGGCGCACGCACGATGAACGTCGGCTTCTCTCTCGTCTGAGCCATGTGCAACTCCTCTGCCTGTGGCCGATGGTATTATACTATCGGTCAAGAGAGGAGGACATTTGATGTCGACACTAGCGATAGACTTCCAACAGGTTAAGCAAGCAGCAACGCCAGAGCATGTCATGCGATATTTGGGCATTACGCTCAAAAAGCACGGAGACGTGTGGCGCGGCTCCTGCCACCTGTGCAAGAGTAGCGACCCCAGGGCGTTCGTCATCACGGACAGCAAGCGGCTCTTTCACTGTTTCAAATGCAAGGAAGGCGGCGACATGCTCAAGCTCGTTTCTGTGAGCAAGGGCCTGCCCGTCCGCGACGCCGCGATCGAGCTGGCGAAATTCTGCGGCGTGGAACTAGTCACCGGCGGGGCTAGTAAACCAGTTCCTGGAACTGGTTCCCCCCAGCCCGACAGGAAGGGCTTTGACGCGGAGAAATACGCGGCGGGGCTGGACCCGGAGCATGCGTCCCTCGAACCGTTGGGCGTGTCGGCCGATACCTACAAAGCATGGAGGGCGGGTTTCTCGCCTTCGGGCGTCAATCGCGGCCGGCTTGCGCTTCCCATCTGCTCGAAGGAGGGATCGGTCATCGCCTACTGCGGCCGGGCCTTGAGCGACCAGCAGCAACCGGCTCTGATATTCCCCAACGGCGTCACGCCGCAGGATCATATCTTCGGAGCCGAGCGTGTGAAGGAAGGCGAACTGTTCTTGGTTCGCGATCCGCTCGATGTTCTCAGGGCATATGATAGCGGCGTCGAGAACGTCGTGAGCTTCCTCACGGATGGAATCTCAAGCGCACAGCTTCAGTATCTCAGCGCACTCATGGACGAGAGGCGGTGCGAAACTGTCTCGCTCTTTTGAAGCTTCGAGGCTCCCGCGCGGGGGCCTCAATTTTTTCGTCGTCTCGCCATGCGCCACTGCGCACCGCCGCGCACCGGCACTCCCCATACCGAACGGTGACTCGCCGATCTGCACCGTGGCAGTGGGAAGTCATGTCCGATCGTTACTTGCTTCAGCTCGTCGCCATCCGCGCACTCAATGACGAACTGCGTACGCGCTTTCGCGGCGGAACCGTCACTGTCTCGGAGGAAGTGAAGAAGCTCGGGCACATCGTCGTCGCCAATGCGCTTCTCACGATGGCGGAAACGGATTGCTTCGACAACGACGAGCATCAGGCGGGGCGCTTCCCTTTCTGCGCTCGCCTTTTCCGCTGGTGGATTTCTTACGGGGACTCCCCCAATCCCGCTAACGGCAGGCTGACGAAGCGGGAATTGTTTCTGTCGCTATAGGAGGGTTCAGTGGACTTGGACGAACGTATCGCCTTCGCGAAGGAACTCATTGCCAAGCGCGAGGAGATCGACCGTCAGCTCGGCGATCTGTTCGGCGGCGCAACGTCAATCCCGAAACTGACCCGCTTCTGCTCGAAGTGCGGACAAACAGGCCACACCGCACGCACTTGCGCCGGTGCCGACGAGAAGCCCGCCGCCCCGAACGCGACGTAAGTAATCGGCGCTCCCCTCTCGCTTCTTGGTCGACTTCGCGCGCCTGCCCCCGGCCGGCCGCGACAGGCCCCGACACAGCGCGGCAAGCCGCGACCGACCGCGGCTGAAGCCTCGCCGGAAACAGCAGTTCGAGACGCCTCCTTATCCAGCCCCGCGCGGGTTGCTCAATTCACTTCGTCCTTGCCCCTCGGCGAGTAGGTCACCCCGGCCGGTTTGAACTGCTTGTCCTCTATCTCGAACACGAAACCGATTCCGACCGCCTCTAGCGCAGCGCGAATCTCGATCTCATAGATCGGCAAGACCTCTCTGCCGTCTTCGAACGCCGCGACAACCCAAAGCGTGACGCCAGCCGCGTTTGCGAGGTCGCCGCGGGTCCATTTGAGAATGGCGCGCGCTTCGCGGCATTGATCCGGGCTCACGGCGCGACCTCGCCACGATAGGGCGGCGCAGAGCCGCCGATCGGCGGTTTCTTCATGACGACAAAGCCCGATCGCTCCAGATGCTCCACAAGGCGCTTCGCGACGATCCGCGCCATGATCTCGGCGGCGTCGTGCTTCCGCATCGGTAGTCGGTTCGATTGAAACTAGCTGACTTTACTTCGTCTCCGACCGAGCGCCAAAATCTCTTGGCAACCGCTTTGGAGGCAGAGCAGGAAAATGAGCACCTCTCCTCACCGCTCGTATGAACGTATCGAAGTTGGCGATCTTAAGCGCTTAGCAGAACTCGCCAATGCCGATCTCGATGGCCTTTTCCGTCGCGCCGCTTCCGGGGTTTATTCCGGACGTTGCATCTTGATGTGCCTATGCCAAGGGGGCGCTCAGCATTTCGTGCACGGCGACCGAGGGGTGCAGGACTTTGATGTTTGGGCTTTTTTCCGGAGCCATCCATCGATGCCCTTCCCACATCGCCGGCGCGGAAAAGTTGACTTCGGCCCCTCGCGGTTCGGGCGCAATTCTGATGACGGGCCAAAATTCAAGGGCAGGCGCGTGGACGTGATAGGCCGTTCCATCAGCGTCAATGAGAACGAAATCGCCGTGGCATCCGTTCAGCGTTACCTGAGAGATTCAAAGACAAAGAGCGCGGCGCTCCTGGCCCAGCGGCCTGTGGTTGCGATCTGGCCGGATGCCTTTTTGGGCAATGTCATCTGGCGTCCCGCATAATCGATCGAGTCGCAGCCGGCGCGCGCACCGCATCGTTGAGGGCGATCTGTTCCTTGTCCGCGATCCGCTTCAGGCGCTCACGGCGCATGAAAGCGGCATCGAGAACGTCGTCGCCTTTCTCACTGAGAACGCGACAGCGCAGCAGCTTGAGCAACTCGCCGCGCTTATCGACGAGCGCAAGTGCAAACATTTGGAAATGTTTTGAGCCCGCGCAAGCGGGCTCCATTTTCGTAACTATGCCGTGCCGCAAACTGAAGTTGGATCGCCTGCCACCAAACTGAGGTCACACAAAGAACCATTCAAAGGCCGATCCAAACAAGCCAAAAAGGAAATCCCGTCATCCACCGCAGGCCGAGAATAAAGAAACCCCAGCAAGTGAAGGAAATGACGAATATAAGACTTTTGAGAACGAGCGATGAACGCGGAAACGTCCTATGTACAAAGGCGAGTACGGCTCCAGGAAATACAAAAAAGCCGGCAATCGAAATTGTCGAAAGTGCATCCATGTACCCGGACAATATCCAAGTCGGCAACCCGCTGATTATAGATTTTGCTTCTCCGAATACCAATCTTGTTAACGAAGGATTCTGTACAACCGACGCCCTCACAATTATACCTGGCTCATTGATCGGCGACCCTTCGGTTAGAGATATAAAAATATCAGAATCACGAATTGTTATTTGCCAGTAAGTGGTTCCCTGCTTAGGGTCATTATAAATACCGATAGGCTGTTCTAAATGCAATTGTTTTGTGAGTTCTGACTTGATTAGCGCTAGAGGTGCTTCCGGGTTCGCCACACTACATATCGAGGTTATCTGCTCCCCTTCTACAAGACGCGAGACGTTCAAGTCAAAAGGAACCTCCGCGGCACTTTCTACTAACCACGATTTGGATTCTGCGTTTTTGTTTGTCGGAGCAAGACCAGTGTCTTCATTCGATTCCTTCCACCCGAGTCGCTTCGCAGAAGCTTCCACTGAAACGAGGTTAGGAACCGATTGCGCACAAATGGAGATGAATGACTTGATTAGAGACCCCGCCGCTCTCACGTCATCGGCCTCGTCGGCATACGCAATGTCCGGCACGATCAGGAGAATTGCTAAAGCGGCGGCGACATTTATCCTGTTCACGATTGTTGTTCCGGCCAAACAGCGGGCGGTCCCGCGACTATCCAAAGCGAGAGTCGGCCTCCACCTAGCTGTGCTGGCTCCGGCCGGGATCGGAAGGGATTTCGGTATGCTCGATTACACCTTTGTCTTGATAGCGATCCAATGCCACAAGGGGTTTGAATATCAGCTCGTTAAGTAACGGGGCAAGGTCCCGATCTGTGGCACCAATTTCCTTTGCTAGGCGCACGCGCCCAGAAATAACCCTGTTCTCTAAACTTAAATTCTCAAGAGCTAGCCGCCGCGTCTCCGCCGATTCTCGATACTCGCGATCCTTTCGTCTTTCATGACGATCGTTCAGATAATTTCGTAAGACTTCGAGCGGATTGAGTGTTCCCAAGAAATCCCACGATCCGGGCGAATTTAGACTGACAGCAGACAAAACGAGTTGCTCCGAACGTGGAACGAAAGATGCGACTTCTTCGGCTGTCGGAGGCCAATAGCGCGCACGCGGGCCTGTTCGGCGAGAGGCCACGGGCCAACCGAAATCCGTTCCAATGAAATGCAGGGGAAAAGGAAAGTCGCGCGCGGCGGCGCGCATCCCGGTAATTGTCGCTTCGAATAATAAAACGGAATCGTAGGCATGTCGTAAGTCAGTGAGGAAAGCCGTCACCAACTCAACTTCGACGCCCCCATGTCCATGCACCCTAAGTCGACCTTGTTCCGGCATCAGAGTACCTAAATTTCGAGGGAGTGAGATTCGCGAGCCCTGCTTCTAGTTAGTCGATCCTAGCCCCAACTGAGGGTCGCCGCCACTACCTGGGATCGCGGCCTGGGGTGACTGGGGACAACAAGCCCGATCGCGATTGAGCGATGGTACACTGGCGACAATGTCCGACGAACCCCGACATGAAGCGCCCGACAAAGCGCGGCCGACCGCGACAGAATATCCCCTCTCATTGGAGGAGGTGTCGCGCCTCTTCGACGAAGCCGGCCTCCCCCGTAACGTGCGAACGCTTCAACGCTACTGCGCCGCCGGCCGCCTCGATTGCATCAAAGAAGAGACTGCAACCGGCCTCGCCTATTTCGTCGATCCGGGATCGGTCGAACGCGCAATCAAACAGCTCGCTCAGCTTCACGGCTTGACCGACGAAGTGCGACATACTGCCGCATCCGAAGAAATGCCGCGCAGTGTCGCTCATGATGCAAAGCCATTGTCGACGACCGACACACCGCGCCCGAGCGCGGCTGACCGCGACAAGGACGCCGAGATAATTACGGAGCGACGAAGTGCGGCCGAGCCCGACACGTCGGGCTTGGTCGCGGTGCTCGAAAGGGAGAATGCGAACTTGCGAGAGCAGGGCGAATTTTTCCGCCACCAGATCGAAGTGAAGGACACGCAGATCGCCGCGCTCTTAGAGCGTGACAAGGAGACCAATTATCTCGTCAGGGGATTGCAAACGATGCTCGCGCCGTTGCTGGGAAGGGGAGGCAACGGCGACCTTCGCCCGGAAGGCGACCAGCACGCCGGAAAGGGCCAGTAGCCGGCCGATCGCCGCCAAGGACGGGAATAGGGGATAAGCGCACTTGACGGCTGGCAAGGCCGTATAATTCGCACATGGACTTCTCAACCGATCGGCACATCGGCGACATACTCAAGGAGCACAACATCGTCCTCAAGGGAGCCGACGCGGCGACCCGCGAGGGCTACACTCAAGTCCCCAACTTTCTTCTGAAATTGAAGACCCTCAGCTCGGGCGACAAAATGACCTTCGCCATGCTCTTGGCCTACGCATGGCAAAACGACTTTTGCTTTCCCGGCCAGGCGAAGCTCGCCGAGGATATGGGGCTCAACGAGCGCACCGTCCGCCGCCATGTCCAGGCCCTAGAGAAGGCCGGCTTGCTCGTGATCCAGCAACGGGGGCAGGGGAAGACCAACATTTACGAGCTAAATCTGGTCGTGACGAAGGGGAAGGTGAGGAAAGTCCGTCCCATCCAGACCGGACAAAAACGTCCGGTCTTGACCGGACATAAACTTCCGCTCTAGAGCGGACATAAACTTCCGGTCATTCTATATAAGAAGATGCATTCAATAGATGAAAAGAAAAAGACTAAGATAAGGAACGCATTTCTATGAAATAGGAAAGGGAATGCAGTGCGTCCCGATACGTCGAACAATATCTGTTTTGCGACACATAATCCGAAAAAGTCAATAGCACCGCCATAATAAGTTATCAAACGTAGACAAAATGCGGCGGAGATATTCTGATACTGCATAGTATACTCACGCTATATGCTCAAGCGCTTGGGGGTTGTGGTCGCCATCATCGGCTTTGCGATGAGCGTGAGCCCTGCGAGCGCCATAACCGTCCCAGCGACCTCGAACTCCGCCCCTACAATCCTCGACCAGCTGCAATCGGCGCTTGCCCCAACCACCTTTCCGGCGTTCGGCCAACAGATCGCGCACGCACTCGGCCTTGATGCCCCGCTCACCTACGTCGCTCCCGCGATTCCCGAAGCGTCTCCGCCTACACCCCATCAGCATACTCGGCGTCCGCTCGCAACGCGCCCCAAGCCAGGGCACGCGGCGGCTACGTCGACGCTCGTTGCGGCGGCTTCAACGCCGCTCCCGGACGCAGGTCTTGCCGTATCCCAGTTTGCGCGAAGCGCGCAGGAGGTAGCGGCGAGTGCAATTGCGGGATTTGTCTCCGCGCTCTCCGCAGACCTCGCGTATCTCAATTTTCCCGCTCATCTGTCGCGTGCATCGGCTTCAGCAATGCCCCACCTCAGCCCTCCACCCGTCATTGCTGCGCACACTCAGAGATCGGCGTCGCTCGCGGCAGCCGCCGCTTCCGCAGCAGCCTCTGAATCCACGCAACAACCCACCCCACACGTCATCACCTACACCGTGCAAGCGGGAGACACGCTGAGCGGCATCGCGCAGACGTTCGGCGTCCCCCTCGGCACCATCCTTGCGGGGAACGATCTATCGCAACGGGCAATCCTCCATCCCGGCGACAAACTCGCTATTCCCAATCCGCAGGCAACGCCGGCAACCAACACCAGCCAGACGAACACAACACCCTCGATCAACGTCTTCGACCTCCAGAGCGCACTCGCCCAGCTCACAACAGGCGTAAGAAACTTATCTGCGCTTCTCACGGAGCAGCCGCCGTCCGCCACAATCGAGAGCCAGATCGCGGCCCTGCAATCCGCGATCTCGTCACAGAGCTACAACGCCGCGGCGTCTCCCGCGCTTGGCGGCGGCGCGTCAAACACGATCGGCGCGGCTGGCGCAATCGATCAGCTTTCAGGAACTGCGATCACCAATCCGTCGATCACCGGAGGGTCGATTGCAAATACGTCAATCTCCGGAGGAACCATCAGCGGGACGACGCTTTCAGGCACGTCCCTTTCAGCCGGAGCCTCGACTCTCTCAACGACCACGATAACCGGCGGCCTCGCGCTCACGGGCGGGGCGACGTTCGACAATGCGAGCAGCACCAATTTCTTTTCCACAAACGCATCAACGACGAACGCGACATCCACCAACCTGTTCGCCACCCTCGGCACCTTCACCACCGGCATCTTCAACTCGCTCACCGCCTCGATCGCCAACATCACGGGGCTGACCGTCACCAACAGCACGACAACGAACGCGACCACGACAAACCTCGCGGTGACAGGCACTGGTTATTTCACCGGCAGTGTCGGCATCGGCACCACGACACCGAGCACCATCACCGGCACCACCTCGATTCTAAACGTGGCCGGAGCTTCGTCACTGCAAGGAAATACCACCATTACCGGCAGTTTTGATGCTGAACAGGCAAAGCCTTTGTATGCGACTAACATTCCGAAAGTGTTAGCGCAGAAATTGGCGCTCGCCGCGACCCGTCCTGTAATCGTCAAATTAATAGGAACCAGTATCGCGCAAGGAAACAACTCTCCCGGCAGCGTCCTTGCGGAAGCGCTAGAACAGGAGTATGGCGCGTCAATGTCATACTGGGCACCGGCCGCCAATGTACAATACCCAGTCAATGGATGGCTTTCCCAATACTACAGCGGCACCTACTCCGATCGGCTACGAGGTAACTCCGGCCAGGGCGCTACTCCCATCACCCTGACTACGACCGGAAACAGTTTTAGCGTCGTTTATTCTCAGGAGGCAGATGGTGGAACAATTGGAGTCACAATAGATGGTGTCGCCACGACCTCAATAAGCTCCTATTCCGGCACCGGAGCGACCTATGCAAACGTCGCTACATACTACCTGGTTCCGAACGTCACGGACACAATTGTCCTGACTCCTCCATCAAGCGGCTACGGATATCTGGAAGGCTATGTGTTCGGGCCGACATCACCGAATTTGCCGGATGGAACGTCGATGGATCGCGGCATTCGCTTTGATAATACGGCGTACGGGGGTAGCTCATTGTGGAATATGTTTCCTGATTACCCCGCCCGAACTCCCATGGCTGGCATGGCACCATCTGCTGTAGCGAATGGGCTGAATGGAATGGAGTCCGCGTGGTGTCCTACAAACCCGGTGCTTGCTCCCGATATCATCATATACAGCGGCCCGACGAATGATGGCGGACCAAACGTCGGCGGTCCGGCTTACTTTCAGCAAAATCTTGAGTCTGTGATGACTAATTGCGCTGCACGAAGCAACGCGGCGATCATCTATCTCATTGAGCCGGCGAACGGCGATTCATATGCGGCGAATGCTGGTGGTACCGCCGGAGGGTTGTCGGACGATACGAGCGTTTGGTCGCAGAAGCGAGATGCGATGTACAGCGTGCAGGCCTGTACCCCGACCAGATCATGGTTGCGGACTGGGATTACGCGCTGAAGCCCCACGCGTTCAACCCTAATTATCACAGCCTCCTCAATCCAGGGGACCCGCATCTCTATGACAACGGCTCCGGTGATGCGGATTTGTTTGGCGGGATGTACCTGACCCAATTGCTCGGAGTTCCTTTTCCGAACCTAACAATCCCAACGTGGGACGCCCGGCCTGAACTCGCTGGCCAGGTGACAGCGGCCACCGAGCCGCTCTGCGCTCCGATCGGAACGGTCTGGAACGATACCAGTAATGCAAGCACCCCTATTCCGAAGGTGAAGGTCGGTGATGCCGGCCTGGTCTCATCAAACGGTCAGGAGGGTCCAGGTACTAATAGTCTCTTGCTGAACAATACGGCGACAAATGGTTGTGGAAGAGGTGTCTGGAATGTGACTGATCCGACCATGCTAGTGAACAACTATGCGCCCGCCATCGGAACCGGGTCATTGTATAACGGCGGTTGGGGTACGCTTGGAACCGATCCGAATGGAGCACCATCGGCGACGCTCGACTACGCACAAAGCAACCTGGGTTTAGTCGATTTTTATTTGACTCAGACCGCTCAACAGCTTGCTGGGCAGACATTAACGCCGTCCTATATCTCGCAAGATAATGATAGCTATAACGATGGCGGCTATTCGGACGGGGTGTTTATTAGATTGGGCACTGGCGCGAACCAGGTCTTTTATACGGCATCATCCGGCTGGGTACAGACACCATCGGCCAGTTATTCTTATGCTCGCATAAGCACCGAGCCGCAACGTCGTACGATCACCTTTACGGTTCCAAGCGCAGGTCAATTGGCCGCATGGCAAGCTGCGGGCGACAACGTATCGCAATTGCATATCGAGCTCGAATCACCTTATGGGCAGCCCGGGAGACAGGAGTCGATTTCAGACTTAGAGGTCGTCGCTGGTTCGAGTATGGTTCACAATATCGGTGGTGCCGGCGTCCTGTCTACCGTTGTCGGCAACGTCGGCATCGGCACCACCACCCCCGGTTCCCTGCTCTCCCTCAATGGGATCGCGAACTTCACTGCCGCAACCTCCACTTTCTACTCGACCGGCGGAATCAATCTCACCGGTGGCGGATGCTTCTCGATCAATGGCGTCTGCATCAGCGGTGGAGGGTCGAGCCAGTGGGTGACCGGTGGCTCAAGCATCTCTTTCAATACGGGGAACGTCGGCATCGGAACGACGACACCGTGGGGCAATCTCTCTGTGCAGGCGGTCGCCAACAGTTCCTTACCGGAGTTTGTAGTGGGGTCAACGACTGCTGATAGTCTCTATGTATCAAACAGCGGCAACGTCGGCATCGGGACGACGAATCCGCAAGCGGCTTTGGATATTAATGGTCCAGCAACAAAAAACGGAACTACTTTGATGAATATAACAGGTGGTGCAATTGGTGCTACGTTATTTGTAACCACCAATGGGGGTAGTTATTGGGGCAATTATTTAGGCATACCTGTCATTGATTCCAACCATCCGATTGGAATTGGCCCGCAAGTATTTTTCTTAAATGGTTTTAGCGTAGGGTCACTGATAGGCCAATCTACATTCACTCCAAACGCCTATACCTTAAGTGGTGCAACAGCACAGTATGGCTATACCATTAATATGGGAACCAGTCCCTATCTTGGAGCTTTCAATGTTGAAATGAACGGGAGTAATGCAACCGTTCACATTCCCCCGTGCATCGCTCGAATGACGCGGAGTCGGTCGCCGTCAGAATCGCGAAGCAGGGCTTGCGCGTTGGCGCGAATAGGATTCTACGCCTTGTGTGCCTCACCGATTCGA
>Ga0326728_10022356_pt1 | contig 11748 bp, 7 predicted proteins | sample MB3enrmetagenome_FD_207602 | JGI IMG/M metagenome (GOLD analysis project Ga0326728, IMG submission 207602) | Lab enriched peat soil microbial communities from McLean, Ithaca, NY, United States - MB31MN | ecosystem: Environmental > Terrestrial > Soil > Wetlands > Peat | place: USA: New York... | reverse complement strand
GACGCTCGCTGGTGGTCTTGACGCTTCGCCTTCTATCGAGACGTTGAGCCTGCAAATCACGTTCCGGCTCCTCACCTAGGCTCGGTCCGGCAAACAGGTGTACGGTTGCGGTTGCGAGAGGCCGCGTGACCCCCCGCTTAGCGGGGGGGACATAGCGATGCTCAACAAGCGATTTGCATTCCGGTTGCGCGCGAACGCCAACACAGTTGGCACGATTGGCGGAGGAACCAGCGCAGGAGCCCGGATCGACCAACAGCGAACACGACGCCGTTGGGCTCGTGTGGGTGCGGGGGCCGTTCTCATTGCGGTCACAGCCGCAGTGCCATTTCTCGCAGCAAGTTCTGCGCTTGCTGCGACGACGCCGACTGCCGTGACCGCTTACGTCACCAACTCCATCAGCGGCACCGTCACGCCGGTCAACCTGGCGACGAACACGCCCGGCACTCCGATCACCGTCGGCGCCGTTCCGTTCGGGATAGCGATCACGCCGGACGGCACCACCGCCTACGTCACCAACTCCGACAGCGACACCGTCACGCCGATCAACCTGGCGACGAACACGCCCGGCACCCCGATCACCGTTGGCGCCGAGCCGCATGGGATAGCGATCACGCCGGACGGCACAACCGCCTACGTCACCAACTCCGGCACCAACTCCGGCAGCGACGCCGTCACGCCGATCAACCTGGCGACGAACACGCCCGGCACCCCGATCACCGTCGGCGCCGGCCCGCAGGAGATAGCGATCACGCCGGACGGCACAACCGCCTACGTCACCAACTCCGGCAGCGGCACCGTCACGCCGATCAACCTGGCGACGAACACGCCCGGCACCCCGATCACCGTCGGCGCCTTTCCGTTCGGAGTGGCGATCACGCCGGACGGCACAACCGCCTACGTCGTCAACGTCGACAGCGACACCGTCACGCCGATCAACCTGGCGACGAACACGCCCGGCACCCCGATCACCGTCGGCGAAGCGCCATACGAGATAGCGATCACTCCGGACGGCACAACCGCCTATGTCGGCAATAGCGACAGCGGCACCGTCACGCCGATCACCGTCGCGACGAACTCGCCCGGCACCCCGATCACAGCTGGCGCCTATCCGATCGGGATAGCGATCACGCCGGACGGCACAACCGCCTACGTCACCAACTACGACAGCGACACCATGACGCCGATCAACCTGGCGACGAATACGCCCGGCACTCCGATCACCGTCGGCGTCAAGCCGTGGAGCATAGCGATCACGCCCTCGGCGAGCGTGAGTACCGCGACCCCGACGATCACCAACCTCAGCGTGCGCTACGGGCCTATCGCCGGCGGGACGCCGGTTGTCGTGACCGGTTCGGGATTCGGGAGCCCCGGCGATGCGGACACGGTCACCTTCGTCCCGCAGGGAGGGGGCACACCGATCCCGGCCGTAGACGTGAGTGTGAAGAGCGACACCGAGATCGATGTGAACACGCCCAACGTGGCCTTGAGCATCACGCCTGGCAGCGCATTGCATACCAACGTCCAGGTCACCAACGCGGACGGCAACATCTCTGCTATCGGCCCTTCCGGCGAGTTCAACTTCCCAGCGACTGTCGTCGAGATGGGCGACTCGATCGCCGCCGGCGAGGGAACGATGGATGGCTTCAGCTACTCCCCCGCAACGCCAAACGGGCTGTGGAGCGGGGGAGTTGCCAACGTGCCGGGGTTAGGGTTGTATCCGGACTGCCACGATTCCCTGTCTGCCTACGGCCAGGTCCTGTCCAATGCGCTGGATGTCAACTTCGTCAACCTGGCCTGCACCGGAGCCAGCTTCTCCAACGGGATCATCGGGCCTGAGGCTGGCACAGGCGCGCCCGCGCAATTCCCTAGCGCCGCGTTCGATGCCGCCCAGCCCGACGCAGTCGTCATGACCTACGGCGCCGACGACGTCCAGTTTTCCGACATCATTAAGGCATGCATGGCGAGTTCCGTAGCGAACTCGTCATGGGGGCGTTTTCTGCTCGGTATCCTCCCTGGGCCCCTACAGTGCGTGAATGGCAACCCCGGAAACACGGTGGAGACCGACTTCTTCGACGAGTTACCGAAGTTAACTGGGTCTTACGCCGATCTCGTTAGCGCGATCGAGAGCCAAGGCGCGGCTGCGTCTCCGGCCCGGGTACCAAAGATTATCTTCACCGATTACATGGATCCCTTCCCCCCCAGCGGTACTTGTAACGACACATGGCCGCTGACCCAAGCGCAGGTTTCCTACCTCAACACCCTGGTGGCAGCCCTCAACAGCACAATCGAGGCTGCCGTGCTCGAATTGGACGATCCCAATGTCAGCTTCGTCCAAATATCGGGTGCCCTGGTGGGTCACACCTGGTGTACCTCGGACCCGTGGGACTACGGCCTGTCGATCAGCACCGGAGGCGGCCTGATTTCCAACATCCTTTCCGCCTCCCCGACGTCCGATGCTCCGTTCCATCCGACACCGGCGGGTCAGGCAGCTCTCGCGAAGCTGGTGCAACCCGAAGTGGCGGCAGCGCTCGGCATGAACGGAACTGGAGCGGCGGTCACCTCGGCTTCAGACGATGGTGGTGGGTCAGCGGATGGTGTCACCGCCGAGCCTGGCGACACTTTGGCAACCCAAGCGTCGGGATTCGCGCCGGATGAGACCGTCGACGCCACGTTGCATTCAACCGCAGTCTCGCTCGGAAGTGTCACCGCCGACGCTGACGGCAACATCAACGCCACCGTGACGATACCGTTGGGCACCTCGACAGGTCCGCACGAACTGCTCTTCACGGGGCAGACAAGCGGGCTTACCGCCACCCTGCCGGTCCTGATACCCGCCCCTTCGGCGGCGCCGGTGTTCACCACCGACTCGCCACCGCTGACGATGCTCTCAGGGGGCGCCTATGCCGGCTACTTCGGCGCGTCCGGCGTGCCGTCCCCCACCTACGCCCTGGCGCCTGGGGCACCGTCATGGCTGAGTCTCGAGCCAGCCTTTACTGGGATCGTCTCAGGCATCCCTCCCCCTGGCACGACCAGCTTCAGCTATTCGGTGGTCGCGTCGAACGGCGTCAGCCCCGACGTCACCGCCGGCCCCTTCACGGTCTCGGTCACCTCGGACACCCTCACCGGCAACATTCAGGTCACCAGCGGCCAGACCCTGACGTGCCCCACCGGCGAGCAGATCGTCGGCAACGTGACGGTCAAGTCTGGTGGCACGTTCAACGCTACGGGGTGCACCATCAGCGGCAATGTGAACTCCAGCGGGACTGTGTCCCTCAGTGAGACCACGGTCAGTGGCAACGTCCAGACATCAGCCGGCCCCCTCACCCTGGCATCCGAGACAGCCGTGGGGGGCAACGTTCAGCTCAAGGGAAGCGGCCCGGTCAGCATCACCGGCAGCACCATCGGAGGCAACCTGCAGGTGCAGAACACGACCAGCAGCGCAACCAGCAGCATCTGTGGAACCACGATCAGGGGCAACCTGCAGTGGCTATCCAACGCCTCGCCGGTCTTCATCGGCGGCAGTTCGACGTGCCCCTCCAACACTATCGACGGCAACCTGCAGGTTCAGTCCAACTCCGGTCAGCTCACCATCGGTGCCAGCGGGTCCGGTAACACGGTCACCGGGAATATCCAGGTCCAGGGCAACACCGGCGGTGGCACCCTGGCCTACAACACCACGGCCAAGGGTAAATGCCAGCTCCAGAGCGACACGCCGGGCATCGCAGGCTCGAACAACTCGCCCGCCACTTGCAACATCACCGGATAGGGCTGAAGCCACCACCAGGTTTCGGCCCTTTCCGTTTTGGTCCCCCATGTCATCACTAGTGCGTCCCTATCAAGCAGAAGAGGTACATCCAAGGGTGCCCTGAATTGCGTAGTCATTCGGCTAGCGTCCGCAACCAACCAGGTGTTGCTCATCAAGAGGCCAAGCCCGCCTGGCGGCGCGACACCCCGAACGATGCTCGGAGCACACGCCAGATCAGCGCCTGAACGAGGGCTCGGAGCGCAGCCCAAGCGACCCGGCGAGGGTTGAAACGCGCACGTCCCAGGCCCATTCTCGCGATGCTCGACGTACTAGACATCGACTTGGCAGGGTGCCGGGACCGAGCCCTCCTCCTGCTCGGCTTCGCGGGCGCGTTGCGTCGGAGCGAATTGGTCGGACTCGACGTGGCCGACCTTACCGAGGGGACCGACGGGCTCAGAGTTCGCCTCCAACGCTCGAAGACGGACCAGGAGGGCGTCGGGCGCACCGTCGGCATCCCGTACGGGTCGAACCCGGTTACATGTCCGGTCCGTGCCTGGCTCGCCTGGCTCGAGGTCTCGGGCATCACCGAGGGAGCCGCCTTTCGCCCCGTGGACCGCCATGGCCGGATCGGCACGACACGTCTCAGCGGTCAAGCTGTGGCGCTCGTGCTGAAGCGCCACGCTGCCCGGGCTGGGCTCGACCCCGGCGAGATGGCCGGTCACTCGCTGCGGGCCGGCCTTGCGACCTCGGCGGCTGCGGCTGGTGTGCCCGAGCGCGTCATTGCCGAGCAGACGGGTCACAAGGGCACGGCGATGCTTCGCCGGTATATCCGCGAGGGATCGCTGTTTCGTGAGAACGCCGCCAGCGCGGTTGGGCTGTAGGGAGACATTCAGCCTGGATGCGGCGCGAGCCTGCGAAACGTCCAGGACGCTGTTGGCCACGCGGACCCTATGACGACGAGGCGCTACGAAGCGACGTGCAGAGGGCGGGGATGCGTCCTGCTCGCGGTACTGCGATGACCGGCTGGAAGGGCGATGCCGTTGCAAACAGGGGAGAAAGTAGGGCAGACCCTAGGACCTCGCCCAGGAGGGCAGGGGTCGCGTTTCCGACTTGTCGGACCTGGTCCCGGTACGTTCCCTCGATGGCCGAGCCTGCCGTGAGCGACTGAAGGCGCAGCAGCCCCTCGACCGTGAGCGGACGGTTGCCCCAGTGGAAGGGACCTGTCGACGGCCCCGGCGGGGCGGGGATCGTCCAAGCTGGCAGATCCTTCGCGAGCTTCAGGAGGAACGACCAGTAGCGAGTGCGGTAGCCGAAGAGAGGGCGCCCGCCGACTGCGGCCAGTCTTCGGTTGTCCTTCGATCACCGTGCTGTCGACTTGGACACGAGTTCGAACGACCTGCGCCCGAGTGGCATCGAGGTCGAAGTCGAGCCAGCGAAGGCCCAGCAGCTCCTCGCGACGCAACCCACGAGGAAGGAGGAGCCACCTCTAGGAGTGTCGGCTGGGATCAGGTGTCATGTTCTCGCAGCCCAACATCGGAGATCACGGATTGGGGCGGTCATGGACAGTGTCTGGTTCAGGACTGACAGAGTCCTCGACGAGGCGGAGGAGCTCAAGCCAGCCGTGGAAGGATGCGGGGGCGCCGACCGGTGGCGTGAGGTCACCGACCACGTTGCCATCGCCGGTGCGTTCAAGGTCGAGAATGAGCCTCACGGGCCCCTCCTCCGGAGATAGGTTTCTCCTGAAGGGTACGACGTCCGAGGGCCGGGCACCCTAGGAGAATCCCTGGTTCTTCAGCCGGCAGCCGAAATCCCGATTGCGAGCAACGCTGCCAAACCGGCACGGGTGTGCACACCGAGTTTGTCGTAGATGTGGCCAAGGTGGTACTCGACCGTCTTGACCGACACGAACAGCTCGGCAGCGACTTCACGGTTGCGCTTCCCTTTCGCCACCAGCCGCGCAACCGCCAGCTCCCGGGGTGTGAGTACCATGCCTGGCGGAGCTGGACCCGGCGCCTGGGGACTGCCGCAGGAGGCCAGGGTGACATCACAGCGCTCCAGGAAGGGCGCGGCCCCGAGCCGGCTGAATACTTTCCGAGCGCTGGAGAGGGCTACGACTGCATTCCGAGTCTCGCTGAGGCGGGCCAGCAGTCGGCCGTAATCGAGGTTGATTGTGGCATGCCAGAACGGCAAAGGCAGCCCGTCGAGGTGTCTCAGGGCGGTGTTGTAACTGGCGCGGGCTGCTTCCATATGGCCGCGCGCCGCCTCGATCTCGGCACGTGCGGCGGAGGCGTGGGCGAGCGCGGAGCGATGCGTCCGGTCCGCCGCCCGGGCCTCGAACGGTGCGAGGAACGAGGCCGCCTCCTCGGCCCGGCCGCTGTGGGCCAACGCGGCCGCGTAGCGAGCCCACCAGATGACTACGCCGGGCTCGCATAGTCCGTCGCGCAGGCCCAGCCGCACGAGCGGTGCAGCGGCCTCGATGACGAGGTCTGGCTCGTCGCGGGCATAGGCCAGTTCGATCGCCGCCGTCTGTGCATAGGCAAGGCTGGCCTCGTCTGCAAGGACCTCGACCGCGGCTTGAGCCATGTCGACGTGCGCCCGAGAGGCTTCAAAGTCGCCCCGGCCAGACAACGGGTAGCTGGCCACGCCGTGCGCGAATGCCGCAAGCCAGCCCAGGCCCAAGTCATCGATCAAAGACACAATCTGCTCGGCGCGAGCGACGGCCTCGTCCCAGTCGCCGATACGGTAGGCAGCCTCGGAGAAATACGTCGCGCCCTGGCCCAGGAAGTCCACCTCGGCACTCCCCAGCGCGCCCGACAAGTCGACCTGGGCCCCCGCCGGGTCATCGCACCACAGACGCAGGATGCCCCTGGCGATGATCCCCGCCGGAGAAATCGCGTGAGATGCATCGGCACGCTCGGTCAGCAAGTCGATGGCCTCACGGGCTCTTCCGCTGATCCCCAGTCCGGCCGAGTAAAGCCCGACGGCGAACTGCGCGCCTCGGCTGTCGGTTGCGGCAGGGTCCATGGCCCGAGCCGCCCATGTCACAGCCTGCGCTCCCTCGCCATCCAGGATTAGGATCTGGGCCAGGTGGGCGGCGGCCTGGGCTCCGAGTGCCTCGTCGGCGCCGCGGAGTTCCCACGCTTCCTCGAGCAGCTCGGCTGCCTGGCGGTGGCGACCGGCATAGAAAGCCAGCCGGCCCAGCACGTGACTGCGCGGCGCGCCGCTTGGCTGGGATGCGACCTCCTCAGCGAACGAAGCGGCGCGGACGATGTCGAGCTGGTCGAGGAAGACGTTGACCGCTCGGGTCAACCGTCGGTCACGCGCGAGCCCCGGAGCGCTTACCCGGGCAGCGGCCAGCAGGTGAGCGGCTGCGGCCTCAAACGCCCCCTGCCTGAGCTCGTCCGAGGCAGCCGCCTCCAGCTCCCCGGCGAGGGCCGGGTCAGGGGCGGGGGCAGCGGCGACGCGGTGTCGAAGAGCCTGCAGGCCGGTCGTGGCGGCAGCGGCAGCCACATGCATTGCGGCGCGCCGAGCCGGTCGTAGGTCGTCGTAGACGGCGGCTTGCACCAGAGGATGGGAGAAGTGGAGGAGCCGTCCCGCCGGCGTGTCGCGCTCGACGAGGAGCCCACAGCACACCGCTTCATCGAGTGCCTCGAGCGGATCCGACAGTCCCGCGACCGTTGCCGCTACGTCCAGAGCGCAGCTCGACCCGAGCACAGCGACCGCCGTCACCAGCCTTTCGGCCGTGCTGGACAGCCCGATCATCTGGGCGACCACCAGGGTCGAAAACGAGCGCGGAGCGGGGAGCTCGGATAGCTGGTCAGCGAGCGCCTGCGGTGACAACTCCTCGAGCAGCGCCCGGGCCCAGATAGGCAGCCCCCTTGTGTGCGCGCGCAGCCGCTCGGCGGTGGCCCGACTGAGTCGCCCGACGCCGAGAACCGGTCCCATTTCGCACAACTCCTCGGCGCTCAACCCTTCCAGCTCGATAAGCGCTAAGCGCTCGGCGGCCGCACGGCGAAGGCCTTCGGGAAGGCGGAGCGCCTGGTCGGTGCGCACGACCGCCACCGCCAGTACGGCATCGGCGTAAAGGCGCCGCCAGGTGAAGCTCATCGACCGCAGCGACAGCTGGTCGGCCCACTGGGCGTCGTCGACCACGACAACCACCGGACCGTCGTCCTGAAGAGAACCAAGGAGCTCGAGCATGGCCGCACCCACGTCGGCGGGATGAGGCGGCGGCACCTGTTCAACCAAGTCGCGCAGCCGTTCGGCAGGGCGTCCGACCTCGCGGGTCAGCTGGTCGACGACGGCGTAGGGGCGGCCCTCCTCGTCCTCGTCGCCGCTCACCCACAGCACCTGTGCCCCGCCGACAGCGGTCGCCAGGAAGCGTTGGAGCAGAGCCGTCTTGCCGACCCCGGCCGGGCCCTCCACAACCACGGTTCGGGCCCTGCCACCACGAACCGCGTCGAGATGCTCGCCCAGCCGCGCCAGTTCCGCCGCCCGCCCGACGAAGACGTCGTCGTACTGTCGCCCGGTCATCGCCCCTCCGCTCCACCGCTCGTTCGGTGGCCCCGGCCTCTCTGGTGCCGGAGATGGTCTATGAGACGTATGCCAGACGCTAACGAACCGGGCGCGGTTCGGCCACTGGGAGCGTCGGACCAGACGCCTATGGAGTCCCAATTTGTCCGACCAGGACTAGGGATTTCCCTGGGGACGGTGGACGCCCTCGAAGCGTACGGTCGGCTGAGGCCATCAGGCACAGAGGTCTTAGCAACGGTTCCGGCAAGATCCAAGCAAACGAGAAGAGCAGCGACGTCAGGGCACGCCGAGCGCTCGGACGCCACTGCGTCATGAACAGTTCGCAGATTGCGGTCTACGCGAGGGAAGCACTCTCGGTTATCGGAGGGAGGACAAGATGAAACTCAAGAAGCGGCTTATTACAGCTGCGATCGCGGTCGCACTCGTGGGCGGTGGAATGGCTGCCACAGGTATCGCAACCGCCACGACGCCAACGACCACTTACTACGCGTGTCTAAGCACCGTCGGGGGTCTCCTTTACAACGTCAACACCGTCGGCGCGCCGAAGTGTATCGGCAAGGACACGGTTATCACCTGGAGCCAGACAGGCCCCGCAGGAGCGAACGGCGCCAGCGTCGTGACCAGTTCAGGCGTGCCCAGCAACCCATGCACGATCGCTAACACTGATATCGACCTTGCGAACGGCGAGGTCTACACGTGCCCCTCGGGGACGTGGAAGGACTCGGGCAGCAGCATCAAGGGACCTCCGGGCACTGGTGCCACCGTGGTCACCGTGTCACCCGGCACCAACTGCACATATGGTGGGCTGGCGGTCACCGATGGCAACGGGAACGTTAGCTACGTCTGCAACGGTGCGCCCGGAGCGGCGGGGAAGAACGGGACGAACGGCACGGGTGCCACGGTGGCACCTGCTCCTTCCGCCAATTGCCCAAACGGTGGGCTGGCGGTCACCGATGGCAACGGGAACGTTAGCTACGTCTGCAACGGTGCGCCCGGAGCGGCGGGGAAGAACGGAACTGGTGCCACCGTGGTCGCTGCTCCTGTCGCCGAGTGCCCATACGGGGGGGACCAGGTCACTGACGGCAACGGGAACGTCAGCTACGTCTGCAACGGTGCGCCGGGTGCGGCGGGAACATCCGGCGGGACTGGGTGCCAGGTGACAGACGCCACCAACCCGTTCACGCCAACCGCCACCCTGACCGACCTGCAGACTGCCATCACCGCCGCCAAGAGCGGCGACACGCTGGACGTCACGGGGGAGTGCGTCGGCAACTTCGAAGTCCCCAGCGAAATGACGCTTACGCTCATGGGTATGCCGACGGCCGTGTTGAACGGGAACGGCTCGGGCACGGTCCTGACCGTTAAAGGCGCTGACACTGTCATCCTTACGGATCTGCTGATCACAGGCGGCAACGACGAGAGCGCGTTAGTGACCCCCGGCGGCGGGATCTACAGCCAAGGCAACCTCACCCTGAACGGCACCTCCCAGGTGAGCGACAACTACTCAGAGTGGGGCGGCGGCGGGATCGGGAGCAATGGCGGCTCGATCACCCTGGACGGCAGCGCCCAGGTGGACAACAACACCTCGCCCGATGATGGCGCTGGGATCGACCTCGACCTCGGCGGCAGCCTCACCCTGGGTGGCAGCGCCCAGGTGGACGACAACACCTCGACCGGCGCTGGCGGCGGGATCTTCAACGGAGGCGCCACCGTTACCCTGAACGACAGCTCCCAGGTCGACGACAACAGCGCGGACGCGACCGGAGATCTCGGCGGTGGCGGCGGGATCTTCAATGGCCTTAACGACACGACTGGCGGCACCGTCAACCTGAACGGCAGCGCTCAGGTCGACGGCAACAGCGCGACCAACGGAGGCTACGGCGGGGGGATCAACAACGGCGCTGACGCCACCGTCAACATGAACGACAGCTCCCAGGTCGACGACAACAGCGCGACCGGAGGAGGCGACGGCGGCGGGATCTGGGAGGAATCCCCGACGGTCAACGGCGCGCACAGCCTGACGAATGTGACCGGCAACACCCCCGACGCCTGCGAGCCAACTCTCTGCTAGGGGGTTCAACCGCGAGCAACGACAACGATAGAAGGGCCGGTCTTCGGACCGGCCCTTCTGCTCGGTGGATGACGACCAAGCACGTCGAGATCACAAGCCAGCGTCCCACGGTTCCGGGCGGGGCACGCTGTCGCGGGCCTGGTTAGATCCCGCTACGCCGCAGCAGCTTGCCCAGGAACCCGTTCGTCTGCGGTAGACGCCGCGCCACTCGATGCGCTTGCCGTAGGCGGTCGAACCTTTCTCGGCTGCCTGGACGTTGCCCAGGTCACTCGCAGCCTGACGGTCCTCATCTCTTGCTCGCTGGTCCGTGACGACGCTCATTGGAGACCGGAGATGAGCTTCTCCTTCAGGGCAGCGAACTCCTGGTCACTCAGGGCACCGGTCCTGTGCAACTCGGCGAGGCGCTCCAACTCTCCGACCGTACTGGTACCAGCGTGCGGCACCGAAATCTTGCAGAGAGGCGCGGAGAGTTGGACGCGGAGAGCGCTGATGCGCAGTCCGTACTCCGAAGCGAAGTTGCTCGAACTGCCGCCGAACGTCGGGATTGGGTCAGCGTCCATGCCGCCCCAATCACTCCAACCGGCCAGTGTCGCTCCGGTAACCTTCCCTGCGCTGGCCTTCTTGCTTACTTCCGCGTAGCTCCTCTGGTGTCGCAGTGTTGCAGGAGAAGAAAGCTTCGAGGGAGGCTCCTGCGTCGTATCGGATGAAAGTGTCCATCCGTCCGGCGGGTGAACCCAGAGCCCTTATCCGGTGAGCCTCAAAGTGCAGCTCGTACCGGCAACGAACGAGTCATTGAAGCCGTGTCCACCGAGCAGGGCACAACCCGTGCTGGCCAGGCGCGAATCGGGCCGGGCCCATAGCCAAGCTGCGGCCCGCTCATCGTCCACTGGTCGCCGCTCGGCCCCTTTTTGAAACCCGCTCCCTCCGGGGGCTAGACCCTCCCCATGTCCCCGCTGGATGCCCTGGCGATCTTTGCCGCCGGGCTGGCGGCCGGGACCCTAAACGTGATCGTCGGGTCGGGCTCGCTGATCACCTTCCCCACCTTGCTCGCCCTCGGCTACCCGCCCGTGCTGGCCAACGTGTCCAACAACGTCGGCCTGGTCCCCGGCAACATCAGCGCCAACGTCGCCTACCGCGGCGAGCTGGTCGGCCAACGGCGCCGGCTCGTCCAGCTCGGATCGGCTTCATTGCTCGGCGGGTTGGTCGGAGCCGTCCTTTTGCTCGCGCTGCCCGGAGGCGTGTTCAAGGCGGCAGTGCCCGTCCTCATCGCCCTCGCCTCGGTGCTGATGGCCCTCCAACCCCGCTTGAGCGCCGGCCTCGAGCGCCGTGGCGACCGACCGGCCGTCGGGGGCTGGGTCCTGCTGCTTGGCGTCTTCCTCACCGGTGTCTATGGCGGCTA
>Ga0326728_10022355_pt1 | contig 11749 bp, 11 predicted proteins | sample MB3enrmetagenome_FD_207602 | JGI IMG/M metagenome (GOLD analysis project Ga0326728, IMG submission 207602) | Lab enriched peat soil microbial communities from McLean, Ithaca, NY, United States - MB31MN | ecosystem: Environmental > Terrestrial > Soil > Wetlands > Peat | place: USA: New York... | reverse complement strand
TGGGCGTCGTGCCGTCGCGCGATTTCTTCAACCCCCAGGTGGTGGCTCATGAGATTCCCGATCCGACGCTTTCGGTGGGGAATATCGGACGCATCCTGCGCGGCAACGTCAGGGTGGAGGAGCATCTGGTGGCCGAAGACGTTTTCCAGGGCGACTACTACCAGCTCACCATCAACTCCACCGGCTTCGGCAACAGTGGCGGACCTTTGTTCGACGATCAGGGCCGCGTGGTGGCCATCTGGGATTACATCGTGCACAAAGAGGTCACCATCACCGGCGCCGTCCCCATCCGCTACGGAATGGAGCTGATGGGCGTGCAGTCGGCGGTGAAGTAGCGAGCAGGCGAGGGGCGGGAGGGCCTATGGCTTCTCTGCTGAATGCTCTGATCGGCGAGTACCGCATCGTCGAGTCGCTGGGCGCGGGCGGGATGGGTGAAGTTTACAAGGCCGTGCACACCCATCTCGGCCGCACCATCGCCATCAAGGTTCTCTCGCCGGCCCTCACCGACGGTCCCGCGCTGGCGCGCTTCTACGGCGAGGCCAACATTCAGGCGCGGCTGAAACACCCCGGAGTGGCCGAATATCTCGGTTTCTACGAATTCCAGGGCCGTCCCTGCATCCTCATGGAGTACGTGGATGGCGAGACCCTGGCCAGCACGATCCGCAGACGGGGGCCGCTTTCGGCGGCGGAGGCGGTGCGGGTCGCGCGGGAAATCACGGCCATCGTTACCCACTTCCACGACGAGGGTCTGGTGCACCGCGATCTGAAAGCGAACAACATCAAGATCGATGCCGCCGGCCGCGTGCGCATTCTCGACTTCGGCATTGCGCGGTATCAGTGTTCGAATCGCCTGACGCGCATCGGCGCAGTGATTGGGACACCCGAGGCGCTGTCCCCGGAGCAGGTGCGCGGGGAGACCGCGACCCAGGCTACCGATGTGTGGCAGCTCGGCGTGATGTTCTACGAACTCCTGACCGGGAAGGCGGCATTTCCGGCGAGCAATACGGTGGACTTGTACGCGAGCATCTTAGCCGCGGACTATCCTCCCGTGGGAATCGGCGGGCTGGACGAGATCGTTGCCCGCTGCCTGCAAAAGAACCCCGCCAAACGATACCGATCCGCGGCGGAACTGCATGCCGCCCTGTGCGCCTGGGAAGCAAAACAAAGAAGTGGGGCAGGCTCTCCGCGTGCGGCGGGATGCCCGCCGGCCCGGCCCCGCGTGCGACTGAGCCGCGAGGTTCGACGAATGGTCCTTCTCTCCGCGCTCTCCGTCGCCCTGCTCAGCGCCGTGATGGCGATCCCTCGGCGGGCCGCCCCCGAGCCGCCGAAACCTCCGGCGGAAACGGCGAAGATCGCGCCGCCTTCCGCCCCGGCGCCCGATCTGAAGACCGTCACCGTAGACACGGCCGATGGCGCCGCGCAGGTCTTCGTCTCGGGAAAGCTGGTGGGCAACACACCTTTTCAGGTGCGGGCGAGGGCGGGAGAAAGAATCGAGCTGGTTCTGCGCCGGGCCGGTTTCCGCGATCTTCCCGTGCAGTTCGAAGTCACCGAACGGCGCGATTACACATACACGTTGCAGCCTTTAAAGGAGGACTGAGATGACCTGGTTGTCGAAGTGGCGTGCCCGGGAAACGGGGCATTTCGCTCCGCTGGAAACGCGTGAGCCGGTTACCGGGCTTCTCAGCGATCCCGGGTGCCGTCGCGAGCAGAACGAAGATTCCGCCAGAATCGTGCGCGCCGGAACCGGCAGTCACGGCGATCGCGGAGTGCTGCTGGTGGTAGCCGACGGCATGGGCGGGCATGAGGCCGGTGAAGTGGCCAGCCAGGCCGCGGTGGAAATGATCGAAAAGGAATATCGCGAGGCCAGGGGCACTCCCGGCGAGGCGCTGGAGACTGCGTTTCGACGCGCGCACGCGGAGATTCTTCGGCTCGCTTCCTCCGACGCCTCGAAGTCGGGCATGGGAACGACCTGCACGGCGCTGGTCGTCGTCGACGGTCTTGCCTGGGCCGCGCACGTCGGCGACAGCAGGCTGTACCTGGTGCGCGGCCATCGCATCTATCAACTTTCCGAGGACCACACGCAGTGCATGGAGCTGGTAAGGCGCGGCCTGATGACGCTGGCGGAAGCGCAGCATCACGAAGACCGCAATGTGCTGGCGCGCGCCATGGGCACACGGCGCGAGCTCACGCTCATGACATGGCGGGAGCCGATGCGCGTGAAGGCAGGCGACTCCTTCGTGCTCTGCTCCGACGGTCTGCACGATCTGGTCAGCGACCCGGAGATCCGCGATGTGGTCCGCGGCTACGAGCCGGAACCAGCTTGCCGGAAGCTGGTGGCGATGGCCCGGGAACGCGGGGGCTACGACAACGTGACCGTGGCGATTGCGTCGATTCCCGGCGAGAAGGCCGAACTCCGGCTGGTGAGCGAGACAGTGGAAGGCAAGGTGACGCCATGACCAAAACCACGGTGGGCAACTATCGGATCGTGCGCGAGCTGGGCGTGGGGGGCATGGGAGCCGTCTACGAGGCGGTGGACCAGATGCTGGAGCGGCCTGTCGCGATCAAAGTTCTGCGGGCGGAGATTGCCCGCCAGCCGGAGTTGATCGAGCGCTTCCGCGTGGAAGCAGTCACGCTCGCGAGACTGAACCACCCGGCCATCGCCACGCTCTACAACTTCTTTCGCGAGGAAGAGGATTACTACATGGTGATGGAGTTCGTGCGCGGCGGCACTCTGGAGGACCTGATCGAGAAGAAACAGCGCTTGTCGCCCGAGGAAGCCGTGGGCGTCCTGGGGTCCGCTCTGGAGGGCATGGCACACGCGCACGGGCTGGGCGTGCTGCACCGCGACATAAAACCGGCGAATATCATGATCGCCGACGATGGCGCGGTGAAAGTCACCGACTTCGGCATCGCGCGTATTCTGGGCTCTTCGCGGATGACCCGCGAAGGCCGAATCATCGGCACACTGGAGTACATTGCGCCGGAGCGTATCAAAGGCGCGGAGGCCGACGCCCGCTCCGATGTATATTCCGCCGGCGTGGTTCTCTATGAGGCTCTGGCGGGGCGTCTTCCCTTCATTGCCGATACCGATCTCGGGACCATCGAGGCGCACCTGCACCAATCGCCGCCATCGCTGGGCGAACTAAACGTGAACTGTCCGGCCGATCTGGAGGCGGCGGTGCGGCGCGCACTGGAGAAGCAGCCGAGCCGGAGATTCCAATCGGCCGAGGAGTTTCGCGCCGCCATCGCGGGCCTCGATTTGGGAACGGTGGCGATGAAGCCCACGCGCCTCGCGGGATACGCTCCGGCGCTGCGTGAAACGCGTTTGGCGGCGCCGCCAGCGGTGCGGAAGTGGCCGCTGCCGTTGCTGGGCGCGCTGGGCGTGGCGCTTCTTGCGATTGGCATCGCCTTGTCAGTCGTCGCTGGTCATCGGGATGTCGCGGCGCCCGGGGAGAAGGCGTCCGCCGCTCCCGTATCTGCTCCGGCGCCGGCCCCGCCGCCACCGGCCGCGGAACCAGTCGCGCCGCCAACCGAGGTACCGCCTTTGCAGGGCGGCCTGACGGGAGCTGAGCCATCCGCGGCGGCTGCAGACAATTCCGCTGCGACGGCGGCCGGGAACACCATCCGGCTGGGGCAGCCCGCCGGTCCCGCGTCCGGCGCTCGCAGCATCCGCACAATTCGAAGCCTGTATGTCGAGGCCATGCCCAACCATCTGGACGACTACATCCGCACGGAGATTGGGAAACAACTGTCCGGCCGCCTGAGTGTGGCGGAAAGCCGTGAAAACTGCGACGCGGTGATGACCGGCACGGACCGAAAACAAGGCGGATCGGCATCCCGCTTCACCAGCGGATACCTCGGCACAAAAAACGAATTCACCGGGGCCGTTACCATCATCGATCCATCGGGGGCGCGGGTGCTGTGGAGGTCCGCGGCGGGCGACCGGGAAGTGCTCATTGGGGTTCTCAAACGCGGCGGTCCGAAACGAGTGGCCGAACGGCTGGTGAGCAAACTGCGAAAGGCCATGACCAGGAAATGATTTCGTGGTCCTTGAGAGGGTTGGTTGCGGGGGGTGGATTTGAACCACCGACCTTTGGGTTATGAGCCCAACGAGCTACCAGACTGCTCCACCCCGCAATACCATCGTAACGCGGCGCGGGAGTGCGGTCAATTTCCCTGCGCGAAGATTTTTGGCGGGGGAAGAATCGCCGTGGATGGCATGGGTGTCAGGGCTTGATGAAATACGCCATCGGGCTCAGATTCCACGAAAAGCTGCGCAGCCGGATGGGCGCAAGAGGGCGCCTCGACAGGAACTCATCGACGGCGTCGGCCTCGGTGCAGCCGGGCAATCCATACTCATCGCAGACGATCACGCCCCCCGGAACGACGCGGCCGTAGAGGGCTTCGAGCGCGGCGCGGGCGGGCGCGGCGGTGTCGAAGTCGAGGTTCAGCAGGGCGATTCGAAACCCGGCCGTCGCAGCCGCGTACGCCGGAATCGTGGCAGCGGCGTCACCGGCGACAAGTTCCACGCGGTGAGCCACCCCACATGCGCGCGCGGCTTCCATTAACGCTTTCGGATCCGTCCCTTCGTAGGCGGCCTCCGCGCACAACTCCTTCGCGAATTGCCGGTCGGCATCGGACGCGGCCGGGAACTCGCCAAAAGTGTCGAACCCAACGACTCGCCGCGCCGACAAAGGATTGAAGATCTGGATCAGCTTCGCCCAGAACAGCACCCCGGCGCCCTTGAACACACCACACTCGACGATGTCGCCAGGGATTTCGATCACCCTCCGGAAGAGTTCGTAGCGGGACAGGATCTTGGAAAACCGATCCGCCGTGCCGTGCAGGAGAAACGCGTTGAAGGAATCCCACGAAGTCGAATGGTTCATGGCAGGTCACCCGAGCGAAAGGAAGTTGCGGAGAATCCGCAGGCCAACCGGCCCGCTCTTCTCCGGGTGGAACTGACAACCGTACAAGGCGCCGGATCGGATCACCGCGGCGATCCGGCAGCCGTCGTAATCGCAATCGGCCACGATGTGATCCGGCGAATTCGGGACAGCCGCGTAGGAGTGCACGAAATAGCCGGCGGCCTCCGGACCGATGCCGTCGAGCAGCGCCCCGGCGGAACCGTTGTGGGGGACCAGGCGGTTCCAGCCGACATGGGGCACTTTGTGCGGCTGGCCGTTCGCGCCGCGGTTCGGAATCGCGCGAACGGCGCCCTCGATAAACCCCAGACCGGAAACCGGGCCGAACTCCTCGCTCACCGACAGCATCATCTGCATGCCGAGGCAGATGCCGAGAAAGGGCCGCCCGCTTCGCGCGAACGCCCGAATCGGTCCGATGAGCCCGCGGCGCCCCAGCTCTTCCATGCCATCGCCAAAGGCGCCGACGCCCGGCAGAATCAGCCGCTCGGCCGAGGCGATCTCTGCGGATTCAGCGGAGAGCACGGGCACTGCGCCGCACGCCGCCAGCGCACGCAGGACGCTTCCCACGTTGCCCATCCCGTAATCGACTACGGCGACGTCAGGCCGCATGCCGCCTCACGCAGTAACAGGCATCCAGAGCGAAACTGCGAATCTGCCCGAGCGACAGGCGGCGGTAATGCAACACGTCGGCGAAGGCCACGGCATCGGCCTGACCGCGCTCCACCACCTCGCGCAGATGTTCGAGCGAACCCATGCCCCCGCTGGCGATCACCGGAACCGGTACCGCCGTGGCCACACGCCGCACCAGATCGCAATCGAAGCCGCTGCGCGTTCCTTCGCGGTCCACCGAGGTCAGCACAATCTCGCCGGCCCCGAGATCGATCGCGCGCTTCGCCCAGTCCAGCACTTCGAGTCCGGTGGGCTCGCGCCCGGCATCCACGTGGGCCTCCCAGCGGTCCGCGGCCACTCGCTTGGCCTCGATCGACAGCACCATGCACTGCGATCCAAACCGCCGCGCCACTTCCTCAATCAGCGCCGGCCTGCGCACCGCGGCGGTGTTGATGGCCACCTTGTCGGCGCCCACGCGCAGCAGTTCTTCGACGTCGCCAATGCTGCGCACGCCGCCGGCCACGGTCATCGGGACGAACACGTCTTCGGATGCGCGGCGTACGATCTCCACCAGGTTGTGGCGCCCATACAGACTGGCCACGGCATCGACATAGAGCAATTCATCGATCCCCTGCTGGTAGTACGCGCGCGCGAATTCGCCGGGATCGCCGAGGACGCGCACGCCCTCCAGATGAATGCCCTTGATCAGATTGGGGCCTTTCACGTCCAGCCGGGCGATCAGCCGGATGTTAGGCACGCCGCGATCCTCCAGTCGAGATCGGTGTCGATGTCCACGCTGGCCTCGGCCTCCATGACGAAGGGCATGACCGGCGGAATGAAAAACCGGTCGGTCTCCAGAAACGCATCCGCACGCGTGAGATAGATGGCCCCGTTCTGGTTGTAAACGCGCGGGAGCAACTGCCGGGGAGTGTGCAGGGTTTGGCAATCGAACAGCGGCCGCAGCTCTCCTTTCTTTTCCACAAACGCCTTAAACGGGCTCTCGGCCGCCTCGGTGACGCTGATGGCCGACGCCGCACCCGAGCGGAAGAACTGTTCGATGCATGCGGTGAGGTGGGCGCCGGTGCGCAACGGCGAGGTTGGCTGCAGCAGAGCGAAATACTCCGGAAGCCGGCCTTCCACAGCCAGATACTCCAGCGCGTGACGCACCACCGCCTGGCTGCTCACCAGATCGCCGGCCAGCTCCGCCGGGCGATCCAGCGTTTCCGCGCCGTATTCAAGGCCCACCGAGCGAATCTCCGGGTCTTCGCTGGTCAGCAGGCAGCCGGAGACGCGGGGGCATGCGCGCGCCGCGAGGATGGTGTGCGCCACCAGGGGCACACCCGCCAGCAGCCGCAGGTTCTTCCGGGGGATGCCGCGCGATCCGCCGCGCGCGGGGATGATGGCCAAGATCCTGGGGGGGGGCGAGTTCATGTCAGTGCCAGCGCGGCGTCCTCCATATCGCAGAATTGCTTTTGCCGGGGCGTTCCCCAGACAGCCCCGTCGGAGACGACGCGCAGGAAGCGCGGGGCGCTGTGGCCGTCGCCGAAGAACCGCGAAGGCCGTATGCTGTCCATCTCGCGGGCGCGCGCGATGGCTTCGCCAATGGCTGCGCGCTCGTCGGGAACGTCCAGAATCGATTCATAGCGAAAACGGTTGTGTTGCCGGCTGCCGATGTTGACGGTGGGGACTCCGTAGACCGGCGCTTCGCGGATTCCCGCGCTGGAATTGCCCACCATCACCCGCGCGTGCTTCAACAACGTAAGAAAGAACTCGAAGCGCATGGAGGGCAGGAGCTTGAAGCGGGCATGGCCATCGAGCGCCGCGTACCGCTCGAGGATGGCGTCGGAGCCTGGGTCGTTATTCGGATAGATCACCACATAATCGAGCCCGCTCTCAACAAGCGCGCTCAGCAGCTCTCCGGCAGCTCGATTCTGGGCGTGCGGCTCGGTGGTCACCGGATGGAACAGGACGATGCCGTAGACGTTCGCTTCGATGCCGTAGCGCTGGCGAACCGTTCCCAGATCGGGGAGATCGTCGGAAAGCATGACATCAATGTCCGGCGAGCCAATCACCGAGATCGACTCCGGCCGCTCCCCGAGCTGGCGCAACCGCTCGGCCGCTTCCCGATTGGCCACGAAATGCAGATGAGCGAGTTTGCTCACCGCGTGGCGTATGGTTTCGTCGATGGTCCCGGACAGCTCGCCGCCCTCGATATGCGCCACCAGAACGTTGCGCAGGACGCCAACGATGGCGCCGGCCAGCGTCTCCACGCGGTCCCCGTGCACCACGATCATGTCCGGTTCATACTCCTGCACGTAGCGCGACAATCCGGTGATGGTGTTGGCCAGGATGTGCTCGGAGGGCTCGCCGCGAAACTGATTCATGAAGGCATGGATGCGCGTGAACCCGGCCTTGGTGACTTCGTCGATGGTCAGACCATACCGGGATAGCATGTGCATGCCCGTGACGAACACCGCGCCCTCCAGCCGCGGGCAGCCGTCCACGGCATGCATCAGAGGCTTCAGCTTGCCGAAGTCGGCGCGAGTGCCGGTGAGAAAGACGATGCGCCGGTTCATACGAGCCATGCCCATTCCAGTTGCTGGTCTTTTCGAATGTCCCGCGCGGCGCGCCGGGACATTACGCGCGGAAATTGCTCCGCGCGAATCTCGCCCGTGCCCGGTCGCTTCACCCAGATGTTCTCTTCGGTAAACGCCTCGCCCGCCGCGATGTCGCGAATGGCCACCACGGAGGCATAGGCGAATCGAATCGTGGGAGCCTCGCCGGGGAGGACGTTCTTGGAGCCGCCCAGCGCCTCGTGTATTGCCCGGCTGCCCTCGATGAGCTGCCTGAGCTCCGCGGGGTCCATGGAAATGGGGATGTCCGGGCCGGGCCACGTTTTGTCCGAGGTGAAATGCCGTTCCAGGATGCCCGCGCCGAGCGCCACTGCGCCGAAACAGGGGTAGTTGGAAAGCGAATGGTCCGAGAGGCCGATTACCGCGTCGGGGAAGCGCTCGGCGATTTGCGTCAGCGCGCCCAGGCGGATGGCGCTGTAAGGCGTTGGATACATGCTGGTGCAATGCAACAGGGCGAAGGAGATGGCATGACCGCGCAGGACGGCCACCGACCTGCCGACGCTGTCGAGATTGTTCATGCCGGTGCTGAGGATCACCGGCTTACCGAAACGCGCAATGTGCTCCACCAGCGGATAGTTGTTGCACTCGCCGGAGCCGATCTTGTACGCCGCCACCCCGATCCGTTCGAGGCGGTCCGCAGCAGCCCGCGAAAACGGCGTGCTCAGGAAGATCAGGCCCTTCGACTCGGCATAAAGCTTCAGCTTTCGCTCGTCTTCGCCAGGGAGTGCGCAGCGGCTCATGATGTCCCAGATGGATTCGCGCGCGTTGCCGGGGACCACGCCGTTGGGGATCATTTCGTCCTCCACGACGTGCGTCTGGAACTTGACGCATTCGCATCCGGCGGCCGCCGCGTCGTCGATCATGCGCAGGGCCTTGTTGAAGTCGCCCTCGTGATTGATGCCGATCTCGGCGACCACGAGCGGCGGATGAGCGGGACCGATGGCGCGGCCGGCAATGGTCAGCTCGGGGGTTACTGCACCTGGCGCCGCAGCATCCATTCGCCGTTCTCCTTCTTCCATAAGTGCGGGGAGCGCGCCTTGTCGATCACGGACCAGAACGTCGCCTCCGAGATGCCCATGTAAGCGAGCATTTCCGGGAAGTACCGCGCCGGGAACTCCGCGTCATAACGTCGCACCAGAGCGACGCCTTCCTCGCGCGTGATCTTCCCGGTGCGAATCTCCTGGGCCGCGTCGTAAGTGGCGCGGCCGATACCGAACTTGATCAGCGTCGTGTAGTAGTGCAGCGGGTCGATGCGGTCGTCGATGGAGCTGTAGCGCGAGTACGAGCCCTCGGTGCGCTGGTCGTTGGGAACGAAGCCGGTGTGCTCGGCGGCATAGTAATAGCACTCCTGCGGATCCCATTTGAGGTAGTAGCCGAGGTAATGAACCTCCGTCCCCACCGCGCGGAGCCGGCCGGTATCCATGGGCAGGTAAGGATTCAGGTCCCTCGGTGAAATGTCGTGATCGCGTTCCAGCTCGGGAACGGGCACTCCTCCCACCACGATGCGCTCGGGGTCCGGTTCTCCCTCATAGAAAACGCGCGCCATGGTAGGCCGGTCATTGTCCTCCACGCTGTTGCCGTACTCGGCCTGGTTCTCGCCATAGAAGATCAGCGGGATGCCGTACAGCGCCGAGATACGCGGCGCAACCAGCTTCTGGCCGATGATGAACGGCTGAAAGGGATGGACGAGATTGAGGAAAGCGAGCCGGGTGAGCAGGCGGTGCACCAGCCCGTTCGGCGTCACCAGGATGTTATCGAAACCGGCGCCGATCCAGCTCTGGAAATTCCGCCATCCGACCTCGGTGTAGACGTGCGGCGCCCACGTCACAGTAAGCGGATTCATCCCGTACTTGTATTTAAGAACGTGGGCGGTGAAGGCGCTGTCCTTGCCGCCGCTTCCGGGCACGATGCAATCGTAGGCGCCAGTGCGGCTGCGATGCCTGCTGCACAGATCCAGAAGCCGGGCCTCGCGTTCCGGCCAATCGATCCGGGTCTTCCTTTCGGCGTAGCGGCAGGCGCTGCAAACCCCCTCCCCATCGAAGGCGATGGTGGGTTTCCTCTCCTCGGGGTGATTGTGAAATTCAACTACTGAGCTGGGTCGCTGGTTGGAAATGACGCAGCGGGTGCAGAAACGCACATCGGCCGGCAGTCCGTAATAAGCTTCCAGCGGCGAGTTTTCGGTCTCGACGAACATCCGCATCCGCAATCTAGTGCCGCCGAACCGGAATTTCTCGCTTTTGCCGGAGAGCACTGACGCGCTAAAGATACATACCTTTCGGATCGCCCTGAAAAATGCCGTTTGGGTTTGTGGGAACTCCCCGCCGGATTGGGAAGGATTTCAGCCCGGCGGCGCTGGGCCGCGACAGCCGCTGGCGCATCGACATGGCGGCAAAGCAGCGGGAAAATGCTCTTCGGTTGCAAGGTTGCCAAATCCGCCTCTTCCGCTGCCCCATCTGCGGCTCGGAGCGATTCGAACCGTTCACGTCGGTATTTGAATACGCCTGGGCGCAGTGCAGCCGATGCGGACACCTGTTTTGCGAGACGCCACCCGACGAGGCCGCCGTCGCCGGATTGTACTCGACGGAAGGCGACCGGCGCTGCGCACAGGGTGCAATCTATGTGGACGAGGAGCTTTTCCGGGCCCGCGTGGAACGGATCGCGCGGCCCAAGGTCGAGTTCGTCGCTTCCGTGGTTGGCGAGCGCGGGACCTGGGTGGACATCGGTTGCGCCACCGGCGAGTTGCTCGCGGCGGCGCAGTCGCTGGGATGGAGGAGTCGCGGGGTCGAATCCGACGCCGACGAGATCGCCTTCGGGCGACGCCACGGACTGGACATCGCGGCCGGATTCGCGGACGCGTCGAACATCGGCGGGTTTATCGCCGGAGCGCGGGTGGTATCGCTGGTCAACGTACTCGAGCACCTCCGCGAGCCGGTGGAGCTGCTGGCGGCAGCGTCCGCCGCCGTCGCCTCCGGCGGGTACGTGGTCCTTGAAGTGCCTAGGCATCCGTCGCTCAGCTCGCTGGCCAACCAGGCCTTTCCGGAGCTCGCCTGCCGCCACATTTACGCGCCGGACCATCTGCACGTGTTCACGGAGGAGTCGGCGGAGCGAATGCTGGCCGGCGCGGGCCTCGCTGCGGTCGCGCTCTGGACCTTCGGCCAGGACTTTGGGGATCTGGTGGACACGGTGATTGCCGCGCGGCTTCCGGGATCCGACGACCGCTGGCGGATGGTGACGGGTGCGGCGTGCGGGATGCAAAAAGCCGTCGATGAAGCCGGCCTGTCGGACACCTTGTTTGTGATCGCGCGAAAGGAGTAAGCGGAGATAATATGCGCCGCAGCGTTCAGGATACCCTGCAGAAGGCCGTCGAGCACCACCGGGCCGGCCGATTGAGCCGTGCCGAAGAATTGTATCGCAAGGTGCTGGTGATTCAGCCGAATGACGCCGACGCCCTGCACCTGCTGGCCGTTCTCGCGCAGCAGCGGGGCGACCATGGCGAAGCCGAACGGAAGGTGCGGCGGGCCATCGCCGCCCGCGGCCGGCCGGTGGCCGAGTTCTCCAATACCCTTGGCAACGCGCTCGCCG
>Ga0326728_10022353_pt1 | contig 11750 bp, 11 predicted proteins | sample MB3enrmetagenome_FD_207602 | JGI IMG/M metagenome (GOLD analysis project Ga0326728, IMG submission 207602) | Lab enriched peat soil microbial communities from McLean, Ithaca, NY, United States - MB31MN | ecosystem: Environmental > Terrestrial > Soil > Wetlands > Peat | place: USA: New York... | reverse complement strand
GCCGTCCACCGTTGCCTGGTAACCCTTCTCGGCGCGCTCCAGATCAATCTGGTGCGAGTGTCCGTCAATCAGAACCTCGTATTTCATCGTCCCACCCCCTCGCTGCGTGCAGCGGTCTTCCAGCCGCTGGGCTTGGCCTCACCATTCTCTGCGGGCTCTGGCTGTGGGCCACGAGCTGCTGCGTTGTGCAGTCCGTCAATGCTGCGCGCGGGCTGCGTACCCGGCGGAGGCTGCTGCGCAAAGATGGCCGCTGCCAGGGCCACAATGGGAACACGCCGCGCGGTGCGCGCATCGCCAAGTGCGGGCTCTTTCAGCAGGCGGTCCAGAAAGCCGGTGTCCACGCGCCCGGCCTGGAAATCCGGGTTGAGCAGGATGCGGCGGAAGAGCGAAATGTTGCACTTGATGCCGCCGATGAAGTATTCCACCAGCGCGCGACGCAGGCGGTTGATGACCTGCGTGCGATTCTCTCCGTAGGCAATCAGCTTGGCCAGCAGAGGATCGTATTCGATCGGCACCACCCAGCCCTCGTACATGCCGCTATCGCGCCGGATGCCCGGGCCCGAGGGCGAAATCAATCGCGTGATGCGTCCCGGTGAGGGGAAGAAGTTGTTGTCAGGGTCTTCGGCGTACACGCGCAGTTCAATGGCGTGGCCGCGCAGCACGATGTCCTCCTGGCGGATGTTCAGGGGCTCGCCGGCCGCCACGCGAAGTTGCAGTTGCACCAGGTCAATGCCCGTGACCATCTCCGTGACCGGATGCTCGACCTGCAGACGGGTGTTCATCTCCAGGAAGTAAAAATTTTTCTTGGCATCCACCAGGAATTCGACGGTTCCGGCGTTGACGTAGTTGGCGGCCTTGCCCACCTGCACCGCAACCTCGCCCATGCGGCGGCGCATGTCGGCATCCACAAACGAGCAGGGCGCCTCTTCCAGCACCTTCTGGTGGCGGCGCTGCACGCTGCATTCGCGCTCGGCCAGGTAGATGACGTTGCCGTGGGTGTCGCCGAAGATCTGCATCTCCACGTGACGCGGGCTCTCGATAAACTTCTCGATGTAAACCTCGCTGTCGCCAAAGGCGCGCTGCGCCTCGCTTTGCGTGGTTTCCAAGGCGCTGGCCAGTTCCTTGCTGCTGGTGACCATGCGCATGCCCTTGCCGCCGCCGCCGGCCGAGGCCTTCAGCATCACCGGATAGCCGATCTTCTCCGCCACGGCCAGCGCCTCTTCCGCGCTCTTCAAGCCGGTATCGGTGCCGGGCACAAACGGAACCCCTGCCTTTTTCATGTTCTGGCGCGCCTTGGTCTTGCTGCCCATCATCTCCATGGACTCCGGCGCGGGGCCGATGAAAACGATGCCAGCCTCGCGGCAGGCGCGCGCGAACTTCGCATTCTCACTCAGGAATCCGTAGCCGGGGTGAATGGCCTCGGAGCCGCTGCTCTTGGCCGCCGCAAGAATCTTGGGGATGTTGAGATAGCTTTCTGAGGCCTGTGCCGGACCAAGATACTCTGCGAAGTCGGCCTTACGCACATGCAACGCGCGACGGTCCACGTCGGAGTACACCGCCACCGATTCAATGCCCATCTCGCGGCAGGCTCGGATGACGCGCACCGCTATCTCACCGCGGTTCGCAATCAGGATTCTTTTGAACATGAGAGGACGCGTCCTTATGAGGTACTTACAGGGTTAAGTGTCGGATGTTATCAAATGCGCTGCCTGAGGGGAACAAGTATGATGCACGTGTAAAAAGGCCCCGCCATGGCGGAGCCTTTATCTTGCGAATTTATCTCAGCGGCCTTAGAAACGGAAACTGAAGCCGGTGCTGAAGATCGGATAGAACTTGAACCACTGCAAGTCCCGATTGATCTTGTTACGCTCGTTCGTCAGGCTTGTCTGGAAGCCGGGATAGGATGTAACCGGCAGACAGGTCGTCGGGTCGGAGGTAGCGCAGGCGCTGCCCGCCATGTTCAACACAAAGTTCGGCTCGGTGGTAAAAATCACTCCGATATCGGTGGGGAAGCTCCAGCGGCGGCCATTGCGCGGGATTGGATTGCCGAAGCCAATGGTGGCCACTCCGGCGTACTTGTCCGGGTAACTTAGGTTGGCCGATCCATGCAGTGGGTCCGTGGCGCTGCTGTAGTAGGTCGCGCCATCGAGCGATACCGTCTGCCCGGCCGGGACCGTTGCCGTGGCTCCAATGTTGAACTTGTTGTAGGCCGCCACACCGCCGCTAAGACGGAAGCCGCCAAAAGGATAGTAATCCAGGCTGGCGCGGGCGTGACGCAGTTGCATGCTGGCGTCGTAGTTGATGCCATCCACGTTGAAGCTGCGCGAGTAATTCATAAAGTAGCCGTCTACGCGCAGGTTGGCGCGCCGGCTCAGAGTGGTGGCAACCTCCAACCCCGGCCCCAGTGTGCCGACCTGAACCCCAACGGCCCAGTGCGCAAACGGTTTGGTGGAGATTTTCGAGGTGAATTTCGTTTGGCGCTGCACCGTCGCCGGCGTGCTCTGCGCTGACAGCATCGCGGGAGTTGCCCACAGCAGCAGTGTGAAGACCACGAGGCGAGACCAAGTGATTTTATTTCTGACCCGCGAACTTGAAAGCATAGAGCTATCCTCACCCTGCCGCAGCAGCGACAGCCCAAAGTTGGAACGGATGTACGAGCTGCTACAGAATAGGGCGAAGTCTTCGGCGTGGGGGATGCTATTGCGTCTTCTCGTGTTACGGAAGGGCGATTACGGAATAACCGCTGTATTGATGCAGGTGAGGCCATAAAAGCAACGGCCCCTCCTGAGAGGGGCCGCCGCACCGCAAAAACACTGTTTACTTCTGCTTGTCGTCCAGCACGATGCCGTTGGGACCCTGCTTGTTGGCCTTTTCTTTCTTGGTCAACAGGTTCTTGTCCACCCAGCCATCGGCCGTCTTCACGTCAGCGGCGCGGGCTGAGAGATCATCGCACTCGTAGTCGGCGCGCTCACGGTACATCAGGTTCATGTAAGCCATGGCGTCGTCGTAATCCTGACGAAGCTGCAGGCTCTTGGTCAGCAGGCCGATGCCCTCTTCGACCATCGCCGAGTTGTGATCCTTCACCAGAGCGCAGACCTTCTTGTCCTTGAGCGGGTCGGTGGGCTTCATGCCCAGTTTGTTGCGCTCTTCCTGACGGAATTTGTAGGCCTCGGTCCAGTCAATGAAGGCCACCGAGTAGTAGGACTCGGGGTCGTTGGGATCAATCTGCACGGCCTGGTTATAGAACTTCTTGGCTTCATCGAACTGCTTCTGCTGCAGATAGAGATAGGCAATGCCCTTCACCGAATTGATGTTCTTGGGATCGGCGGTGAGCACGTTCTTGTACTCTTCGATTGCCTTGGCAGCGAAGCGCTTATTCTCGTCGGTCTCGGCGCCGGGCACATACTGCTGCGCGTAGGCCGTGGCCAGGTAAATACGAGCGTTCAGCAAAGTGGGATCGAGGGTGACCGCGTTGCGGAAGTGTTCGATCGACTCTTCGTAACGGGCGTTCTTGTATGATTGCACGCCCTTGTTCAGCTGGTCGCGGGCCTTGAGCTTGGTGCAGCCGGTGGTCGCCAGAAGGGCGAGGGCGATGGAGATGCCGGCCAGCACGCGTACGATTTTCTTCATGGGATGTCACCTTCCGTTGCCAATTCCTTGGCCGGGGTCTGCATAAGGCGGAAACTTTGTGCGACACGCTCCCAGGCCAATTGACTGTGGGAGGAGGAGGCGCCACGCGCGCGGCGCCTCCGGTTTGTCACACGGTTCCCGTCCGGAGGGTTACTGTCCGGCCTCAATTTTGGCCGTAATCAGTCCCACCTTGTCCACGCCTGCGGCATGGACCTTGTCAATCACCACGGCCACGTCGGAGAAGGTCAACTCACTGTCGCCCTTCACAAACGCAACCTTTTCTGCGCGCAGCTTGAAGATGTCTTCCAGCCGGCCCTGAAGGTTTTCCAGCGACACATCATCCTGGTTGATCTTGATTGCCATGCTGTTGCCGGCCTTCAAGACCTGAACCACGATGGTACGGTCGTTGGCGTTATCCTGCTGCTTCTGGGGATTCTTCGGCGGCTGGGGAACCAGCGCTTCGAGTCCCTTTGGCGTCAGCGGTGTGATGACCATGAAGATGATCAGCAGCACCAGCAGAACGTCAATCAGCGGCGTTACGTTGATGTTGGCCTGGGGACCGCCTTGGCCCCCACCCACTGCCATAGACATAGCTGATCTCCTCTACTGGCCTGATTCGAGCTTGCCTTGCTTGCGCTCGTCGGTCATCAGGCCCAACTGGTCAACCCCGGCCGAGCGAACATCGTCCACCACGCCGACCACGTCGCCATATTTGGCGCCGGCATCGGCTTTGACGAAGACTCGCTTGTCCTGACGGTTGGTCAGACGGTCTTTCACTTTGTCGGTCAGCTGCTCGGGCGTCACCTTGTCGGAGTTGAAGTAGATCGTACCGTCACGCATGACGGCCACAATCAACGAGTCCTCCTTGTCGGCCTCGGGCATTTTGACCGGATTGTCGGTCTTGGCCAGGTTCACCGGAACGCCCTTCTGCAGCATGGGCGTGATCACCATGAAGATGATCAACAGCACCAGCATGACGTCCACCATGGGCGTCACGTTGATGTCCGAATTTACCTGCGCCATGCGCTTTTCAGCTTTTGGCATGTGTTGCCTCCCTCCGGTGCCTGCTCGTTACCGGCGGGCGTTGCGCTGCTTCAGGAAGTAGTCAATCAGCTCGCTCGAGCTGTTGTCCATTTCGACGTCGAAAGCCTCGACGCGACCGGTGAAGTAGTTGAAGACCCACACGGCCGGGATGGCCACGAACAGACCGATGGCGGTGGTCACCAGGGCTTCCGAAATACCGCCGGCGACGGCGGCCAGACCGGTGGCCTTGGCGGAGCTGATGCCCTTGAAGGCGTTCAGAATGCCGACGACGGTACCGAACAGACCCACGAAGGGGGCGGTGGAACCGATGGTGGCCAGGCCCGACAGGCCGCGCTTCAGCTCGGCGTGCACAATGGCTTCGGCGCGCTCCAGAGCGCGACGGCTGGCTTCAATCTCTTCGCCCGGCAGATCCTTGTTATCACCGTGCGCCTTGAACTCCTGCAGACCGGCGGCGACAACCTTGGCCAGGTGGCTCTTCTTGTTGCGGTCGGCGATCTTGATGGCTTCGTCGATCTTGCCATCCTTCAGAGCGCCGGCAACGGCCGGGGCAAACGCACGCGACTGGCTGCGGGCGGCCGAGTAGGCCAGGGCGCGGTCAATCATGATGCCGATGGACCAGCCCGACATAAGGAAGAGGATGACCACGACGATCTTGGCCAGGGTGCCCATCTGCTTCCATAGAGAGATCGGATCCCAACCCACGCTGCTCTCTTCCTGGAAGAGCAGGGCGGCGATCTGGTGCAGGTTGCACAGGACCAGGGTTGCAATGTTTGCGAGAACCATGAGTTGCTTTCCTCCTCAGAACTCTTTGAGCTTCTGAAAATTCAGTTGAGCGCAGCCAACCGGGCATGCGCGGAGCCTTGCTGCTTGTTCCGGGCCGCCCGCTGCTGCTGAAGGGCCCTGTTGCCGGACGCACCGCACCACCATGGGGGCAGGCGCCGGAGGCGAAAGTCGGCCTGCCGGGTTTAACCGCCCGAAAGGGTAAAGTTCACCGTAATCTGCGTGTCCACCTCGACCGGTTCACCGTTGAGCAGGTAAGGCTTATAGCGCCACTGCTTCACGGCATCCAGCGCCGCCGGAATCAGCAGCGGATTGCCGCTGACGGCATGCAGATTCAGAATCGTGCCATCCTTGGCGATGACCGCCTGCAACACCACCGCACCGGAGACGCGGGCCGTGCGGGCCAGCGGCGGATAGGCGGGCTGAATCTTGCGGACCACCATGCCCTGCGTGACGCCCTGGCTGACGGTGATGCGCTTCGGAGTGGCAATCTTGGGTGCGGCTGAAGGAGCAGCGCTGGCAATTGAGTTCAGCACACCGCCCAGCATGCCGCCGGCAGAGCCGCCCGGCACGCCAATGCCGCCAACGACGCCCACGCCAGCACTTGGCGGAGCTTCGTCTTCCTTCAACATTTGAATTTTCTTAGGGATAGCCGTAGGGGCCTTGAGCTGTCCGTTATCCAGCTCCGACAGCACCTTGACCACTTTGACCACCTGCACGGCGGCAGGCGGTGGCGGTGGAGGCGGCGGAGGTGGCGGTGCCACCAGGTAACCCATCAGCTGCTGCTTGGGAAGTGCTTCGGTGTAAATCAGGGGAATCAATACGAGTACGCCAATCAGCAGGGCCTGCAGGACAAACGATAACAGGGTTGCCCAGGGACCACGCCGATGCAGCTTCGAGTTTCTTCCGCCGGATTCCAGAAGGCTGTCTTCAAACATAAGCCAGTTCTCCGTCTTACTAATTCACTTAGACACCGGGGGCGAGCATTAGGCTCCCGAAAAAGGCCAGAGGTTAAAAATAATCTACAAGAAATCTCCACTCAGTAGAACCATCAGACAGCATATGGCGGAAATTCTTTACTCGTTTATGCATTCCGGCCCGGCGGAGCCCCACCCTGAGTCCCCGCCGAGCATATATCTTGCTGAAATCTATGCCTTTGCCGACTTTCCGCGAGTTACCGCCGGAGCCGGAGAGCCAGGAATCGTCTGGCCGCGCCACTGCTGGTATGCCACCAGCATGGGTGCGGCGATAAAGATGGACGAATAGGTTCCGATAATGATGCCTATCACCAGGGCCAGCGAGAAGCCATGCAGCACCTCTCCGCCCAGGAAGAACAACGCCACCACGGTCAGGAACGTCAATCCCGAGGTCAGAACCGTTCGGCTCAGCGTCTGGTTGATGCTCTTGTTGACGATATCGGTCAGGCTGTCCTTGCGTAGCAGCTTGATGTTCTCGCGGATACGGTCGAATACGACGATGGTGTCGTTCATCGAGTAGCCAACCAGCGTGAGGATGGCGGCGATGACCGTCAGCGAGATCTCGGTGTTCAGCAGCGAGAAGGCGCCCACGGTAATCAGCGTGTCATGGAAGCAGGCCACCACGGCCGCCACGCCATAGATCAGCTCGAAACGGAACCAGAGATAAATCAGCATGCCGGCCAGCGAGTACAGCGTCGCCAGAATCGCCTGCTGACGCAACTGCGCGCCCACCTGCGGTCCCACGATATCCACGTTGCGTACACCGAAGTTCGAGGTGTAGAAGTCCTGCTGCAAGGCGGCAATGACCGGCGCCGGTGCGGCCGTCGAGGCATCGCTGATGTTGTTGAAGACTCCACCCAGCGTCTTGTCGCGCAGGTCCACAATGGCACGGGCGTACTTGCCATACTGTACCGGGGCATCGGTGCCCAGGTGCAGCGGATCGGCCTTGAGCAGGTAATCGGCCAGGGTCGTGTAGCCGGTGTTGTTCAGGTCGGCCTTGCCGCCCGGATCCCCACCCGCCTGCAGAGCCTTGACGATGCTCTCCTTGCCCTGGTCGAGCGCCTGCTCGCTGGTCTCGCGGATGTCGAGCTTGATGAGCAGCTCGTTGCTGCCCGAGCGGGTGTCGGCCTGCAGGGTGAAGTTCTTCAACCCGGCGCGATCCAGCTGGCCGCGGATGGCCTCCACGTTGGGGGCGGAGGTGAACTTCACGTCCACCACGGTGCCGCCGCGGAAATCAATGCCGAGCGGGATGTGATGCCAGAAGAGCATGCTCGCCACGCCGGCCACGGAGAAGATCAGCGAGAGGGCGAGAAAGAACCACTTCTTGCTGAGAAAGTCGATATTCGTGTTACGAAACAGTTCCACGGTCGAAGCCTTTTTCCGCGATGATTGCGGGGTCCTCTAAATTTGCCGCACGCCAGTGGCGCGCCATAAACCGAACAAAAACCTTGGCAACCGGCAGACCGGATCGCTCCGGCCTGCCAGGCCTTTGCTAAATGGAGAGCGCCTCGCCGCGCTGATGGCGGTTGAGGATGCTCTCAAAGATGGTGCGCGAAACAAAGACCGCGGTGAACAGGTTCGCCAGCAGACCGAAGGTCAGCGTGACGGCAAAACCCTTGACCGGGCCGGTGCCGAAGAGGAAGAGGATGGCCGCCGAGACGATCGTGGTGACGTGCGTATCCACGATGGTGACCCAGGCGTGCCCGAAGCCCTGATCCACGGCCGAAGGCGGCGTTTTGCCAGCCCTCAGTTCTTCGCGGATGCGCTCGAAGATCAGCACGTTGGAGTCCACGCCCATGCCGACCGTCAGAATCAGACCGGCGATGCCGGGCAGGGTCAGGGTGGCTCCGCTGAAGCCCAGGAAGCCGAGCAGGATCAGCAGGTTCAACACCAGCGCCAGGTCGGCATTGATGCCGGCAAAGCGATAGTAGATCAACATGAAGATCATGACAGCCAGCATGCCGACAATGGCGGCACGCACGCCCTGGCGAACCGAATCGGCGCCCAGCGACGGGCCCACAGTGCGCTCTTCCAGGTACTTGATGGAGGCAGGCAGTGCGCCCGAGCGCAGCACCATGCTGAGGTCCTTGGTCTGCTGCTCGGTGAAGCTGCCGGTAATGCGGCCGGTGTCGCGGATGCCTTCCTTGATGGTGGCAACCTCCTGCACCTTGCCGTCCAGCACCACGGCCAGCAGATCGCCGACGTGCGCGGAGGTGAAGTTCCAGAAGCGCTCACCACCGTCGCGGGTCAGGTCGAACTTCACGGCCGGACGACCGTTATCTTCCGTGATGGGCTGAGCGTCGCGCAGATCGCGTCCGCTGACGGCCGATACACGGCTGATGACGTAGTAAACGTCGGGGTTTTCCGTGGTGGCCGCGCGGCCGCCGATGCTCTTGCCCTTGATGATGACCGAGTCGGAGGGCAGGATGCCGCCGTGCGCGGCCAGCGCTTCCTGCTCGCTGCCGTAGGTCTTGCCGTTATCCAGCGCCTGGCGAATTTCCAGCATGGCGGTGGACTGCATGACTTCCTTGACGCGCGCCGGATCGTCGACGCCCGGCAGTTGCACCAGAATCTGGTAGCTGCCCAGGCTGTGTTCCTGGATGACCGGCTCGCTGACGCCAAGCTGGTCAATGCGGTTGCGGATGGTCTCAATGGCCTGCGCCACGGCGCGGGTCTTGATGGTTTCCAGCACGGTGGGCTTGAGCGAAACAACCCAGGAGTTATCCGGGCCGCTGGAGAGGTCGAACTCGGCAAACTGCTCCTGCACCAGCGAGCGCAGATCGCCGGCCGAGGCAATGTCCACGCCCTTGAGGGTGATCTTGCCGGGAGCGTTGACCGTATCGAGCTTCAGGATGTCGCCGTAAGAGATGTTCTTCTTCTTGAAGGCGTCCTTCAGCCGCTCGATGGTCTGGTCGGTCTCCGCGTTGACCGCGTCGTTGACCTGCACCTGAAGAATCAGGTGGGTACCGCCGCGGAGGTCGAGGCCCAGGTGAATGTTCTGCTGCACACCGGCCAGCAAGCCCTTGGTCTTGATGGCTTCGATGCTCTTCTGAGGATCAGTGCCGAGGAAGATTCCCCAGACAAATACGATCAGGACAGCGAGGATGAGTACAACTTTCCAGAGCAGGTTTGTCTTCATGGAAACCGCGACCGCCTAAGATTTCTTGGCGCTATCGTCAACCGTAACCGACGCGATAGCGTTGCGCGCAAATTCAAGTTTCAGGTTGTCCGGGTTGACGCGAAGAATAAGCGTACCCGGATCGGAGCCTTCGCCCGGCTTCAGGCTGACGATGATGCCGACGATGCCACCCGTAGTGGTCACGCGATCGCCCGCCTTCAGCCCAGCCAGCATCTCCTGCCATTTCTTCTGCTTCTTTTGCTGCGGCAGAATCAACAGGACGTACATGACGGCGAAAAAGCCCACCATCATCAACGGGAAAGTGATGCCTCCACTCCCCGACTGCTGAAAGAGGAGAAACGCAAGATCAGCACTCATGCTTCAGGCTCCCGCCTTCACCGGCGCACCCTGTCGTGCGGCGCGGCGCGGCGTAATTTTATTCTTCCTGGGCCGCAAAAAGGGCGGCGTACTGCCGAACTCAGCCGGAGTACACACTCAACCCACAACCGCACCAGGGTTCTTCTGGTATCTGGATGTTCAGATGACCGCGAAGCGAAACATCCAACGGCAACCGCGGCAAGGGACTTCTAGGCCTTCCGGCGGCGGCTGCACGGACTCTTTTATCCTAAACCGCCGGGTACTTGGCCTGCAAACTCCCAGGGCCTGTAAACTTCCCCTGAATGATACTTTCTCGCACCCTTCGCATCAAGCCGAGATAAAACGCCAGGTTGTGAATCGTGTTCAAGGTCTGCGCCAGCAGCTCCTGTGAGGCGTAGAGGTGGCGAAGATAAGCCCTCGAATACCTTGAACACACCGGGCACGGGCATGCGGGGTCAAGCGGCCCTTCATCGCGTACAAAGCGGGCATTCTTGATGTTCACCTTGCCTTCACTGGTGAAAAGCAGCCCGTGGCGGGCGGCGCGCGTGGGCAGCACACAGTCCATCATGTCCACGCCCAGGCGCACATAGTTCACGATTTCCTCCGGAGTGCCCACGCCCATGACGTAGCGCGGCTTATTCTCCGGCAGGAGCGGAATGGTCGATTCCACGACCTCCCAGGTATTTTCGCGGGGCTCGCCCACGCTGAGGCCGCCAATGGCGTGGCCGTCAAAGTCCATTTCCACCGTGCGCTCGGCCGATTCGCGGCGCAGGTCGAGATGCATTCCACCCTGCACAATGCCAAACAGCGCCTGGCGCTGCTCGCTGCCATGGAGAGCCGTCTGCTCGGCATACCAGGGCACCTCTCGATAGTGGGCGGCAAAATAATCCCGGCTGCGGCGAGCCCAGCGCGTGGTCAGCTCCATGCTCTTCTGCGCGCGCTCGCGGGTGGCGGGGTACTCGGTGCACTCGTCGAAGGCCATGATGATGTCGGCGCCGAGGCCGATCTCCGCCGCAATTGAGCTCTCCGGGCTGAACATATGCGCCGAGCCGTCAATGTGCGAGCGGAACTGCACACCCTCTTCCGTAATCTTTCTCAGATCGGCCAGACTGAAGACCTGGAAGCCGCCCGAGTCGGTGAGGATCGGCTTGTTCCACGCCATGAACTTCTGCACGCCGCCCAGGGCGCTGACGGTCTCCACGCCGGGGCGCAGGTAGAGGTGATAGGTGTTGTTCAGCAGAATCTGCACGCCAAGCTGGTCGAGAATATCCTGCGGAACGCCTTTGACCGTGGCGACCGTGCCCACCGGCATAAAGACCGGCGTCTGCACCTCTCCATGAGGAGTGATGAAGCGCCCGGCGCGCGCCGCCCCGCAAGTGGCTTCGAGTTGAAAGGAAAAAGACATGTTGTATTTTCGATTCTAAAGCAGAATAGCCTTGCGGTTCGTCTCTCGTGATTGTGTAGGATGATCTTATGTCCGCCATTAAGGCCGTCATCTTCGACTACGGGAAAGTCCTGTCGCTGCCGCCCACGGTGGCCGACTGGGAAAAGGTCAGCCAGCGCTTCGGCAAGTCACTCCAGGAGTTTCAGACGATTTACTGGGGTCATCGCGAGGAGCTCGACCGCGGCACCCTCGACAACCCCAGCTACTGGAAGGCCGTCGGCCGCGACTGCGGCTTTGAGGTCAGCGATGCCGAGGCTGAGCAGCTGATTGAAGGCGACAACCGCCAGTGGACTCATGTCGCAGAAGACGTGCTGGCCTTCAGCCGCGATCTCCGCTCGAAGGGCTTCCGCACGGCCATCCTCAGCAACATGGAGCGCCG
>Ga0326728_10022352_pt1 | contig 11750 bp, 6 predicted proteins | sample MB3enrmetagenome_FD_207602 | JGI IMG/M metagenome (GOLD analysis project Ga0326728, IMG submission 207602) | Lab enriched peat soil microbial communities from McLean, Ithaca, NY, United States - MB31MN | ecosystem: Environmental > Terrestrial > Soil > Wetlands > Peat | place: USA: New York... | reverse complement strand
CTCCACTCCCAGATATAATTATTTTGGATTGGAATTTGCCAAAAAAAGATGGAAGCGAAGTTCTTAAAGAAATAAAAGAGAATAATAATCTTAAAAATATACCCGTAATCATCCTAACTACTTCCAATACTGAAAAGGATATTGTCACAGCTTATGATCTTAACGCCAATGCCTATATAGTTAAACCCCTTGACGTTGAAGAATTCATGACAGCAATTGGTTCCATACAAGACTTTTGGTTTAAAGCTGTAACATTGCCACCAAAGCACTCACATTAAAAAAATAGATTGAAAACTTGGAAGACTTGTAAGCTTAGCATACTGATGCAGGTATCTTAAATTCAAAAAAGACTGATTCTTCCAAGCAATTCTTCATTTACATATCTTCTGGCTATTTCCCCATTCTTTTGATCTGTGGTGTCTGGTGTCTACACTACAATATACAATTCTCTCCGTAGTTATTTTAAATTAATTGTGTGAAAATTTGCTCCTAAACAAAAAATAATCCAGCATAAACTTTTTCGTAGGCAAAAAATAAAAATATATTATTGATTATTTTTTATTATTTATGAAGTCATCCGGATCTAATATTATGCTTTTTCTGTATTTTTCAGTTTATATATAAGATATATGCTTCTTATTTATCTTACAAATTCCCACTAGCCAATAGTCCTGAAATTAGCTAGCTAAGAATGAGAAAAACCCCAATAATCTAGAATAGAGAACTTAAAATAGAGCTTGAAAAATTAAACATACCTGGTATACGTTGCAAACAAATAGCCATGTGGTGTGCGCCATGCAATGTATACCAAATACTCACTCAATATAATACAATACTTTTCTCTATGTAAACTGGTATAGTTATATATAAACAGCTTAGCACATGATATGCATTTTAGCACATAATTGAATTTTTAATTAGTCATCATTTTCACAAGTGGCATCGTCGTTGCAGCTCCCAGGGGTATGCGTGCTACTAGAAGAACTATAATGAATGAAACTAGCACTTTTTGCTTATTTATTTCCATTTTCTCCAGATCCTTAACCCAGGAATGTACATTTTGCAGGTCTATTTCTATGGCTTTTGCAAAAGATTCTGCATTCTACCAAATAAAGCACATTAAAAAAGACAGGATGTGACCTTGGAAGAGTTGTGTTTACTGCATGCACAAATACAGTAAATTCCAATATATACGGGAGCACGTATATTTAATTCGAAATAAGACCAACATCTTCAAAGCAATTCTACGATGCTATTTTACCCCATTATGCAGGTTGTTTATTCCACTTTATTAGGTCTGTTTGTGGTAGGTACGGTGCTGCAATACATAATTATCTACTTAGTTATTTTAAATTAATTCTGTGAAAATTTACTTATAATAAAAAAATAATCCCGCATCAGATTTTTCGCAGTCAAAGAACAAATATATATCAATAATTATTTTTTGTTAATTGTGAAGTCACCATAATCTAATATTGTTCTTTGTTTAAAGAATAAAATATAAACTGAATATAAAGATAGAATAATCCTACACTTTAAAGATAATAAACATGTTAAGAACTTAGTATAATTTGCGTTCTCATCTGCTATCACCTAGCAATCCATCCCAAAAAACCCAACTATCCAATACTTCACAAAAATTTACTCCATGGAAGGAAGAGATAAAATAAAAAAAATATAACTAGTGATTCCAATATCAAATCTCTTCTATGCTAAATTAGAACAATGTAAATATTTTACTTTAAAACGTATGCATTTATGAATTACAAAAAGAATTAATTTGAAAATAGAGTTGGATTAAAATCTTTTAAATCTTCCAAATTATAATCCTCATACAACATATCTTCTAAAACACGCCGCGAAGAAACATTTAATTCTACCTCTCGTCCCCCTTCTCCACGTCCCTTTCTAACAGAAAGAACTTTAATATAACTCATCGTGAGTAATTCCCCTATCTTAGTCGAAACAGTCGTCCGCCCCTTCCTTTTTTCTTGTATCTCATCACAAAGCTTATTATACATCGCAGTAACTTGTCTAACATTTGTAATTTGTTTATTATAGTTAGTTGTTTTCACAATTGATAATAGGACAAGTTTATCATGCAGAGCAAGTTTTGGAATGAATTTTATCATTCTATCTCCATCTAGTTCTTCAAAAGCTTTGTCAATATGCTCTGGAAGCACCTGTTCATATCCATTCTCTTCAGCATAGATAGCAGCTGCTCGGAGAAGATCAATAGCTTTACGGGCATCTCCGTGAGCCTTAGCTGAAATTGCAGCACATAACTCTATTGTCTCGTTTGAGACTGCCCCTGGATTAAATGCAATTTTAACACGGTCAAATAGAATCATTTTTATCTGTTCGGCATTATATGCCGAGAAAACCACATCTTTAAAATTCATTGATGATTTTGTTCTAGTGTCTAGATACTTACCAAATTCAAAATCGTTTGAAATGCCTATCGTAGTTAAAAAATGACGTTCTGGAAGTTGATGGGATTCCCCAGCCCGGCTTAAATTATATAAAAGATCACCACTTTTCAATTTATCAATTTCGTCGAGAACTACAATAAGAGAAATGTTCTGTTCTTTGATTAGATCCCATAAAGCATCGTAATATTCACCTGGAGACAAGCCGGTTTTAGGCACTTTTGTTTTATAATCTAATTGAGTTATTGTTTCAAACAGAACTTTTATCTCAGTTTTATGTTTTTTACATTGTATGTAGACCCATTTTAGTGTGTGATTTAATAGTTTTTTCTTCTCTATACGCTCCATGAGCTTTTGGAGAACAAACTTAGCAACTACCGTCTTTCCATATCCAGAATTACCGAATATGGTAGCATTAGAAGGATATCCTTTAAAATCTATTGGTTTAAAGATTTTTACAAGTTCTGTTATCTCGGCTCTCCGACCAACTATTTGTTCAGGAACATAATCTAAAGACAACGCCTGAGCATCTTTTACTATTGTATTGTTATTCTCTCCAAAGAAATCATCAAGATCTGTCACTATATCTTCAGATTGCATGATTAATTAAATGTCATTTGAGGTATGTAAGATTATGTCTATTTTTGTAAGACAAATATAGACATTTATGACATTTAATCTAAATGTTAAGAAATTAAAGCTATTTTTTGTCAAACTGACATTTAATTCAATCTCGGCTAAGGGATAAAATTCCGACATACACCCCTAGATTGACATTAAAATATTGAATGGCAAAAATCAATTATTTTAGACAAAATAATAAATTATTTATATATGTAAAACATTAATGGGACACGAGACTTTTTATGCTTTTATAAATCATAGATTTCATGTAAATTTTTTTCCAACACAAAATTATATGTTTAAATGTCAATAGAGGGGGTGTCACTTAAGTCTATAGTGGATCTAAGAATATCGAAAAAATGTTTTTTGACATTTAATTTGGAAATTTATTTTCAAAATATTTCTACTTAAAAAAAATGACGGTTAAATTTTATAATATATACAGATCAATATTTTAATGTCAAATTATTAGTATTTAATTGATATTTAAGGCTCTGTAGCTATCTTCTAAGTTGTTTCTTAAACCAGTTTTTCCCAGTTCAATTTGCTTTTATGTTTGTTAGTTTGAGTTATGATGCAAGTTACCAGGCGTTTCATATGTTTCTGCTCTCTACTCTACCTAGTGGTAAGTATAATCAATGTTTAAAACGAATTAATAGGCCCAAGGTAAATAGGATTTATAGTTTTGCTGATGTAGAAGTTTACTCACAAAAAACTATGCATTGTTGGACGTCGAAAGAAAGTGTGCATTAAAATTTGGTTTTTGAAATTATAGGGTGTTGATTGGTAAAGTGAAATAAAAAGTTGAACCTTTACCAAGTTCGGATTCTACCCATATACATCCACCATGCCCTTCTACAATTTTCTTACAGATTGCAAGTCCTATTCCTGTTCCAGGATATTTCTTTTTTCGGTGTAGTCTTTTAAACATTTCGAAAATTCTTTCTGAATATTGTGGATCAATTCCAATTCCGTTGTCCTGAACTGAAAACACCCATTCATTCGCTTTTTTCTCAGCCGCGATATGAACTTTTGGTGTATCTCTTCACCTTGGAATTTTATTCCATTGATGATCAAATTTTGAAATACCTGACCCAGTTGAGTAGAATCTCCCATTACTTCAGGTAAAGGATCATGAGTTATAGTAGCATTATTTTCATTTATGGCTAATTCCAAATTGGACAGTACTTGATTTAAAATAATTTCACAATCAGTAGGTTCTGGTTCTTTAATGCTTGTAGTTACTCGAGAGAACCTTAAAAGATCATTTATCAAATTTTGCATACGAGAAGCCCCATCGACAGCAAAATTTATGTATTGATCAGCTTTGTCATCTAGATTTCCCTGATATTTCCTTTGTAAAAGCTGCAGATAACTTGTTATCATCCTTAAGGGTTCTTGTAAATCATGTGACGAAACATAAGCAAATTGTTCTAATTGGGCATTCGAGCGGGAAAGTTCTTCCAATTTCAACCTTAAAGTTTCTTCGGCTATTTTATGCTCAGCGATGTCCTGTGTTGTTCTTTTTGTTCGAACATTGACGTTTTCTTCATTCTTAATAACTTCATTTTGGATATAGATTATCGGATCTCTTTTCTCAGCTAATTTGATACTTGTGATATCTTTCAGTACTCCGATAGACCCGTAAGGACGGTCTTCATGATCTGTGAGGCAAATTCCACTGTTTTCTATGTAAATGCAAGTTCCATCTTTTCTTATCAAGCTTGCTTCTTCCTTAAATTTGCCTTCGGTTATTCTTGCATACTGCAATTTTTCGTTCATGTGATTTATATCTGCGTGATGGATATTCTTGATCCAAAATTCAGTTCCCAATTTCTTTAATTCCTCAAAACCATATCCTGTAACTTTTTCTATGGAACCCGACCAGTCACATTTTCCTGTTCTTAAATCATAATCATACATCACTTGATCTGTCTGATCCATGAAAATTTGGTGTATTTTTTCGTTTTTCCAAAGTTTTTCGTTTGATTTTTTATTTTTGGTTGCATCTTTGGCGATAATTGAGATAGCAATTAGCTTTTCAGAGGTATCAAAAATCGGAAAAAGAGTAAGTAAAACATTTAATAGCGTACCATCTTTTCTTACCCGTAAAGTCTCATAATCATGGATTTTATATCCCTGTTTAAGCTGTTCAATTAATTCGTCTGTTTCTTCAACTAATATGGCTGGCTCTAGGATGGATATATGCTTCCCCAGCATTTCTTTAGCTGAATAACCATATATTTGCTCTGCATTTCTATTCCAACTGGTAATAGTGCCATCAAAGGACTTGGTTATAATGGCATAACTTAATGATTCTATTATATGTTGTAAGTTTAGTCGTTTTTCTTCTGCCCTTTTAAGCTTGGAACTTTCTATTCGCTCCCATTTCCCTTCTTTTTTGATTAAAGCAAATTGATGGTTGCTGACCACGGAGATGATTTCGGTTGCATTGCACTTGTCGAGAGCATAGTTGCACAGAGCTATTATTGGATAATTTTCGATGATTATGTTAATTTCTTCTTCATAATTAATGAAATCATTCCAATCTTCTTTTTTCAACCAGAAAGTATGCTCATTTAACCTCAAACCGTTATAACCATTCGTCAGAGCCTGGTTGAGTTTTTCAGTCCAACTGTTTAAGGTATTTGCTGAGTCAAAATTATTTTTTTTTAAATACCAGTGAGTGTAGGAAATGAATTCAATTTGCTCATTTTTCAGATAAGTATCAAAACAAGGAACAGCTTTTCTCAAAGCTTCTTTCGCTTCTTCTACCTCCACGGTTTGTGCTGTGACCCAGAGGCAAAGCTCGTTATTTTCCCCCCCTCCTTGAAATAAGGTATCAATATTTCCATTAAATCTTCTTTTGTCTGGTAAAATTGGCAGAAATGTGTTCCCAAGGATATATTTTCAATAACTTCAATTATAGATTGTTTCATGTTTGTTCCCATTTCATGTTCTCTTCAACTTGAAGATATACAAGGCAAAAATCTCGTTGCCACCAAAATATGCAGTTCCAGCTTCTCGATGTCTAATAATTTCAGTTCTTTACTTTTTTAGATTCAGTTACTCAAAACCATAAGCAAAAAAATCTCCTTATTTGGGACAAAATAAAGGAGTCTATGCTTGTTTTTTAGTTTGACCAATGGTTCACAATCTAAATACGGTTTGCATAGTGGAATAAGGTATTACAGTTCAAATATAGAATAATATTATTTTTTATATTTGAATTATTAGCTGATGATCCGAATATTTTCTCATATTGGGTATCGAATAACTATTCAATGCGCCAAAAATAAGTTTGTTAATGTTGATTTAGATTTGTCAAAAACATGTAATTACCAACCCGTGCAAAACTGCGAAATACTATTAATAGCTAGAAATTAAAAACTAGATCCACAAAAACTTGCCCATTACTTGATTTGATTATGCCCGCAGCTTGTAGATACTTGTCTCGCTATCTTCAAAGATAGTGATTCTAGACTTTCTGGCACCTGACTTGCTTTTATCTAGGTTATCTCTATAACTTTCTTAGGAATATAAGTCGCTGATTTGAAAAAGTCTCTTCTAGGCCTGTATTTTAGTCTCCGTGTTTTCTGATTTGATCTCCCGTTCAGTTGTCGCAATTGCATATACCTCACCAGTTTCATTAATTAATGCGGTAGCTGTCAGCCCAACTTCAACAACTCGACCGTCCATAGTCAGCCTCTGTGTTTGATAAGGTTCCAGGATCTCAGCACCGATAAGCTTATTCAGTTTAGCGAACTCTTCTTCTCTCTTATTTTCCGGGATCATAGTCGTAACATTCATCGTTAGTACCTTAGCTTCGCTCCAGCCGTACCTACTCTCAGCTTTAGGATTCCAAGCTAGGATATTGCCCTTAAGATCCTGCAACGTTATAATATCACTTGAATCGCGTACTATCACTGCCAACCGGCGCATAGCTTCGGATTCTTTCAAAATCTCCTTCGCTTGCTTTATCTCGGTAATATCAGTAAAAGTGGCCACAGCTCCTTGGATAACATTTTCAAGGGTACGATAGGGCCGGATACGCAGTAGATACCATGCACCATTCTTGGTTTGGACTTCAACATCTTTAGATGTTAGAGAGTCTAGCACCTCCTTTATGTCTTCTACTAAATGGTCATAACCTAACAGATTTGAGACAATGTGTCCAACAGGTCTTCCTATATCTGTAGGTATTAGATTGATTACTTTTGTGATTTGAGGAGTGAAGCGTAGAATACGTAGTTTATGGTCCACAATGATAGTGCCGATACTTGTGCCGGCCAGAAGGTTGTTCATATCATTATTGGCCTGCGATAGATCAGTTACCCTATTTTGAAGTTCAGTATTGACTGTAGTCAATTCCTCGTTGACTTACTGTAGCTCCTCCTTGGATGTTTCTAGCTCTTCGTTAGTAGATTGCAGTTCCTCGTTAATCGACTGCATCTCTTCGTTATAGGATTTGAGTTCTTCATTTGAGGTCTCAAGTTCTTCATTGGCAGCCTTAAGAAGTTCTTCTTTTATCTGTAGTTCTCTCTTCAGCTCTAAGATACGTGTGTCATCTGCTGTTGTATTATCAAAGGTGCTTTCGTTGACGCCTATGGTAACGACCTTCTCTTTCTGGTCCTTTTCCCATGCTCTCATTTCTTCAAATGTGATCACGAATAGTTTTGTTTCCGCTGCTGTGTCAAAACCTGCATTCACAGGTCGGATCACTATATTGACTGCAGTGAAGTCACCATTTGTTTTAACCTGTAACCCTGGGTGAAATACTGGTTCTTTGTGGACCACAGCTTTGTGCAAGTCTATGATCAATTCCTGCCGTAATCCTTCGCGAGCCATTTTTAGAATATTCAGGTTAACTTCCCCGGAAGTTAATTCCAAGTATTTGCCGGTGCGACCATGAAGATAAAGGATGTCACCATGTTGGTTGACAAGTACACCAACTGGAGTGTTGTGTTGCAGAATCGTCTGTTCGATTAGTTCACGAAGTTGAAATTTGCTTTCGATAGGAGTTTTACTGAACGGTTTCAATGTCTCCTTACTTTTCAGTTGTGGTGAGGCAAATGTTCCGATTGGAAGGAGTTCATTAATAGTATTCTTTTTGCGATATAGCTTCGCTTTGGGGTCTATAATCTCAAAAAAGCTTTCGAGGTCACCGAGCGTTTCTGAAGAGCCGAGAAAAAGAATTCCATCTGATTTTAATGCGTAATAAAAAATCGAAATAAGCTTCTTCTGCAGTTCCTTGTTCATATAAATCATCAAGTTTCGACAACTGAGCAAGTCAAGTTTAGAAAATGGTGGGTCTTTGATAGTGTCCTGATTAGAAAAAATTACCATATCACGGATAGTTTTCTTGATATGATAGTTACCATCTGATTCCTGAGTAAAGAAGCGATCCAGTCTTTCCGATGAAACATCAGCTAAGATGCTTGGGGGATAAACTCCCTTTCTGGCAGTTTCTAAAGCTTTAGCGTCAATATCGGTTGCGAAAATTAGTACCTTGAAAACTTGTTTCAAAATTTCCATTTGCTCTTGAAACAGGATGCCAATTGAATATGCTTCTTCACCTGTAGAGCAGCCTGGTACCCAGATTCGTATCACTGAGTCTAAGTTTCTATTAGTAAAGAGCTGAGGGATGATTTTTGTCTGGAATGTTTCAAATGCCTGAGGTTCGCGAAAGAAACTTGTGATGCCAATTAAGAAGTCGTGAAAGAGAGCTTCCACTTCAGTCAGATTTTGCTCTAAATATTGTGCATACTCGTCGACATTTTTAAAGTTTTTAATATTCATGCGTCGCTCTACGCGTCGAATGATTGTTTTTTCTTTGTAATTTGAAAAATCGTGCCCGATTTTGGTGTTCAATATGTTGAATATCTTTTTTATCCCACTTTCTGTCTTGTGAGTTAGGACTTGTATTTTTTCGAATTTCTGGTTATTATAGGCAATGAGCTTGGCTGACATCTCGGCTGGCGTTAGGATGTAGTCTACCATACCAGTGGCAATGGCACTGCGTGGCATGCCATCATACTCACTTGATTCCGGTCTCTGGACCATTACTATGCCCCCCGCACCCTTGATCATCCTCACTCCCAATGTGCCATCGCTTCCGGTACCTGAGAATATAATGCCAATAGCTTTCTCTTGTTTTTGCTGTGCGAGGGATCTGAAAAATAAGTCAATAGGCAAGCGAAAACCATGTGCTTCAATCGGTTTCTTCAAATGTAGTACGCCGTCCTCAATAACCATATCATAGTTGGGCGGAATGACATAGATACTGTCAGGCTGGATAATCATCCCTTCCGTGACTTCATAAACTGGTAGTTGTGTATAGTGTTTGACAAGGCTTGCGAGAATGCTTGTATGGTTTGGGTCCAGGTGTTGCACCAGGACAAAGGCCATACCTAACTTTGTGTTGGTGGGTAAAGTTGAAAAAAAAGACTCGAACGCAGCGAGTCCACCAGCTGATGCGCCGATGCCCACAATGGGAAAGTTCTTTTCAGGGGATTTATTCGAGTCCATATCTGAATCAAGAAGGTTATTTCCTAGATTTTTTTTTGTATTATTCACCTGTTTCTCGTTTGACTTTTCTACTTTTTCAATGTCTTCAGTTTTCGTTTTTACGATATTATCACATCCTTTCACGCCTAACTTGAATCTGTAACGCTCTCAAAGAATTACTAAATTTACATTGATAGTAATCGCATGTTTTGCTACAAAAGTCCTGCATCAATTAAACAATAGTGACAGAAGTTCTGTCAGCATAATCATTGATCCTGCAATTCTACTCAAATCTGTCCATGCATCATGTGGGAAGTGGAAATATAGCCATCAATTCAAGGCAGTTGCTCAGAAATTTCTTCTCAATGCCTTGAAAAGGGCCATAATGCTGTTTCATCATATACTTAGTAGCTCTCAGACTCAGTAACCGTTCTTATTTGATTTGTTAGGGATGATGACGTTCATAATGGTCATGGTGATTGCCGTGGTGGTGCCAGTGATGATAGGGTCCCACTATACATCTCCATATTCGCCTAATACAACGGGTTGTTATACTACAACTGGTTCTTCATAATAACCGCTATAATAACCCTCATCTCCATACTTAAGAAACGAATCTACTCTAATATCCAAAAATTGACTTCATTCTTTCTTTTTTATCCAGTTCCCTTGGGAGTCTTTTTCATAAATTTTCTTAACTGCACTCCACGCAACTTTGTGTGCAACCTCTTCCCTAGATTCATGCCCTTTCCTTTTAGATGGTTCTTTATATTGTTCCCATGCATTATTGAAAGCTTCTCTATAGATATCCTGTCCTTTTTCAGGTAAATTCTCTTTAACCGGCTCAGATAGTTCATAATTTTTGTTATATGGCATTTATTTCCCTCATATAAGTTAGCTTCTTCAAGGTCGGCTCTATTAAGGATAGCTCCTTCAAGGCTAGATCTTTCAAGATTAGTCCACCTAAGGGCAGCCCATCCGGGATTAACTTTCATAACATATGTCCATTCAAGTTTCGCTCCTGTAAAGTTAGTCCATACCAAGTTTAGATCATGTTCTTAATTATCCCAGATAATTTTGATAAACTACTAATTTCAACAAATTGTTTATCAAAAAACACAGAGAAACATACAGAATTCCGTTGGAAAAATAATATTTCCATAGCTTGAAACTATCTTATTTTATATACTAATTTTCAAGGAAATGAGATTGATTAACTTTCCTAATTGTGGAGGTTTATATAATTTTGTAACGAATTCATATTTATTGTACCAAAATCCATAATCAAGTGAAGTAAAAAGATTAGCTGAAAAGTTTGAAAGAGTTGTCCCTACTGTAGGCCCAATTACAGCTATTTTGAATATATATGATCTGTAATATATTTAAATTGGAATAAAACAAAATCTTCCAAACTATTTAAATTTTCCAGTTAATTTTTAGTTTTTTTAAGTATCTGTTCGGCATGTAATATAATCTACAATTGTTCACATAGTTATTTCAAATTAATTATATGAAAAATATCTTCTGATCGAAAAATAATACCTAGCAGTGCATTTCAAAATCAAAAAACAATTTGATATTTATGATGATTTTTTTAGTTTTAAAACGTTTTATTCAAAATTAAATTTTATTCATAAATTATTTTTTTTAGGATTAATTTAAAATAACTAGCAATGTGAGTCAATATTGGATCTCATCAATTTTTTTGGTGTAATAGAATAAATAATAGCCGAAGTATAAGTTAATTCTCGCTTGGACGGTAAAAACATGACTGGTTTAATAGGTCTTGCAATATTTTTTTTAATACTGGCTTTTATTGCGTATATATTAGGTGCACAGGGAATTGCTGGTTTTTCGATGGAAATCGCAAAATGGCTTATAATAATCTTTGTTATACTTGCTATCATTTCGGCTTTGTTTCTATCGACTTTAATACATACTGTTTAAAATAATCAAATAATCCAGAAAATAGTATCATAAATGTTTACTTTTTGGTTCTATATTTAAAGGTAATAATGTTGCTGCAAAATTTGCTAAGTAGTATAGTTTTACTGATACACAGCTTTTATAGCAAAATCACTGCATTAGAATATCAGTTTTGTGATCTTACTTTTTGACTCAGGACTCTGTTTTTGTGGTGAAAAAAGTGGATATAGAATCTATCATGGGATGGATCTGAGAGTTGCAAAA
>Ga0326728_10022351_pt1 | contig 11751 bp, 12 predicted proteins | sample MB3enrmetagenome_FD_207602 | JGI IMG/M metagenome (GOLD analysis project Ga0326728, IMG submission 207602) | Lab enriched peat soil microbial communities from McLean, Ithaca, NY, United States - MB31MN | ecosystem: Environmental > Terrestrial > Soil > Wetlands > Peat | place: USA: New York... | reverse complement strand
GGTAGTCTTCCGTTATCTGAAGACGCCCGAAGCGCTGCCGTTCTATCTGAAGTGTCTTCGTGAGCAGGTGGAGGACGCCGCGGACGACCTCATCGAGGGCGCGATCGCACTGGGCGCCGTGGCGCTGGAACCGCTCCTGAACTTGTACGAGGAACTGGGTGAGGAACAGGGCGGGGAAGTGGCCTTCATCCTCTCCGGGCTCGGCGCGCGCGACGAGCGTGTGCTGAAGGTCCTGCTGGATCGCCTGGAATACGACGCGACCGATGGCGGCCTGTGCCTGGGGCTCTACGGCGATCCCGCGGCAATTCCAGTCATCGAGAAGATGATCGCGGAACTGCCCTCCGATGATCGGGACCTTCGCCGGGAGCTGCAGAACGCTATCGAGGAGATCCGCAGCCACGACCCGAACGCCGGCGCGACGGCGGACGCCTTCGACCTCTTCGCCGGCTACCCGGAGACCGCCGGGCCCGACTTCGACGCACTCAGTGGCGAGGATCGGCTGGTGCTGCTCGCCCACGAGTCGCCCGAACTGCGGGCGAAAGCGGCGCGCAGCTTCTTCCAGCAGGAATACGGTGTGGACGTGCGGGCGCGATTGCTGGGAATGGCTCGCGGCGATGCGGACGCCAACGTACGCGGGCACGCATGGGAGGCGCTGTCGGGCATCGATGACAAGGACGTGCGCGCGGAGATGCTGGCCGCGGCGACGAATCCGGAAACAGAGCTGGCCGAGCGCGCCGGCGCGGCGGTGGCGCTGGCCGACGATGCCGGGAAGCCCGAAGTCCGAGCGGCGATCGTCGCGTTATACGGACTGCCGGAAGCGCGGGCCCAGGCGCTGGAAGCCATGTGGCGCTCCTTCGACCGCGGGTTTTCATCGTATTTCCCCGCCCATATCGACGACGAAAACGATGACATCCGCCGCCAGGCCATCTTCGGCGTGGGATATCTGGGAATCGGCTCCGAAGCCGAGCGGCTGCGCAAGTATTTCGACGATCATGAGTGGCGCGCCGACGCCCTCTACGCGTGGGCGCTGTGCACGCCGGCGGAGATCACGCGCGGCCGGATCCGCGGCCTTTTGCGGAAAATCGACAAGGTCGCGGGGGGCTTGTCGCTGGATGAGTCCGAGCTGGTGCAGCTTGCGCTGGATCAGCGCCTGCTGCTGCACGGTCTGGACCCCGTGTTCTTCCCCGACGACGAGGACGAAGAGCACGTCCACGACGAGAACTGCGAGCACGATCACACGCCCGCGGTGGAAGCCACGCCGGGCAAGGTTGGCCGCAACGATCCCTGCCCCTGCGGCAGCGGGAAGAAGTACAAGAAGTGCTGCGGGGCGGGTTGAGCACGGGACCGTCGGCGGGTCAGGGCCGAACGGGGAACGTGCGGAAGCTTCGTACAAGTGCCTCAAACGCGTTATAGGCGTCTTGCTGATACTCGGGCACGGCATCAGCCGCGATTGTGTAAACTATCGGTGATCCTCGGTCAAAGCCGCGGGCTGTGATTGATTGGTGCACCGGAACCTTCTCGTTCTCGCGCGTCGTCCAGCTTCTCTTTTCTGCCTTGAGCGCGCCCAGTCGCGCGTTGTAATGTACGAAGACGTGCGGTGCATCTTGCACCTCGTATGAGGCATCGACCGAGACGAGTGATTGCGGATGCAGCGTGATCACGAAACCGTGGTTTGGCGCATGGAGAGCCGCGCCCACGCCGACCAGACCCTTGGGTATCTCAACAGAGAACCCATAATCCACGTTGGAGTAAAGGCCGCGATAGGTCTGTCTCTGCAGGTCGGCCGAGCCTCCGCTGGTCACCCCCTCAAGCGTCACCAGTAGAACCCAGACCAGGACGACGCGTATCATGTCGGCGATGATAACGCAGGTGGCGGATTGATACGCTGAGGAAAGTCCTCCTGTGCGTTTTCGAGGCCGGACAGACGATTCTCTCCGTTGCTCGTTCTGCCACAAATCGCAGGACGAGGTCGGCAAGCTGATTTCGAGTCCGAGCGATTATCCCCCAGCGTACATCTGCAACGAGTGCATTGCGGTGTGCACGTCAGTGCTGGAGGAGGACGAGCTGGCGGAAATGGCCGAATCTGCGGCAGCCTCTGACCGTCATCCGCTGCTCGATCATCCGTTGGCGTCAGAACTCATGACGCGGGTGGAAGAATGGGTTCGGGCGGAATCGTTGGGTCAGGATGGGCTTGACGAACTGCAGCGCGTCCGCGAGACAGCGAGACAGATCATCGCCGTCCGGTGAACTATCTCGACGCCGCCTCTTCGAGGTGCTCGAGCTGGAGCGACAACTGACCCTCGTCGATACCGCCGAGAAATGGCACCAGTTCCTCCCGCTGCCTCACATCCTCCAGAAGACTGTCGTAATCGTTTCTCATGCGCCCTCAGGATGCTTATCGCCCGCGCCCACATCGCTATGAGTGATATTCTGCTCAGCAGGGCCAGGGAAAGGTAACTCCACGAGTTGACTGGGAAACCGGCATCCTCGTTGCTCCGGCAACTGGGCATCTTCAGCGCCACGGCGCTGGTGGTTTCCAACATGATCGGCGTGGGCATCTTCTCGGTCACCGGGTTCCTCGCCGACGACCTCGGCTCCCCTTCGCTGGTGATCTGGATCTGGGTGGTGGGCGCCATTTGCGCTCTCGCCGGCGCGCTGGTCTATTCCGAGCTGGGCATAAACTTTCCAAGCTCCGGCGGCGAGTACGTCTACCTGAACGAAGCCTATGGGCCGACCTGGGCGTTCATGACCGGCTGGGTCTCCTTCTTCGCCGGCTTCTCCGCGCCCATCGCCGCCGCTGCGCTGGCTTTCTCGGACTATCTGGGCCACTTCTTTCCCGTGCTGAAGCAGGAGAACGCCGCGCTGGCCATTGGCACGGGTTATTGGCAGGTGCGGATTGGCGCTCCCCAGATTGTCGCCTGCGCGTTCGTCGCGCTTTTCACGTTTCTGAACTGCGTCGGCGTTCGCCGGGTGGCCCGCGTGCAGAACGTTCTCACCGGCGCGAAGGTGCTGATGCTGGTTTCCTTCATTGCGCTGGGGTTCGGCCTCGGTCATGGCAGTCTGGCGCATTTCTCGGAGCCCGCCGCGCGCGCCAGCACCACTCCGCTGGCGGCGCAGTTCGCCATCAGCCTGTTCTTCATCTACGTCAGCTACAGCGGTTGGAATGCGGCGACCTACGTGGCCGAGGAACTGAAGAATCCAGCGCGCACGCTTCCCATTGCGCTGGCGCTGGGCACCACTCTGGTGGCCGCGTTGTACGTCGGTCTCAACCTGCTGTTCATCTACGCGATGCCGCTCGCCGAGATGAAGAAACACATTGCCATTGGCGCCATGGCCGCTTCGCGCCTGTTCCAGTCGGACCTGGCCAGCCTGTTCGCCGCCGCCATGGCTCTGTCGCTGATGGCTACGGTGAACGCTCAGATCACAGTCGGACCGCGGGTGTACTATGCCATGGCCCGCAACGGCGCTTTCTTTTCCGCCGCGGCGCGTGTGAATCCGCGCTGGCGCACGCCGCTCATCGCCATCGTCTGCCAGGGCGTTTGCGCCATGGCTCTGACTTTCACGCCGTTCCCGGCGCTGCTGGTCTACATCGGCTTCACGCTCAATTTCTTCGCCGTCCTCTCGGTGAGCGCGTTGTTCTTTTTCCGGCGCCGGCCCGGCTGGCGCAAACTGCGCGTGGTGAGCATTGGCTGGCCGGCCATTCCCGTGTTCTTCCTGCTGGTGGGGAGCTGGATCACGGTTATTGGCGTCACCCAGCAGCCGGCCATCGCCACTGCGGCCATTGTGACCATCGCGACCGGCGCGCTGGTCTACCAGTTCCGTCTGGGACGCAGGAAACGCGGCGTCGCAGGGTAATGTCCTGTCACCGAGGTTCGTGCCATATATCGCTCGTGCGCCGGCACGAGTGCCGACACGGCACGCAAAGCGCGTGCGCTACGTTTGTGGCGCAAACACTCGTGTTTGCCGCGTCGAGACTCCTCTCGACGCCGTCTGCCTGACGAGTCGCCTGAAATAACCGCGCTACTTAACGAGGTCGCCCGTCGTCGCGTTCACGTACGCGGCGTAGCCGAGCTTCTTTGTCCCCCACTGGATGTACCAGACCGGCCCGGAAAACCCCGAGGTTTTTCCCAGCGCCATGGACACTGGCATATCGGGGTGTTTCTTCAGCCACGCGTCGGCCTTCCCGGAAGCGGTTTTGAACGCCGCGTCCGAATTCACTCCGAATTCGGCGATCAGGAAGGACTGGCTCTTTTGTGTGTCGCCGCTCCACCCTTCCACTCCGCCGATATCGACGCCTTTGTGAATATCCGGCGCGTGATCGGCGATCGCGTAGGTGAGGGTGCGCGCCTGCCGCAGACTGGGAGATACAAACACCGCCGTCCACATCGCCGCCTTGCCGTCCGTGTTCTTAAACCCGGGAATCTCGCCACTCACCAGGCTGAGCGGGGCGATGTCCTTCGCCCAGGCGCGGGCTGGTTTGTACATTTCGAAAAACGCCGTTTGCGCGGCGACGGGCTCGGCCGGTTTGCTGGCCTCGGCCGCCGCTTTCGTTTCAGTCGCGGGCTTCTGCGGCGCCTCGGTGCAGGCGCTGAGGAGGAAGATGACGGTGCCCGCGAGAACCGCCGACAGGAATCGAGTATGCATGATGGGTCACCGACCATAATTCTAGTTGAAATACGGCAGGGGCGTCGGCTGCGCTCGCGCCATACCAGCGTGACCTCAGTTGCCCGCATTCTCGCGTTCCGGCCACACGGCGGCGAACGCGAGACCCACGGCGATGCCGATGGAGACCTCCACGAAACGGTGAGCCGCCGTCAACCACGCCGACCCCGCCCGCGCGATCAGCAGCACGATGGCCAGAGTAATGCCGGCGAAGCGATACGCGGCGTGGCTGAGGCCGGGACAACCGCAGACAATACCCAGGATCAGGACGCCGGCGGCGTAAGCGGGAAGCGCGGGGATTCCGCTTACGCTGAGCAGTGCGCCGGCAAGCGCGCCCAGGACAGTTCCTGCAAGCCGCTCCGTCGAGACCTTGAGTGACGCGCCAAGAGTGGATTGCGTCACCACGAGGGTGGTGATGGAGGCCCAGTAAGCCTCCGGAAGACGGCAGGCGCGGGCGGCGAGCAGCGATGCGACGGCAGCCAGAGTGGTGCGCGCCGCGTGCAGCAGATTGGTGCGGCTGAATGAGCGCTCGAGGAGTTCACGGAAACCCGCCATGATCCAGCTTATGACTGGCCAGGCGCGAGGCGGGACCGTTGCGCCCTCCTGATATCCTCACCAGTGTATGGGAGCGCGAATTCTGGACGGCAGGCGCGTTCGCGATGAGATCCTCGCGGAGCTGAAACCGCGCGTTGCCGCGTTGTCGGCGGAGCGCCGGGTTCCCGGCCTGGCGGTGGTGTTGGTGGGGCACAACCCGGCGTCCGAGATCTACGTCCGCAGTAAGGTGAAGGCCTGCGAGGAGCTCGGCATCTACAGCGAGCAGGTCACGCCCGGCGACAACGTCACCACCGGCGAACTGCTGGGAATTGTGGAAGGGCTGAACCAGCGGCCGGAAATCGATGGGATTCTGATCCAGACTCCACTGCCGCGACATGTCGACAGCCGCGCGGTGCTTAACAGCGTCAGGCCCGATAAAGACGTGGATGGCTTTCATCCTTACAACGTGGGCAATCTGGTGGCGGGCGCGCCGGGATTCCGCGCCTGCACGCCGGCGGGTATCATGGAGCTGCTCCGGCGGTACGAAATCCCAATCGCCGGCCGTCACGCCGTGGTGGTGGGCCGCAGCGACATCGTGGGCAAGCCGATGGCGTTGCTGCTCCTCCATCAGAACGCCACGGTGACCATCTGCCACTCGCGAACTCCCGATCTTGCCGCTGAATGCCGGCGGGCGGACATCCTGGTGGCGGCGGTGGGCAGGCCCGCGCTGATTCGCGCCGATTTCATTCAGCCCGGCGCCACGGTGATCGACGTGGGCATGAACCGGCTGGACACAGCGGAAGCGGTGGAGGCGGTGTTTGGCGCGGGGTCGCCGAAGCTGGCGGCGCTTGCGAAGAACGGCAGCGTACTGATTGGGGATGTGCATCCCGTCGAGGTGGCGGAGCGGGCGGGCGCATACACACCGGTGCCAGGCGGAGTCGGTCCGCTCACCATCGCCATGCTGATGTCGAACACGGTCCGGGCCGCCGAGTGCCGCCTGGGCGTCCGGGCGCGGCAGACGGCATGCTGAAGGTCGGCCTCACTGGTGGGCTGGCCAGCGGGAAGTCGCTGGTGGCAGGCGCGCTCGCCGAGCTGGGTTGTCACCTGCTTCACGCCGATGCAGTCGGCCATGAAGTGCTGCTGCCGGGTGGCGAAGCGTATGGCCCGGTAGTGGCGGCGTTCGGCGCCGGGATTCTCGGCAAAGATGGAACCATTGACCGGCGTGCCCTCGCGTCCCACGTTTTTTCGGACCCGGCGCTCCTTGCAAAGCTGAACTCCATTATTCATCCCGCCGTTTTCCGGCGCGAGGAGGAGTTCTTCCACGGCATCGCCTCCGCCGACCCCCGTGGCATCGCGGTTGTCGAGGCCGCCATCCTGGTGGAAACTGGAAGTTACAGGAAGTTCGATCGCCTCGTGGTGACCATCTGCAACCGTGAGACTCAGGTTGAGCGAGCCATGAAGCGCGACGGACTGACCCGAACCGAAGTGGAGGCGCGGCTCGATCGGCAGCTACCGGCGGAGGAGCTTCGCAGGGTGGCGGACTTCGTAATGGACACTTCGGGGAGCAAGGAAAACACAATGGCGCAGGTGCATGAGCTGTACCGCGCGCTGCGGAGTTTATCGGAATGAAACTGCGAGTTCTGGTTGTCAGCGTTCTTCTGGTGGCGGCGTTTGTGGTGTTGACGTCGCAGACGCGTCTGGGCCAGCGGCTGTTGCCGGTTTCCGGCACGGGAATGTTGTGGAGCGGACCGTCGGCGGCGCACACCGCGGGGCTTGGCGCCGACGAGCTCAACAATATCGACATCTACAAAACGGCCCATCGCGCCGTGGTCAACATCACCACCGTGGTTTACCGCCGCTACTGGTTCGATGTGTACCAGGCCAAAGGCATCGGTTCGGGCTTCATCATCGACGAGGCCGGGCGTATTCTCACCAACGCGCACGTGATCGGCGACTCGAACAGCATTGAAGTGACCATGGCCGATCAGAAGAAGTACAAGGCGCGATTGCTGGATCGCGACCCGGTGAACGACCTTGCGCTCATTCAGATCGAGCCGCGCGGGAAGTTGCCATACCTGCACCTGAGCGATTCCGATGCCATTCAGGTGGGCCAGAAGGTGCTGGCCATTGGAAATCCTTTTGGTTTGGGTGGCACATTGACTACTGGTATCGTCAGCTCCATCGGCCGGACCATCGGCGGCGAAGACGGAAAGCAGCTCGAGGGCATGATCCAGACCGATGCGGCGATTAATCCGGGGAACAGCGGCGGGCCGCTGCTCGATTCGCTGGGGAACGTGATGGGCATCAACACGGCCATCTACACGCCGAACGGCGAGGGCGGCGGCAATGTGGGCATCGGCTTCGCCATGCCCATCAATCGCGCCAAGACGATGCTGAACGAATATCAGCAGGGGCGGCACTATCAGCCGCCGCGTCTGGGGATTGTCTCGGTGTTCCTCGCGGGTGACTACGCGGCCGCGCTCGATCTTCCGAGTAACGGTGGCTTGCTGATTCAAAGCGTGGTTCGGGACAGTGCGGCGGCGCGCGCCGGCCTGCGCGGCGGCAACGAAGCGATCCGCATCGGCAATCTCGAAATCACCGTTGGCGGCGATTTCATCATCGGGATCGAGGGACAACCCGTGGATCGGCAGGACGCGTTGACGCTGGCGCTGGCGCGCAAGCGCGCCGGTGACAAATTGCGACTGACGATTTTGCGCAACGGCCGGACCACGGATGTCACAGTGATCCTGGGCGCGGCCCCGGATGAACGCATCTAGAAGTTTGTTGAAAAGCGCCCGGAACCGCTTGCTGGCGCGCGCGGCTCAGTTTTGTCAGCTCGTCATTGCAGGCAGTTACAGAGCCACGACCGCAAGGGAGTTGTACGGAAATGGCGTTTTTAAACACGGTCCCAGACGACGTCTGTTGCTGCTCTCCGCGGCTCTGCTGGTTGCCGCAGGCCAGCAGGCAGCTATCTCCGATGCCCAGCGCGCGGCGCTCGATCGCATCTCCGCGCAGTCGCTTGAAGCGAACCTCGCCTTCATTGCTTCGGACGAGCTGAAGGGCCGCGGCACGCCCTCGCCAGGGCTCGAAACCGCAGCCGCTTACATCGCCGAGCAGTTCCGCAAGGCCGGGCTGGAGCCAGCGGGTGACGACGGCTACTTTCAGCAGGCGCGTCATCCGAAGGCGAAAAACGTCGTCGGGATCCTGCGCGGGTCCGATCCGAACCTTCGCAACACCTGCGTGGTTCTCTCCGCACACTACGATCATCTCGGCGTCCGCAGGGGCCGGATCTACAACGGCGCGAACGACGATGGCAGCGGGACGGTCTCGGTGATCGAAATCGCGCGCGCCCTGGCCGGCCTCAATCCGCACCCGGGGCGCACCATTGTATTTGCGGCTTTCTTCGGCGAAGAGCTCGGGATGGTGGGTTCGCGTTATTACGTGCAGCATCCGGCGTGTCCCATCACCGCTACCGTCGCCGACCTGAATCTGGAGCAGCTTGGCCGCACCGATTCGTCGGAGGGCACGCGTGTCGCCAGCGCGGCGCTGACCGGTTTCGACCTGACTACGATCTCGCAGGTGATGGAGGAGGCCGGCGCGGCGACTGGCATTCGCATCTATAACGATCCGAAAAACAGCGACGCCTTCTTTTACCAGAGCGACAACGCCTCGTTTTCGGACGCCGGCGTTCCTTCCACCACGCTGGCCGTGACGTTTCTGTTTCCGGATTATCACCGGCCCGGCGACAAGGTGGCGAAGATCGACTTTGCCAATATGGCGAGAGTGGATCGCGCCGTGGCGCTGGGGTTGTTGTTGCTCGCCGACAGCGATCGGCCGCCGCGGTGGAACGCTGGCGTCATGAGAGGCGCCCGTTACGCCAATCCCTCGCGTGTCGTTCGTTGAACTCTGCGTTCAGAACAGGAACGGTATGAATCGTCGGGTATGCCTCATGTAGGCGGCGTACGATTCGCCGAAGCGTTTGCGATTCTCCTTCTCCTCGGCAATCGCGGTGGCGGTAAGAAACCCGGTCGCGCCGAGAGTCAGAACGATGCTGCTCCATTTCAGCGGACTCTTCAGCCACGTTGCCCACCCCAGCGCCAGGAGCGACGCATAGAGCGGATGGCGGATGACTCGGTACGCGCCAACGGTGACCAGCGTCGTGGTGTTCTCAAATGCGAGATTGGTGTCCGACGCGGCGGTGGCCGACGGACGGCCGATCGCCGCAAGAAGTCGGAAGCCCTCGATGGCCAGGACAATGGAAACCACTCCGAGGAAGTAAGAGACGAATTGGCGGGCCGAAAACGGGTCGCGAAACCACACTGGAACGTTCAGCAGGATCAGCGCCCAAAGGAGCTCGAACGCGAAGAAACGATAGAAACCGTGCGAGAGAAGGCTTTGCAGCGACCGCCATGAGAGCCAGACGACGGCGGCCGAGCCGGCGAGAAAGAGCATGGGTCGCAACATGGCATTTGCCAGGCTCAGTATACGCCATTCAACAGATCAGGCAGGCCCAACCGTCTTGGCGAAGCAGCGCGCACTCGCCGTAGCCCGCGGGCGGATCATCCTCGGTGAATCCGGAAACGATGACCGCGGAGCCGGGGCGGCGGACGCGTTCGAATTCGGTCAGCAGCTCCTCGGCGGCGGCCGAACTGATGTTGGCCACGATCAGGTCCACGGTGTCGCTCCGCACCGCGTTGGCTGAGCCGGCGAACATGGGGACGCTGACGTGTTCCCGCGCCACCCGCAGCGCGTCGAAGTCGATGTCGCAGGCAAGAACGGTCCCCGCGCCAAGCAGCCTTGCGGCGTCGGACAGAATGCCCGAACCCGAGCCCACGTCCAGCACCGTCATGCCAGGCCGGACTGTGCGCTCCAAAGCTTCGAGACAAAGCTGCGTACAGGGATGCCATCCCGTGCCGCAGGCCATTCCCGGATGAATTTCCAGACGAAGGCGGCCGGCAGGCGGCGGTTCCATGTTCCATGAAGGCGCCAGAAAGAACCGTTCGCCCACCAATAGCGGAGGCCAGGCGTTGCGGGCAAGCTGCTCCCAATCGACATCCGGCTCGCGGCGGAATTCCGGAGCGAACGCCGCGAACCGTTCGAACAGCTCGCCTGTGCTGGCGTCGTCGGCAAAGAAGGCCCGCAGCGCGCCCGGCTCCTCGGTGATTCCCGCGGTGCCCGCGTCGTAGAGTTCGGCGATTAATGCGTCTTCCTGCGCCGGCGAGCACGCGAGCAGCAGCGAAAACACTCAGCCCTGCACCCTTCGCGCCCGCCCCTGCCAGAATTTCTCGCGCAGATCCATCTTGCGGATCTTCCCCGTGCCGGTCTTCGGCAGCGGCTCATCGCGGAATTCCACCGCACGCGGCATCTTGAATCGGGCGAGGCGTTCGCCCAGAAACGCGAGCAACTCCGCCTCGGTCAGCGTCGCGCCGGGCTTGCACATGACGACGGCGACGGGAATCTCGCCCCACTTTTCGTCCGGCGCAGCGACCACGGCGCATTCCATGACGGCGGCATGCGCGTAGATCGCTTTCTCCACCTCCAGCGAAGAGATGTTCTCACCGCCGCTGATGATGATCTCCTTGCTGCGATCGACAATCTGGATATATCCGTCCTCGTCCCATACCGCCATGTCGCCGGTGTGCAGCCACGGTCCGGTCATGGCGTGGGCAGTGGCCTGCGGCTCGCGGTAGTAGCCGTCCATGATGTGATCGCCCATGGCCACCACCTCGCCGATGCTTGCCAAATCGCGCGGCACGTCGTTGCCGTGCAAGTCCACCACACGCAGCGACACGCCTGGCACCGGCCATCCGGCCATGGACTGGCGTCGCCAGCGTTCCCGATCGCTGGCATAGCCGGGGTTCTTCTGAAACGAGCAGGTAAGCACGGGCGAAGTCTCCGTCAAGCCGTAGCCCGCCGCACAATCGCAGTGGAACGCCTGCTCCAGACGCTCGATCAGCTCGGGCGACGACGCGGCTCCGCCGATCATGATGGTGCGCAGGCTGCTGACGTCGGCTTCGGCCAGCTCCGGCGCATTCAGCAGCGCCTGCGCCATGGTGGGGACCAGGCTCATGCTGGTGACACGATGTTCGCGGATCAGACGAAGCACGGCCGCCGGCTCGAAGCGCCGCACCATGACCTGCCGAATGCCCAGCAGAGTGCAGGCCTGCGCGTGGCCCCAGCCGTTGGCGTGGAACAGCGGGATGGTGTGGAGTTCGACGGCGGTCTTTGGCTCGGTGTGCAACAGCGCCACGGAGAGCGCGTGAAGATACAACGTGCGGTGGCTGAGGGTGACTCCCTTCGGCGTGCCCGTGCTGCCGCTGGTGTAGAAAAGCTCGGCGATGGAATTCTCGTCGATGGCGAAGACGTCGGCCCGTTCCGGGCGTCCCCGGGACAGCAGCTCCTCGTAGGTCATGTCGGCCACGGGCAGCCGCTCGCCGATGGAAACGTACCGCCGAATCGACGGGCAGGCGGGGCGCAGCTTCTCCACCAGCGGCGCAAAATCGTTTTCAAAAATCAGCATGCTGGCTTCGGCATGCCGGAAGATTCCAATCAGTT
>Ga0326728_10022350_pt1 | contig 11751 bp, 11 predicted proteins | sample MB3enrmetagenome_FD_207602 | JGI IMG/M metagenome (GOLD analysis project Ga0326728, IMG submission 207602) | Lab enriched peat soil microbial communities from McLean, Ithaca, NY, United States - MB31MN | ecosystem: Environmental > Terrestrial > Soil > Wetlands > Peat | place: USA: New York... | reverse complement strand
GTGCAGGTCGGCAGGGCCTTCAGCCTCATGCTGGTCCTGACCGTGGCCCTGTTCGCATCTGCGGTGCGATTGCTCAACCGAGGGACCGGAATCCGCGACTGATCGCAGAATTTACTTCAACAACTTGACGTAACGCCTGCTGTCACACCAGCTTCATGTGCCGGTCACAATAGTGTCCGGTGAGCAGGCCTAGTCTGCGAGGATGACGCGTGCTCAGATGATCCTGGCCCGTTTCGACATGGCCGAGTACCGGCTCTGCCGCGGATTGAACCGCGGCGCCCATCTCGCTGCGGTGCGCCTTGTGTTCCGGACCGCCAGCCGGCTCGGTGATGGCATGGTCTGGTATGCATTGATCTTCGGCCTTCCGCTGGTCTACGGTCGTGCTGCAGTGCGGCCCGCGCTCGTCATGGCGATCACCGGACTGGTGGGAGTACTGGTCTATCGGTCCCTCAAAGGCCGCCTGCTGCGGGAGCGCCCATTCATCCGGCACCCCGGCATTACGCTGGCGATGCCGCCGCTCGATCGCTACAGCTTTCCCTCAGGACACACGCTGCATGCCGTGTCGTTTGCCTGGCTGGCGAGTGAACGCTTCCCGGAACTGGCGCTGGTCCTGGTCCCGCTGGCGACTCTGATCGCCGCATCACGTGTGGTGCTGGGACTGCATTATCCGACCGACGTGCTCGCCGGGGCCGGGATCGGTGCCACGCTGGCCCTGATCGCGCAGAATTTCCTGTAGCCCTCGGGAGTCCGCCGCTCCAAGCATGCGTGTTCTGTTCATCTCCGACGTGTACTTCCCGCGCGTCAATGGCGTCTCGACTTCCATCTGCACGTTCCGGTCGGATCTCGCCGCCGCAGGGGTCGAGACCACCCTGGTGGCGCCGGCGTATCCCGCCAACAGTCCTGAAGAGCCGCGGCTCGTGCGCGTGCCTTCGAGCGGCATACCTCGGGATCCGGAGGACCGTCGCATGCGCTGGGCGGAGCTCAACCACTCGCTGGCGGCGCTGGAACCCGAAGGCTTCGATCTGGTGCACATCCACACGCCCTTCGTGGCGCACTACGCGGGCATCCGGTTCGCGCGTCGCCTCGGCATTCCGGTCGTGGCGACCTATCACACGTTCTTCGAGGAATACCTGCATCACTACGTGCCCCTGCTGCCGCATGCCATCGGGCGGGCGCTGGCGCGACGCTTTACGCTGTCGCAGTGCGCGCAGCTCGACGGCATCGTCGTGCCCTCCGAGCCCATGCGAAAGCTGCTGCTGGATTACGGCGTGACCACGCGCTCGCGCGTGATTCCCACCGGGCTGCCTGCCGACCGCTTCGTTCAGGGGGACGGGAGGCGATTCCGGGCGCGCTTCGGAATCGATCCCGACCGGCCGTTGCTGCTGTACGTCGGCCGCGTAGCGCACGAGAAAAACATCGAGTTCCTGCTGCACAGCTTCGTCGCCCTGCGCCATACGCGCCCTGACGCCATGCTCGCCATCGCGGGAGAGGGGCCGGCGCGCCCGCGCCTGGAAGCCATGGCGGTGGAACTCGGCATCGCACCGGCCATGCACTTCATCGGTTACCTCGATCGCGAGCAGGGGCTGGCGGACTGCTACGCCGCGGCGGATGTGTTCGTGTTTGCCTCGCGTACGGAAACACAGGGTCTCGTGCTGCTCGAAGCGCTGGCACAAGGACGTCCCGTGGTCTCCACGGCCGTGCTCGGCACGGCATCCATCCTCCAGCCGGGCTGCGGTGCGCGCGTCGCGCCCGAGAAGGTCGACGCCTTTGCGCAGATCGTGCTGGACGTGCTCGAGAATCGCGACCGCGCCGCGCGCCTTTCCGCACAGGGACGTGTCTACGCGCAGAGCTGGGCCTCGGCCAACATGGCCCGGCGACTGGCCGACCTGTACCGCGAGCTCACGACGTCGACACCGGCTGTGGTCACGGCAGCGTGATGCGCTGAAGCGTCGCCAGTCAGCGACGTGGAGGTCAGCCGCGCGATGTGGGTCGCGGATTTCGTGCTCCGACCCGAACGACCGCTCACGGCACGTGGGAGCTTAGGTTAAGATCCGGCCAGGCACGCTACTGGCGGATGGGCATGGCAGTACGACGGGCGCTGGTCGTCGACGATTCGAGATCCGCGCGTGCATTTCTGACGCGCCTCCTCGAGCGACATGAGCTTGCGGTCGATGGAGTCGAATCGGCAGAACAGGCCATCGACTACCTGACCCGGCAGCGGCCCGATGTGATCTTCATGGATCACCTGATGCCCGGCATGGACGGATTCCAGGCCGTTCAGACCATCAAGAACAATCCGCTCACGGCCACCATACCGATCATGATGTACACCTCCCAGGAAGGGGAGCTGTACCTGAGCCAGGCACGCGCTCTGGGCGCCATCGGCGTGTTACCGAAGCAGACCAAGCACACCGACGTCTCCAAGGTCCTCGAGCAGCTGCACCTGACGGGGACTGCTCCGCGTCTGGACGACAGCCTGGTCGACTACCCCGAGATCTTTGCCGAGGCGCAGGCCGAGACGATACGCGCGCGAGGGCCGGAAGTGCAGGGGGCCGGCGATTCGGCCGCGGACCCGAACCCCGAGGAGACTGCGGACATCGAGGCGCCGCAGTTGCACACCGCGACAGCCCCCACCGGGGTTCCCGGAATCGCAGCGGCCGCGAGTGCCGCCGTGCAGGGCGGCGGTGCGGACAGCGGTACCGGAACATTTCCCGTGGGTCAGGACCGCCGCGGGGCGAGTCGACCCAACCTGCCGGCCATGCCGCCGGAGTTGCGGGCCATCGTCGAAGCCATGGTGACGCACCACCTGCGCAACCTGCAGCGATTCATATCAGAGAATTTCGAGATGCAGGCCGACCGCGTGGTCGGCGATGTCCGCCTCATGCTCAAGGACCAGCTTCCCCAGGCGGCACCCGTGCTGCCGCAGACGGTTGAGCCGCCGCGCTCATCGAACGGGTTCTGGACCGGCATGCTCGGAGTGCTGCTGGCGCTCCTGGCCGGTTGGCAATGGTACGAGCAACGGCTCGAATCTGCGGCGCTCTCGGCGCAGCTCGAGCAGGCGCAGCAGGATCTGCGCGCCATGGGTGGTTCCGTGCGTCCGTCGAATCTTGCAGCGCCCGGTCCGGCCGCCGCGGTGTCCACGGCAGGACAGGCTCAGTCCGACGGCGGCGCGGACAATGCCATCGTCGAGCCGGTACCCTTCGGTGAGCTGCCGTTGGCCGGCGCGCGGCTCGAGCGCATCCAGGCGCTGCTCTCGCGCCTCAATGCCCAGGGTTTCCGAGGCCAGGTCGAGATCCGGGCGATCCCCGGACGCTTCTGCATGCTCAATGGCACGGGCGCTACGCCCAGTCTGGCGGCCGATGTCGTGCCATTCACCAAGTGCGACCAGGTCGGCAATCCTCGCGAGGACAATGGCTCGGTCAGCGCCCGACAGTCGGTGGCGTTCGCCAACATGATTGCGGCGGCGCGCCAGGCCGCCAACGGCAAGCTGGACGTCCAGATCAGCAGCGGCGCCCCGGACGAGACGGTGACTGCCTATCCTCCGGCCAGCGAGGGGCTCACGGCGGGCGATTGGAATCGCGCTGCTGCCGCGAACAATCGTGTCGAAGTGCATTGGCAAAGCACCCGCTGAAGTCAACTGAATTCCTGCCGTCGAGGCTGCTGCGGAACGGACACGTTCAGACGGTGCTGAGCAGCCTGCCGCCTCGTGCCGGCAGTATCCGTGAGCGCGCGGCCGACTTGCTCGAGCGGGCGCAGCCCCTGATCCTCGACTGCGGCGAGGGCGTTCGCCTCAAGGCGTATCACACCCCCTTGCTGCGCGCGCGACGTGCCGTGGACATGCGTCGGCTCGCCATTCTGCTGCACGGCTGGGAAGGGGACATCGATTCGCCGTACGTGCTGTCGGCCGCGGCATTGCTGCACGAGCAGCAGTGGCCGATCGTGCGATTGAATCTGCGTGATCACGGCGACACGCAGGCGTTGAATCGCGATCTGTTCCACTCGTGCCGGCTGCCGGAGGTCGTAGGAGCCGTGCGCGCGCTCGCACAGCTGTTTCCAGCGGCCCGCCCGTGCCTGGGCGGATTCTCACTCGGCGGAAACTTCATGCTGCGCGTCGCGGCCGATCCGGGTGCACCGGACCGTCTGGCCGGCGTCGTTGCCGTCTCACCGGTGCTGGAGCCGGAGATCACGCTGCAGGCGCTGGAGCAGGGCTGGCGCGTCTATCGCGACTACTTCGTGCGCAAGTGGTCGCGTTCCCTGCGCATCAAACAGAAGGTGTGGCCCGGAGACCATGATTTCGATGCCGTGCTGAAAACGCGCGATCTGCGCCAGATGACGGCCGATCTCGTGCGCACGAGCACGGACTTCCCCAGCCTCGATGCGTATCTGGCCGGTTATTCCATCACGGGAGCGCGTCTCGCGACCCTGCGCGCGCCGGCCCATCTGCTCGCTGCAGAGGATGATCCGATCATTCCGATCGGCGATCTTTCGAGGGTGGCCGCGCATCCCAATCTGACGATCACGCGCACGCGTCATGGCGGGCACTGCGGCTTCATCGACAGGATCAAGGGCCCCAGCTTCGCCGATCGCTATCTGCTGGCGCAGTTCGAATCCTTCGATCGGCTGGCCGCACAGTAACCCCGTACTACCCGCCTGGCGCGCAAAGGTTTCAGCTTTCGCGCAGATTTATTTTCGAAACCCGCCGGTGTCCTCCCGGGTATTGACCAGCAAGGAAAGCTGTCAATCACGTCTCAACATCAAGAGGAACCCATCATGTCCACACTGCTCAATCGGATTTCCTGCGGAGCCCTGTCTGCTGCCTGCACGCTGGCCATCGCCGTCGGATTGGCGAGCGGCGTCACCACCGCATCCGCGGCCGATGACATCAAAGTCTCCTATGCCGATCTTCAGCTGCAGCGCCCGGCCGATGTGAAGATCCTTTACCAGCGCCTGGCGCGCGCCGCTGAGAGCGTTTGCGCAGAAGTGCCGACGCAGGAGCTGGCCCGCCACGAGGCGTACCGTCGCTGCTACCAGTCGGCGCTCGACTCGGCCGTGCAGCAGGTGCGCTCGCCCGAACTGCTGGCGTACGAGCGTGCTCGCAACGGCAAGCAGTCCTGATTCCGGTCCCACTGTCCGCGGCGCAGTCCGCGGACAGTGCCGGACTCTGCAACGATGCCGGGCGCGAATTGCGTAAGGAATTTGATCAAGCAGAACTAAAGAAACCGGCGTTGGTTAAGTTCAGCTAATGCAAATTCCTTACGGATTCCTGCAAGCACCCCCTCAGGCGGGGCGGGCAGGTCGACCAGTCAATCGGTGAGTGAGCGGCAGCCCTGCTGCAGCTGGAAGCAGCGGGTCTCGAGATCCAGGATCGCATCCCCGAGGGTCCGCTGCGCCTCGGGCAGGCGCACACGAAGCTCGGTCATGGACTTGATCTCGCCGTTGGGATTGAAGATCGTGACCCCGCGGATCGGCAGGTCGCTCGATTCGAACATGCTGTCGGTGCCCAGTCCCGTGTGTCGCGCCGGGGTCGTGTAGGCCAGCAGCCGGTCGCTCAGGTACTGCAGGCGATCGTCCGCATAGGGCTGGACATCGAACGAGGAGTCAGAGATCAGGTGCTCATCGCGCACCTTCGTCACCAGCTCGTGGCCGAGCAGTGGGAACAGCCTCGCGGCCGTAATCGCGACGTGAAAGCGGCCTGATTCGGACGTGTCCGTGAGCTGCATGAGCACGGCTGCGCCGTTCACAGCCGGCAGCGGAAAGAACGGTGGTGGCAGTGAATGCGGTGTCACGAGCAGCAGGTTGCCGCCCGTGCCGAGCCACGCGTGGCAGGTCCAGCCCTTGGGTGCGAACACACCGATGGGACCCGCGCGATAGTAATTCAGCTGCGCCGTGACAGATTGCGCCCCCGGAGCGGCCATGCTCTCCGCGAGACGCAGCGCCTGGGTGTCATCGCCCGTCGGACAGGTGATCATCTGCACGCGCAGGTTGTCCTCTGCGTGAGCGGATACCGCGCCCACCACGCTCAATACGCCAAGACAAGAGGCCAGCGACGGGGCGTGACGCATCAGACTCTCTTGAGCGGCAGCTGGTCCGTGCGCGCGAGGGCCTGCCGCACCGGCAGGGATACGGCGATCTCGGAGAAGGCGCGCGCTGCAACCGCGCGCCACGTGGTGAGCTTGCCGCCATACACGGACAGCACGCGTGGCCGCTCCTGGCGATCGGGCACGAGCTGCGTCTCGCGGGAGCGATGAAATGCCGTGCCATCACCGGCCGGCAGTACGCGCAAGCCCGCAAAGCTCTCGACGAGATCGGCCACGGTTACATGTCGCCAGCGCGGAAAATACGTTTTGAGCACACCCAGCAGATATTCCACTTCCGCAGGCAGCGGTGCCACCAGCGCCGGATCCCCTTCGTAGCGCGTCTCGGTGGTGCCCACCATGATGCGCCCTTTCCAGGGGATGACGAACACAGCGCGGCCGTCGTGCGGACTCTCCAGGTAGTAGACGCCGCGCTGCAGGTCCCCGTCCAGTACCAGGTGGGTACCCGCAATGCGCTCGAGCGCGGGTACCTCGATGGCCGGCGTGATCCGGCGTGCCACATCATCCGCCCACGGTCCGGCTGCGTTGACCAGCACGCGCGCCTGCGCCGTCTCGCTGTGGCCCTGGGTCGTGTAGCTCAAATCCACGCCCGACTCGCTGAGCGTTGCGCTCTGAAATACGGCGGGACAGATGAAGCGGGTCCCGAGCTGCTGCGCGGATTGCAGTACCGCGCGTGTGAGTGCCCGGTCATCGGTCTGCGCGTCCTGATACCAGAACACGGCCTGCAGATCCTGTGTGTCCAGGCCATCGAGCTGATCCCATTCGCGCCTGGGGACCGTGCCGAAGCGCGCCTCGGGTGTCACGCCGGCCAGCACCGCATACAGCGCGAGTCCGAGACGCAGCTGCCAGGGCCGCCGCCGCGTATGTCCGTAGACGGGAATGAAGAAGCGTCGGATCTGCACGAGATCCGGCGCGAGTTTCAACATCAGCGTGCGCTCGCGCAGGCTCTCGCGCACCAGCGAGAACTGACCGCTCTCGAGATAGCGCAGTCCGCCATGGATGAGCTTGCTGGAGCGGCTGGAGGAACCAGACCCCACGTCGCTCTGCTCGAGCAGCAGCACCGAGTGGCCGGCCGCCGCAGCGGCCTGGGCGATGCCGGTGCCGTGGATGCCCGAGCCGACGATGGCGACATCGACGCTGATCACGCTTTCTTCAGACTGCGCAGGGCCTGGCTCATGTCACGCACGGCCATTGTCTCGATGTGGTGGGCGCCGCGCGCGGCCAGCGACAGCGCTTCCGGCAGCGTGACTACCTCGAAGATGGCCCATTGCCACGGCCCGCGCCAGAGCATGCCATTGCCGGGCGGCAGTGATTCGCGGTCTGCGAACAGCCATTCCGGCTGCAGAGCCTCGTACTTGATGCGACTGTGCGCATCGTAGTTCTCGAGCACCCACCCTATGCGCATGCCGCCGACCTGGCGGGCGCGAAAAATCGCCGCCAGATCATAGGAAATGACTACGCATTGCTCGCGCTGCGGCCGGATCGTCTCGAGCACCTGGCCGATCACCTGGTCCTGACCAAAGTGCTGCAGGCTCTCACTCTTGATCTCGACGAACACCTGGATTTCGGGCAGATCACGGATGAGATCCATGACGTCTGCGAGACGAGGGATCCGCGTCCCGCGGAAGTGCGTGCCAAAGCGTGCGGGCTCGCCCGCGTCGATGGCGAGCAGTTCCTGGGTGCGCAGCTCGAAGAAGCTGCCCGACCGGTCGGTGGTGCGATCGAGTCGCGAATCATGGAACACCATCGGTACGCCATCCGCGGACAGCTGCACGTCGAGCTCCAGGAATCTCAGGCCCAGATCGAGCGCGGACTGGAATGCGGGCAGGGTGTTTTCAGGATGCTCGCGGGCATCACCGCGATGCGCCACGAGTTGAAACGGTCCGTCTGTACTCATTCAAGTCTTGGGCGGTTTGCGCTTTTCTTCGAACTGGACGACAGGCTCGCCGCCCGTGACGGTGACTTCGCCATCGATGGTGGCGCCGCGAGCCATCGCAATCTTGCGCGCCGTCACTCGCCCGTGGATCACGGCGCTGGCGGCGATCTCGATGCGATCGGTCACTATGATCGCCCCGGTGATGCGACCCACCACCACGGCGCTGGCCGCATGCACCTCGCCTTCCCAATGCGCCTCGGGTCCGATCGAGAGCTCCCCGAGTACGTTGCCGTCGCCGCGAATGCTGCCCCCGAGCATGAGCGGACCGGGGGTTTCGATATCGCCGACGACCTTGGCGCCGGCGACGATCAGGGAGGGTACGCCGGCTACCCGGTCCAGCAGTCGTCTCGATGGCTTCTCACTCATGACGCTAGTGTGGCTTGGCCGGGCGCGATCGTCATCTCCGGATGGCTGTTACAATCGAGCGATGAAGAACTTCCGCTCCCCGGTGCTCGCCTGCGTGCTCATCGCACTCGCGGGCTGCAGCCACGAGACTGCCGACTGGAAGGCCGCCACCACGGCGAATACCGCGGATGCCTATCAGCAGTTCGTGACCCGCTATCCGAAGAGCGAGCATGACGCCGAGGCGCAGACGCACATCGCTCAGCTCAAGGAGATGCAGGACTGGCAGGCCGCCACGGATGCCAATACCCGGCAGGGCTACGAGCAGTACCTGTCGGAGCATCCGGAGGGTCCGAAGGCCCAGGAAGCGCGCATCCGCCTCGAAAACTTTGCGCAGACTGCCGCCCCCGCGGTGGCCTCCGCGGCGGCTGCAGCCGCCGCTTCGGCGCCACCGACGGGCGCTGCAGCGCATTCCAGACCGCTTGGGCCTGCCGCCGCCGTGGCCAGGTCCGCATCGGGCGCTCATTACGTGCAGCTCGGGGCGTTCACGAGCCGGGCGCATGCGGAGCACCACTGGAATGAGCTCGAGCGGCGTTTTGCGCAGGAACTCGGCGGGCTCAGGCCCCGTTATGTCAAAGGCAGTTCCCATGCAGCCGCCGTGGTGCGGCTGCAGGTGGCTGTCGCTTCGAGAGCGCAGGGCAAGTCGCTGTGCGCGAAGCTTCATGCGCACGCCCAGGCCTGCGTGGCGGCCGGCGCGGGCTGATCGACCGCCCGACTGTCGCCAAACCCCAGCATCACCCGACCAATTTTGCCGAGCCCCGGATGTCCACGCTGCGTCCGGGAGTGACACAATTTGTCACTTCCTCGCCGGTCGTTTCCGACTCTGAGCAAATAAATTATTGAAAATTAAAGATTTTTGTGAGTTGGTACGGAGGTTGCTTTAATCCTGCTGTAAGGTTTTCCCCTAACCTTTGCGAACAACCTTCCCCGGTGTTCGCCTTTTTGAGCGCCGCGAGCCTAACCGTTCAGCGGCGCTTTTCTTTTCTGGCGTCGACCCCCATTTTGACTGATAGCCGTTGCCGACCCGACGCCGTAGTCTCACTGGCTGCCCACCGAAGGAGGCCTTGCGTTGACTGAGTCCGAAGCCGCGATGATCCAGACCCACACCCTGTCGAACGGGCTCTCGCTGCTCGTCTGGCCCAATCACAATATCCCGAGCGTTGCCTTGCAGAACTGGGTCCGCGTGGGCAGCCGCAACGAGCAGGTCGGGGGAACCGGGCTCGCGCATTTCTTCGAGCACATGATGTTCAACGGAACCACCCGGCGCGCGCGCGGTGAGTTCGACCGCCTCATGGAGTCGCAGGGCGCCAGCAACAACGCCTTCACGTCCCAGGATGTCACGGTCTACCAGGACTGGTTCCCTGCCTCCGCGCTGGACCTCGTGTTCGAGCTCGAGAGCGACCGCATCGCCAATCTCGCATTCGACCCGGACGTGGTCGAGAACGAGCGCAAGGTCGTGTATTCCGAGCGCCGTCTGCGCGTTGATGACAGCAACGCGGCGATCCTCGACGAGCAGGTGCAGTCGCGCGCCTTCCAGTCGCATCCGTACCGGATTCCGACCATCGGGTGGCCGCGGGACATCGAGTCCTGGCGCCTCGAGGATCTGCAGCGCTTCTACCGCACCTATTATGCGCCCAATAACTGCACGCTGATCCTGGTCGGCGCCGTAGAACCGCAGCGTGTGTTCGCGCTGGCGGAGCAGTATTTCGGGCCCATCCCGCGTGGTCCCGCGCCGCCCGTGGTCGCCGTCACGGAGCCGCCGCAGCAAGCCGAGCGACGGCTCGTGCTCGAGCGTCCCGGCCAGAATCCGCTGCTGCAGCTGGCCTATCACGCGATCAGCGCGAGTGATCCACGGCAGAGCGCGCTCAATCTGCTGCAGACCATCCTCGTGGGCGGAGATGCCTCGCGTCTGCACCATGCGCTGGTCGAATCGCAGCGCCTCGCGGTCGCCATCGGTGGGGGCTGGTCGGAGGGATTCGATCCCAATGTGTTCGTGCTGCAGGCGACACTGCCGGAGGATGGCGACCTTGGCCTCTTTGAGCAGGCACTGGATGACGAGCTCGCGCAGATCACGACCGAGGGCGTGACGGAAGCCGAACTGCGGCGCGCCAAGAACCTCGCAGCAGCGGATTTCTGGCGCGCGCTCGCGACCCTCGATGGCAAGGCACGCCTGCTCGGGGAGTACGCGGTGCTGCACGGGGACTACCGGCTGCTGTTCGCGGCGCCCGGGCGCTACGAGCAGGTCACGCGCGAGCAGATCCTCGAGGTCGCCCGCGCCGTGTTCAGGCCCGAGCGGCGCACGGTCGGGCTGCTGCGGCCGCTGGCCGAGGCGCAGGCCGCGTGAAGATTCCCCCGCATCAGCGCTGGCAGCTGCCCAACGGCATCCGCCTCATCTGCGTGCCGCGGCACGATGTGCCGCTCATCGCCGTGGAGGCGCTCGTGCGCGGCGGCGCGCGGCTGGATCCACCGGGCAAGGCGGGCGTGGCGAGCCTTGCGGCCGAGATGCTCACACGCGGTGCCGGTGATCGGGATGCCTTCGCTTTTGCGGAAGCGGTTGAAGGCGCCGGCGGCAGTCTCGAGGGCGGCAGCCAGAGTGAGGCGATCCTGCTGCACGGGCAGTTCCTGGCGCGCGATCGTCTGCTGCTGATCGAGCTGCTCGCGGATGCACTGCGCCGGCCGCAGTTCGATCCCGGTGAATTCGAGGGCGTGCGCGAGCGGCGCATCGAGTTCATCAAGGCCGCCAAGGACTCCGAGCCCCAGAGCCTGATCGGCAGCTACGGCCGCGCGCTGCTGTTCTCGGAGCATCCCTTCGGCCGCCCCGTAGGCGGCAGCGAGGGCAGCCTCGAAGGCATCACGCCAGCGGACCTCCGGCACTATCACGAGCAGCACATGGGCGCGGATCGCCTGACGCTGGTGTTCGCCGGCGACTTCATGCCAGCCGTGCTGCGCGAGGAGGTCACGGCCGCCTTCGGTGACTGGCGGCCTGCGCGCGTGCCGCTGCCGCCGCTGCAGGTCCCGCCCCGCCTGGCGGGCCGTCGCGTGCGGCTCATCGACGCACCGGGCTCCTCACAGACCTACTTCTGGATCGGCAATACCGGCGTGTCGAGGCGCTATCCGCATCACGCCGCGCTCGAGATCAGCAACACGGCCTTCGGCGGCAGTTTCGGCTCCATGCTCATGCAGGCGCTGCGGGTGCGCAGCGGGCTCACTTATTCGGCGGGCTCGAGCTTCCGGCGCGGCAGTGTGCCCGCCGAGTTCGCGATCAGCTCCTTCACAGAGACCGCGAGCACCGGACGTGCGCTCGCAATTGCGCTCGAT
>Ga0326728_10022349_pt1 | contig 11751 bp, 12 predicted proteins | sample MB3enrmetagenome_FD_207602 | JGI IMG/M metagenome (GOLD analysis project Ga0326728, IMG submission 207602) | Lab enriched peat soil microbial communities from McLean, Ithaca, NY, United States - MB31MN | ecosystem: Environmental > Terrestrial > Soil > Wetlands > Peat | place: USA: New York... | reverse complement strand
ACTTGTCGGGAGGGTCCTCGTCCTCGGGCAGGGCCACGACGGCGTCCTCGAAGTCGAGCAGCACCCGCGGCTCCACCTCCAGGGCGAGATGCAGGTCGATCGGACCGCCACAGCCTTCCTCGGGATGCAGGTCGACTTCCCAGAACTGGCGCAACGAGTAGGTCTCGACGAAGTGCCGCTCGTCGTGCACGTGGAACTTGTGGTCGACCGCATGGTCCTTGAGCTCGGCAACGTAACCAGCGACGTCGATGACGGCCATCTGGGAGGCAAGTGTAGGCGAGCGACGGGGCGCGGTCGGCAGGCTACGGTTCAGTGACGTGGACGAAGCCGAGCTTCTTCAGATCCTCGGCGAAGCGGTGGACGCTGTCGCCGATTCTCTGAGCGGGCTCAGTGACTGGGGATCGGCCGGTACCCGGCCCGGGCAGTACCGGTCCGACCTCGTGGCAGATGCCGCAGCGGTTCGGGTCCTCACTGACGCCGGTCTCGGGGTGCTCAGCGAGGAGTCGGGTCTGAGCGCAGAGGCCTCGGAGCGGGCGCTGCTTGCCGTGCTGGACCCGGTGGACGGTTCCACGAACGCCTCCCGTCGCATTCCGTGGTACGCCACGAGTATCTGTGTCCTGGATGAGTCCGGGCCGCTTGCCGCGCTCGTGGTGAACCAGGCCACCGGTACGCGCTACGAGGCCGTGCGAGGTGGCGGCGCACGACGTGACGGTGAGGCGATCGCGCCCTCGAAAGAGGAGTCGCTGGGTCGCTCGTTGATCGGGCTGTCGGGGTATCCGCCTCGTCACCTTGGATGGCGGTGGTATCGATCGCTCGGGGCCGCCGCCTTGGACTTGTGCGCGGTCGCAGACGGGACGTTGGACGGGTACATCGACTGCATGCGCGATGCGCACGGAAGCTGGGATTACCTCGGTGGTCTCCTTGTCTGTGCCGAGGCCGGTGCGCCTGTTGCCGACGCCGCCGGACGAGATCTCGTTGTGCGGGAACATTCCGGTCGTCGCACTCCCGTGGCTGGTGCCAGTTCAGCGCTGCTCTCAGAGCTCCTCGCCGCCAGGGCGAACTGGTACGGGTAGCCTCGATCCGCGATGTCCACGAGCGAGACCGAGCCCCAGTCCGAGCCCTCCCGCATCGAGCCTCCTCCTGCCGGGTTGACTCAGCAGCTATCGCTCTTGCTCGAGCTTCAAGAGCGCGATCTCGAACTCGATCGCCTCGCCTATCGGCGTCGTGAGCTTGCCGAACGCGTCGCTGTCTCCGAGCTCGGTGCGAGGCTTGCAGAGCTGTCCGCCCGTGTCGCCGAAGCTCAAGAGCAGCGAGACAAGCTTGCTTTGCAGCAGCTGGGCTTCGATCAGCGTTCAGAGACGATCGGAGCGCGAATCGCGACCATCGAGCAGCGGCTGCGCTCGGGGCGAGCCGGCTCATATCGCGACGAGCAGGCGATGGGCGAGGAGGTGGCGTCGCTCGCCCATCAGCGTCGCGAGATCGAGGACCAGGAGCTCGAGATCATGGAGGCGCTGGAGCCCCTGGACCAGGAACTGGCCGCTCTCACGGCCCGTGCTTGTTCGGCGGCCGAGGAGCTGGCTCTTGCCCGCGAGCAGCTCGGCATCGCAACGTCCTCGATCGACCAGGAGGCAGCTGAGGTCCGCGCAGCTCGGGACCAGCTGGTCATCCGCGTCGCGCCCGAGCTTGCGGCGTCATATGAGCGTCTCAGGGCCAAGCTGGGCGGCATCGGGGCGGCACACATCGTCGGTGGCGCCTGCAGTGGCTGTCACCTGCAGCTGCCGGCGGGAGAATTGCACAGGCTGCGCCACGCCACGCCCGACTCGGTTGTCTACTGCGACCAGTGTGGTCGGATACTCGTGATGCTGAGCGACCAGGCAGGTCATTAGCAGTCGGCGCTCGTTCTTGTCCGTCACGGCCAGAACGAGGGCAATGCCGCAGGGATGCTCGTCGGAAGGCCCGATTCCCCCTTGACCGAGCTGGGGCATCGGCTGGCGCTCGGACGGCGGCTGGCGCCCCAGCGCCAGCGAGACCCCCGATGAGGTCAGGGCGGCCGTTGTCTGGGCGCTTGATGGCCGAGTGGAGATGTCACGGTTGCTCTCGCTCGGTGTTGCGTCGATCACTCGCATTTCGACAGGTGCTTCGCTCGGTCCGGCTCTGGTGGGCTTCAACGAGGCGGCGCACCTGGCCGGCGTCGGGTCTCATGGCTAAGTCAGCAGCGCCCAGGCGTTGTGCCGTCTGGGCGCGTGCAGGTCAACGCTGAGTTGCTTGGACGTCGAGGACCGTGGAATCTTCCGGAGCACCTAGGGCTACGTCGATCTTGCGGCTCTTTGCCGAGGCTGCGACCGGTACCGTCACCGTCAGCACACCGTGCTCGTAGTGGGCGGTTATCTGGTCGGCGTCCAATCCCTCGCTGAGGAACAGCCGGCGGGTGAAGGTTCCCTGAGGACGCTCGGTGACGAGAACTTCCTCATCTTCGGCGGGTACCCAGGAGCGCTCGGCCTTGATCGAGAGCACATTCCTCTCAATCGTCAGATCGAGGCTGGCGGGGTCGATCCCTGGCAGGTCGACACGAACGATGAACTTCTCGCCCTTGCGGTAGACGTCGAGGGGCACAGACGCCCTGGCGTTCCACGTCGGCTGTGCCAGCCGGTCGATCTCACGGAATGGATCAAAACGCATCATTTTTCTTCTCGTCTCCTTGCTGTAGGTTAGAGCATCATCCTTCTTGATAGTATAACACTCATGATTCTGCTGTACAACCACTCATCATACGACGCGATGTGAACTCCAGTTCGTGGTTGCGGTTTGTGCCCGCCGCGTGCTGAGTACGTGCGAGAATGGTTCCGGTGATGGCGAGTTGGCCGGGTGGCCGCGGCCGGGGTGGCGTTTCGGCGCTGCAGCCGGCTGAGGAAGGTCGGGGCTCCACAGGGCAGGGTGCTGGCTAACGGCTAGTCGGGGCGACCCGCAGGACAGTGCCACAGAGAACAGACCGCCGATGGCACGGCACGCCGTGCACAGGCAAGGGTGAAACGGTGCGGCAAGAGCGCACCAGCGGCCGGGGTGACCCGGTCGGCTTGGTAAACCCCACCCGGAGCAAGGCCAAACGTGGGACGGGTAGCCCGCCCGATGTCCCCAGGTAGGCCGCGTAGATGGATGACCACCCCGCCGGCACCGGCTCGCCGGCCGGCGGACAGAACCCCGCCTACAGGCCGGCTCGCCATCACCACCTCCCGCAAGGCGCGCAAGAATGCCGTCTGGCCTGCGGTTTCGTCCTTGCTGCTGGTCGCCGTTGGTGACCGAGAAGCACCGCTTTAGTCCTCAGAGCTGAGGACTTTCTGAGGACTGAATCTCCTTCGCTCACGGCCCCTACATCGACCCTGCGGGGGCAAGCTGTTTCGCGATCACTCCGAGGCGTAGCGAGCGGGACAGGTTCATCCACCGAGCACGGCGGCCCACTCCGAGACCTACCTGCGGTTGCACCCGTACCCGACGCTCGGTCTGCGGCCGATCGGTTCCATCCGTCGACGTGAGACGCCCCTAGGGCTGGTTGACCACAGCTCCAGGTAGAATCGGCACCGTGGGGATGACCCCCATCCATCAAAGCCTCGGGCCCAAGGAAGAAAGACGGGCATGACGATGAGCGGGTCGCAGAAGAGCGAGTCTCCTTCTCAGCTCATAGACGCGAGAATCGAGGAACTAGGCGACTGGCGGGGCAAGCTGCTCAGCCGGCTCCGTACCTTGGTCAAGCAAGCCGATCCCGAAGTCGTCGAGGACTGGAAGTGGAGAGGGGTTCCGGTGTGGTACCACGCCGGAATGATCTGCACAGGCGAGACTTACAAGAACGTCGTGAAGATGACCTTCGCCAAAGGGGCGGCTCTGAAGGATCCTTCCGGCCTGTTCAACTCCAGTCTTGACGGGAACACAAGGCGTGCCATCGACTTCCACGAGGGCGAGAAGATAGACGAGGAGGCGTTGAAGACTCTCGTTCGCGCGGCCGTGACGCTGAACGAGTCCAAAGCCAAGAACTAGTCCACGGAATCGAGCATTTTCCGTGGGACCCTACGAGAAGTCACCGTCTTGGTTCCGTCGTCTCGCCAGGAGACAGAATCCCGATCCCACAACAGGTTTGTCGCCACCGAGAACAAGGTGCTCGCCAACTACGCGTACGACCTGCTGAAGCGGGCGCTCAACCTGTAGCCCCACCGCTGTCGGCCCGCTCCAGCTTCCGCGCCGTCACCCGACGGCGTGCACTCGCCGTGCGAACGCGGCGCAGTCGTCTCGCGCTCGGAGGCTCGCGCACACGGCGTTTGAGTCCCTTCGAGCCGGCGACACCGACGGAGCTCGGGCGCAACGCCAGTGGAGCCCTGAGCGGGGGACCAGGCGCTTGCGTTGGCTTACGACGAGCTCAAGGCTCTGCGCTGGGAGCACGGACAAGCCGACGAGGCTGCCTCCTGGTCGGAGCTGGAGCCCTTCGTCTCGGAGGCTCTCGTCGTTCACTCGTCGCTCATGGTCACAAACGGCGAAGCCACTCGGCGAAGAAGGGATCGGTCAGGACGAGCGCGCCCTGCCTCTTCGTGAGGGTCTCGTCGGCGCTGAGCGCCTCGACAGCACGCCGGACGCCTGGTGGGCCCGCGTATCCCACCTCTCTGGCGAAGTCTGCAGTGTAGGGCTGCTCAACGCGACAGCGGACAGCGATACCGACGAGCACCCGACGATGTCTGATCGACATCCTGGAGAACGCATCGGTGAGGTTTGGGTCCTCGCGCCGGACCACCCCGCGCATGCCGTGGTCCACTTCGCTGTTGTCAATCCGAGTTCCGGCTCGGTCGAAGACCTCGTAGGCGAGGCGCTGGATGTCGTAGGGAACAGGTCCGGCGAGCTCGCAAATCCGCTTGGCCGCTGCCTCGGTCATGTGCTTGGCGCTCTGGCGCGCCCGGTCACCCAGGTAGCGGACCATGACCAGTTCGTCGATCGGCCCGAGGGCGAGACGCTCCGCCATGTTGTAAAGCGGCGCTCCCCGTGAAAGGACGAGAGCGTTCATGAGGTGCTGGCGCGATCCGGCCAGGAGGAGCGATACCTTCGGGTGTCGGTCACCGAGGGCCTTCAGGGCAGGGGCGATCCCGCCGCCGAGCTCACCGACCGCTTGGAACTCATCGAAGATCAATACCGCGGGCCGCTCCTTGGCGAGAGAAGAGAGGATTGCGTACACGTCGTCCAGAACCACGATCGCATCACGCTCGGCCAGGCCTCCGAATGTGAAGCGAGGCTTGCCCGCATCATCGAGGGTCAGAGCCGGCTGCACCCTGAGCCGCCGCAGCAACTCGGGCAGCCCCTGGCGGGCCCTGCGCGCCCGCCCTCCTTCGGTGCTATAGGCCCCGGCGACGAGACGGCCGGCGAAGGCTTCCAGCCCCGGACAGTGCATCAGGTTCACGGAGATCACCGCACCGTGGCCCTCGCGAACCAGCTCAGCGGCACGGTCGATGAGCGAGGTCTTGCCGTAGCGGCGGGGGGCGGTGACGACCACGCTGACGCCGCTGACCATGCGTGATACCAAGTCGGCGACTTCCGCGTCCCTGCCGATGAAATGCGGACCACTCACCGGCCCGCCGTAGCTGTACGGATTCCGTGTAGCCATCCCTCCGATGATACAGCCCCCGATAATACATTCACGTATAATCGGATCGCGTGCGTGGCCTGGGCTCGTCGGGTACGGGGAGGTCACGCCTGACGCGCGAGTCGGTCTAGCTGGTCCTGGTCGTTGTGGTGGTCGTGGTCGTCGTGGACGTGGTGGTCGAAACAGCCTTCAGGACGTGCAGCATGTGCGTTTTCAAGGCGATGGCTTCGATGCCCTTGACGTCGTTGTTGGCGATCCCAAGATCACGCGCGACCTGACTGAGCTGGAAGGCATAGGTCTTGACCTGGCTCTTGTTGCCGGACAGCCCGTCGGAGTGTGGACGAGAGCTCAGTTGAGACGCCGGTTGTCAACGACGTGGCGGCGGTCACCCTAGAGGTGATGTCGGCGAGCAGGCTCGAGGCACGCGTCGAGCTGAGCCCAGCGACCACAGGCGCAGGCTCAGGCGGCGCCGGAGGTGATCGCAGTCTGCCCGTCGGTGAAGATCGTGGGGAAGGCCGCAAGGTGGGTGACACCGGGCGAGCACCCGGAACGAGGGATTCGACCGTGGACCTGATGAGCGTTGGTGAGTTCGCCCGGCAGTCTGGGTGGTCGCAGAAGGCACTTCGTCCTTGCAACGGGCTCGACCTCCTGCCGTCGGTTCACGTCGACCCGGACACTGGCTGTCGCTCCCCCCGAATCCGGCCAGCTGGAGCAGGTCCGCCTGCTGGCGACGCTCCGCCAGATCGGGTCCCGCTCGTGGAGAGCAAGGTCGTCGTCGCTTTGGAGCTGCAGGTCGCCACCCGGGAGATCCCGGCTCGAAGTGTCCTCTGCCTCAAGCGGAACGTGGATCAGGGGGGCCTGGGCCTTCGGCAAGGAGTTCGTCGGCATCTCAGGAGCCGCCCCGTGCCGCTCAGGGAAGGCGTCGCGGGAGCTGTTTCTTGCATCTATCACGGAGAGGTCAGCGAGGACAGCGACGGCCGGATCGAATGGTGCCGACCCGTGCCCGGGGTCGGGCTGATGAGCTCGCAGCGGGGTTCCCTGAGCCCGGCCTGCGTATCGAGCCCGCCCGCGAAGAGGCCTTCGTGCATGTCGGTCCGGGAACCCGGATCAGTCCGACACGGTGGCAGCTCGTCACCGAAGCTCTCCGCGCCTGGGGCGCCGGCAGAGACCGGCAACCGAGCGACCCCGGCGTCCGGGTGACCTTCCTCGCCACGCCGCCGAGGACTCCCCAAACTGTGCCTGACTGCGACTTCGCCGTTCCCCTGCGCTGAGGCCGCGGGCCCAGAGCCCGCCTTCCATCAAGCCGGCTCCTGGCCATGGTCGTGAATGCAAGTGTGATGTCCCAGGCCGGGAACATGATCTCCCGTTTCGGGCAAAGCTCGGCCGTGACCGAAGGCTCCGTGGTGCGCGCAAACCTGGGCGGCGAGGGACATGGCGGAGCTCATAAGGATCTCGAGATCACTGCCGCGCAGCACTCCTGCGAGAACCGTGCCGATCACCGCGTCACCGGCTCCCAAGGTGTCGAGGGGCGTGATCGGGCATGCCTCGACGTGGACGGTCTCGCCCGAGGCAGTCGAGATCCGTGCTCCTCGAGGACCCTCGGATACAAGCACGATCTCCGGTCCCGCCCTCAGAGCTCGCCCTGTCAGATCTTCCACGCCAACCGGGTCGAGACGACTCCCCGAGAAACAAGCCATCCACACCTTGTCGAGCAGAGGCTCGTAGTACTCACTCGGCCGGTCGGAGAAGTCGAAGGACAGGCGTGCGAGGCGAGCCAAGTCCATCAGCTGCTCCTCGGTGCCGCTGCGGGCGCCTGTGTGGATGCAGTCGAATTGGGATAGATACTCGAAATCGTCTTCGTCAAGTGTGAATCGGGATACGCCGAGGTCGAAGTCCACGAAGCGTCGATCACCACCATCGAGCTCGACGACCGAATAGGCGCTCCGCCCCTCGATGATCCTCAGGCGGTCGGTCCTCACACCTTCGTCATCGAGCGCGGCCCTGATGGCGAGCCCAGCCTCGTCGGTGCCGACCGCACCGAGATAGGCCGCGTCGACGCCACCCTTGCGAACGGCCACCGTGACGTTCAACGCGTTTCCTCCCGGGAAGAGGCAGCCCAGCGAAGGGTAGATATCGGCCACGTTGTCGCCGACCGCCGCCATCCGCCTCAATGGGCAACCTGCGGGGTCACTCAGGGCACGACGAGAATAGGGAAGCGGCCCCGCGCGAGCAGCTGTCGCGGGACGCCGCCGAGGTGGAGAGCTGGGTGGGCTGAGCGTCCCACGACAACGAGATCGGCTTTGCACTCCTCCGCCAATAGCTCCAGCTCCGCTGCAACCTCACCGCAACGGGAGGTGAAGTCGCCGCGGACGCCTGCCTGGCCAAGTTCCGCGGTCACGAAGTGGGCGAGGTGCTCGTCGCTTTCTGCATCACCGACGAGCGGGACAGGCGCAAAGAACCCGCCGAGAGCGGCTGCCCCCGGCACGTGGGAGACGAAACATGCATGGACGTATCCCTGTTCGCGCACCGCCAAGCCGACGGCCATGGCGAAGGCGCGGTAGCTGGGATCCGAGCCGTCGGTCCCGACGACGATGCTCCTGATGCCCATGCCCTACTCTCGCGCGGCGGGTGCCGTCGGCCCGGGGAGGACGGAACTGATCAGTTCACCGGGCGATCGCGTGGCCCCGGCCTGGTCGGCAGCCCCGGCCTGGTCGGCAGCCCCGGCCTGGTCGGCAGCCCCGGCCTGGTCGGCAGCCCCGGCCTGGTCGGCAGCGCCGTTCCCATCGCCACCCTTGGCCGCGCCGACAAGCACGCCCGGGACACCTTTGCCATCGGTAGCGTGGCGGACCCTCAAGCCGTGCGGGTGGTGCATGCGCGCCTTTTGAGCAATCGACTCCTCGTCCACGTGGATGAACTTCTCACCCCGCAGCGCCGAGGCGATCGCTGCGATCACGCTCATGACAACGGCGAAGGTGAGGATGAGCATGAGGGCGTTCTTGAACGGCGTACCTATGAGCTGGGGGAAGAATGCCCTACCGGTGATGGCCGCAGCCTGTCCGGGAGCGAGATGGCTGAGCACCACCGGGCCAAGCAGGCTCTTCAGGGGGTTGTAGCCCAAGAAGGCAGCGAAGATGTAGCCGAGGGGCGGCATGTGGGAGAGCTGGGCAGCGTTGGCGGCGGGGATTCCATGAGCGAGAAGGCCCTTGTACATCGCTGGAGGCACCCTGGAGTTCAGCCCGACGACGAGCAGCGTGAAGAAGAGCCCCATCGACAGCGGCATCCCGGTCTGAGCGAACGTGACCCTCATCCCCGAAGCCGCCCCGCGGTGGCGAGCGGGGACCGAGTTCATGATCGAGGCCGTGTTCGGCGAAGCGAACAGGCCGCCACCGATCCCTGAGACGAACATCACCGTCGCGAAGGGCAGGTAGGAGAAGTTGGCGGGGAAGGCCATCATCACCGCGTACATCGCCCCTGAAAGCAACATCCCGGCCGTGGCGAAGGGCCGGGCGCCGTAGCGGTCCGACAGCCTGCCGGAGATCGGCCCGGAGACAACGAAGCCGATCATGAACGGGATCATGTAGATCCCGGCCCACAGCGGGGTTCTTGTGAAGCTGTAACCATGCTGGGGCAGCCAGATGCCCTGGAACCAGATCATCAACATGAACTGGAAACCGCCTCGCCCGACCGACCCGAGGAACGACGCTGCGTTGCCGGCGGTGAACGCCCGAATGCGAAACAGCGACAGGCGGAACATGGGCTCGTCCACCCTCATCTCGACGACGACGAATAGGACGAGACACGCCAGACCGCCGAACATCATCTCCAGCACGAAGGGATTCCCCCAGCCGGTGAGGGAGTGTCCGTAGGGCTTGATGCCGTAGGTGGCGCCCGTGAGGATCATGGCCAGGCCCGCGGCGAAGGAGAGGTTCCCGAGCCAGTCGATCTTGGCTTTGATGCGGACGCCGATCTCCTTCAGCTTCAGGTACGCCCAGACCGTTCCGAAGACCCCGACCGGCACGTTGGCGAGAAACACCCAACGCCAGCCCACCTGTGAGAGCAGCCCACCGACGACGATGCCCAAGAAGGAGCCGAGGATCCCAGCGACCATGTTCATCCCGAGGGCCAACCCGAGCTGCTCTGAGGGGAAGGCGTCGGTGATGATGGCTGCGGAGTTCGCCATGAGCAGCGCTCCGCCGATGGCCTGGAACATCCGCAGGATGACGAGCTCCAGGGCGCCGGCCGAGCCCGTGCTCCACACGAGCGACAAGAGGATCGCCCCGACGGTGAACCAGGCAAAGCCGAGGTTGTACATCTTCACCCGGCCGAACATGTCGCCGATGCGCCCTACGGTGACCACCACGGCGGCCGACACCAGCATGTAGCCCATCATGATCCAGAGCAGGTATGGGAAATTGGACGCCTCCAGCGGGTTCAGGTGGATGCCCCTGAATATGACCGGCAAGGCGATCATGAGGCTCGTCGCGTTGGTCGTTGCCAGCAACACTCCGATGGTGGTGTTGGAGAGGACGACCCACTTGTAGCGCGGCCCTACGGCCGTCGAGCGGGTCGGCGCCAATATGCTCACTTCCGAGTCTCCTTTGATTGGTGGTGGTCTGACGCCGTAGGTGGCGCTTCGTCCTTGCACTCGGTCGCGAACGACTCGAGCACGGTCACAGCCCTTTCGAGCGCCAGCCGGTCGGCCTTGTTGAGGGCGCTCAAGTGTCCGGCGAGCCAGGCGTTACCGACCCGTGCCCGCCGGTTGAGCAGCTCCGTGCCTGCGGCGGTGGCCATGAGCTGCACGCCGCGGCGGTCGGCGGGATTCGTCCGGCGGGCGATGAGGCCGGCCTCCTCCAGCCTGTCGGCAAGGCGTGTCGCGGCCGGGGAAGGCAGGCCCTCGATCTCGGCGAGGCGACCAACGCCGAGCGGCCCGGAGCGGACCACGGTGGCGAGCGCGGAGAACTGCGCGATCGTGAGCTCCGACGGGTCCATGCGACGGAGCTGACGGGAGAGGCGGACCATCGACAACCGCAACCGGGCGGCGAGCACGTGGGGTGCGCTCACGTCACTTGTCGCGCTCGTCACCTCGCTCATCGCACTGAGGCCTCTTTCCCAAACTGCGCCGCTGCCGGCACTGTGCTCATCGACCACCTCGTTGGCCGAGCGACCGGCTCGCAGCTAATGTGCCGACATTACTATATGCCGGCAGCATAGATCTGACTTCGCTGGCGCAGGCAATGTGTGCACCGCCGGCCTCACCATCACTAGCGGGTGGGCGCTAGACCAGTGAGTGTGGCCGATCCATTCGTCGTCATGGCCAAGCCCGTCGGGCCGATCTGCAACCTCGACTGCGGCTACTGCTACTACCTGGGCAAGAAGGAGCTCTTCCCCCGAGGTGAGTCCTTCCGGATGCGCCCGGAGGTGCTCGAGGCCTATGTGTCCTCGTTCATCGCGGCAAGCCCTGGGCCGGTCGTGCACTTCGGCTGGCACGGCGGGGAGCCGACCCTGGCGGGGATCGAGTTCTACCGCCAGGCCGTGGCACTCCAGGACCGGTACCTGCCTGAAGGTTGGCGCTGCATCAACAACATCCAGACGAACGGGACACTGCTCGACGCCCGGTGGTGCAGCTTTTTCGCCGAGCACAACTTCGCCGTGGGGCTCAGCATCGACGGGCCGGCGAGCGTGCACGACGCGTCTCGTCCCGATCGGCGGGGGCGGCCTACCCATGAACGGGCGATGAGAGGCCTTCGCCTGCTTCGCGCCGCGGGCATCGAACCGGACGTGCTCTGCACGCTCAACGCGCTGAGTGCCGCCCACCCGACCGAGGTCTACCGGTTCTTCGTCGACCACAAGGTGCAGTGGCTGCAATTCCTTCCGGTGGTCGAGAAGGCACCGGGCGGCGTGTCGGAACGCTCCGTGAGGCCAGAGGCGATGGGGGAATTCCTCTGCACGGTCTTCGACGAGTGGGTCCGCCACGACATCGAGCACATCGGCGTACAGAACTTCCTCGAGTGCTTCCTCGTCGTCACGGGCAAGCCGGCCAACCTCTGTGTGATGTCGAGGACCTGCGGACGGGTCCTGGCCATGGAGCACGACGGAAGCGTCTACTCCTGCGACCATTTCGTCGATCCCGCTCATCG
>Ga0326728_10022348_pt1 | contig 11752 bp, 16 predicted proteins | sample MB3enrmetagenome_FD_207602 | JGI IMG/M metagenome (GOLD analysis project Ga0326728, IMG submission 207602) | Lab enriched peat soil microbial communities from McLean, Ithaca, NY, United States - MB31MN | ecosystem: Environmental > Terrestrial > Soil > Wetlands > Peat | place: USA: New York... | reverse complement strand
TAAGGTCGGTCGATACCCCAATAATATAGATAAGGTAAGGAGCTAAGTCAACCTTGGGCACCCTCGACCTGTTCCTCGACGCACCCGCCATTCCCAGTGTTCTACGGCACCTCAGGGAGAGGGCGGGAGGAGACGGGAAGGCATCCGTCATGCAGAGCCTTCCCGACAAGGCCTACACGGAAAAGGCCATCGAAACCCTTCGAACGCAGGGCATCATAGAGGAACAGGACGGCCTCCTCAGGATCGTCGAGGGCGAGGAGAACGCGCGAACCGTCGAAGGGATCATCCGTTTCTATGCCAGGGTAGACACGGCCGCAAGAAGAAGGCTCCTCTTTCGCGGCATTCTCAACAGCGCCCAATACGCCTGCCTCGTCCATCTGGCCACACTCAAGGGGCTGATGGAGACCGAGGGCATCGATGCCGAGGAAACCGAAGGTCTCGTCGAGAAGGACGCGAACCTCGGGCTCGTGGAGCGCCTCCCGATCATGTACCGCACGCGTGAGGGCCTCCCGCACAAGTCATTCCCCTTCATACCCGTCTACTATTACCCCCACTTCATCGCCATGAAGACGGACAACGCCGAGCACCTGAGGGAAAGGCTCAGGCGCGCAGGCATCGTCATGAAGGAAGAGGAATATCTCCTGGGCCACTATCCCAAGCAGGTGGCGGCCCAGGCAAGGGAGTATGTGCAGAGGGAGAAGGAGTACATACGGGAGAAGATCAAGGACGAGGCGTTTGATGTGTGGTGGTACTACCGGTTCTAGAGGGACGGCCAGGCGCCTTTGTTGCAGAACTGCTGAGAATAGAATAAAAACCATCCAGTTACCCTTGGCTGAATATTCTGCTTTCGGCCTTTTGCGGCAACCGGACCTGCACTCGGCTCCCTAGAGAAAGTTCGCACTGAAGGAATAGGCGAAGGATCAAGCCTTTGTAGTACACACAAGTCATTCGTCTGGTAAACACTATTCAAGAATGATAAGCTTCTATTTGACGTGGCAGGGCCGTCCGCCACAGCCTAGAGGCGTGTTCATCGCACCGCTACCATTCGCGTTAAGGAGGAAGAGATGACCGGCAGGAAGAACTCCAATAAAAAGAGTGGGGTCTTGAGAGATCGGGCCTATGCGTCGATCAAGAATGCCATCATCACGGCGCGACTCGAACCCAATCGCAGGCTCGTAGAGGAAACGCTGGCTGCTGATATCGGCGTCAGCCGGACGCCGGTCAGGGAAGCTCTCCAGAAATTGGAGAAAGAAGGTCTCATTTTCAAGCTTACGAACGCCGGGTTTGCCGTAAAGGGGGTATCTGAGGAAGAGGTTGAAGACATCTTGGGCCTCCAAGGTGTACTGGAAGCCTATGCGGGACGCCTTGCGACGGAGAGTATTACGGAGCAGGAGATACGGTCTCTCAACGACATCATCGGGCGCCAAGAAGAATGTCTCGCGAACGCCAACACCGAAAAGTTTATACGCCTCGACAGTGAATTCCACGATGCAATTCACCGGGCCGCGAAAAACACCCGACTTTACGAGCTTGCGCAAAACCTCAGAGACTGCATGGATCGCTATCGCGTGATTGTCTTTTGCTCCTCTCACGCCAAACTTTCTTTATCAGTGAAAGACCACAAGCAGATTGTGAGCCTAATGAGGACAAAGAATGCCAGGCGCGTCGAGAAATTGATCAGTAGACACATAAACCGGGGCAAAAACGTCATAAAGAAGAAGATCGGGAGTCAGCGGAAGGAGACGCCGAGATACCCCCACCCTCGGGTCTAGGCCAACCTGGTCACATCCTGAGCGACTTTCGGATATCTGGTCAGCAACTGGGTGTCGTGGCCGGGAAAAATCAGGTCGATGGACGAAGCCCGAGAGCGTACCTTGTCGTAGGTTTCGAGCCATGCCGCCATATCCGTTATGTAAGCGCTTGGGTTGTCCTCGCTGTAGTTTCTCGATAGAGGGGCGCAATCGGATCCGATAATAGCTGTTCCCCGTGCGGTATTGACGGACACCACCTGCAGGCCGGGGGTGTGGCCCGGGGCGAGGAGGAGGTGAATTCCCGGCATAATCTCCTGATCTTCCGCGACGCGCGTTGCACGCCCTCTATCATTGAGCCGGGCAAGGGCCTGGTTGGCTGTCTCGTCGCTCACTCGCGCAAAGGGACCCCTTTTCGCAATCGAGTTGCGGAGCCAGAAATCAAACTCCTTTTCCTGAACGAAAAATGTGGCGTTGGGGAAGGCCTCTGCAAACCGGTCGATGCCTCCCGCGTGGTCAAAATGCAAGTGCGTGAGAACCACCTTCCTTAAGTTGTTTTCATGCGCCCCTATCCGTTCCAACACGTGGACCGGGTCTACGAAATTGTGCACCTTTCTTTCCTCTGCAAGGGCGACCCGCATGCCCGCGTCCACCACTATCATCTCGTCTTGTCCCTTGATGACCCAGATATAGTAATTCCGCTCGATCTCTTCGTCCCATCCTTCCATCCACAGCAGCATGGCCAGCTTGCTCTTCAGCGGGCCCGCGTACTTAAGCGCGTAGATTTCGTAAACCGGCGTCCCTTCAGCCGTGTTCATCACGCCTGATCCTTGTGCGGCGACAAAGGACGAACTTTCACGGCATCGGGGTTCAGCCATTGCATAGGCGCATCTCCCCGCAGAGCCGAGGAGGTTCCTAGCCGCAAGCTCGGCCATGTCCCTTCGGGCCCCGATATGAGGAGCGAGAGTGACGTTTTCCATCCACAGAAGCGTATCCTCCGCGTCGAGAACACCTTTAGTGTTGCCATGTCGCCTCTCCTTTCTTCCATTTCTTACTACTGTCGTATGTCCCTCAAACACGACTAAGTCAAACGAGTCGGCCGATCCGTGAGCCATCCGCTATCGCGTCTATTATCATATTCGGCGCTTTCGAATCGCCTATGAAGTAAATCTCCGGGGCGCTGCCTTCCAGGCTCTTTTCCAACTCCGCGTTCGGCAACAGAGGCAGTGCGATCAGGACGGTGTCTGCCTCAACGGCCTGTCTCTTTCCTTCCTGTGTCGTGAATACTATCCCTTTTTCCGTTATCCGCTCATACCTTACGCCGGCAATCAGCGTCGCCCCTTTTTCCCTGAGCCAATTGAGAAGGTATGGCTTTATGAGGATATCCGGCAGGCCTTCCCCGATTTGCTCGGCCGACTCGACGATCGTCACCTTTCTGCCTCTCTTGATCAGGAATTCGGCTACCTGACAGCCGTGCAACGCGCCTCCCACGATCACAATTTCTTTTCCCAGGGGCAAATAGAAGTTCGTCAGCCACCGAAGAAGCTTCGGACCAAAAAAGCCAGGTAGGCTTTCAGCTTCTTGTGCAGGTCCCGGCCCGTCACCACGTTGTGGCCGTTAACTCCCGGCAGGTGCAGTACCTGATGTACGCCGCCGGCAGCAACGACAAGGGCATCCGGTTTGTACTTCTCGACCATTGACCGGTCTGCCTCGACGCCTAGGTGCACCTTCACCCCAAGTTTTGCCGTTTGCCCCTCCAGATAGCGCACGGGAGCCTCCTGCCGAACTCGGGCCTCGTCCGGTGTAGCCAACCTTTTCTCCTCATTATTCTAGAGCATTTTTCTATTGACGGTTAACATGTCAACAGGATATCATAGTTTAGCCATGATGGACTACAACAAAATTACGATGCTCGAACAGGGTCCGATGCCGCTCTACTTCCAGGTCAAGAGTATATTGGAGGCAAAGATCCTATCCGAGGAATTCAAAGAGAATGAGCGTCTACCTTCCGAGGCGGATTTGTGCGAACAGTTCAACGTGAGCCGGGTGACGATTCAACGGGCCCTTGCAGACCTTCTCAAGGCGGGCTTGATCTATCGTGACCGGGGGAAGGGGACCTTCGTGAGCCAGGGCGCCCGGTTGATAAACCCCGCTTTGAAAGGTTCGATCGAGGACCTCATACGTGCGGGAAAGAGAAATCGGATCAAGGTCGTGTCCTACAACGAGGTCTCTGTTCCCCAGGACCTTTGTGACGCCTTTGAGTTGACGACATCGGATAAGATTTTTCTCCTCGAATGTATCCGCCTTGTTCCCCAGGGACCTCAGGCCTACTCGCTCATCTACTTCCCTCCCGAACTGGGCCGAATGATTACTCCCGACGAGCTGACAGAGAACATCGAATTTATCTCTTTCGCCGAAGCAAAACTTAGACAAAAGGCTCACCGGGCGAAGCAGACCATCGACGTCGCAGCGGCCAACCGGGTTATGGCGAAGCACCTTTCGGTCAAACCGAACACCCCGCTCCTCATCATCCAAAGAAACTACTATACGAGAAAAGGCTTCCTGATGTATGTCGCGAAATCCTACTTTAGAACTGACCGCTTCAAATATGAAATAGAGCTGACAAGGACGTGAGACCGTAACATTCAAAAAGCATTGCAACGAATTTGGTTGCAATAACAAAACCGAGGGGATATCCTGCCGTGATCAAGATACCCAACAATAAGGTGATTATCACTGTGGCTCAGACCGGCGCCTATCCGCTCGTATCCAAAGCGCTGAATCCCGCCGTACCCGAGCAGCCGGATGAGATTGCCGAATCTGCCTACGCCTGCTATCAGGAAGGGGCCGCCTTATGCCACATTCACGCGCGGGACAAGGAAGGAAAGAGCACCGGTTCCAAAGAGGTCTTTCAGGAGATACACAACGGTATTAGAGCGAAGTGCAATATGATTGTTCAGGATTCGACGGGGGCGGACCCAATCTTACCCCCGAGCAGCGGGTCGAATGCCTTCAGGCCAAGCCGGACATGGCATCGCTCAATATGGGAAGCATCATGCGGCTCTCGGGACCCTATAAAGGCATTGCTTGATCAAATATGCCTGAAGATATGGAGACCTATGTGAAGCAGATGGCGGAGATGGGAATCAAGCCGGAAATGGAGGTTTACAGTCACGCCGTGTACAGAGAGGTTGAGGGTCTGATTAAGAAGGGTCTTCTAAAGAAACCTTACTACGTTAATCTTGTCATGGGGATGACCTATCAGGGCGCGGTGGAAGCCACCCCCAAGCATCTATATTCGCTCATCGACTTCCTGCCCGAAGATACCGTTGGAGTATTGTGTCGGCACCGGTGTTATCGTCGATATGCGTCACCTCCGTGATGAATTCGAGGCAAAATTCGGCGACGGCTTTAATGGCGACCTCTGGAAAGAACTGAAGCCAGAGGATTTTGAGGCCGCCTGCAAGAAAAACAATCTCGAGATCCGCGAGTACGACTGGGTCGTGGTCAACACGGGCTGGCACCGTTACTGGAGAATCAACAACGACAAGTACTTCAACTACTATGCAGGCTTGGGACCTGAAGTGGCGAAATGGCTCATTCACGACAAGAAAATCAAGGGAATTGCCGGCACCTGGGGCGCAACCGATGCCCCTCTGTGGCACGACCCCCTGAGCCGGGAGATGCCGTGGCTCGACAGGGCATACCGGAAGGCAACAGGCAATGACCCGACAAAACTCCTCCCCGATCACGAGCCCTGTCACCGCATGTTCACACAGGCAGGCCTGTGCACCATTGAGAACGCGGGCGGTGACGTCGACGATGTCACAGGAAAACGTATGATTATCGCAGCATTCCCTTTCCGCGGTGAAATGGCTGACGGTGGGTTTGTAAGATTGGTGGCGTGGGAAGAGGGCTCTTTTTGACTTTCGTCTGAGCCTGCTGAAGGCAAAGGCTCGTCGCGGTTCTATGGCGAGAGTGAGCTTCGATTGAAGCGGCGACCGGTTGCGAGCGAATCTGCTGGCGACCGACGCCAGCTCATGTCACTGCGGGTGTCCCAACAATTGAAGGAGTGCGCAATGAAAGATATGTTTCGGATAGACGGTAAAGTAGCGGTTGTTGTGGGCGGGGCTGGCGGCATCGGAGAGAGTTGTGCTTTAGCACTGGCAGACCGGGGAGCGCAGGTTGTGGTCGCAGATCTTGCGGCGGCTGCTTCTAAACTTGATGAGGTATGCAAGAAGGTTGCATCGGAAAAGAATGTGGCTCCGGAGCGGATCGAGATGTTCCTCGCCAAGTCTCCTTTGAAGAGACTCGCAGTTGTGGAGGATATTGCAGGCGCGTGCGTCTACCTTGCGTGTCCCGCGTCCGATTTCGTGACCGGCCAGATCCTGTATGTGGATGGTGGGCTGACTGCTATCGCCTAACGGCTCGTGGAGGAAGAGTAAATGGCTGACGAGACGAGCGAAGAGATCAAGAAGGTTGCCGTCATCGGGGCTGGGACGATGGGTCACGGCATAGCGCAAAGCTTCGCCCAAGCAGGCTACCGGACGTCCCTGATGGACACCCAGGAGCATTCCCTCGAGCGCGCGAGGAGACTCATGGATTCAAGTCTGTCGACGCTCGCGGAAGAGCAGGTCGTTGATGCTGAGGCCATTCCTACAATCATGGAGAGAGTCTCGTTCACTACCTCCCTGGAAGAAGCTGCGGACGAGGCTGATATCGTTTTTGAGTCGGTTGCGGAGGACAAGGCAATAAAGAAAGACGTCTTTGCTCAGCTGGACGCCTGCTGCCCTCCCAGGGCTTTATTGGCGAGTAACACGACCCTCCTTAACATCTTTGATTTTGTCGAGACGTCCAGGCCGGACAAGGTCCTGTTGGCTCACTGGTATGCCCCTCCGCAGATTATCCCTCTCGTGGATGTGGTAAAGGGGGCCCAGACAAGCGACGCGTCCATCGATCTCATGGTCCGGGTTCTGAGAGGCATGGGCAAAAGGCCTGTGGTCTTCAGGAGACCCGTAGCCGGTTATGCGGTGAGCCGACTGCAGATGGCCCTGATCCGTGAAGCCTTCTATCTCCTCGATAACGATTTCCTTTCGGCGGAAGACCTAGATGAGGCCGTACGATGGGGCCTCGGCCTGCGGATGGTGTTTCTCGGAGTTCTAAAACGCATCGATTTCACCGGTCTCGATCTCGCAGCCCGCAACATGAGAGACTCCTCCTTTTCCCCTACTGCCCTTGACTACGTGCCGAAGAGGCTATTTGAACTTGTAGAACAGGGTCGCCTTGGGGTAAAGTCGGGAGCGGGTTTTTACGACTATGGCGGGAAAACGGAGGCTGAGATATCAAAAGAGAGGGACCTCAAGCTTCTGCAGTTGCTCAAGTTCCTCGGCGTGCTTTGATAATTAACGGTCGTGCCTTTCTCGCTGAAAGGATGAAGCGAAGAACGAAAGAGAGGGGATAGGAGATGAGATACGCTATCGTTAGTGCAGTACGAACACCCATTGGGAACTTCGGGGGAACTTTGCGAACGGTTCCAGCCTATGACCTCGCTGCGATCGTTCTCAACGAGGCGGTCAGAAGGGCCAATCTCAAACCAGAGTCGGTCGACATCGTCATCATGGGGCAGAACTATCAGAACGGCGAATATGTGAACATTGCCCGCATGGGACTGCTTGTCGCAGACTGGCCGGTGGATATCGTCGGCCTCACCAATGATCGGAGATGTCCCAGCGGCCTCGACGCCATCTGTTTGGCCTCCATGGTCATCGGAACAGGCAACGCGTCCATTGCGGTTGCGGGCGGCGTCGAGAGTATGAGCACTGCCGAGTTCTACCTCAGGGGTGACATCAGATGGGGCCTAGGTGGAACCGGCGACATGCCGAAGGGACACGGAAGCCTGAGCACCTGGGGACTGCCCCTTTACGACAGGGCGTTACGAGGTAGGGTCATGAACCAGCCGGACAAGAGATTCGGCGTATTGCCGAGCATGATGGCGTGGGCGGAGACAGCCGCGAAGGAACACGGCATCCCCCGCGAGGAAGTGGACAGGTGGGCATTGCTGAGCAACCAGAGGGCGTGCGCGGCCATCCAGTCGGGCCTGTTCAAAGAGGAGACCATCCCGGTGCCGGTGCCTCGAGGCAAGGGTGAGCCCGTGATCTTCAGTCAGGATGAGCGTCCTCGAGCCGATACGAACCTGGAAGGATTGGCCAAGCTCAAGCCCGTCATGGGCGGCGTCTGTACTGCTGGCAATTCCTGCGGTGAGAACGACGGCGCCTCAGCCTGCGTCATAATGTCGGGGGAGAAGGCTGAAGAATTGAGGCTCCAACCCCTCGCCTACCTCAAAGGTTTCTCGTTCAGCGGCTCGGATCCTCGTTTCGCATGGAGAGCGGCCACAGGTGCGGTGAACAAAGTGCTTCAAAAGACAGGGCTAACCCTGAAGGATATGGACCTCATAGAAGTGCATGAAGCGTTTGCCGCCCAGGCGCTGGCCAACTTCCGCGAGCTTGGCCTCACCGAAAAGGATTACGACAGAATAAACGTCAACGGTTCTTGTGTTTCCCTAGGCCACCCTCTTGGCGCTACCGGCGCAAGGATTCTTACCACGCTGACCCACGAGATGGGTCGGCGGAATGCGCGTTACGGGTTGATAGCCATGTGTGGCGGCGGAGGCATGGGCGTTGCCGCTATCGTTGAAAGGACATAGCACTTAGAGAGGAGGCCCATAGATGAGTCCGTCACTACTCGACTTGGAAGGGAAAGTTGCCATCGTAACCGGGGCGGGCCGGGGAATAGGAAGGGCTATCTGCCTTGAATTCGCACGGGCGGGCGCTGCGGTTGTGGCTGCTGCGAGAAATGTTTCTGAAATCAAGGAGACGGCCGCCATAATCCGGAATGAGGGGGGTACCGCATTGGCCGTGCCTGTTGACGTCCTCGACATCGGCCGCATCGAAGAGATGTTGCGCGCGACACTGGGCGCCTTCGGCAAGGCCGACATCCTGGTAAACAACGCGGGCGGGCTTCCCGACAATGTCAGCCCCAGCTTTCACGACGGCTATGTCCTGAACCTCAAAGTCGAAGACTGGAAGGCAGAAATAGAGCTGAACCTCAGCAGCCTTTTTTACTGCAGCAAGATTGTCGGTGGTGCCATGGTGCGTCAGGCTTCCGGTAATATTATCAATATCAGCTCAGGAATGGGGCTGGGTCCTTTTCCCGGCCTCTGTGCCGCGGCCGCCGCAAGGGCCGGGGTCGTCAACTTCACTCAGACCCTCGCCTTCGAGTGGGCGCCCTACAACATCCGCGTCAACTGTCTCGCGCCCGGCGTCACGGAAACCCCTTTGACAGCGAGACAATTCGCGGCTGACCCCGCTTCGCGGGAGAAGAGGTTGGAAAACATCGCACTGGGTCGGTTCGCCAGACCGGAGGAGATTGCTGCGGTAGCGCTCTTCCTCGCTTCTCCGTGCTCCTCCTACATCACGGGAGAGACCATATTCGCCAGCGGCGGTCGAATAAGCCCTCTTCCTCCGGGCTACACCTCTTACCTTCGTGCGGTGAGAGAAAACACGGGAGGAGAGCCGGTCTAGCGCGCTCCGCGTTTCGCTGTTCCTCCGTCTTGGTGCCGGTAAGGAGAGAGACTGCCTCTTCCGGATCCTCCGCATTGATCAGCCTCGGTGCGCCCTTTCCCGCGGCGCCTTTCAGGTCTGACAGGTCGGCACCGGCGCAGAAGCCCCTTCCTGATCCGGTGAGGATGATAACCCGGACGCCGTCGTCGCCTCCAGCTTTGCCCATTGCGTCACGGACCTCCTCCGCCATGACGGGTGTCCACGCGTTCAGCTTATCCGGCCGGTTGAGAGTGATAGTGGCTATCCGGTCGTCGACGGCGTAAAGGACTTGCGTGTACCTCAAAGGAGCCTCCGCAACATGAGGATCAAAAGAACGAGAGACAAGCGCTCGGGCTTGCCAGCGGTGACGGTAAACACCACGGTGGGAACCAATAGCTGGGACCGGTTTCCGTTCCTCTCACTTCTTGCCCTTGGTGAGAAACGCGCCAAGTCGGTCTTTCGCCTCCTGCGAGGCAACAGCCAGAGATGCAAGGCCCGACTCGAGCGCCAAACCGGCGTCAAATCCCTGGCCTGCGGCGCTGAGGAGTAGTTCCATCTCCAGCCTCACTGCCACGGGGCTCAACGACGCGAGGTTTTGCGCCCATTCCTTTGCGTGCTCCATCAGCCGATCCGACTCGGCTACCTCGTTGACGAGACCTATTCTATGAGCTTCTTCACCACCTATGATCCTGCGGAAAAGGATCAGCTCCGATGCCTTTGCATAGCCCACCGTTCTCACAAGTCGCTGCGTTCCGCCCATGGCGGTGATGATACCGAGGCCCAGTTCCGGAAAGCCAAGCTTCGCTTTGGTTGATGCTATCCGAAGCGTACATGACAGGGCAAGCTCGAGGCCGCCACCCATAGCAAAACCGTTGACCACAGCTATGGAAGGTTTCTTGAGCCGCTCGAGCTTGTTGAAGACGGACTGCTGAAACCTGGATGCCATCCATCCATCCTGTGTGTCCAAAGCAAGAAGCTCGTTTATGTCAGCCCCAGCGACAAAAGTATTGCCCGCCCCTACCACGACCAGAACTCGCACTTCTTCGTCCGCTATCACTTCGTCCAGGGTCTTGTCGAGAGCACGAAAAACGCTCATATTCAGCGGATTCTTTAACTCGGGACGGTTGATAGTGATAAGCCCCGTGCTATCTTCCTTGGAATAGAGTACAACTTCATCTGCCATGGGACCTCCGGTTGTTCGTTCAATGCTTCTGTCGCCTCGATAACTCCGCACTGGACGAGGCCGCATCTTAAGGGGACAGGGTATGATAACCTCGTACTATTCCTCCCGCCAAGGTAACCTCAGTACGTGGCGCGACCGCCCGAAAGATCGAATATGGCTCCCGTACTGTAAGAAACGTCATCGGAGGCGAGCCAGTGGACCATTGCGGCGACCGCTTCAGGCTTACCGAAACGACCGACTGGGGTACGTTCCAACAGGAGCTGTTTCTTTTGGTCGGGCATCTCGTCAAGAAGAGGGGTCTCGATGATCGCGGGCGCCACCACGTTCACCATGATATTGTGTTTCGCCACTTCTCTTGCGAGGGCCTTCGTCAGGCCGATGACGCCTGCCTTGGCCGCACTATATGGGACCATATCAGCACTCCCTTCTTTGCCGGCAAGGCTCGAGACATTGATGATCCTTCCGTATTTTCGCCCGATCATATGAGGCACGACAGCCCGGCAACACAGAAAAACTCCCGTAAGATCGACACCCATGACGCGGTGCCACTCTTCGTCCGTCTGCTCCTGGATAGGGGCAAACTTGCCTCCCACGCCCGCGTTGTTCACCAGAATGTCAATCCTGCCGCATAACCTCAGGATCGCGTCAAAGGTGTCTCCGACGCGGCGAGCGTCAGAGACGTCACACGCAAAGGCTTGTGCCGCGGCCCCATCGGCCTTCAACCGTTCGGCTGCCTCCTGTGCGTTTTTCTCGTTGATGTCGACGAGGACGACTGCGCACTGGGCCGACGCGAGGCGTCTTGCCACTGCGAGGCCGATCCCCTAGCCGCCGCCCGTCACAACGGCAACACGGCCGCAAAGATCGAGGAAGTTCATGACACCTCCTTGCGATGAGAGCAACCCTTTTCTTCAGTTTGAGACCGGCCTACCCCGACGGCAAGAAGCTGCTCAATCCGTACACAGCTCGACAATCATCGATGTCGAAGGGCCACCGCCTCCGCACAACGATGCACCTCCGTACCGGACGTTGCGGCGCTTCATCTCATGGATGAGGGAGACGATGAGCCTTGCCCCAGTCATGCCCACGGGGTGGCCGAGCGATATGCCGCCGCCGTTGACGTTCATCTTGTCGAGGGGGATCTTCAGCTCCCGGTTGCAACCGATGATCTGCGCGGCGAAGGCCTCGTTGATCTCCCAGTAGTCGATATCTTCCAACTTAAGGTT
>Ga0326728_10022347_pt1 | contig 11754 bp, 7 predicted proteins | sample MB3enrmetagenome_FD_207602 | JGI IMG/M metagenome (GOLD analysis project Ga0326728, IMG submission 207602) | Lab enriched peat soil microbial communities from McLean, Ithaca, NY, United States - MB31MN | ecosystem: Environmental > Terrestrial > Soil > Wetlands > Peat | place: USA: New York... | reverse complement strand
GCAGATGCGCGGCTTCGCGATCGAACAAGGCCGCGAGCGACGGGTTGTTCCGGTCGCCGACGGAAGCGGCGCCGCGGGTCTGTTCCAGCCCCGCCCTGTCGACCATCCCGACGCCTTCGTCTCCGCCGCGAAGACGGCCGAAGCCCAGAAGGCCTGGAAGCTGACGATCGCGTCGCCGGACGCCGCGGCGCGCGTCCCTTCGAGCGACGACGGCGCGAGCGAACCGGCGAGCGCCGGTCCCGCGCGGGCCTATCCGCTGCCTCCGAGCATGCTGCAGGATCTGAAGAAACGGGAAGGCGCGTTCGGCTCGCCGCCGAACCCGTGACCCGTCGCGGCCCGCGGATTCGCGCCTACGCCAAACGGAGCGGCGGCGGCGCAGCCGATCCGTCGAGCGGCGGCGTCGTTTCAGTCCCGCCACGCGCCGCCGGCGCCTGCGCTGAGAAATCGCCGCTCGTCGCCTTCCAAGACTAGGCAGGTCAGCACCGAGGTGGCGAAGGCGCCGGTGTCGATATTGATGCGGTTGGCGCGGATATCGGGGCTCGCCACCGGCGTGTGCCCGTGGACGACGATCTTTCCGAACGGCCGTCCGCAGGAGAGGAAGTCATCGCGAATCCACAGCAGGTCCTCGGCGCTCTGACGATCGAGCGGCGCGCCCGGCCGCACCCCCGCGTGGCAAAAGAAGTAGTCGCCGATCGACGCGCTGAGCTCGGTCTCCTCAAGAAACCGACGATGGGCGGCGGGCAACGTCGTGATCAGCGCGTCGCGCGCCGCCTCGTAGCCCTCGCCGCGCATCGCCCGCGATACGTCGACGCCGTAGGAAACCAGCGTCTCCAGTCCGCCATTCCAGCGCCAGAAACCGAGAACCGTCGGGTCGGCGAGAAAGCTGAGGAGCATCGCTTCGTGGTTGCCGCGCAACGCCCGAATCCGGGTGGGAAAGCGGCCGGCGGCCAAACGCTCCACCACCGCGGCCGAATGCGGCCCGCGGTCGACGTAGTCGCCGAGCAGCAGCGTGACCGCCTCGGCTGGCGCGTTCGCGCAGTCGCGTTCGATGAGCCCCGCCAGCTCGCCGAGCAGGTCATCGCGCCCATGGACGTCGCCGATGGCGTAAACGCGCGTCCCTTCGGGCGTCGAAGGGAGAGGCGACGGATGCGAGGCGAAAGCGCGCCTCAGGCGAGAAAAGACCATGCGGCGTCCCCATGCCGACGGCGCGTCGGGCAGGCTGATCGCCGCCCCGCCCGCTGCGCCGGCGAGAGAACGCAATCTATTCGCGCGGGCCCCCGTCGCAAGAGCGTCTCGTCAGCCGGCGCCGTTCGATCAAGACGTCGGCGCGGACGCTGCGGGCGTTGCGACGATCCTGCCGCCGGCTTCGCGGCCCGCGCTCTGACGGCCGCTTCGCGCGACCGCCTCGGCGTCCGCCCCGCAGGCGCGGCCTGGACGGCGAACCGGCCGATCGCGCCGACCGCGAAGTCGGCGAAAGCGCGGCGTCGGAAATAGAGCGCCGCAAGTCCGAGGGCGGCCAAACTCGCCCGGCGGGCCGCGCGGTCGTTTGCGGCGCCGGCGCGCCGTCGGCCGCGCTTCGGCGCGGGTCCCGCCCGGCCGGCGCCATCGTCGCGAACCGTCGTTTCGCCGCAGCGGCTAGTCGACAAGCGGATAGTCTCGCCGACGGCGCGACTGATTTCGGTCCGCCGCGGTTTGGGGCGTTCGCCACGCGGCGGTGAAGAGGAGTTGCGATTTCGAGCCGCTGCGTTTGACCGCGCGCTCGCAGGCGGCGAATTCGTCGGGATCGCCGAGGGGGGCCGGTCTGACCGGCGCGGGCCGCCTCGCGTCATGCGGACCGTCGCTTGTGGTCCGGCCTCGAAAGGCCCGCGCCGCTGCGCAGGCTCGATTTGACAGGACCGGCGAAGCGGGGCGGACGCGGTCGGCGCCGTCGACCTCGCCGCCGAGGGAGGAGACGACGTCGCGCCGCATGGGCTCGAGCCGCCTGTCGTCGAACCGACGCGCCCGCGTGGCGACGCGAGGGGCGGAGACGCCGTCGAAACGAGGCGGGTCCTCGCCGGGCGTGAGCGCGCCTCGCAAGGACGGGCGGCGCGGGGTCGCGTGGCGGTCGCGGCGCGTCGGCCATGGGAGCGCCAATCGGGCGTTATCGCGCGGCGGGGGCTTTCCGCCAAAAGCGGGAAAAGTGCAGGCGCGCATTCGAAACAAGTCGTTGCGCGCATTGGGAATTGGCGATTTTGGCGTCCGGGTTTTTCCCGTCTACAAAAAAGGAAGAATTAGCTTCGTTCCGCCAAATCGACCCAATCGCGTTGCAATACAATAAGATTATGTTATTTAACGGCGAAGAAAGATCCCTGCCTATCCGGGTAAGACGGACGCGCACGACATCTAGAGCGGTCGGCGCGCCGCGCCGACACCGCCTGATTGGCCATACGTGACCCGACGTGGCCGGGAGCGCCGCACAGCGTCGCGGCGGCCATCGAGCCATTGCAGCCTTTCGCCGCGTTCCGAATGTCAAGACATCTGGCGAGCGCATCTGAGCACGCCTCATCGGCCAGTTGGTTAGACGCGTCCTGCTCCCTATGTTGCCGGCGCCGCATTCCCAGGCGTGAACAATCCGGGCATCAATCGCGACGCCCGGATTGCTTTGTCTCGCTAACCGGCCTCCGAGGCGACGATCCATGCGATTACGGCCTCAGAGAACCCGTCGACGCGCCGCCAAGGGCCGTTGCCGACGCCATATTGGTTCGAGGCGACGTTGACCATGTAGCCGATTCCAAGCGGGGCCTCGACTTTGTCATGGCTCTGCTCGTCCGTGAGTACGATAAGGCGTTCGCCCTTCTTGTCGACCTCCTGGACGGCTTTGCCGAGCCAGGTTCCGAAGTGCGGCTGGCTCGCCACAATGGCGTCGCGCAACGCGAATCCATGCCGCGGCGGGACCTTCGCGACTTCGTTGGAGAACGTGAAGATCTCGCACTTTTCGCAAACTTCGCGGGCTAGGATCGCCAGGCCGCACGCCGCCTCAAGCCGCGTCATCTCAGACTGGCGCGAGAGCGGCGCGTTCATCGAACCCGAGACGTCAACCAAGAGCCGAGTACGGCCGGGAAGCCGAGGATGGTCCTTGATCGACTTCAGCATCGCCGCTTCGAGCTCAGGCTCGAAATCCGGCGCGTAACGCGCCGCCGTGATGAAACGATAGGGCAGGATGCGATCGACGCGCATGGCCTCGATCGCTCCAACGATCGTCTCACGCTCGACATTCGCCTGGGTCATCAGTCTGAGATTGCGCAACAGAGCAAGACCGCCGAGCTTCTTCTCTTTGATTAGGCGCTCGAACGTCTCGCGCTTGTCGACGCCGCCCGAAAGCGATACTTCCCAGGTGTCGGGCGCCGGCAACTCGCCGTCGACGAGTTGTTTCCAAACTTTCTCCTGCTCGGCGTCCTTCGGCTTGGCGTGCACCAGGAACAGAACGTCGCGAATGCGCACCGCGCCATCGCGATCGTATTTGGCGAGTTGATAGGCGTCGAACTTTGTGATCGCCCGCGCGAGACCTTTCTTGACCTGCGCCGAGACCGGCTGACGCTTGCGCTGCTGCATCGGCCCCAACGCGTCCGCCCAATAGATCGCAAGCAGTTCGGTCATTTCGTCGGGCCGCTGAATGATGCGCTCTAAAGTGTCGGCGACGAGCCCGCGGTGCTTCGGCAGTCGCGCCATTTCGCGCACGAGCAGCAGCGGCGCGTGCCGAAGCTTCATGTCCTCGCGCGCCGTGATTGCGAGCGCCGCGGCGCGGTCTGGCTCGACCAACGGGACGAGCAGCTTGATGCGCTCGGCGATAGACACCCCATCCTCATAGAACTGATCCTCCCAGAGCAGGCAGTTCATCAGCGTGCGCTTGAGTTCGTCGGCGGGTTTGAATGCCTTGGCCGACGCGCCTTCGCGCGTGAGAATGCGCTTGAGCTTGTTTAGCGCGGACATGTCGACCCTCCATTTTTGTTGAGGATGGCACAAAGCCGGGGAACATTCATCGTCCGAGACGGCGCTTTCGCGCCCGCGGCGCGCAGGCAGAGCCCCGCCTTCCGCCTCAAGAAGAAACGGACGATTTCACCACCGGCGGATTGAGATCGATCCGGGAACTTTCGAAGTCCGATTTCCGGGCCCCGGCGACTGGGACCCGGCTGGCGCTCTCCATGAGCTAGGGGCTTGCGCCCCGCAGGAATCGAACCCGCCCTCCCGCTTTGCAGGCGAAGTATCGGACCTCTTCACCACGGATCCGGGCGTATGTCGGGGAACTCTCAAGACCGCGCCCCTTGCGGGGTCCTGCGCTCCACCTCTGAGCTACCAAAGGGCGGCGCCCTTCAGGGAGGGTTCGAACCTCCGACCACAGGATTTGCGATGCAGCCGATCTTTTCACCACCGACGAATTTCGCCGACCAGCGCTGGCGCCGGTTGACGAGGGAAGCCGCCACGCGGCGACCGGGTTTCCGAGGGAACTTTTGAGCCTCGCGGGCCGTTGGGCCTCGGGCGTCGAGCGATGCAACGAGGGTCGTCGCCACCCGGAAACATTAGGATCGTTGGGGAACTGTCGAATTCGGCGCTCCCCGAGGGATACGCGGAGCGCTTCTTTCGAAGCGCTCGCCACCCGCGACGCACCGGCCTCGCGCGGCCGATTCCACGGCACGATCCGACGGAGGCGGGATTCGAACCCGCTTCACCCAGAGCGAAGTAACCGAACTCTTCACCACCAACGAAGGTTGCGCCGCCGTTTCGCGGCTATCGATTTCGGCGAACGCACGAGTCGCCCCAGGTTTCTCGGGCCGCTCGTTTGCCGCTAAGTCCCACGCCTCATCGCCACCCGAATCGCCAACCGCGCAGACACGGCGAAAGAATCAAATAAAGGTCGCGGCGCTCGGAACAAAGGCGCGCCGCCCAGCGAACCCTTGATTGGTTCGCCCTGCCATCGGTGTCCGGCTTCCGCCTCGTTCCCTCCGAGCAGGCCCCGCGCTTGAGGCGCACGCTTTCGCGCGAGCCCCGGGATCCGGGTCTCCCGTTCCGACCGAGGCCGGACGAATTCGTATGCGCGCGACGCTGGAGGCGCAAAAAAACCCTCCAGAGCGGCGGCTCGGGAGGGTCCGTCGAAACGGATGTCGATTTCGCTTCAGACGAAATCGCTCCCAAGACAGGCGCGCGCGCTCGCCGACGGCCGGAAGCCGTCGAAACCTGTCGCTCTTTGGCCGCAGCGGATGTTCATCGCGCAACTCGCCTTGAAACTCGGGACCATTCCCGAACGGAGCGGCTGATTATTTGTTTCCAGTTTCGTTGTCAATCAAGAAGCGCCGACTTCACAATCTTGCCGCAAACCCGCACGGTCCTGTTGCGCGAGGGACACGGCGAGGCGGCGACCGCTCGGAACTCCCGCGCCGCCGAATCCTGCTGTCTAACGATGCCAGTTTCGCCGCCAATCCGGGTCGTTTGTTGGGCGGCGCGCCGTTGCGGCCGGTATCGGCTAGCGATCGCAACGCCACCAAGCCGACAGAGCGTCGCGGCCCTGTGCCGATCCAGACTACGGCGCTCGGCCAGCGCGACCGGGACGCCGACGCAAGCAAGGCGCTCAGGTGACGAGTTGAGGCGAAGTCGCCCTACGCTTGCGATGTCCGCTTCCCGCCCATGGTCGCCGAAAGCCCCTCGCTGAAATGGCGTCCGTTATCGAGAACCGCCGCATCGGCCGGGACCGGCCGACATGGGCGCGAAGCGGCCGAAGGCGAATGCCGATTCGCGGATCGACAAGCGGCTCGTCAGCGCCTCAGCGCCTGATCGAGGTCGGCGATCAGATCGTCTGGGTTCTCGATCCCGACCGAAAGGCGGATCAACGCCGGGGTGATGCCGAGGCGCATCTGCTCCTCGTGCGGAATATCGGAATGGGTCATCGCGGCGGGATGCGAGGCGAGGGATTCGGTTCCGCCCAGGCTGACGGCGAGCTTGATCACTTCGAGCCGGTCGAGCGCGGCGAAGGCTTCGGCTTCGCCGCCTTTCACCTCGAAGCTGAAGGTCGATCCGGCGCTCTTGCACTGGCGCTCGAACACCGGCCGATCAGGATGGCCCTCGGGTAGGAAGCCAAGGTACCAGACCGAGGCGACCTGCGGGTGGCCGGCGAGGAAACCCGCCACCTTGCGCGCGCCCTCGGCGGCGGCGGTCATCCGCAGCTTCAGGGTTTCGAGCGAGCGCATCAGCAGCCAGCCGGTCGAGGGATCGCACATCGTGCCGAGGATCGTGCGCATGCCGCGGATCGGGTCGAGCGCTGCGACCGCGCCCGAGCAGCCGCCAGCGATCAGATCAGAATGGCCGCCGACGTATTTGGTCAGCGACGTCACGGTGAGATCGGCGCCGTGGGCGATCGGCGTCTGGTACAGCGGTCCGAGCAGCGTGTTGTCGACGATGACGACGGGGCGCTTTCCGTCGGCGCCGCTGAGGCCGTCGGCGATCTGTCGCGCGCGGCGGATGTCGACGAGGCCGTTAGTCGGATTGGCCGGGGTCTCGAGATAAAGCGCCGCGATGGGACCCGCCGCGCGCGCCCGATCGACGGCTTCCTCCATCGCCTTAGACCCGCCCTCCGAGGGGAAGCTGATCGAGGTCACGCCGAACTGCGGCAGGATCGTCGTCAACAGGAATTCTGTGCCGCCGTAGACGGGGTCCGAATGGACGATGGCCGTGCCCGGCCGGACGTAGGCCCAGAGCGTGGTCGAGATTGCGGCCATTCCCGAGGCGAACACGAGATTGGCCTCGGCTTCGTCCCAGATCGCCAGCCGGTCTTCGAGCATTTCGAGATCGGGGTTGTTGATCCGGCTGTAGATGAGGCCCGGCTCTTCGTTCGGCCGTTTCTGGCGCAGGCCATAGGCGAGTTCGAAGAATTCCTTGCCGTCCTGCGCCGTGCGAAAGACGAAAGTCGAGGTGTGAAATACCGGCGGCTTCAGCGATCGCTCGGAAAGAAACGGATCGTAGCCGTAGCCCATCATCAAGGTTTCCGGCGACAGCGTCCGATTGCCCACCAGCCTCTTGCGCCATCGTTTTTCGCTCATGCGACTCGCCTCCTGGCGCCACCGCGCGGATGCGCTGTCCGTTCCTCGGACGCTACGACGCCGCCGGCCGTCCGCGAAGCGAGCATGATAGTCCCGACCTGGGCATGCACAAACAACGACGGCGAACGGCAAGCGCGACAAATGGGCTCCGCGGCTCTGGCCGGCGGGCGCGGAAGTAGGGCGACGGGATCACGGATCAGGGATTACGGGCATTGCGGAGAGCTTGTTAAGCCGCCCGGTCGCCTTGATGTCGATCGGATTGTTGGCGTCGGTCGGCGCGTGAGTTGAGACGCCAGCCAACGGCAAGAAAAAGCCTAAGCGCCTGGCGAAATCGGGATAAGCGCAAGCAATCGTCTCGCCCGATACGAAGTCCTCGGCCTCGAAATCGACGCCATCCGTCGCAAGCGCGAACTTCGCCTTCGCGGCAGCCGTCTTCAGGCCCTGGTGCAAAGCGGTCTGGATCGCGGCGACTTCACCGGACGGGCAGGCGGAACGATGTGGACCTCATTGCATTGAAGCGCCCCGGCGGGCGTGTGGGAAGCGTTCGACGAACCAGCGCCGCAGGCTTTCGGGTGCGACATCGAACGTCCGCTCTCCACCCACCATAGTCGCCGAACGCGTCACGCCCGCATGGCGTCCGCATTCGAGAACCGCCTCACATGCCGGGACCGGCCGTCACGGGCGCGAAGCTGCCGAACGCGAATGCGAAGGTTTGTGAAGGGTTTCGGACGCCGGCCCTCCGACTTACGCCCTCGCTCGCGAATGGGCCGGCGTCCGAAACCCTTCACAACATCGGACCTGCGGTATCGATGTGCATTGCCACTCGACCATTGTCAGACCCGCGGTCTGCGGCAACGCTCGCGCATACATCATATATTGGGTGCCGAAACCAGGATGACGACCAGATGGGGAGCGTGAATGACATCCTTACTTCTGAACAACCCGACGACGGGGGCAAGCTTCGAGGCGCCGCGTGCCTTGAGTAACCAAGGTTTGGAAAACCTAACGGCTTTTAGCCGCCTGCTTGGCTATGTGCGGTACTTTCATCCGAGCGATCAAGCTGCACGGATTTCCTGGGAGGCATTTGCAGTTTCAGGCGTGCGGTATGTCGAAGATTGCGCCGATACGCCCGCGCTCCTCGAGGCGTTGCGCGAATTGTTCCGTCCGATCGCCCCAACGGTGCAGATTTTACCAAGAGCGCAGCGAGCGCCCGATCCACGCCTGACTGAGCCCGCTACCGACCTTAAGGTTGTGACGTGGCAGCATTACGGCGCCGGACAAGTGGCGCAGCCGCAGTCCGTATACCAAAGTCACCGCATCTGGCTCGAAGCGACGGCGGCAAACGCGCCCGGTGTAGTTGTGAATCCGGCAGAACCTTTCCTGGCAAACCTCGGGTCAGGGCTGGCGGCTGCGGTGCCGCAAGCCCTTTACGCCGACGCACACGGCACGTTGCCGCACAGCGAGCAACCGGAGGACACCGCGGCGCACGATATCGTGTACTCCGGGAATGACCGCGCGACACGACTGGCGGCGGTCGCGCTCGGCTGGAACATTCTGCAACACTTCTATCCCTATTTCGACCTCGTGAACGTCGATTGGTTGCGCGAGTTGCCTAAGGCGCTCGCGGCGGCCGCAAGCGATCCCGATGAAGCCGCATTTCTCAAGTCGCTTCGACGGCTGGTCGCGGCGCTGCATGACGGGCACGGCAAGGTGAACCACGACTGCGAGCGCGACTTCCGGACGCTCCCTATCGCTTGGAAGTGGATCGAGGATGACCTGGTGATTGTCTCGGTCATGCCCGACTTGACGGCGAGCGACATCAGGATTGGCGACGTTGTGGCGACCATCGACGGCCGGCCGAGCGCGGAAGCAATCGAGGACCTCGAGCAACTAGTCTCGGCAGCAAGGCCGCCGTGGAAACGCCTCGCCGCGATGGCGTGGCTGACCCTCGGCGCAGCCGGCACAAGCGTTCGATTGGGATTAGTGCGGGGAGGCGCGCAAGTGCGCGAGGTTGAGCTTTTCCGGAACTACATGCTTATACCGTACGCCGGGGGCGAGGCTCGGCCACCGATCACAGCCGAACTCAAGCAAGGCATCCAGTACTTTGATCTAACGCGCGGAACCGATGCGGAGTTGGAGGCTGCTTTGCCTCAGCTTGCCGCCGCAAGCGGCGTCATCTTCGACCTGCGCGGATACCCCAAGGGATCGACGAAGTTTCTGCGGCATCTATCGGCAGCGCCCTTGAGTTCGCCCATGTGGCAAATTCCGCTTGTTAGTAAGCCCGATCGTCCAGATCCGGTCTATCTCGCGGAGCGTTGGCGTCTTGAGCCGTTGCTTCCTCGCATCACCGGCAAGGTGGCTGTTCTGACCGACGAACGCGCGATCAGCTACGCCGAGACGGTGCTGGGAATAATTGAAGCCTATAGGCTGGCGGAAATCGTCGGCAGCACGACGGCCGGTACAAATGGCAACATTATTATTTGCACTCTGCCGGGCGGATATCGTGTCGTTTGGACTGGAATGCGAGTGCTAAAGCACGATGGATCCGAACACCATGGCATCGGAATTCGTCCCACGGCGCCAGCATCTCAGACGCTGAAGGGAATCTCCGAAGGTCGAGACGAAGTGCTTGAACGCGCGGTCGACGTCATCAGTGCGCGACTCGATTGAACACAACTGGATGGATGCCCGCGCAATTAGATCTTCTTACGGCCCACAACGGCCGCATGGACCCCGGCGCGCGAAGTCCGCTTCGGAGAAACGGCGCCAACAGGCTCAACGGCCAAGTTGGGCGCACTGCTGACGCCAAATGAGGCGCCAGACCGGCTCTCTATGTAGTGGGTGTGTGTCTTAACCGGATAGGCATGGAAAGATCAGTAGGCGCGGTAGATCCTGATGTCCGGGATCCGGCGCTTCACCGCTGCGAAGAAGGCCAGCCGCGCCGGACGGGAGACGAACAGCGCCGGCGCCGCGGTCTCGGCGAGCGTGAGCAACACCACTTCGAAGCCGAGGAACCGCCCCGCGGAGGTGAGATCGCGCAAGGAATTGAGAGGGATCGAGCTGCGCGCGAAGACGAGCAGCGGAAGCGGATTGAACAGCGGACGCGGCAACGTGACGCGGTCGGGCCCGACGCGAACGCCGGCCAAGAAGGCGAGGCACGCCTGCAGCGCGAACAGCCCGACGGCGCCGCCGGCAATCCCCTGAAGCCCGCGGTAGCGCGTGGCCAAAACGAAAAAGCCCGCGGCGGCGATCGCCGCCCAGAGGGCCGCCGCGCGAAGATTGGGAAAGTTGGCCCGGTGGGAGACGGCGGGAGCGGCTTGATCGGTCATGTCCGAGCCTCGCTCAACCCGTTCAAGTTGGCGCCGGGTCGTGACGCTACGGCGACGCCGGGCCGGAGCCTCGCGGCTCGCGCGCGTCTGCCACGCCTATACCGAGCCGAGCCGCCGGCGCGGCGAGCGACACGCCAAGCCCGCCTCGGCGCGACCGCCGAGGATCGTCGCTTTGGCCAAGCTATCGGAGAGGAGTCCGCCCCTCCTCGTCGAACTCGCGCATCGCGCTGCGGCGACGCGAGAGGGCTCGGCGCTCGTAGCGATCGAAACGCGCCAATTGCACGGCCAGTCGGTCGATCCCGTCCTCGAGCGGAATCGGCTTGTATTCGGGTGTGATTGCGTAGAGGGCGCGCAACACCGCGCGCGTGCTATCGTCGAAGTCGACCCCAGCCTCGCGCTGCACCCGTACTCGGTGACGCGCATTCTTAAGCGAGCCGCCGCCGCCGCGGCCTGTTTGCCCGCCGCCTCGCTCGTCCAGCTCTCCGGCCATTCAATGCGCGTCGGCGCCGCCCAGGATATGATCGCCTCCGGCCTCGGCGTGCTGCCGATCATGCAGGTCGGCGGGTGGCGCCCGATAAACGTCGTCGCTCGCTACGTCGAAAGCGCTAATCTGTCGACGCTGTTTCTGCGGTCCCGACAAGACGGTTAACCTCGCCACCGGCAGAACTTGCGTCGACGTAAGTAGGTTCAAAGCGCACGTAGAATCGGCGCTTGAATTCATATCCCTCCCGCCAGCGACGCTGAGGGCGCCGGCGGCGATGCGGGAAAGGGCGTGGGACGCGAGGAGGACGACCGCGCCGCAGCCGCCGCTCTCGCCGCTGCCGCGTTTCATCGACGCTTGGTCGACGCAAGACTGGCGGAGCTTGGCGACGCCGCGCGCGACGGGCGCCTCCGCCCGCAAGCGATTCGGCTATGGCTCGGCGAACCTTTTCAGCAGCGCCGTCTCCGCCTCAAGGCTCCAGCGGCCGGATTCGAGCGGCGCGTCGCCGCCGAGCTCGCTAAGCGGCGTCAGCTTGAGGCCGCGGCAGGAGGGATAGACGAGAATCTTGCCGGGGATGAGGCTCTTCTCGACCGCGCGGATGCCGTCGATCGCGCCCTCGAGGCCCGACACCGCGGCGACGGAGAGATTGGTGTCGAGCTCGCCGGTCGTCACCTTGGCCAGCACCCGCTGCATGTCCTTCATCTCCGTGCCGCTGGTGCCGACGAGGTAGAGCTGTTTGTCGACATAGGCGTCGAGATCGACCGCCGCCGTCTTGTCGGCCGGGATGCCGGCGAAAACGTTGACGATCGCGTGCGGCGCCGCCGCCGCGACCGCTTCCGCGACCAGCGCCGGGATCGGCACCATCAGCACGACGTAG
>Ga0326728_10022346_pt1 | contig 11754 bp, 8 predicted proteins | sample MB3enrmetagenome_FD_207602 | JGI IMG/M metagenome (GOLD analysis project Ga0326728, IMG submission 207602) | Lab enriched peat soil microbial communities from McLean, Ithaca, NY, United States - MB31MN | ecosystem: Environmental > Terrestrial > Soil > Wetlands > Peat | place: USA: New York... | reverse complement strand
TTGGCACTTTTGTTCATACTCCTGGTGACGCCTTTTGGAGTAGTAAGAAGAGCACTCGGGATCGATGCACTGAATCTAAGGAAATGGAAAAAAGACGATTCTTCCGTGTTCAGGGTGCGCGATCATGCGTATGCCTCTGAGGACATGGACAAACCCTATTAGAGGTCTAATACCATGGATATAATTAAAGATCTTTATGGGTTCATGCGAGTAAGGAAAAAATACTGGCTCTTGCCCATAATAGTGACACTGGTCTTCCTTGGAACGATTCTCATTTTTTCCGGAGGCTCGGCCATAGCTCCATTTATTTACGCGCTTTTCTAAAGTACGGAATCATGCCTCAATATATCTTGGGCATTTCTGCATTCTATCATGATAGCGCCGCTGCTTTGCTGGTGGATGGAGAACTTTTGGCTGCGGCTCACGAGGAAAGGTTCACGCGAAAAAAGCATGATCAGTCCTTTCCGGTCAATGCGGTCCGGTATGTGCTTAATGAGGCCTCCATAGCCGATTTGAGCAAATTGCAGGCTATTGCCTTTTACGACAAGCCGTTTCTCAAGTTTGAAAGGCTGCTCGAAACCTATCACTGCCCACGCCATAGCACCAGATATTGTCGTTTCGAACGAACAGTATACCCAGGTGCGCCCCCTCGGCCTCTGCGGGTTCTCGTTTATCTGGTATACAGAAAAGGTATCGGATTTTTATTTTATAAACGTGTATACGTCCCTGTGTTGGTTTTTATACTCTTCTTATTTTCACTTGTGCTGTTGGTGATGAAGTATTCCACAGTGAACATGATGTGGCTGAGCCAGGGGGGCCTGCTGAATAGATTTTCACCGGATAATCTACTGTTTACGGCAAAAATGCTCATCCATAGCTCTACGATGGCGCCTGTTCTGTGCCTTGCCATATTATCGGGTACACTTGCGACGTTAAACAGAGACAGGAGGCTGGTGCTTTTTGGAGTCTGGGTTCTGCTCTGCTTTTTTCAGCTTGTCTATATCCGCTTCCACGATTTCAGATATGCAATTTACCTTCTTCCCCCTTTGTTCCTGCTGTCTGCATGGCTGCCTGAATTACTCGAAAACAGGTTTCTTAAACGCGTGTCGCTGGCTGCCATCATAGCTCTGACCGTATATCAGTTTGCGGGAGTAACCTTATCTGGACCCGAACGTACAGAGGGCTACGAACAGGCGGCCAGGTATGTAGTGGAAAACAGGAAGGGCGGTGCAGTGTTGTTCAGCTCAGCAGTAGACACCGGCTATTTTATATTTTTCGTGCGAAAACACGATCCCGGCAGGAAAATGATAATACTTCGGGCCGACAAAATGCTTGTAACTTCCTGTATGGATAAAATAGTCGAGGAAAGGGTCACAAGCAGGGAGGAAATCTATGATCTCCTGAAAGATTACGGGGTGGCATATGTTGTCTTTGAGGACACCAGGTTTGACTCGCCCCCGTTGGAATGGCTGAGGGAGGAGGTAAAGTCTGAGCGGTTCATATTGCGCAAGTCGGTAACACTCGACTCCACCAGAAAAAATTTGAAGCATGTCGAACTCAAAATATACGAATTCAAGGACCAGGCTCCTCCGAAACCCGGCATTATGCTTGATCTGCATATTCCTCTCATGGCGGGGTCGATCGAGGTAAACTATGATGATCTTTTGCGGAAATGACGCGGGGACTCATCATGTCGAGATCGGCTTGTTCTTACGGGCCTTTTGTGGTTTAGCGATTTTGAATCAGCAATATCGAAGCAGTCGTGCGGTATCAAAAAGGACCTGCCGCGATGAAAAATTTCCCGGTCTGACAATAATACTCAGCGTAGCGTGACCTGCATTTACGGCAGGTATGCCTTTTGGAACTACTTTTTTGCATCTCTTTCTAAAGCCGATAATCATTTCATAAGAGTTAGCGTGTCGCCGGCAGGTCATCAGCCGGCATCCGAGAAGTCCAATACTTGTCTTATTTTTAGCGCGAGATCATCGATTGCGAAAGGTTTCTGAATAAAATTTACTCCTTCGTCCAGAATGCCCTGGCGGCTTATCACGTCCGTGGTGTAACCCGACATGTAGAGGCACTTGAGACCCGGCCGGATTGTACGAATCTTTCCCGTTAGTTCCCGCCCGTTCATCTCCGGCATTACCACGTCAGTCATCAGAAGGTCGGGGCGCTCCGGATGCTTCTCCACAAGACGCAAGGCTTCTGCCGGAGTCGGCGCCGCAAGCACCGTATAACCCAGCCTTTCAAGCATAGTCCTGCTGATGTTAAGCATCGCCTCATCGTCTTCGACCAAAACGACGGTTTCCGTGCCTGTCGGACGCCCGGAGGCAGGCTCCTCAGGCGGGAGCTGTGCGGTTTCAGCCTTGCAGCGCGGCAGGTAGATTTTAAACGTAGATCCTTTTCCCGGTTCGCTTTCAACATAAATAAACCCGTCGTTTTGCTTAACGATGCCGTAAATCATGGACAATCCCAGACCGGTTCCCCTGCCTACTTCCTTGGTGGTAAAAAAAGGCTCGAAAATCTTCTCGCTAACTTCCCTGCTCATACCTGTTCCCGTGTCGCTTACGGTCAGCAGTACGTAATCCCCAGGAACAAATTCAGGGTTCGCGGCCCTGACGGAATCTTCTATCACTACGTCATCGGTGCTGATAGTGATGCTGCCTGCGCCTGAAATGGCATCACGGGCATTCACCGCAATGTTGGCAAGAATCTGGTCGACCTGGGAGGGATCGATTTTGACTTTCCAGAGATCGGGGCCTGGCGACCAGAACAGGCTGATATCTTCGCCGATGAGTCGCCGCAACATCATGAGCATGCCCGAGATCGTGCCGTTCAAATCCAGTATCTCCGGAGCGGCAGTCTGCTTGCGGGCGAAGGCCAGCAGTTGTCGTACAAGGTCTGCCGAGCGCCGGCCGGCTCTGAGGATTTCCTCGACGTTATGCCTGAGCCCGTCAGAAAGAATGCCCGATTCCAATGCCATCTCCGAGCGGCCATTGATTACGCTCAGCATGTTGTTGAAATCGTGCGCTACCCCGCCGGCCAGCCGCCCCACCGATTCCAGCTTCTGAGCGTGAAACAACTGTGTCTCAAGCTTCTCTTTTTCCTCTTCAGCCTTCTTGAGATCGGTGATATCGCGGCTTATCGTCAGAGACACTTTTTCCTTGTTAATGCTCAAAAGGCAGGCGGAGATGAAGCCTGTTAATATCCTCCCATCCTTTGCACGAAATTTGGCTTCCATGTTCTCCACAAACCCGGCGCTCCTCAGACCTGCAGCGAGACGTTCCCTGTCATCAAGGTCATGCCATATATCTAGTTCAAAGGTGGTTTTCCCAATAGCCTCGTCGAGCGTATAGCCCATTGTCTTGGTGAAGCTGTCACTTACGTCGAGATACATTCCGTCGGAAAGTCGATTAAGAACTATCGGGTCGGGACTGGTTCGGAAAGCCAGCCGGAATTTTTCCTCACTTTCTTTCAGCGTTTCCTGCGCAGCCTTCCGCTCGGTAATTTCCTTGCGGAGCCTGTCATTTACGTTTTGCACCTCTTCGAAAAGCTCCAGCTTTTCGAACTTTAAAGCGATGACAGTGGTGATGAACCTGTTGTTTTGGAATGAAAACCTGAATAGAACGAACAAATAAAGAATGATCAGGAAGCACAGGGTATGACCAAATTCTCCTCCTTCCATAAAGCAACGGCCCGCGTATGCCAGCATGGCCGGTCCCATCCATAACACTGCGCCGAACCTGATGGAAGCGAGGGATATCGTTGCGCCTGCTGACAGCGCGGCTATGACAAGAGTTAAGAGAGATATCAGTCCCGGATTGCCGGCCGGAAAGAGAAAGAAAGCTGAACTCCCCCAAACTATCCCGGAAATAAGGATCAAAATGAGACAGATATTCCTCCAGCGCTTCCCGGCAAATTGTCCTTCGCGTATTTTACGAAACCTGCTGTTAAAAACGAACATCCCGACGCCGACCGGAAAAATCATCACAAGCCATGTAACAATATTCGTGTGAGCGACGGCGTTTCGAATCATGTAAACGAGAATAAGGACTAGAAGGAAACAAGGTCCCTGAATGCTCGCAAGCTGCTGCATTGCAAGCCGGACTTGCTCGATCAAGATCTTATGCTTGTAGTCTTCTTTCATCTTTGCCAACTTTAAATTTCAATGCAAATTTCGTAGCTGTCAGGTTTGATTCCGATTACAATCAGAACCTGAAGAATGCGTAAAGTTGACTACTTGCATCCCAAAGAGCAGTTTCGAGTCAAACTCCATCGAAAAGATAGCAGAATGTCCATATACCACAAATCATTCGGCATCCCAATCAACAAACTTAAATGGAACACCTGTCAGATCATGGGTTGCGGGTCACGGGCTGCCTGTCGCGGATCTCGAGTCAGGCCTTATCAAGCTTGTTCCGGCCTGAAAGATCTACGTTGGACAGGATTAACAGGACTAACAGGATCAAAATAGAGGTGCTTTGAGACTCTTGACCCAAGACCCGCGACCCGGCCCTTGATCTATTATCCCGGTTAAGCGGCTGCCTGTTTTTCCAAAACAACAACTCAAACATCCAACCGGAGACACACGATGAGCTTCTGGAAGAAAATATTTGGCTCCAAGGAATCGCCGAAATCCATACTGCCACAAACGCATTCTGTTCCAGCAGACAAGGTGTCACATTCTATCCATGAGGCGGTTGAGGATGGCGACCTGGAAAAGGTGAGGGCTCTGCTGAATGACTATCGGGGTTCGGTTTTCAGGAGAGACTTTGAAGGACGGACGCCTTTGCACGTGGCGGCGTCGAAGGGCCATAAGGATATGGCAAAATTGCTGGTGGACTATAAAGCCAACGTCAATGCGAAGATGAAGTACGGCGATACGCCTCTGCACTATGCGGCTCATGGAAACAGGGAGGTGGTGGAGTTGTTGCTTGCCAATAATGCCGAAGTCAATGCCACGGACAACATCGGCTATACGCCTTTGCACGAGGCGGCGAGGAATGGTTGCAGGGAAGTGGTGGAACTGCTGCTGGCCAACAAAGCGGAAGTCAACGCCAGGTACAACATAGGCGAGACGCCATTATATCTGGCTGCGGAGAATGGTCACAAGGAGGTGGCGGAATTGCTGCTGGCCTGCAAAGCCGACGTCAATGCAAAGGACGACAGGGGCTGGACACCTTTGCATAAGGCGGCCATATCGGGGTACAGGGGCATTGCGGAAATGCTGCTGTCCAACAAAGCCGAGATTAATGCCAGGAACAACAGAGGAGAGACGCCTTTGCACCTGGCGGCGGGGAACGGCTACGAGGATGTGGCGAGGTTGCTGCTGTCCTATAAAGCCGAGGTTAACGCAATGGATAACAGAGGCCAGACGCCTTTGCACCTGGCGGTTGAAAACGGCCACAGGGAAGTGGTGGAATTTTTGCTGGCCGGCGAGGCCGATATCAACGCCAAGTACAACGACGGTTCTACGCCTTTGCACCTGGCGGCGGAGAATGGCCACAGGGACGTAGCCCAATTGCTGCTGGCAAACAAAGCCGACGCAAATCCCAAGACCAGCGAGGGATCTACGCCTTTGCACCTGGCGGCAGGGAATGGACGCAGGGAGGTAGTGGAATTGCTGCTGGCCGGCAAGGCCGATGTCAATTCCAAGTCCAACGACGGCTCTACGCCTTTGCACGAGGCGGCGACAGCAGGCCACAGGAGCGTGGTTGAATTACTGTTGGCCAACAGGGCCGATATCGATCCCAAGTCCAACGACGGCTCTACGCCTTTGCACGAGGCGGCAATGGCAGGCCACAAGAATGTGGTTGAGTTACTGTTGGCTAACCAGGCCGAGATTGACACCAGGAACGGCAACGGCATGACGCCTCTGGACTATGCAGAGAAAAGGGGCCACAAAGACGTGGTGGAATTACTGCGGCAGCAAGTCGGCGGCAAATGAACCTTATTGAAACCCGGCAATACGGCAGCGCCTCCAGCCGGCACTCATATTGATTTCATCGCCGTGGATCGAAATAGGTCGTTATTTCACAAATGCCCTGGGCTCGAACAATTTCGACATCATCGCCTCCCTGCCGGGCCAGGGCGATCATTCTGGCGTTGGAACTCAGGATGATTGCCAAAAACCCGCGAACACCATTCGCTATGGCATGCTCTTTCAACCGGTTTTGCAAAGCCTTGCCAAGGCCATTCCCCTGCCACTCGTGCGAAATCATGTACGCTACCTCGGCAATATTAGTCAACGGGTCGAGAAAATAGCAGGCGCTGCCCACAATTTTCTCGTTTTCCCGCTCGCCGGCAACGGCTACGAAAGCTACCTCCGTATCGAAGTTGACATTACAGAGCTGTTCCGACTGAGGGTATGTCAGTGTCTTCAATAGCCGGAAGAATCTGGTGTAAACATCCTCTTTGGAAAGCGAGTGAAAGAGTTCCAGAACGGCATCAATGTCGCTTGCCCGGCTTGGCCGGAGCCGGACGGTTTTACCGTCTCTGAGCGTTACCTCGCGTTCTTCCTGTATCAAATAGGGCTTCTTGGATTTGAGTGTCATCGAAGCCGGCAGGTGACCGAGGCGTTTCGCCTCTTCCAGAAGCCATTGGCGGAATTTGGGCGCAGCGATTTCAATAAGAGCTATGGCACGCTCGCGTATGGACTTTCCAAAAAGATAGGCCATGCCATACTCGGTAACCACGTAATGAATATCGGCCCTTGAAACACCCACCCCTTCGAGAGGAAGAAGATGCGGCCGGATGAACGATTCTTCGCCGTCTTCGCTTGTGGAACGCAGACAGATAATGGGCTTCCCTCCCGATGAGCGGGCGGCGCCACGCAGAAAGTCAGGCTGAGTAGACACACCGCCATAGAATTTTCCCCACAGTTGGTCAGTACAGACCTGGCCTGTCAGATCGACTGCAAACGCCTGGGTTATCGATACGAAGCGGTTGTTCCTCGCGATGATGAAAGGGTCGCATACATACTCGATGGGCCTGAACTCAAACATCGGATTGAAGTGAACAAAGTCATAGAGCTTTCTTGTTCCCATGCAGTAGCTTGTGACCACTTTGTCGGGATGCAGGGTTTTCCTGCGGCCGGTTATGATGCCACTCTCTATTAAATCCAGGATGCTGTCGGTGATTACATCCGTATGGACTCCAAGGTCCCTGCGGTCATTCAGGTAACGCAAGGCTGCGTTGGGAATCCGGCCCAAGCCTACCTGCAGGGTGGATTCATCTTCAATGATGCCGGCAATATAGGCAGCAATCTGCTGGGCCACGTCATCCGCCGGCGGGTGAGTATATTCGGTCACCGGTGTGTCGCATACTACAATACGGTCGATACGATTGAGATGGATTACCGAGTCGCCAAAGGTGAACGGCATATTCGGGTTAACCTCTGCAATGATTCGCTTCGAGTGCCGCGTTGCGATCTGACTTATATCGACTGAAACGCCGAGGCTTACGTAGCCATTGGGATTCGGAGCTGAAACCTGGACCAGGGCCACTTCAATCGGAAACCGCCCGTTTTTGATCAGTTTCGGCAATTCGGCGAGCGAAACGGGGACGTAATCGGCAATCCCCTGTTGAATGGCGTCCCGCATCTCCATGCCTACAAAGAAGCACTTGTGTCTGTATTGCGATGTTGGCTTTCCCTCCCTGAGGGGAAGGGCGCCGTCAGTGAGGAAAGAAAGAATGGTGACATCGCTCGGCGGATTTGGAAGAGACTCTAGCGCGCCGAGAAGCGAGTGCGGAGTTGCGCAGGCAGTCCCCACAAAAACACAGCTTCCGGGCTTAATAGAAGTCATCGCTTCACCGGCGGAGCATACTTTTCCTGCATAGACGCCGAAATCCAACGACATAGCACTCCCCCATTCAAGATAGTCTTATCAAAAAATCGGCCTGATTGCGGAAGTTCAAGCAAAGTTGGAAAATCAAGACTGTCCAAAGGGGTCCAGCAGTATCTTCACATGGTTGGCGGCGAGCTCCGGCAGGCGCGCGAGGGAGTAGCCGCCTTCCAGCACGGAGATGACACGCCCTCCCGCATGCTTATCGGCAATCTCCATGATCTTGCGCATGATCCATGAAAAACCTTCCGTTGAAAGAGTCATGTCTGACATGTCATCGTCCCGGTGGGCGTCGAAACCCGCAGAGACGAGAATGAACCGGGGTTTGAACCGGTCGAAGGCCGGAATCATCACCCTTTCGATGCAATCCATGTACTCTTTGTCGCCATCGCCTGGAAGCAGCGGCGAGTTAACAGTAAAGCCGGAGCCTTCATCGTATCCGTTCTCGAACTCTCTGCCCGTTCCGGGAAAACTGAAGGAGGGGTGCTCGTGAATTGAGTAAAAAAACACGGTGGGATCGGTCTCAAAAATGTGTTGGGTGCCGTTTCCGTGGTGAACGTCGAAGTCGATAATGCCGATGCGCTCGATGTTCCACTCCGTCTGGAGGTACCGGGCGGTTATGGCGATGTTGTTAAAATAGCAAAACCCCAGGGCCTTATTGGGTTCCGCATGGTGCCCCGGGGGCCTCACGGCACAGAAGGCGTTGTCTATCCTGCCTTCCATGAGTGCTTTCGCGGTATCCAGAATGCCGCCCACGGCGAGGAGGGCAATTTCGTAGCTATCCTTGCAGATCTTGTTGTCGGGGTGTTCGAATTCGTCCATCTCGAGCATGCAGGCCTCCTCGAACCGCACGATGTACTTCGGTGCGTGGACGGTCTCGATCCACTTCAGCTTTGCGGGACTGGCCTTTAGCTGGATAAGTTGCGGCAGCAGCCCCGCCTCCTCGACACCCCTGCAGGCCGCCAGAAGCCGCTCGGGAGATTCAGGATGATCGGTACCCGTGCAATGCAGCAGGAAACGCTCGTCGTAAAGAAAACCGGTCCTTCTCAATAATTCGATCCTTGCTCGAATGTCTGAGCACCCGTTCAGTGCGGGACCGATTCGGGCTCATCGAATCTCACGGTTAACAGCACCTCATCTTCAACAACGGACCTGACCTTGTAGGGCAAGGTTCTAAAGAGCTTCATCATTCTGTGATTCTCAGGAGACGCGATGGCAAAAAGGCCCGCAATGCCATTGTCTCTGGCAGCTTCGGCGAGCTTTGCAATGAGGACCCTGCCGAGTCCTTTTCCCTGCCAGTCCCTGCTTATGGAAAAGGCGACTTCCGCCATGTTCTTTGCCTCTGCCAGGTGATATTCCCCAATCCCGACGGCCTTCTCGAAGCCCATTTCCCCGACCACCGCCACCATGGTAAAGCTCTTGACGTAGTCGGTTCGAGAAATGTCTTCGACATCGGTTTGAGAGAAGCTCAGTCTGGTGCCGAAAAACCTTGAAATCACATCCTGGCTGTCAAGATCGTAGAAGTGCTCCTGAAGCAATCTTTCATCCACCGGCTTGGTCGGCCTCAGAGTGACCGTATGTCCGCCGATCTCGACGGTTTCCTCCAGTCTTATAGGATATATGCCGTGAATGGATTCTTTCAAAGTGCGCTCGGGGCCGAGCAGACCCATCTTCCTTGCCTCGTGGAAAAGTTCTTCGCGAAAATCGGGATGGGAAATGCTGATCAAGGCCAGCGCCCTCTCCTGGTAGCTCTTCCCGAAAAGGTTGACCGCGCCGTACTCGGTCACAACGTATTGAACTTCTCCTCTCGGCACCACCACACCGCAATCGCCCAGCGAAGGAACAATCCGGCTCTTCTTGCCCCCAGCCGCCGTTGAAGTCAGCATGAGGATGGACTTGCCGTCCTCGCAAAGGGATGCGCCTTTCACGAAATCGAGTATTCCCGTAACACCGGAATAATAATTGAACGGGAGCGCATCTGCGGCCACCTGGCCTGTAAGGTCGATGGCCATCGCGATATTCATGCAGACCATCTTGTTGTGGGAGGCGATGATGCGGGGGTCGTTCACATAGTCTGAAGGGTGAAACTCCACTGAGGGATTGTAGTGCAGGAACTCATAGAGTTCCCGAGTCCCGATGGCAATGCTTGCGACCAGCTTTCCCTCGTTGAATCCCTTTTTGCGATTGGTGATGACGCCTCTTGCGACAAGGTGCATCATGTCATTTGTGAGAAATTGAGAGTGAACACCCAAATCGTTTTTATCGGCGAGGCCGAGCAGGGTTGCTCGCGACGTTGTGCCAAGGCTGATTTGGATTGTCGATCCATCATCAACGAGATTTGCGATATGGCGCCCGATAATATCGGCGCAGTCGGACTCGGGTAGCGGTTCGATGGTGAGAAGATCCTCATCGTGCTCCACGATAATGTCGACGTCGTTTACATGTATGAAACCTTCTCCGAGAACCCAGGGCATCCGCGAATTCACCTGAGCGATGACAAGGTCGGCAGAAAGAGCAGCGGCCAGAGTCACATCCACTGAAACCCCCAGGCTCATCCATCCAAAATCGTCGGGCGGAGTGACCTGAATGAGAGCCACATGCAAAGGAAGCCTTCTGCTCTTGAACAGGCGAGGCACCTGCGAGAGGTTGATCGGAGTGAGGAAACGCTTGTTTTTGGCCAGCTCTTTGGACTTTACGGACCCGAGGTAAAAGGACCGTATGTTCATGGCCTGGCATTGCGTTTTATTCGCTACGGAAGTGAGAGGAACGCTCTCCAGGGAGAGAAGACGAACTACTTCGACGTCGGAAAATGATGCCGCCGCATCGTACAAGCCCCGCACGAGGCACTGCGGCTCACCGCATGAGGAGCCGATAAAAACCCTTTGGCCCGATTTGATTAAACGTATTGCCTTCTCGACAGTGCGGATCTTCTCGACATAGCCGTCTGCCCAGTAGCTTGCAGTTGCCATAGCCAATCCTCACTCGAAAGCGTTTCAACCCGGATTAAGACTGCGATCAACGTGGATTTGGAGCCAAGCTGTCACGAGCGGATCAAGATATGCGCTAAGTTGTCCTCTTTCCGGCGGAAACTCTCTTGTCATGCCGTGCGCCCGATGCGTTTGCCGCATTGCCCCCTGCACGTCCCGGGCCCTTCCGGCTGCATTGAACTTAGACTTCCCGCGCATATGAGATCAGTCTCTCACACAGCGGTTTGGCTTGTCCACCGAAAAGTGGCATGCCATAAAGAGCACTACGGTTACCGTCTTCCAGGAACTTTCCTCATCCTCCATGCTGAAAAAGGGATTTCGATATCCTTGTCATTCTCTATGAACTTCTGCGTCAAACTTTGCCGCTGATGAAGACAAAGTTTTCAGCGATTCGGATGAAATCTTTATCTCTTTACTGGGCATCTGGATAAAGTCCAGAAAACGTCCTGCTATCAAGTCGTAAATGTCGGAACGTCTACATCCCAGTGCATCGGCAGCACATGACACCGTCACGAACCATTGCCCCTCCACGCTGTGCCTCCTCGGAATCCATCGAGTTTCCTTATCTGTCGCCCTTCGTTTCAAGCACTTAATGCCTGTTGAGCTATGATACTCTGTTAATTCTGTCATGGCAATGAGCGTACCATATGCGTGCATATGCCGACAATTTGAGGACCATGTGTAAATTCAAGCGCTTAAGCGGTATGAAATCTCACCTGGCAAGGGTCCGGTATGGCGAACTGAGACACTCTTGAGACAGCTGAAAAAGGGCCTGTTTGCCCGGAGATCGAGAAAAACAAGTAAACAACCTGCTGGAAGAAGGGCGTGTGTCTCAAGATCCAGTTTAAGACACTTTCTGTATCATGAGACAAGTTCGCGAAGGGACTGGCAGTGGGTCGTTTTGAAGCGTCACCCGGAAGTGT
>Ga0326728_10022345_pt1 | contig 11754 bp, 9 predicted proteins | sample MB3enrmetagenome_FD_207602 | JGI IMG/M metagenome (GOLD analysis project Ga0326728, IMG submission 207602) | Lab enriched peat soil microbial communities from McLean, Ithaca, NY, United States - MB31MN | ecosystem: Environmental > Terrestrial > Soil > Wetlands > Peat | place: USA: New York... | reverse complement strand
GGAACCTCCCCAGCTATCTGGGCTGGCGTCGGGCGATCGAAGCCTGGGGCGACAACGCCAATCCACAATCCTGGCTTCTCGGCGCGCTCGGAAATGGGCCATATCAACAGTTAACGCAATAAGAGCGCGCGAAATTGTACGGTTTTACGGAAGGCAAGGCGGCCGCCGGCGTTTCTTTCGACGAGGTCAAAGCGGCGATCCATCCTGACGACAGGCCGGATTTCGAAAGCGCGTTTGAGCACGCGCTGATCAACAAGAGCGGCCCCGTAGTCGACTACCGGGTGCGTGGGCGCGACCGCAGGTGGCGAAGCGTCATCGCTTCGGGGCGCTGTCTTTCTGACAGCGAAGGCCGACCGGCCGAATACCTCGGCATCGTCAACGCAACCGATCCAGTCATCAAGCACGTGCGGGACTCGTTGGACAAGCTGGCGGGCTCGACGCTCGAGGCTAGGAAGTACGCGGTCGCCGACAAGCGCGACTTGATCGCCCGCCTGCTCGATATGGCCCTCATGGAAGTCGGGTTCGCTCTGGCGAAGCGGGAAAACGAGAAGCGCGTAATGCAATGACGGCCCGGCCGACGCATGCGCTCGAGCTTCGATTCGAGCGATCGTAGCGCGCTGAAGAAAGCGAGGCGCCGCCCCTTCTTTCCCCTCTCCCCGCCGGTCGGCGGGGAGAGGCAGGGAGAGGGGCTTAGGGGATTGGCCGCAGTCTTCGCCAATCAGCAGGAGGGAATTGTCGCGCCCCGCCGCCGGCTCAAAGCGAAGCTGTCGCCGCAATTCGCCGTCGATCTCTTGGCGGCGAAAATTCCGATTGAAACGGGCTGTCAAGGGCGCGCGAAGCGCGCCGCCTGCGGCGGTCGAGACCCTTGACAGCCCGTTTCAATCGGAGAAGGTTTCTACCAAGAGATCGACGGCGAATTGCGACGGCTCGCGGTGAGCTTCTCGCGCCTTTTCTTGGCGATTGCCGGGGAGAACTCAGGTCGATGGTCACTGTCACCGTAACCGTAACCACGTAACCGCGTAACCCCGGCAAGCTGGCGCGAGGCACGTTCGCCGTGTCTTTTTTTCTCGCCTGTCTAGCGGTGCTAGAGCGCGAAGGCGTAAGATTGGAGGATATTTAGTGTGATAGGTGCCAAATCGCATGACCGATGCACAGACACCCAACAATTATGGCGATGCAACCAGCGGAAAGCCCGCGACAATTTCTCCAAGTCAAAATGGCACCGCCCCCCCAAGCAAGAAAGAAATAACCGACCGGGAAGGACGAAAAATCCAGAATAATCGAGAGCGTTTTATACGCGGACCGATTAAGCGTCTTATTCTCTTTCTCGATATACATAACGGGGTTGTTACCGCCGCTGCGACGGTCATTATCGCTTTGGCGACGATCGTTAACGTAATCTACGTCAGCGGTCAGTTGTCGGAAATGAAATCTGGAAACGCACGGACTGACAAGCTCATCGCGAGCAACGCCGACCTCGCTTCTGCCGCCAAAACTCAAGGGGAAGCAACCAAAGAGCAAGCTAAAACTGCCAGTGCTTCGTTGATTGCAAGCCAGCGGGCTTGGATTGGATCGACGGATGCAGCCATAGTTAAAAGCCCGGTCGGAACATTGATTAAGGGCACGGTATCGTATATTAACAGTGGACGAGAGCCCGCGAAATTGCAGGCTGCTGCATTGGAATATGTATATACGAGAACGGAATGGGACACTGGAGTTGCTGGCGACAGTATTGTCAAGCGACAAGATGATTGCCTCGGCACTAAAACAATAGGATGGTTTCGCTTCGCATGGCCTACGACAGGATTTACTAATTATTTTATGCAAGTTCCTGGCGTTCGTATTCCTGAAATTGGAGCCGTTGCATGGTCTGATAACATCAACAAGGGAGACAGTATTGTGGCTATTCAGGGGTGTATTATCTACGAAGCGTTCCAAGCTATCCATCATACCGCATTTTGTTACGACTATGACGCACGGATTACCGATATGGCCCATCTGAACATCTGCACAGTTGGGAACGCGGTCGACTGATTGATAAAGCGATAAAATGAAAAGCGCGCATCGGGCCGCGGCCAGCACCGCCGGGCTCCTACATCAGCCCCTCCCTAAATCTTGGGAACGGCTGCGGCCGAACGCTTGTGGCGGCTGCGCCCGGATACCGCGCAATCCGTCATTGCGAGCGCAGCGAAGCAATCCACGGTTCAGCCGCCGCATGGATTGCTTCGTCGCCCTCGCTTGCGCTCGGGGTCCTCGCAATGACGGCGCCGGGGCGGCCGCCGCCGGGATCGGCGCTGCGTTCCGCGGCCGCCGTTCCGCCCGATCGCAAACCGCCGTAAAATGCGCGCCGCACGGATGACTCTCGTCGAGGCCAAGCGTGAAACGACCTTGCGTTTACATCATGGCCAACAAGCGCGAGGGGACGCTCTACACCGGCGTCACCGCGAATCTGCCGCGGCGCGCGTTCGAGCATCGCGAAGGCGCCATCGAGGGCTTCACCAAGAAATACGCCTGCAAGAGGCTCGTCTGGTACGAGCCGCACCAACGCATGGACGAGGCGATCGCGCGGGAAAAGCAGATCAAAGGCGGCAGCCGGGCGAGAAAGCTCGCTTTGATCGAGAGCTTCAATCCCGATTGGAAGGATCTTTACGAGACGCTGGGGTGATGCGGCGCCATGTCATCGCGACCCCCAGGGCAGCGAGGGAGAAGCCATCGACGGTTCAGCCGCCATTGCGACACCGAGCGTAGCGAGGGGGAAGCAATCCACGGTTCAGCCGCCGCATGGATTGCTTCGTCCCCCTCGCTTGCGCTCGGGGTCGCAATGACGGGCGCTCGATCGCGCCAAATCCGCTCGCCCCCCTAAATCGACCCCGCGTCCACCATGTAGTTGTTCCCCGTGCACATCGCCGAATCGTCGGCGGCGAGGAACAGCGCCATGCGGGCGACGCAGGCCGGTTCGATCAGGTCGGGCAGGCATTGGCGCTCGAGGCGGCGCTCGATCGCCTGCGGGTTGACCCACAGCGCCTTCTGCCGCTCGGTCATCACCCAGCCCGGCACGATGGTGTTGACGCGGATGCGGCGCCCGCCGAGTTCGCGCGCGAACGAGCGCGTCATGCCGTGCACGGCTGCCTTGGCGGTCGCGTAGACGGGCAGGCCGCCGAGCGCCTCGAACCACGAATTGGAGCCGAAGTTGATGATCGAGCCCTTGCCCGCCGCGATCATGTCGGGGGCGACCGCCTGGATGGCGAAGAACATGTGGCGAAGGTTGACGGCCATGCGCTCGTCGTAATCGGCGGCGGTGACTTCTTCCCAGCCGTGCCGGTCGTCGCGCGCGGCGTTGTTGACGAGCACGCCGGCCGGGCCGAGGGCGCCCTTGAGCCTGGCGAAGGCGGCGCGCAGCGTCTCGATTTCGCGCAAGTCGCACGGCTCGAAGCAGGCCTTGGCGCCGGCGCCGGTCAATTCGTCGGCGAGCGCGCGCCCGCCCCGCTCATCGATATCGACGAAGCCGACATGCGCCCCCTGCGCCGCGAAAGCCCGCACCATGTCCCGCCCGATTCCCGCCGCGCCTCCCGTTATGTAAACGACGGCGCCGTCGAGGCTGGGGTATCGGGCGAACGACACATCTTCCTCCCTGGCCAGCATGCGATACCGATGCCCGGCGCCACGGGCCGAGTCAACAGCGGCGCGGCGCCCTCCGGCGGCGCTTCGCCCGGCGCCGGGCGCAAAGGACCCCGTTTTACGGCGCCTTTGACGCCGCCGGAACGCGGTCGGCGGCCGCGTCGCCAAATCCGCCCGGGGACTTCGCCCATTTACCGCCGCCGCCGGCCACCCCGGCGCATTGACGCCGATCAAAGCGCCGTTCACCCTCGCGCCGCAAGCGGAGCCGGGCCGGGTGGCGAGGGACGGGGCATGGGTCGGAGCAGGGATCGCGTGCTGTTCATCACCGGCGGCTCGATCGGCGATTCGATCCTCACCTCCGGCGTGCTCAGCCGTTTCGTCGCATGCGAGCCGGAGGCCTCGTTCACCGTCGCGGCGGGCCCGCTCGCGGTGTCGCTGTTTCTCGACACGCCGCGGCTCGAAGAGGCGATCGCCATCGTCAAGCGGCGGCGCGCGCTGCATTGGCTGGACCTGTGGCGGCGGGTGCGCGGCCGCCGCTGGAAGGCGGTGATCGACATGCGCGGTTCGGGCCTCTCCTACGCGCTCCGGGCCGAGCGCCGATTCGTCTACCGCTCCGTGCGCCAACCCCCCGGCGCGCCGCCGCTGCACAAGGCGTTGCAAGCGGCAAGGACGATCGGCGCCCTCGATTCGCCCCCTTCGCCGTTCCTCCATACGTCCGCGGCGAGGGAAGCGCGCGCCGACGAACTCGTCGGACCTGGAGGGCCGGTTCTCGCGATCGCGCCGGGCGCCACCTGGCCGCCCAAGACTTGGCCCGCCGAACGCTTCGCCGCGGCCGCGGCCGAGCTGATCGGCCCGGCCGGACCGCTCGCCGGCGGACGGGCGCTGTTGGCCGGCGGTCTCGGCGACGGCGAACTCTTCGAGCCCATCCGCGCCGCCCTGCCGCCGTCGCGGCTGATCGACCTGGTGGGATTGGACCTGCTGACCGTCTACGCCTGCCTCAAGCGGGCGAGGCTGTTCATCGGCAACGATTCGGGTCCGATGCATCTGTCGGCGGCCTCGGGAGCGCCGACGCTGGGCCTGTTCGGGCCCACCGACGACCGGCTCTATCGCCCCTGGGGGCCGCGAACCGCCTTCGTCAGGGCCGCCAGCGGCCCTCGCGATGACGAGACTTCGTTTCGGATCGGCGGATTTCAGGCTGCCGAAATGACCGATTTGAGCGTGGCGGCCGTCGTTCGCGCCGCCCGCGATCTCCTGGAGCGGACGCGCGAAGCGGATCGCGACGGCGCCGCCGCGCTCTCGTGACGCTCGCGCCAATCCGCTTCGCCCGAAACGGCGGGCGCCGCCGGTTGCGCCGGCAGCGGGCATTTCCTAGAAGACCAGACGCCGCTTTGCTCGAGGCGCGCTCGAGCCGAAAGCCGCCAAGCGAGAGGTCGCCGGCATGACCGTCGAGGGCGAGGCCGCCAAACCCATTCTCATCGAGGTCGGCGCGGGCGAACTGATGGATCGTGCGACGATCCTCGCCATCAAGAACGAACGCATCGCCGACCCGGCAAAACGCGCCAACGTCGCGCGCGAATCGCTCGCGCTCGAACCGGCGCGCTCGAACCTGCTACGCTCCTTTCCCGCGCTCGGCGCGCTGGAGGCCGAACTGAAGGGAATCAACGAGACCCTCTGGGACATCGAAGACGCCATCCGCCGATGCGAGGCGCAGGCCGATTTCGGGCCGCGATTTATCGAGCTGGCGCGCGCCGTCTATAAGAACAACGACCGGCGCGCCGAGGTGAAGAAGAAAATCAATCTGCTCAGCGGCGCGCGCGTCGTCGAAGAAAAATCGTACGCTACGGCTTGAGCGCCGGGAAATCGTTGGTCGCGCGGCCGGGGCGTTGCGCTGCATCGATATGAGGCGACGGCTCGCCCGGCGGGGCTTGCGAAGAGCCAAGGCGTTCAAGCGGCCTCTTTAGCCCGTGACGACCGACCGGCATGGCTGGAAAAGTCTCCGGGCTGACGCTTGGCGAGGGTTGACGACGCCGGCCGCGCGTGCAGTTAAGGCCAGAGGGCGAGAAACATGGACGCATCCTGGATCGACAAGTGGCGGGGCTTGCGGATTCTCGTCCTCGGCGACGTGATGCTCGACAGGTTCGTTTACGGCCAGGTCGAACGGGTGTCGCCGGAAGCGCCGATTCCCGTCCTGCGTTTTCACTCGGAAAAAGCGATGCTGGGCGGCGCGGGCAACGTGGCGCGCAACATCGTGGCGCTGGGCGGCCGGGCAGTTCTGGTCGGCGCGCTCGGCGCCGACGCCGAGGGCGATCTGGTCGCCGGCCCATTGAGCGCGGCGGACCGCATCGACGGACGCTTCGTGCGCTTCGCCGACCATCCGACGACGGTCAAGACCCGCTACGTCTCCGGCGGACAGCAGATCATGCGCCTCGACCTCGAGCGGCCGCTTCGCCTCGACGCGCAAGCCGTCGAGGCGCTCTGCGCCCGTTTCGCCGAGGCCGTCGATTCGGCGGCCGCCGTCGTGCTTTCCGATTACGCCAAGGGCGTTCTCGCCCCGGAGGTGATACGCCGCGTCGTCGATCTGGCGCGGGCGCGGGGCGTTCCGGTCATCGTCGATCCCAAGTCGCGCGACGTTCGCCGCTACGCCGGCGCCACGGTTCTGACGCCCAACGCGGCGGAAGCCGCCCTGATCTCGGGGCTCGACTGCGGCGAGGACGCCGGGGCGGAAGCCGCGGCGAAAATCGTGCGCGATCTGGCGGAAGTCGAAGCCGTGGTGCTGACGCGGGGCGCGCGCGGCATGACGATCTGGGATCCGGCCGAGGCGAGCGGCGCGGCCGCGCATATCGCGACGCTCGCCTCCGAAGTGTTCGACGTCTCGGGCGCCGGCGACACGGTGGCGGCGGCGTTGTCGTTGGCGCTCGCCGGCGGCGCCTCGGTGACGATGGCGGCGCGCATCGCCAACGTCGCGGCGGGCGTCGCCGTCGGCAAGCGCGGCACCGCGGCAGTGCACGCGCGAGAACTCGCCAAGGCGCTGGGCGGGGCCGGAGAAAGCGACGACCCCAAAATCGTCAGCAACGAGACGGCGGCCGCGGTCGTCGCCGATTGGAAGGCGCACCGACTCAAAGTCGGTTTCACCAACGGCTGTTTCGATCTGCTCCATCCCGGCCATATTGGACTGCTCAGACGCTCGCGCGCGGCGTGCGATCGCCTCGTCGTCGCGCTCAACGCCGACGCCTCGGTAAGACGGCTCAAAGGCGAGAACCGTCCGCTGCAAAACCAGCGCGCCCGCTCCGTCGTCATCGCGGCGATCGACAGCGTCGATCTGGTGACGCTGTTCGACGAAGACACGCCGATGCGCCTCATCGAACTGCTGAAGCCGGATTATCTGATCAAGGGCGCCGACTATTCCGCCGCAACCGTGGTGGGGGCCGATTTCGTCACCGCCTATGGCGGCAAGGTGGTGCTGATTCCGCTCGAGGTCGGCCATTCCACGACCTCGATCATCTCGCGCGCCAACGCTGGAACGGACCGGTGATCGCGCCAAGCGCCGCCCGGGGTCGCCGTGACGACGGCGCTGTTCCCCGGCCGCATTCATCGGGGCTTGGCCTTGCCGCCTACGGCCGCCGCCGCTTCTCCCCGGCGTCGAACTCGAGGCGCTGGCGTTCGCGGCCGTTTCGCACGTCGGCGCCGGGCGCGCCGAAATCCTCGTCCGGCGCCGCGATCGCGCGGGTCGCGCCCGCAGGCGGCCCGTGTCTCGCCAGGCAGGCGTTGTATTCGAGCGGCGCCTCGTATTTGGCGCAAGGGTCGTCCTTGGCGCCCGCCGGCGCGCCGATCAGCAGAGCGCCGAGGCCGATGGCGAGAACGAGCGCGTGACGCATCGTCGGATCCCTCACAGGCGCAACGTCGCGCCGGTCTTCTTGTTCACTTCGGCGACGATCCTGGCGACCACCGCCTCGATTTCGGCGTCGGTCAGCGTGCGCTCGCGCGGCTGCAACGTCACGGAAATCGCGACCGATTTATGGCCCTCGGGCAATCCGGGGCCGCGATAGACGTCGAACACGTCGGCGCCGGCGATGAGGGCGCGGTCGGCGGCGAGCGCCGCCTTGAGGATGTCGCCGGCGCGGGCGCCTTCCGCGACCACGAAGGCGAGGTCGCGCTCGACCGCCATGAATTCGGAGCGCTCCAATTTGGCCTTGGTCTTGGTCGGCCGCGCCTTGGCCGCCGGAAGCGCGTCGAGGACGATTTCGAAAGCGACGATCGGCCCCTCCGCGTCGAGCGCCTCGCAGGCGCTGGGATGCAATTCGCCGAACCAGCCGGCTTGCATTTTCGGGCCGAATTGCAGCCTCGCCGAGCGTCCGGGATGAAGGAAGGGCGGGCCGCCGGGAACGACCTGGACGGCGTTCGCCGCGATCCCGAGCGCGCCGAGCAGCGCCAGCGCGTCGCTCTTGGCGTCGAACGCGTCGACCGCGCCGCCGCCCGACCAATGACGCCCTTCGCTTTTGGCCTTGGCCATGCCGCGCCGCACCGCGGCGGCGGCGATGCGCTGGTCGTTCTCGCCGAGCCCAAGAAAAATCTGCCCAACCTCAAACAGCGCGACGTCCCTCAGGCCGCGCCGCGCGTTGCGCTCCGCCGCGGCGACCAGGCCGGGAACGAGGCTCGGACGCATGTCCGAGAGATCGGCGGCGATCGGATTGGCGAGCGCCAGCGAAGGGTCGCCGCCGCCGAACAGCTCCGCCCTCGCCTTGGCGATGAACGACCAGGTCACCGCTTCGCGCAGGCCGAGACAGCCAAGCGCGCGCTTGGCGGCGCGGGTGCGCTTTTGCAACGGCGTGAGCACCGGCCGCGGCACGCCCTCGTCCAGTCGCGCCAGCGGCGCCGGCGGCACGCGGTCGAGGCCGACGATGCGCACGATCTGCTCGACGACGTCCGCCTTGCCCTCGACGTCGGGGCGCCAGCTCGGCACAACTACTTTGCTCCCCTCGAATCTGAAGCCCAGGTTCGCGAGGATCATCCTCCCCTCGAGCTCAGGGATGTCGAGGCCGATGAGGCGCTTGACTTCGCTGTAGGGAAAATCGATCGCGCGCTTGGGCGTAGTCGGATCGCCGGCGACGATCAGGCGCGAGGCTTCGCCGCCGCAGAAATCGATCACCATCCGCGTCGCGAGATCTGCGCCGGGGATGCAGAAGTCGGGATCGACGCCGCGCTCGAAGCGATAACGCGCGTCGGTGAGAACGCCAAGCTTGCGTCCGGTCTGCGCGATGTTGGCGGGGTCCCAGAGCGCGCTCTCGATCAGCACGTCGCGCGTCTTCTCGTCGCAGCCGGAATGTTCGCCGCCCATGACGCCGGCGATCGATTCGACGCCACGATCGTCGGCGATGACGACCATGCTTTCGTCGAGCGCGTAAGTCTTGCCGTCGAGCGCGAGCACGCTTTCGCCGCTTCGCGCGCGCCTGACATGCAGCGCGCCCTTGACTTTGCCGGCGTCGAACACGTGCAGCGGCCGGCCGCGATCGAAGGTGACGTAATTGGTGATGTCGACCAGCGCGCTGATCGGCCTGAGGCCGATCGCGCGCAGGCGCCTCTGCATCCATTCCGGCGAGGGGCCGTTAGCGACGCCGCGCACCAGGCGCAGCGCGAAGGCGGGGCAGAGGCGCGCGTCGGCGGGAGAGAAATCGAGCGTGACCGTGGTCGGGCAATCGAAGCTTCCCGCGATCGGCGCGGGCGCCGGCGTCTTCAGCGTCCCTAAGCCCGCCGCGGCGAGGTCGCGCGCGACGCCGGCGACGCCCGTCGCGTCGGGGCGGTTGGGCGTCAGGGCGATGTCGATGACGGGATCGGCGAGCCCCGCGTAGACCGCGAAAGCCGCGCCGACCGGCGCGTCGGCCGGCAGATCGACAATGCCTTCGTGATCGTCGGAGAGCTCCAATTCGGCGGCCGAGCACAGCATGCCGCTCGATTCGACGCCGCGGATGACGCCCTTGGCCAGGGTCATGTTCTTGCCGGGAATGAACGTCCCGACCGGCGAGAACACGCTTTTCATCCCCGTGCGCGCGTTCGGCGCGCCGCACACCACCTGCACCGGCTCAGCCCCGGCGTCGACGATGCAGACGCGCAGGCGGTCGGCGTTGGGATGCGGCTTGGCTTCGATCACCCGCGCGACGACGAAGCCCTTGTACTTGGCGCTCGGGTCCTCGACCCCCTCGACCTCCAACCCGATGCGCGTCATCGTTTCGACGATTCTTGTGAGCGAAGCGGCGGTGTCGAGGTGGTCTTTGAGCCAGGAGAGGGTCAGTTTCATGGGGCGATCGAAAAGGTGGCGGAGCGGCGCCCCTTCCCGAGAGGGGAAGGCAGACGCGCGCTTTCTAGCGGAAGGAATCGCGAAAGCCGACAATTATTTCGATCGAAGGACGTCGAGCGCATCTCGAACCGAGGCGCGGGTCTGCTCGGCGAGTTCGAGTGGGAACCGCTCCGTCTATTCAATCGGGACGCTTGGCCGTAACCTGAGCGCCTCCGTCGCGCGCCGGCGCTGGCGGCGGAGAGGAACGGCGGGCAATGACTGAAGAACTCGGAAGCGGCCGGCGCCGCTGGAACGGATGGGGCGGCGAGCAAACGGAATTTCCTTTGAAGCCCAAGGCCTTGGCGTTTCTCAAGCAGGCCTTGAAGGGGCCCGGGGCTCATCGCGGCGCTCGCCTGGGCGCTCGACAATGAAATGGTCGGCCGCCTCGACGATCTGTCGCTGCGCCGCGTGCGCGTCGGCAATACGCGGCCGGCGGGCGCGCGCGACCTCCTGCCGCAAATCGGCGCGCTGCGCCAAGGCCGTCTCGGCTGGGACGACGCGCGCTGGGCCGGGGAGACGGCGCGCTATCTTAAAGATCGTCGAGCGCGCCTATGGCCCGCCGTCCGCCGGGAGGACGCCTTGAGCCAAGCCCAAGACCTCCTGCTCGCCATCGATCAGGGGACGCAGAGCGTCCGGGCGATGATTTTCGATCCGAGCGGCGAGCTGGTCGCCAAGTCGCAAGTCCACATCGTCCCCTACTACTCCCGCCAGCCGGGCTGGGCGGAGCAGGATTGCGATTACTATTGGACCAACTTGCGCCAAGCCTGCCAGAACCTGTGGTGGGCCCGTCCGGAGTTGAGGAGGCGCGTCGTCGGCATGTCGGTCACCACGCAGCGCGCGGTCGCCGTCTGCCTCGATGAAGAAATGACGCCGTTGCGCCCGGCGATCGGCTGGCTCGATCAGCGCCGCACCAATCGCTATCCCAAGGCGCCGCTGTGGCTGGAGCTGGGCGTTCGCGCCGTCGGGCAGAAGAAGACGATCCATTATTTTCAGTCAAAGGCGGAATGCAATTGGCTCGCCGTCGACGAGCCCGACCTGTGGCGCCGGACCAAGCGCTTCGTGTTCCTGTCGGGCTATCTCAATCTCAAGCTGACCGGGCGCCTCTGCGACGCGGTCGGCTCGCAGGTCGGCTACGTGCCCTTCGACGGCAAGCGCCAGCAATGGGCGCGGCCAGGCGACTTCAGATGGAGGCTGTTCGCCGTCACGCGCGATCGTCTGCCGGAATTGGTTCCCGCCGGCGGATCGATGGGGCGGATCACCGCCGAGGCGGCCGACGAGACGGGAATTCCCGAGGGCCTGCCGGTCTACGCCTCGGCCGCCGACAAGGCCTGCGAGGCGCTCGCCGCCGGCGCATGGACGCCGGACGTCGCAGTGCTGAGTTACGGCACCACGGCGACGGTCAACACCTGCAACGAGCGTTACGTCGAGCCGATCCCGCTCCTGCCCGCTTATCCGGCCGCCGCGCCGGGGCGCTACAACAGCGAGATCATGGTCCAACGCGGCTACTGGATGGTCAACTGGTTCAAGGAACAGTTCGCCGCCAAGGAAATGATCGAGGCGGAGGAGAAGGGCGTCGCGCCGGAAGCGTTGTTCGAGAGGATGCTGGAGGAGACCCCGGTCGGCAACATGGGCCTCATCCTGCAGCCGTTCTGGAACCCCGGCGTGAGGATTCCCGGCCCCGAGGCCAAGGGCGCGATGATCGGCTTCGGCGACGTGCACAACCGCTCGCACATGTACCGCGCGATCATCGAAGGCATCGCCTACGCCTTACGCGAGGCGGCGGCGCGGCTGGAACGGCGCAACGG
>Ga0326728_10022344_pt1 | contig 11754 bp, 10 predicted proteins | sample MB3enrmetagenome_FD_207602 | JGI IMG/M metagenome (GOLD analysis project Ga0326728, IMG submission 207602) | Lab enriched peat soil microbial communities from McLean, Ithaca, NY, United States - MB31MN | ecosystem: Environmental > Terrestrial > Soil > Wetlands > Peat | place: USA: New York... | reverse complement strand
TTCGTTCACCACCATCCGTCAACGGCTCATCTTCGTGGCTGGACTGAGGGGCCGCGTGAAGCAGTCCATCGAAAAGCTTCATTCCCTTGATCGGGGTCAGCATGTTTGGAAGGTAATGACCGTACTCCTCCTCAAAGGGCTTAGGCCGTATCGAGATATAAAGGTCAACTAAGTTGCTGAATTCGCTAACAGAAGACGGTCATCCTGAGCGAGGATTGGCGCGCTTTTTGCGCCAATCTGAGTCGAAGGACCTGCATTTGTCTTTGCATCGGCCCGATTTCCCCTAAAAAGCCGGAATCGGCGCTGAGCGTATGTGTCGATACGACCTAGGAGAATACGGAAGGATGCATGGTCTGGACGTCGCCGATCAACGGTTTGAAGTCCATGTACGGGAGAATGTCGCGCCCGATATCGATGCCGGGAGCGACCTCCATCAAGCGGATCCCTCCAGGGTCCAGGCGGAAGACCGCCCGCTCCGTCACATACAGTACTTCTTGACCGTGCTGGCGAGCATAGTCCGCGGCGAAAGTGATGGATTCCACACTGCTGACCAGCTTGCGGATCTTCCCGGGTTTCGCTACGGTCAGCTTTCCGTTTTCCCAGGAGACCTGGCTGCCTTGCGCGTCGAAGGTTCCGCAAAAGACCACCTTCTTCGCATTCTGAGCAATCTCGATGAAGCCGCCCGGACCCACAAGATTCCCGCCAAGATGCGAGACGTTCACATTGCCTGCAGCGTCTACCTCTCCCATTCCCAGGAAGGTGATATCGATTCCGCCGCCGCTGTAGTAGTCGAACTGTTCAATCGAAGGCACGATCGCATCCGGGTTTCGCGCGGCCCCGAAAAGCCGATCGTCGAGCATACGGCCGTTATGGACTCCCTGTTCGACGCTCATCCAAAGATCGCCCTCCATGCCTTGTTCGGCGATGACGCCAAAGATTCCGCCGGGAATGCCAAAACCGAAGTTGACCGAAGCGCCAGTCCGCAGTTCCATGGCCGCGCGCCGCGCGATGATGCGTCTCTCCAGCTTTGCGGGGACCTCGGCGGCCAACCTGCCCAGGTGCGCCCTCCGCGATCCGCTTACGGTTGGGTCGTAGCCGATCCCATAGAAGAGTTGCTGATCGGGCTCTTCCACAACTGCGTCGACCATGATGCCCGGAACGCGCACGCTTCTTGCGTGCAAGACGCCGGCTTCCAACACCTGCCGCACCTGCGCAAGCACGATCCCGTTCGAGTTGTGGGCCGCAAGCGCCATGGAGTGGATGTCGAGATCGATGGCCTCTTCCTCTGCGCTGATATTGCCGCGTGTGTCCGCGTAGGTTCCGCGGATGATGGCCACGTCGACCTTGAATGGCTTATAGCGAAGCACTTCCTTGCCGTCGATGGACATCAACTCCACAAGATCTTCGCTGCTGCGACTGTTGCAGCGTCCACCGCTCTGCCGCGGATCCACAAATGTACCCAGCCCGGAGTGAGTGATCAGGCCGGGACGGCCGGCGCCGATCTCGCGCAGAAGCTGTTGGATCGCGCCGCCGGGGAGGCAATACGCCTCAATCTTCTCTTCACGAATGAGATCCTGCATCCTGGTCGACCACGTAAAGTGCGAGGCGACGATCTTCCGGATCATCCCTTCATGCGCGAAGCGGTTGGTTCCAAGCTCGCCGCGGTCGCCCAGTCCCAAAGAATGAACCAGCGTCAAATCGCGGGGCGCGCCGGTTTCAAGAAATCTCTTCTCGATGGCGGCGAAGATGGCTTCGGCCGAGGTCATTCCCGCCCCGTTCCCGCTCACCGCCACGGTATCGCCATTCTTGATCATCGCGGCTGCGGCCGCTGCCGTCTTGAATTCGGCCTTGCTCATTCGGCTCTCCTTGCTTACCGGTTGCGGAAGACGGGACTGCGCTTTTCCACGAAGGCGCGGACGCCTTCTTTGCAGTCCTCTGTGGCTGCCGCTTGCGCCGCGGCTGAGGCATGAGCCTGGCGCATGTCCTGGTGCATCGTCCTCAGCAATCCCTTTGTCAGCGACATCGCGATGGGGCCGTTCGAGAGCAGCCTGTCGAGCCACTGGCCGAGCTGCTCCTCCAGGCCTGCTGCGTCCGCCGAGAGCGCCGTCAGAAGCCCCCATTCGAGCGCCTGCTCTGCGGTGATCGGCGAACCCAGCAACGTCAGGTGCCGCGCCCGCGCGACGCCAATGGTTTCGGCCAGCCGGCGCGCGCCCGTCCAGCCGGCAATCATTCCCAGCGTGACTTCGGGTGTGCCGAACTTCGCGGCACGCACACCGGCGCGAAGGTCGGCTGCCAGGGCCAGCTCCAAACCGCCGCCCAGCGCGTGCCCTTGGATCGCGGCAATCACCGGCTGCGGCAGAGATGCGATTTGATCGAAGACTTCGATTCCGCGCAGGATCCAACTGCGGCCCATCTCGGTCGGCGACAAACTGCCCCAGGCTTCGATGTCGCCGCCGGTCGAGAAGAAGCGGCCGTTTCCGCGCAGCACCACCGCACGCACCGTGAGATCGCATCGAATGCCGGCGATGAGAGCCTCTAATTCGTTCAACATCGGCAGGGTGAGCGCATTTCCCTTTTGCGGGCGGTTCAGCGTGATCTCAACCCATGCCGCTTCACCCCGCTCCTTGCGGGAATAGAGAATCTCAGATTCCATTGGCTCGGCTCCTTTCGGTTTTCCATGCATCTCAAAAGCGCGGCATCATGAAGCCGCCGTCCACAGTAATCGACTGTCCCACTGTGTAGGGCAGCCGGCCCTCCGCCATGCAGACCACCGCCGAAGCCACATCGGCGGGATACCCCCACCGCTCCGCCGGCACCAGATGTTCGCCGATCACCTTGTCGTAGTGCGCTTTGGCCGGCCGCGTCATGTCGGTCTCAATGATGCCGGGGCGAACCTCATACACTCCGATGCCGGCAGAGGCCAGCCGCACGGCGAAGAGCCTGGTCGTCATGGTGGAGGCGGCCTTCGACACGCAATACTCGCCGCGCGTAATCGACACGGCCTTGGCATTGCTCGAAGTTACGTTGATGATGCTGCGATGCGTGCCGTTCCCGCTTCCCTGAAGCAGCATTTGACGGGCCACTGCCTGGCTGAGAAAGAACACGGCCCGCGTGTTGACGCGCACGCACGCGTCGAAACTTTCCGGGGTCACATCCAGAAGGTCGCCACGCTGTTGCGCCGGAATTCCCGCATTGTTGACCAGGCAATCGATCCTGCCCCAACGGGCCATAGCCGCGACTACCATGGCTTGATGAAGCTCAAGCTGCGCCACGTCGCCCAGGACCTGCAGGCAGTCCGCTCCCTTATCCGCCAGCTCGCGTGTCATGCGCAACGCAAGCTCGTGATCTTCGTCGCCGTCCCTGTCGTTCAGCAGAAGGTTGAAGCCGGCCTTCGCCAGCGCAAAGGCGCACGCACGGCCGATCCCGCGCAGCGATCCCGTAACCATTGCCACCGGCCTGGCGCACGGATTCAGAGACATGAAAGCCTCCGCAACGATTGTCTTGCAAACAACCAACTGGTTGGTTACTATACACCGTGAATGAAATGAGGTGCAAGATGCCGGTGAAGCATTCCCCAACCGCCCACACACGGAATCCCGAAAGGACAAAGGAACGGATCCTCAAGGCTGCGACAAAGATCTTCGCCAGCCGGGGATTCGATGGCGCCAGGGTCGATCGCATCGCGGACGAAGCCCGGATCAACAAGCAGTTGTTATACCACCACTTTGGCAGCAAGGACGATCTGTTTACCGCGGTGCTCGAAAGCGCCTACCAGGACATCCGGAGCCAGGAGTCTGCTCTCGAGTTGGATTCCCTCAGAGCCGATAAGGCGATCCTCGCATTGGTGGAGTTCACGTGGCGCTACTACCTTGCGAATCCCGATTTCATCCGCCTCTTGAACAGCGAGAACCAACTCGAAGCGCGGCACCTCAAGGGTTCCAGCCGAACCCGCGCAATCAACGCCAGCCATATCGCCCTGGCAGAAAAACTGCTCGCCAGAGGCAGGCGCGAGCGAAGCATAAGAAGGGACCTGGACGCGCTGCAGTTGAACATCAACATCGCGGCGTTGGGATTCTTCTACCTGATGAATAGGCACACGTTGTCTACAGTCTTTCAACGCGACCTGGGTTCAAAAAAGATGCTGGAGAAGCGGCTCTCCGTCATGAAAGACACGATTGCGCGCTGGATACAGCCATGAGGCCGCGCCTGTTTGCGGCATCCGCTGGCTGAATAGGGCGGCGGGGAACGATGGTTTCCCGCCCTCGCGAAGCCGCGCAGACCGGCCATGCGCATTCAACCCAGACGAGAAAAGGCCGCGCGCAGCGGCCTTTTCTCGTTGCTCTTTCGAGCTAAATGGTTGCGGGGGCTGGATTTGAACCAGCGACCTTTGGGTTATGAGAGCGACAAGCACAATATTTTCAACAAGTTAGAGAACACGGATAGCACCGTAAATCATGGAAAAGAGGCATAAGGAATCGTTAGTGGACCCTTATTGGACCCCCGCTCATCTGGCGGTGATATGCGTCAACCGTTTTTCAATTGCGGTTGATCAGCGCACTAAGACTGTTGATGTGGCTTCTGCCCTCTGCACCCGGTCGATTTCAACTCCGACCCCGAACCCGTTCGCGCCACCATCAATCAATGGGTCGAAAAGCAGACTAGGCGTGCACTTTCTTTGCGTCAAGCAAAACTCGAATTCACGAGACCGCGGACTGTTTCAGGAGAAGATCTGCCTCCATCCGTACGCGCAGACTTCCCTTACCATCTCGGGAGTAAGGTTCCGACCTACTGCAATTCGCGCGGCCTCGCGATGGACGTCATCGACCTCTTGAAAATACTCTTCCGCCGCACGTTTGACCCGACGAGCTGCTTTCGCGTGCAACGAGGGGCAAACATTTGCGTCCCATAGTTCACGAATCGCAGCGAGTGAAGGCACGCACATCGGACGCAATCCTTTAACCCTGGACCACGAAGCGATCCACCGTGAACGCTGTCAGGGGCAGAGTCTAAGGCAGATCGCCAAAGGCCACCGCATCTCGGCGGCTACCGTACAACGTGTGCTGCGGAAACAACCGGCCCCGATCCCCGTCCAGGATCTCCAAAAAACGGCCTGAACTGCGCCCTTTTGCTCTGTAACAAAAGGGCGCAGAAAACCCACCCCGTAAACCCCTCAAAACACACGGCCGGATCTCACCGATCCGGCCGTCTCAAAAGGTATACCTTCGGAAACAGAACAACACTAACGGGCAACGGCTTTCGCCGTGATCAGTGGACGCTGGCTGACTTTCGAGGATCTATCTCGGCGAGAAACCCTAACACGCAGAGTATGAATCCGTTGCATCAATTGTGTCGTGCATCTTGGGTTGAGACGACCGTTTCAGATGAGAGTCGAATTTGCCGACCGGCACACCGTGATGCTGCCAGCAGAAGCGTCAGGGCACCGAAAACATCATCCACGCCGAAGGCGTGCCGGCCCATCGATCAACTGGTACCTAATGGGTAGCCGGTGCCAGATTGACGGTTTCCGGCTTGCCGGTGATCCAGGCGCAAAACCACGTCTGCTCACCACAATCCCAGGATGAGCAGGCTTGCGAAGAAAGAAGACAGCGCCAGAGCCCGTTGGCCAACTTTAGTGAGTGGCATCTGGAGGGCCGCAGTATTGCGCTGGCGACGGAGATCGTCCCCGTAGCCGACAACAGCCACCAGCAGCGCCAACGCGATCCATCCACGCCTGAGGACGATGGCGGCAAGCGCCGCGCAGGCCAGCACAATCAGCGAGATTTGAGCCGCGCGACGGAAATCCTCCCTTGCGGGCGCGGCCGAGCGCGACGCAATACGCGCGTCGAGACGAGCGTGAACTACCAGGATTCCGGCAGTGGCTTGCAATGCCAGCAGGAGCCACAGCCACCAGCACCAGGGCGCGATGGTTCCTGTCGCCGAAAGCGAAGTGGCCAGTGAGCTGGATGTCAGAGCCACCGCGCTGGCAATCTGAAATAGAGTGGAGCGCTGACGGTTCTTTACATTGATGCCGATCGCCAGCGCCGAAAAGAGTGCAACACCCAGGCCCATGGCGACGATCGCCTTGAGGGGCCAAGCAAGGACAAGTACGAGCCCGCTTACGATGAGGATTGCCATCCAACCGATGAACCACCGCGCAGCCGCGACGGTCTCAGGATGCTGCACTTTCCAAATGAAACGCTGCCTTGCCAATATGACCATTGGATCTTTGGCGGCCAACGCAGCGAATGCGGCCGTCAGAGCTGCAACTTCACTCCATCGCCACTCTCGCGCAAGAATCGCAGCGCAGACGATAGGCGTGAACAGCATCGCCGTAGCCCCGTGCTCGCGCGGCAGGAACCACGCGCTCTTATGTGGTTGCCTCACGCTACTTATGATTGCCTGTTCTGCTGCCATGAATCTCCGATGCGCTTCATGTTACCTGTTCACCTTCGCACAAAGAGCGTCTCAAACGCTGTGACTTAAGTCCTATTCGGGACTGAGGGCGCCGGCTATCGTTAAGCGCAGAAGGATTCCATGTTGACCTTATCCGCGCCCCCCGACGAGGCTGCAGTAATCCACAACGTCCCGGCAAAGCAGAAGAAGCTTCTTGCGCGCAGATCATCGCCCGACCGCTCGCAAGAGGTTCGCCGTTCTGTGCAGCTTGCTTTTCTTCTGCTCAATGCATATATCGGGGTTCGATTTGTACTGTGGGTCCGGTATTTTGAGAGCCAGGGCAGTTCGCCCTATATCGAACGGCCTGCGGGCGTGGACGGCTGGTTGCCGATCGCTGGCCTGATGAACCTCCGGTACTTTCTCGTCATGCACCATATTCCTGCGATCCATCCGGCCGCGATGGTTCTTATTTGCGTCTTTGTCCTGTGCAGTCTTCTGGTAAAGAAGTCGTTCTGCTCCTGGCTCTGCCCGGTCGGCACGGTTTCAGAATATCTGTGGAAACTGGGACGTAAGCTGCTTCGCCGCAGCTTTACCGTGCCGCTTTGGCTCGATGTGCCGCTGCGCAGCGTCAAGTATTTTCTGCTGGCGTTCTTTCTCTTCGTTGTCTTCACCATGACGGCGCAGGAACTTGGCGATTTTCTGGTGTCGCCGTTTGGCATCGTGGCAGATGTGAAAATGCTTAACTTTTTCCGCAACATAGGCACCCTCGGAATCGTAGTGCTCGCGGCGCTTGTCGTGTTTTCAGTTCTTATCCAGAATTTCTGGTGCCGCTTTCTGTGTCCATACGGAGCGCTGATGGGCATCGTCTCCATTGTCAGCCCGGTCAAAATTCGCCGCGACGCTCAGGCCTGCATCGACTGCGGGAAGTGCAACAAGGCCTGCCCATCGCATCTCCCAGTGGATAGGCTGGTGCAGATCCGGTCGGTCGAGTGTACCGGGTGCATGGAGTGCATTGCAGTGTGCCCCGCGGAGAACGCATTGCAGCTCTCGCTTGCACCATGCAGGTCGGGCATTCCCGATGGGCTGGTGGCCGAAGCTGTTGCAGCTCGATGGCGGCATCGTGCACTCAAACCAACGGTTGTTGCCGCGTTGCTGGCACTTGTTTTCTTTGGATTGATAGGCGCTGCGCGCGCCACCGGCCACTGGCAGACCAACATCCCGCGCGAGATCTACATGCAGCTTGTACCCGACGCGGACAATTACGACCACTGATCCGGGCTATGGTGCCGCCGTCAGTAGTGCGCCCAGACCGGCCTTGTCTTTCAGCACGATCTGGCGAGCGTCAACGTCCAGCAGGCCTTCGGCTTGCAGCCTCATCAGGTTGCGCGAGATCAACTCGCGCACTGTGCCGAGTTGGCTGGCCAACTCCTGGTGGCTCACCGGCAAATGAAATTCAATTCCGCGCGGCGTCTGCCTGCCCTCGCTCTCCGCAAGCCGCAACAGCAGAGAGATGAGGCGTTGACGAATCGTGGTGAATGAAAGCTCCTCGATGATGCCCACCAGCCTTCGCAATCGTGCACCCACCACTGCCAGCATTTTGAGCGCAACCTCAGGATGTTCCATGCAAAATGCGTGAAAATCCTGGCGCGAGATAAACGCAACCTCCACATCGTCGACCGCCATGGCAGAGGCCGGGTAGCGACCACCGTCAAACACAGGCAACTCGGCCACCGACTCGCCCGCATGGTTCATCGCCAGCACCTGCTCGCGCCCGTTTACGGAGGTCTTGAAGATGCGCACCATGCCGCGCGCGATGATGTGCAGCCCGTGGCACGGCTCGTCCTCAGAGAAAAGCAGCTCGCCGCTCCTGAAGTGCTTGCGCACCGTGCGCGCCGCCAGCGACTGGAATTCCGCGCGGGACAGGCTGGAAAGCAGCGCGGTCTTCTCGAGGATCGCTGCCAGATCTGTGCGTTCACTCGCCATGGGAAAAAGTCTAGCGCATTTCCAAGGCTACGCGCCGCCGATTGATTTCGCCCCCAGTGACTAAAGTCGCTGCACCGCGTACGCGGCACTTCTAAGGTGAGTTCAGGAGAACATCATGATTGCCCGTACAAGGACCGTTCGTGAGATTGCCCTGGAGCAACCCTCTTCCATTCGCGTCTTCGAGCGCTTCGGCATCGACTACTGCTGCGGTGGGCGCAAACCCCTTGCCGAAGCGTGCGTCGCCAGGGAGCTCGACGTTGATGAAGTGCTCGCGGCGCTCGACTCCGCCGCAAATTCGAACACGGCATCACCTATCGACTGGGCGCAAGCCCCGCTAGGCCGGCTAATTGAGCATATTGTCGCCACGCATCACTCGTATGTGAAAAGGGAGTTGCCGCGCCTGGCGGTGCTGGCACAGAAAGTCGTGAACCGCCACGGCGATACGCAGGCGCATTTGCCCGCCATGCAGAAGGCGCTGGCGCAACTCGACGAAGAGCTGATCCACCATCTCGGGAAGGAAGAGCACGTCCTGTTTCCCTACATTGCCCGTCTCGAGGCCTCTGTCGTTTCAGGCAGTGCCCCACCCGATGCGTGCTTCGGCGCCGTGGCCAATCCCATCGCGATGATGACCCGCGAACATGATGCCGCCGGCGCGTTGCTTGCCGAGATTCGCCGCTTGAGTGACAACTTCACGACGCCGGCCGGCGCCTGTCCCACCTATCATGCGTACTATGATGGCCTGCAGGAATTTGAGCAGGACCTGCACCAGCATATTCATCTGGAAAACAACATCCTGTTTCCCCGTGCCATCGATCTGGAATCGTCGGTCATCGCCGCAACTGTTTAGTCGGCGAACCGCCGAACCACAAACCTGTCATCCAGGGTGCGGATCGGATGAAAGGATCCGCGCTCCGATGTCATTCGTCTCGCTCGAGAATTACCCTCCCGGTCAGGTCAATCGTTTCTGCGGGATCGCGGTTCCGCCAAAGGGGATAGGGCACTCCCGCAAGCCGATTGATGGCGAAAGCCTGTGCCGTAAGCAGGATCACCGCGACTTCAATGATGACGAGTTCTTTGGCCTGGGAGATGATGCCGAGCGAAACGATGAGAGTTGTGGCTCCTGCCGGCGGATGGCTTACCCGGAACAGAGCCATCAGCGCGCCCGTCGCGGATAGCGACAGCGCAGCAGCCAGAACTCTGGCGCTATGAACGCCGGGGTGCAAGCCGAAGGGTGGGCTGGAAGCCACGGTGAGCAAAAAGGCAGCATAACCACAGATGAGTCCAATACCGTGCCCGAGGATGGTATTGCGCGGGCATGAGGCTTCCGCCAGAGGAGAAAAAAAGAAGAGATACGCAGTTGGTCCGAGTGATGGAAAGACAAAGGGGCTGCCCGTAAGAAGGGCCAGCAACGCGAGCAGTCCGATGGTGATGAAGCCGTTGATGCATACATAAATCGCCCACACGACACGCGTTGGAAAGTGCTGCAAGAGCCACTCCAGACGCAGATGAGCAAGCACCACCGAGATATGCTCGATGCTGCTGGATTTTCCGTTCACCTGGTTCTGATTATTCATGGAAATCATCAGATGTTCGGTAGCAGATCGAAGTACTCATCGTCTTCATTCTTGCCGCCTTCGCCCTTGCCGAGCTTCTTTTCCGATTCGACAAACTCGATGCGCTCAATCCACTTCACCATCTTGTAGCCGAGCTGGTTTTCGACCCGCAGCCGCAGCGGAGCGCCGTAGACCTCAGGTAGCGGCTGGCCATTCATCTCGGATGCGAGCAGGCATTGCGGCTTGAGCACGTTCTCAAGGCTTTGTGTGTCGTAGTAGGGTCCGCCGTAGAGCGCCTCGCCAAAGGAGAAGAAGGCCACAGTGCGCGCTTCAGGCAGGGGGCGAACCAATTCGATCAGTTTCTCCATGGGGATGCCGCCCCACTTGGCAATGCCGCTCCAGCCCTGGATGCAGTGATGCATGGCGATGTGCTCCACTTCGCCCAGTTTGCGCAGGTCGGCGAGCGAAAGCTCGACCGGATTCTCGACCAGCCCACCGATCTTCAGCTTGAAATCGCGGAAGTGGCCTTCGGCCAGGCGCTTCCAGTCGTCGCGCACCGGCAGCTTGCCATTCGGCCACATGTAAGGCGAGATGTCACCCTCCGAATACATCTGCTGCGGTGCAAGCCGGTTCAGCGTGAGCAGTTGCATGGGATAGGCGACGAATTTGAGCGCATGTTGCAGCAGGCGCGGCTGAAACCAGGAGAGATAGTGCGCCGCAATCCAGCAAAAAAGCACCACGGCGATGCCCACGAAGCCAAGCCAGATGCCCAGTCGACCCTCATCGTTGGTGCCGAGCACGATGTGATTCATGTTGCGCGCGAATCCGGTCATGACCACCAGCGTGACGTGAACCACCAGAAACGCCAGAAAACTGAGCATGGTGAGGAAATGGATGGAGCGTGCTGCTTGTCGCCCGCCGAAGAGCTTCGCGTACCACGTGAAGTGATTCACCACTGCGGGCGACATGGCGATGCCGGTGAGGATCGCCAGTGGCCCGAAAACGAAGACGACCGTGAAATAAGCGATCTGCTGCAGCGCGTTGTAGCCGTAAAAGCCGTTGGGCTCGGCTGGCAGATGGAAGGTGGCGTAGTGGACCCAGGTATTCCATGCCTGCACGATCACGGTGGTTGAGGTGGGGATCAGGCGTTTCCATTGCTCCGTGGTGCAGAGCATGGCGATGAAGTAGACACCGCAAACGATGAAGCCATGCACGTTGATGAAGTGCCACACGCGTGCCAGGCCGATGGTGTGCCGGTAGCCGGGCGTGCCCATCATGGGCGTCAGATAGCGGGCATCGTCCTTGGCCGTCCACAAGCGGTCGGTCGGAACCTTGATGGGCGTGAAGCGGATCCACTCGCTGCCTGGCGTGCAGTCGTCGTTGAAGTAGAGCCGTGGATGATCGGCCAGAATCGACAGGCCGCTGCGGATCAGCATTGTTACGAAGAGGAAATTGAAGAAATGGCAGTAGCGGACCCAGAGCGGAAAGCCGTGCGGGCCAGCAAAGTTGTTGGGGTACACCACGGGGACAGGCGGAATGTGCGGCAGGCCGGCTGCGGCTACCTCAATCCACGCCGCAGCCACCAGCGCGGCAATTGCGGCGCCAGTTCCGATCAGAATCGAAGGACGAATCCAGAGGCGGTGGCGACGATCCGGGGGATAATGAACGGCGGCATGCTCCGCATCAAACTTGATCATTGTGCGCCTCCAAGGCCGAATTGTGGTTCTACTTGCTCAAGATGCTCGAAGCTACGTCCGTTTTCATCTTTGCCAGCGTAGACGCGCTCACCGGATCACGAAATGACTTTTGTCACTTGAAATCACCA
>Ga0326728_10022343_pt1 | contig 11755 bp, 7 predicted proteins | sample MB3enrmetagenome_FD_207602 | JGI IMG/M metagenome (GOLD analysis project Ga0326728, IMG submission 207602) | Lab enriched peat soil microbial communities from McLean, Ithaca, NY, United States - MB31MN | ecosystem: Environmental > Terrestrial > Soil > Wetlands > Peat | place: USA: New York... | reverse complement strand
GCTTGCTTCACGATCAGAGGGACCTCATCGTAGTACTGAGGTGTGAACAGGATATCCGCCTTCGATGCTACAATCTTGGTGAGCTGGGCGCTGAAATCCCGGTCTTTGGTAGTAAACGTTTCAAAAGCTACGACAGAGCCCTTCCCGTGAATCTTCTCGAAAGCTTCCTTAAAAAATTCTGCAAGGCCTTTGGGATAATCGCTGGCAATGTCGTAAAGAACAGCTGCCTTCTTCGCTTTCAACTCTTCGGAGGCAAATTTGGCAAGCACTGGGCCCTGAAAAGGATCTAAGAAGCAGGCGCGGAAGACCCAGGGACGATTCAGAGTTGTTTTCGGATTGGTGGACCATCCCGTGATTAAGACAGTCTGATTCGCGTCAGCCACTTCTCCGGCCGGAATGGCTTGCTTGCTCGCCTGAGGACCTATGATGCCCAAAACCTGATGTTGAGTGATAAGCTTAAGGGCCGCAGCCGCAGCAGACTCGGCTTTGGTCTCATTGTCCTCATAGATAAAATTTAATTGATAAGATTTATTCCCAACCTTCAGCCCACCGGCGCGATTGATCTGCTCCTTGAGCATCTCGGCAGCGTATTTCGATGCCTCCCCCACTTTTGGGATATCCCCTGTCAATTCAATATCAAATCCGATCTTGATTACGTCTGCCGCCCGGACATTGCTGGAAAGACAAACCCCCACTACCAAAACCAGCAGGATGCACAGAAAGCTTCTCTTCATTGAATGATCCCCCTTTCAAGAGACTCCAATTCCCTAAGCGAATGATAATATATTGTAACAACATTGGGGTTGTCAAGGCGACCGCAGCCCCCTCGGGATTGGGTTTGCCTATAAAGAATGTCCAAAATTGTTGCAAAATTCAAAATTATCTATAATAATAGCTAAGTCTTTTGAATTATTTAAAAACATTAAATCTATTCTACGACTTTAATAGACAGGAGTAATACTTGGACAAAAGGAGAGTCGTTATAACTGGAATGGGCGTGGTTGCTCCCAATGGTATTGGGATCGACCCTTTTTGGGATTCCTTAGTTCAGGGCCGATCAGCTGTCAGAAGAATCACCCATTTCGATGCATCTTCATATTCATGTCAGATAGCAGCGGAAGTCCCTGACTTTGACCCGTTAGATTATATGAGTTCAAAGAGCGCACGACGCATGGATCGGTTTGCTCAGTTTGCAGTAGCATGCACGAGGATGGCTTTAGACGATGCAAAATTACAAATATCCGAGAAAGACTCCGACCGAGTTGGAGTAGTTATGGGATCAGCCTTGGGCGGATTTCCAGAAGCTGAAGTACAATACAGTATCTTTTTAGAAAAGGGACTCAAAAGGGTTGATCCTTTATTAGCGACAAAGCCTTTTGTCGGAGGATCTACAAGTCAAGTCTCTATTGAATTCGGTATAAAGGGGGAATGTAACACCATCGGTGGCGGCTGCGGAATAGGCACGGATAGCATAGGTTATGGCTTTTATGCAATTAAGAACAATCTTGCAGAAATAATGATCAGCGGAGGGTCCGAGGCACCTATTGCTCCTTTGACTTTAGGCGCCTTTTCCAACATCGGTGCCCTTTCGAATAGAAATGGGAATCCCCAACAGGCCTCGAGACCGTTTGATAAGGAAAGAGACGGCTTCGTCATGGCTGAAGGAGGCGGAGTTCTGATATTAGAAGATCTCCAGCATGCATTGGAACGGGGCGCCCCAATATACGCTGAGGTCCTGAGCTATGCTTCAACAAATGATGCTTATAAGATAGCGCAACCTTCGCCTACCGGCGAGCAAGCAAGGAAGGCAATTGAATTCGCTCTCAGGAATGCCAATCTCGAACCTTCTGATATCGATTATATTAACGCACATGGTAGTTCGACTCCATTGAATGATCAGGTTGAAACAAAGGTGATCAAGGAAGTGTTTGGAGAATACGCTTATAGGATACCTATCTCATCCAATAAATCTATGATAGGACATCCTATAGGAGGCGCAGGGACGATAGAACTCATTGCAAGTGTTTTGACGATAAAGAATCAATTTATTCCTCCCACAATAAATTATGAATTTCCAGATCCGGAGTGTGATCTCGATTACGTTCCGAATATAGGAAGGCGGGCTTTAATTAACACTGTCTTAAAAAACTCCTTCAGTTTCGGCGGCAAAAATTCTATGGTCATAATCCGAAAGCTTTCAGACATCTGACAAACTACTGCGAGTTTGTATCCATGAATATTTTGTATTCCATTTCTGCTGCATTAACTGGAATCCTCAGCCTTTTGTTTGGGATCTTCGTATACACCAAAAACAAGTCAGCTACCGTTAATAAGATGTTGATGTTCCTAATTCTTTCCGTTTCTTTATGGGCATTGTCCATATCTGTTAAAGAATTATCTGTTGAGAGGACAACAGGTATTTTTTGCGTGAGATTACTCTACGTCGGATCGATCTTCGTTCCACCCCTTTTCTTCCATTTTGTTTGTTCATTAATAAAGCAAATGAAGAAGAGATTGATTCTATCCTTCTACATTATTAGTGCAATTTTCTTGGTTCTCGATTTCACGCCATTATTCATTAAGGATGTCAAACCAATACCCTCCATTCGCCACTTTGGTATACCTGGAATCGCTTTCCACCTTTTCGTCGTCTCATTTATCGGAATTGTGGGGTATAGCCATTACGTCTTGGTGAAGCATCTTAGGACATCCCGGGGGCAAGAGAGAAACCAGATTAAGTATCTGTTATTTGCCGCAATTATCGGATTTTTGGGCGGTGTATCGACATTTTTGCCAAGCTTTAACATCGAAGTATTTCCTTTTGGATTTTATCTAATCTCTTTATATGTTCTGGTTATGTCCTATGCAATTGTGAAGCATAGGTTGCTTGACATCCATTTGGTTCTGAAGAAAGGGACTACTTATTTCTTCCTGGGGGTATTGCTCTTTCTAACATCCTCTCCATTAATAATGTTCACCCAAAAACTCTTTTTCGAGAAGATTAATTATCTATTTTTTGTCATCATTTCGTCAATCGTGGTTGTATTGGCTTTGTCTTTCTACAAGCTCAAACTGCCTACAGAAAAGGTCCTGGAAAGAATTCTTTTCAGAGAGCGTTATGACTATCGCGAAACCCTGGCGAAATTTAGCAAAGCCATGGTCACCATTCTCGATTTACAATCCCTCTCCAAAAGTGTCTTCGAAACAATTACGCAGACCATGGGGGTTGAGAAGGCATCTCTATTTTTGTGGAATGAGGAGAAAGGAGCCTACTCTCTATTTGAATCAAAGAACGTCAATGTGACCACAACGAACCCTCAGCTCCCTAAAGACGACCCCCTGCCGCGCTATTTGGAAAAAATGGGAGAGATCATCATCCGGGAAGAATTGGCCAAGGGGGCCAATATCCCCGAACTAAAATATATCGTGAATATGATGTCGTTGACCGGAGCAGAAGTGAGTATCCCGCTCATCTCAAAGGGACAACTCATTGGGATGCTTAACCTGGGCTATAAGTTTAATAAAGATATCTATTCCAATGAAGATATTGAATTGCTCAGCACCCTGGCAAACCAGACGGCGATCGCCATTGAGAATGCAAGGCTCTATGAAGATCTGAAAAGATCAAAATCCTATATTAGAAGAGCAGACCGTCTTGCCTCTCTGGGAACCCTTACGGCGGGGCTGGCTCATGAAATTCGTAACCCCCTGGTCGCCATCAAGACCTTCACTCAACTGTTGCCGGAGCGGCTTCAGGATGACGAATTTCGAGAGAAATTCCTCAAGATTGCCGCCGGGGAGGTCGATCGGATTGCTTCATTAGTCGAGGAGCTCCTCGATTTTGCCAGGCCCTCCGATCCAAAGCTGGATTTTGAGGATATCAACACGATTTTGGATGGAATGATTCTCTTAGTTTCAACAGAAACGAAGAAAAAACAAGTCGACATTCTTAGAAGCTATGCCTCCGATTTACCCCCTATCCAGATTGACCGGGAACAGATTAAACAGGTTTTCTTGAATATCTTACTAAACGCGGTTCAAGCCACGTCCAAGAGCGGAAAGATTACGGTTAAGACCCGATCCTTTATAAAACCAGGAGGTGAACCATACATTCAGGTAGAGTGTACAGATACCGGGTGTGGAATTCCGGTGGAGCATATAGAGGAAATCTTCAATCCCTTCTTTACCACAAAAAGTACGGGGAGCGGCTTAGGGCTCTCCATCTCGCATCAGATCATTCAAGACCACCGAGGCTATATTGATGTGGAGAGTCAGTGGGGCAAGGGGGCCTCTTTTTTTATCAATTTACCGGTCAATCAGGATTATCCGAAAAGAAGAAAAAGTGATTTAGAAAACAATCAAAATATCGGCGAGATCGTTGAGAAGTGATTAATGACCAGGAATTGACCTACAACGATCCTCTCTTCTTGACATCCAACTTCCTTTCTCATATATTTAGGTCACCCGAAGGGCAAATTCTTATAAAGTTCCCCGGGCCTAATGGCGAAAATGAGAAAATTTCTCATTAATATTCCATTGAAAGGAGCCTTAAATTTATGAAAGCAGAAGACATCAAGAAGATCGCACTCATCGGCGCAGGTGACATGGGCCATGGCATCGGGGAAATCGCTGCCATGGCAGGTATTAAGGTAAACCTTTACGACATCAAACAGGAATTTGTGGACAGGGGTAAGAGCAAAATAAAGGAAAGCTTCGAAAAACAGGTGTCGAAGCAGAAGATGACCGCAGACGATATGAACAAGGCGATAAGCAATATCCAGGGGTTCATCGTTCTAAAGGACGCGGTGAAGGATGTCGATTACACGATCGAAGCCGCCCCTGAGATACTCGACCTTAAAGTAAAGATATTCAAGGAAATTGACCAGCATGCACCGAAGCATGCCATTCTTGCCTCAAACACATCCAATATGAGCGTTACGAAGATGGGTGACGCAACGAAAAGACCGGACAAAGTCGTCGGCCTTCACTTCTTTAACCCCCCGGTCATGATGCTTCTGGTTGAGGTCATCCGTGGTCAGAAGACGTCAGAAGAAACGATGACGGCAAGCCATGACCTTGTTCTCAAATTCAAAAACTTCAGGGGTGTGATGGTTCCGGTCCGTGTGGAGAAAGATACCCCGGGATTTATCTACAACAGGCTCGGGGCCCCCGTGGGGCTTTATATCTCTGTGTTGTATGATAGAGGTCTCGTGAATCCCGAGGCCGTTGACGCCAAAATCAGGTCCATTGGCGCGCCGATGGGCCCTTATGAAATCATGGATTATACCGGACTGGACGTCAATCTGCATGGAATGGAATATTTTTCTGAAACACTGTCGCCTGAATTCAAGGTGCCCAACTGGCTCAAGAAGATGAACGAGGCCGGAGCGCTTGGCAAGAAGACCGGCAAGGGCATTTTCACTTGGCCGGGAGGCGCCAGACCGACGATTGATATCAGCAAGGCCGATCCCAATTTTGACCCGATGGACATTATCTGCATTCAAGTAAACGAAGGGACCAAACTCTTGGAAGAGGGCGTTAGCAAAAGCCCTACAGAAATCGATAAAGCGGTTGTGAATGGCGGCGGGTCCGTCATCGGCCCCTTTACTCTTGGCAAGGGAATGGGATGGGCGAAAGTAGCTGAACGATGCGAGGCCATCTCGAAGAAGCTTGGAATCAAGTGGTTTATGCCCACCGGGACCCTGAAGAAGGGGAATATACAGATGTAGAAAAACCCTACCCCCCTTATTCCCCCCTTAACTAAGGGGGGACGAAAGGGGGGTTACCCTTAATTAACGGGAGAATAGAGGGGGGTATTTCCTCCACCTCCTTTGACCATCAAATTCGAAATAAGAAGCACGAAATCCGGAACAATCACAAATTACTAAAACCCCGAAAACCTAAATCTAGAAAAGTTTTGCAATTTGAATCGAATTTGTTTCGAGCTTCGATATTCGAATTTCGGATTTACTCATTCAAGGATCTCCAAGTTTGCGTATCTGACCTTTAATCGTTTAGCTCCCACATTTTGAAATACAACGGTTGCTTTTTGGTTCTCGTCCATCCCTTCTACGGATTTGACCCTTCCCTCTCCAAATTTCGGATGTCTCACTCGCATCCCTATTTTGAGTGGGAAGAACCCCTCCGGGCTCAGCACAAGGCCACCCTCTTCCGCGAAGGAAATCTCCTGGGACAGGTCTTCCGGCATCATCTCGGTCTGACGATCATGCTCTCTCCAAGGAGTTTCTTGTGAAAACAAGCTTTCCATTCTCCCCTTTTTCTCCTCGAATTGCATCAATTCGACCGGGAGTTCATCAAGAAAGCGGGAGGGAAGATTGGCGCGGCCCACACCAAACGTGGACCGTTCTTCCGCCCGGGAAAGAAAGAGCCTTTCCTTCGCGCGTGTCATCCCGACGTAGAAGAGCCTTCTCTCCTCCTCCATATCTTCGATCTCTTCGCCCCTCCGGTAGTGGGGGAGAAGTCCCTCTTCGATTCCAACGATGAAAACCATTGGAAACTCCAGTCCCTTTGCGCAATGGAGGGTCATCAGAGAAACGCGATTTCCCTTATCCTCGTAAAGATCCACGTCCGTCACCAGCGAGACCTTATCCAAAAAGGTTTCCAGCGAAACCTTCTCTTCTCCTTGCTCAAGGCCCATCATCACATTGATGAGCTCATCCACGTTTTCCATCTTTGAAATGGCTTCATCCGTCCTTTCTTCCTTCAATCGTTGAAGGTACCCTGTCTTGGCGAGAAGCGCCAAGGTGAGCTGGCTAAGGGTAAAGGAACCCGCATCTTTTCGGAACGCCTCGATCAATTGGATAAACTCTTTCATCTTCGTCTTGACAGCCGGCGGCAGCCACTCTTCCTCGACCCCTTGTTTTAATCCATCATAAAGGGGAAGCCCTTTCTCTCTGGAGAACGCCTCTATCTTCTCGACCGTCTTTTCCCCGATCCCCCTCGAAGGGACATTGATGATCCTTTTCAGACTGAGGCCGTCGGAGGGATTATCGATCAACTTCAGGTAAGCCAGGACATCCTTAATCTCTTTTCGTTCATAGAATTTCATCCCCCCCACCACCGTATAGGGAATCCGGTTTTTGACCAGTTCATCCTCCACAGCACGAGACTGGGCATTGATCCGGTAGAAAACAGCCACGTCGCGGTAAGACCTGCCGGATTTCGCCCCGGAGACATGTTCCATGATTTTCTGTATGACGAAGCGTGCCTCGTCCTCTTCATCCTCGGCCACGAAAAAGGTGAGAGGCTCCCCTTCCGGATTCTCCGTCCAGAGTTTCTTCTCCTTCCTGTAACGGTTTTTACGTACGACATGGCTGGCAGCCTCGAGGATGTTCTGCGTGGAGCGATAATTCTGTTCCAGGGTGATGACTCTCGCCTCGGGAAAGTCCTTCTCAAAGTTCAAAATATTTCCTACTTCGGCTCCCCTCCAGCGGTAGATGGATTGATCATCATCTCCGACCACACAGACGTTGTGATGCGCCTCTGTCATCTCTCTGATGAGTTGATATTGGATCAGGTTGGTATCTTGAAATTCATCCACCATCACATAGCGGCAGAGTTCCTGATAAGACCTGCGAACCTCCGGAAAGCGTCTGAAAAGAATCGTCACGAAGGTAAGTAGATCTCCAAAGTCGAGGGCATTGTTTCTATGGAGGTCCTCTTGATAGCGTTGATAGACCACGGCCAGCCTCTTTTGGAAGATATTATAAGGGCTGGGAGAATACTGGTCCGGAGTGACTCCGGCATTTTTCAATTGGTCAAGGCCGGATTGAATGGCCCGGGGAGGAAACATCTTAAAGTCAAGGTTCAACTCCTTCATGATCGTCTTGAGGTGCCGCTCCTGATCCTGATCGTCATAGATCACAAAATTTCTTTTGAAGCCGAGATGCTCAATATGCTGCCTCAGGATGCGGGCGCAAGCGGAATGAAATGTCGAGATCCATGTCCCCTTCGCCGATGTTCCAAGGAGCCTCTCTACTCGTTCCCGCATCTCATCGGCCGCCTTATTGGTAAAGGTCACGGCAAAGATGTTCCACGGACGCACCCCTTTTTCTTGAATGAGATAGGCGATCCGGTAGGTCAGGACTCGGGTCTTCCCGCTTCCTGCGCCCGCAAAGACAAGGAGTGGCCCCTCGGTTTCCAAAACCGCCTTTTGCTGAACGGGATTGAGCTCATTGAGAAGAGACATATTTTTGATAAAATCCTAAACTTAAAACTCTAAACTCTAAATAAACTCAAAATGGAAGAAACTCAAGAGTTGGGGTTTTGGACATTCGGATTTAGAGTTTATTTAGGATTTAGTGTTTAGGGTTTAGAATTTGAGTCTCCCAACCTTAGTCTTATTATTCTACGGTCACACTCTTGGCTAGGTTTCTCGGCTGATCCACGTCCGTGCCTTTGAAGTCAGCCATATAGTAGGCCAAAAGTTGAAGGGGAATGGTAAGGAGAATAGGGGTGAGAGAAGGAAGCGTCTCGGGGACGTGAATCACGTCGTCCGCTTTTTTGACGATCTCATGATCGGATGGAGAAGCAAGGGCAATGATCTTTCCTTCCCTTGCCCTGACCTCTTCGATATTCGAGACCATTTTCTCGTAGACATCGTTCCGGGTGGCCAGGACGACGACCGGCATCTCACGGTCGATCAAGGCGATGGGGCCATGCTTCATCTCACCAGCCGGATAGCCTTCCGCATGGACATAAGAGATCTCCTTCAATTTCAACGCCCCTTCCAAGGCAATGGGGTAGTTGATCCCCCTCCCGAGATAGAGAAAATCTCTGGCATGGAGGTACTTTCTGGCAACCTTGGCTACTTGATGGGAAGCCTTCAGCATTTCTTCCATGAGGTGCGGGATCCTGACCAATTCTTCAATCAACGCCTTGCCTTTCTCGGGGGTGAGAAAACCTAGCCCTCTGCCGATTCGCAGGCCTATAAGGAAGAGCATGACCAATTGAGTGACAAAGGTCTTGGTGGAAGCCACGCCAATCTCGGGGCCTGCATGGGTGTAGATCACATGGTCTGCCTCTCTTGCCAGACTCGACTCCACCACATTGCAAACGGCTAATGTCGTTGCTCCCTTCCGCTTTGCTTCCCTCAGCGCCGCCAGGGTATCAGCCGTCTCCCCAGATTGGGAGATGGCCACAAGGAGATCATCCTGTCCTATAATTGGATCCCGATATCGGAACTCAGATCCGATATCTGCCTCCACTGGAATTCGGCAAAACTCTTCGATAAGAAACTTTCCCACGAGCGCGGCATGGTAAGAGGTGCCACAGGCAATCAGGTGGATCCTCCGAATCTTCTTCAGGAGCTTTGGGTCTAAGTGAACGTCTTCGAGGACGACATCGCCTTTTTCCTCTGAAAGCCGACCCCGGATGGTATCGGTCACCGCCCTCGGCTGTTCAAAGATCTCCTTAAGCATAAAATGTTTATACCCACCCTTTTCGGCCATGAGAGGGTCCCAGCTTACATGCTTTGTCTCCTTTGAGACTTCGTCCCCCCTGGAACCGAACACCTTCACTCCTTCGGAAGAGAGAAGGGCTACCTCGCCATCGTCCATAAAGATAAAGTCTCGGGTATAGGGAAGAATGGGAGGAACATCCGAGGCGATAAAATACTCGCCTTTTCCCATGCCGATCACCAACGGACTCTCCTTGCGGGCGGCGATCAAAGACTGTTCGTTTCCTTCGAGAAGAATTCCCAGCGCATAAGACCCCTTGATTTTATCCAACCCTAATCGAACCGCCTCCAGAGAGGAATGACCTTCCCGAATGAATTCGTCGATCAGGTGAGAAACGATCTCCGTATCCGTCTCCGATGTGAAAACATGGCCCTTGCTCTTGAGCGTTTCCTTGAGAGGAAGATAGTTTTCAATGATGCCATTGTGGACCACAGCAACCTTGCCTGCTTTATGGGGATGGGCGTTTTCGTCCGATGGCCTACCGTGGGTCGCCCACCGAGTATGGCCTATCCCTACCTTTCCATCAAAGGTCTCCCCTCCGATTAACTCTTCCAATCTTGCTAACTTCCCTTCTTTCCTTCGGATCTCGACCTTGCCTCGATGAAAAACCGCGATGCCCGCAGAGTCATATCCTCGATATTCGAGTCGTTTGAGCCCATCGATAAGAATCTTCGCCGTCTCTCTGGGGCCGATGTATCCGATAATACCACACATCTTTCACTCCTTCTCGTTTCTCATTTTTTTCCGGCGATGTTCTATCCTCTTCCCCCACCCCTTGATATTCCTCTGCTTCGTTCGGCTGATCGCCAACGCCCCTCCTGGAACATCCCTTGTGATGGTGGACCCCGCACCAATCGTAGAACCATTTCCCACTTTGACGGGGGCTACAAGCTCCACGTTCGATCCCACAAAAACCCTGTCACCGATGATCGTTTGATGCTTCTAGAACCCATCATAATTACAGACGATCGTTCCAGCGCCGATGTTCACACCCTCTCCAAGCAAAGAATCGCCGATATAGGTAAGATGGTTGGCTTTGGAGCCCTTACCGACGACCGATTTCTTCACCTCCACAAAGTTCCCGATCTTTGCTTTTGTCTTGATCTCGCTTAAAGGCCTGAGATGGGCAAAAGGTCCGATGATGGCCCCGTCTTCAATCTTACTCCCAGTGATCACCACATTCGAACGAATCGTCACCTCTTTTCCAAGGACGGAGTCTGTGATCTTTGAGTTCGATTCGATGATGCAGCCTTCACCAATTTTTGTCACACCATGGAGATAACAATTCGGGTAGAGAGTTGTTTCGTTTCCCACCTCAACCGCTCCCTCCACGTAGGTCGTTTTGGGATCGAGAACGGTCACTCCGGAAAGCATCAGCTCCTTCAGCTTCTCCAGTCTGAGAACCTCATTGGCAACGGCAAGATCGACCCTCGTGTTGATTCCTATCACCTCCACGGGATCTTTCACGATATGAGCAGAACACCTCAAACCTTTCCTCTTTGCAATCTCAACCAGGTCGGTGAGATAGTATTCGCCTTGTGCGTTATCCCTCCCGATCACCCTTAAGCCCTTGATCAAAAAGGGAGCCTTCACACAATATATCCCTGTGTTAATTTCTCGGATCGATTTTTCCTCCCTCGAGGCATCCTTCTCTTCCACGATCTTTTCCAGCCAACCTTCGGAACCTCGGATGATCCGACCGTACCCAAACGGATCCTCCACTTCGGTCGTTAACACAGAGAGGATCGCGTTGCTCTTGCCATAAGCATCTATAAAGGTACGGATGGTATCCGTTTTCACCAACGGAACATCTCCGCAGAGGATGAGGACCGTACCCGTGAACGTCTTTAGAAATGGAATGGCTTGCAGGGCCGCATGACCTGTGCCCAGTTGTTCTTCTTGGAGGGCGAACTGAATCTTGGGGTTTCCAAACCTCTCTTTGATCTGAGCCGCTTGATAGCCTACCACCACGATCGTCTTTTCAGATTTGATTCCTTTCAGGGAAAGTTCAATAGGATAGGAAAGCATGGGAAGTCCCAGGATGGGATGGAGCACTTTGACCAGTTCTGACTTCATCCGGGTCCCTTTCCCGGCCGCGAGGATGACGGTGGTAATACCCTGCAAATTTTTATCCTTTCATATTGATTTAACCTCTTTTATACTATGGCAGAGCCTTTTCGTCAACCCTGGCTAAGTCGTCAAACGGTTGACAAGAGCCTTTTAGGGGTGTAAATTAGTTTGCCAAATAGAGGGCTTACAGACCATTTCACCCAAAA
>Ga0326728_10022341_pt1 | contig 11756 bp, 13 predicted proteins | sample MB3enrmetagenome_FD_207602 | JGI IMG/M metagenome (GOLD analysis project Ga0326728, IMG submission 207602) | Lab enriched peat soil microbial communities from McLean, Ithaca, NY, United States - MB31MN | ecosystem: Environmental > Terrestrial > Soil > Wetlands > Peat | place: USA: New York... | reverse complement strand
TGTTGTCGGCGCCAAAACATTTGCGATGCGCAGTATTACCTCAGTCGAAGTTGTTTCGGCAGATGAATTTGCAGACCCAGACCCCAAAAATCCACTACCCGCCCTCACAACGGGCATCGGATTCGTCATCATCGCCACTGGCCTTGGTTTCTGGCTTGGGTTTGATTTTAGCTACATGGTGGCAATTATTCTCGGAGTCATAGGCATACTATTGATCTTCGGCGGAGCATGTCTGTTCGCCAAAAAGAAGCGGACATTCACAATAGTTCTAAAGACAGCAGGCGGAGAGGTTGCAGCCTACAAAAGTGATGACCAAAACCACATTGCCAAAATCATTCAGGCATTGAATGACTCGATTATTGCCCAGGCTTGATGACGTTCGAGGACAGATGGTTCAAGGGAGCACGGCGGAATTTTTATGCGGTCGCCAACTCCTGCTATCCGCATTGGGCGATAAAAATCCAAGATGGATTTTCTGCAAAAAACCCTGGGCCTTTATTTGCCCGGTTCACGGATCGAACCGCGATTCAATCCGGGCCCTTGCCGCCATCGAAAAGGTTACGAATCCAGACGACCAAGACTTTGCTTTCCCTCTCGCGTTTCACACAAACAAAAATGACCATCGCTGTCAGAAGCAATACCAACAATAAAGGCATTAAATTATGATCACAAAATGTTAACGCCAGCAACGTGGCCAAGGGGTTGAATTTGATCCCGCGCACCGCCCCTTGCTGCTCGCACTTGGCGATAAAATCCAAGACGGACTGCAGATGGAAAAGTCGCGTGCCTTTCCCTTGGCCAATTCCACGGATGGAAACAGAACGAATCTTGGCCGCGCCTGCCAGTTCATAAAGTTTGGCGCGGCTGAATCCAGTGTAAAATTCCACACCTTGCTTGGGCGCGCGTATCCAAACAGGCAGGCCGTTGGCTTGGTCGTTTAGAAGTTCCCGCACCTTGCTTGGCACGGGCCTTGTGGCTTGGCGAGCGTTGCCGCCGGAAGTATTTTTTCCTGTTGTCATTTTTAATCGTGCGGCGAAGTCTGATTTTGTTATCTGACTTTTACCGACGATTAAAATTTAGCTGCAATTTTTTTAGATGGCGTGGACGGTAACTGCTCCTGTCCGGGACGGCAACGGCCCATTTCCCGCCCCTTCAAGCCACATTTTTTTCTTTCGGCCGTAATTCCGCCGGAAGGTTTCAAGTGTGTAATTCTCTGAAAAAATCTTCTGTTGCAGGCACAATTTCCAAAACTGTTTAGGCAACATTTGCCTTCCTTCCTGCTGAAGCTTTTTGAACAGTTCTCCAGCCTTCTCCCATTGTGGTGAATCACCAGGCCCCGGCGCGTGAAGGCCCATTGCATGATACATTTCAGCAAAAACCAGCCCGGCCCGAATACCGGAGTTTATTAGTTCTTTAGGATTTCCTGTCAGTTGAGAATCTTCCGCCTCACCAAGCAAAAAAAGTACAGAGTCGGCCATTTCACGGATGCTGGCTGGCAATGTTGAATCATTCAGGACGGCTTCCGCGTCTAGCTTTAGCTGATCAACTTTGAATTCGTAAGCTCCAAAGGGGTGAGTCTCACGAATCCATTTCAACAACTTGTTGCCCTTGGATTGCAGGTTGTCGGATTTCATTTTGAACCGAGCGACGGGATTTTTTCCACAGAGGCGCAACAGGCGTCACTGGTGACTTCCGCAAGCTGCTGCTGTGCGCGTTGCGCGTGCCTGATGTCGCGCACGGTTTTCTTGTCCGCCCAGCCTTGCTTCCACGGTTTGCACAGGCCGCACGCGGACGCTTTGCGCGCCTTGATCCGACGTTGCGTGAATTTGGTTTTCATAATGTTCAATTTAGTCAGGAGACTGACTTTTTCCACGGCACGGTCAGGGTTTGACCTTCAATTTTTGGGCCGCGGCGAGTTTGCGCTGGTTGGCGTCAAATGTCAGAAATTCCCGCGCGCCCAGGTGCAACGCCGTGGCGACATGGAGAATATCAAAACTGCGATGACCGGCTGACATGGTGTGACGCGCGGAAAGCGTCTCCGCCAGCCGGTGAACATCAGGCCAGTCGGCAGTGACGGGCACCACTGCGCCGGCTTCCAGATTGGCTTGAAGTTTTTCCAGCGCGGCGCTGGCGGTGGCTTGCGGGTAGCCTTTGGTTTTGTCGCGCGAGTGCAGCCAGGCTTGAAAGCGGACGCCCTGGCGAAATTCATAAAGCATCAAGCTGGAAACATGCAAAACTTCCGGCATGGCTTTGACATGCGCCACCGCCGCCGCAGAATTGTTCTGCTGGACGTATAGCGCGCACAGAAACGAGGTGTCGGGAAGGGCGATCATCCTTCTTCGCCTTCCCGTTCCGCTTCGCGCATGGCCTCGATTTCCTTGGTGGAAAAAATGCGGTCGCCCCAGACTTCTTTCAACTGCGCCATGAAGTCGGGTTTGACCAGCTTTGGTTTTTCCGGCGCGGCAGGCACCAAACGGGCGAAGGGCTTGCCGAACTTTGTGATCTCCACCGGCTCGCCTTCATCAATCCACGCGGCAACCCGCGCGAACCGGTTCCGCAAATCCCTGACGGTTGCTGTTTTCATTGTGATACAAATATGTATCACAGTATTGCCGACGTCAACTGTGTTTCGAAATATTCGGCACGGCAGTATTGCGTGTGCCCTGCCCCTGCCCGCCATCCCCGCTTCACCGTCTGCCGTCGTACCACAGATGGGCCTGCTCGCGGTCGGTAAGCATTACCCGCTGGTTCAGCATGGCCCGGCCAAAGAAACTTAGCAGCTCGCGCGCGGAGTAGAGCTTGAGCTTTCGCGCCGAAGTCATCAAAGGATGGCGATGCAGAATGACCAGCCGGCGGCGGGTCACCCGCGCCACTTGCTTGAGGCGCTTGGCAAACTCGAGTTCCTCGCCGGCAAAAAGCTCGCAGCTAAATCCGCCGATCTGTTTGAAAGCGGCGGCTTCGACGAAAATGAACGAGCCGGCCGGCCATTTTCCGCAGCGGCTGATGGCGTTCCAAAGCATGGTAATCACCCCGGCGGAAAACAGTTTCTCATCCAGGCGGACCGTCGCGCCGCCGGCCACGCATTTGCCGGAAGCAATCTGCTCCGCCACCTCGGCAAACAGTCCGGCGCTGGGATGCGAATCCGCGTCCACAAAAATAAGCCAGTCGCCGGTGGCGGCGGACGCACCGGTGTTTCGGGCGCGGGCGATCTGGTTGAACGGCTCAAAGACGACCGCCGCACCCGCCGCGCGCGCGAGGTCGCCCGTGCAGTCGGTGGAATTGTTGTCGCAGACCAGCAGTTCAAATTCCCAGCCGCGCCGGGCAAAGGCCACGGCGGCGGCCTTGATCCCGGCCAGCGACGCGGGCAGGAGCTTTTCTTCGTTGAACGCGGGAACGATGACGGAAATCTTCACCCGCGTAACATAAGGGCAATTGCCGCCTTCGCAACTCATTTGGACTGGCCCGGTTAAGGCCACAAAATACGGAAATCATTATTTTGGTCGTGCATTTTCTGGCGGATTATTTTTAATGGTGGTATGAGCATCTGGATTTTCGCGTTTTTGGTCATTGCGGCGTTGGCGTTGGCGGGCTGGCGGCAGGGAGCCATCCGCGCGGCAATTGCCTTCGTCGGCATCTTTATCGCCGCGCTGCTGGCCGTGCCGGTGGGCCATCTGATTCATCCGTTGCTGCCGCACCTGGGAGCGTCAAATCCCTTCACGGCCTGGATTCTCTCCCCCGTCGTCGGCTTCATTATCGCCACGATTCCTTTTCACGTGGGCGCGCACTATCTGCACCATCGCATCGAGCATTTTTACAAGTATAATGCCGGCGACCTTCGACTGGCCTTGTGGGAAAGGTTGAACACCCGGGTGGGCATTTGCATCGGGGTGCTGAACGGCGCCGTTTATTTTGTCCTCATCAGCTTCTTCATCTTCAACATCTCCTATGTGACCGCGCAAACCGTCAACGCCTCGTCCACGCCGCCCCTGGCGACACGGCTGGTCAACTCGTTGGGCGCAGGTCTCCAGGACACCGGCTTTTCAAAGGTAGCTTGTGCCGTGGCCACGTTGCCGTCCATGGACTACCAACTGGCCGACCTGGCCGGTTTGCTGATGCAAAACCCGCAGGCGGGCGGGCGCCTGGCAAATTATCCGGGCCTGAACGGCTTCTGGCATAGCGAAGTTATGGTACCGCTCGTAACCGACGCAGCACTGACCAACGCGCCGGCCGCCGGCACTTCGTTGGGCGAGATTCTCAACCTGGATTCCGTCAAGGGTCTGATCGCGAACAAGTCGCTGTGCAATACGCTGGTCGAGATGGTGGAAACCAATTTGACCGACCTGACAGCCTATTTGAAAACCGGTAATTCAGCGAAATATGACAACGAACCGATTCTGGGCCACTGGGGCTTCAATGCCGGAGTGACGCTGGCATGGTTCCGGCAGGGCGAACCCAAAATGCCGGTCAACGAATTGCAGGAAGTTTACACCCTCTGGCCAAAGGCATACGGGCAAACCAAGCTGCTGATGACCGGAGACGGCCAGGCAATCGTCACCGCCTTTCCGAAATTTCAGGCCGTGACGGGGCCCAATCAGCCCGCGTTTCAGCCCGTGGATGGCAAAGGCGACTGGTCACGCGATGGCACAAATTATACTGTCCACCTCACGTTCAACGGCCAGGACAAGTACCTGAGCGGCTACACCGACGGCATCCGCCTGCGGCTCAAGGACGGGCACACCATTCTGATTTTCAACCACGTCAATTAAAGGCGCGGGCGGGCCAGGGGGCTGATGGACGATTGCGGGCAGTGGTCATTACAAAAGCGCAATTTTACAAACTTGACTGACGCATGGTATATGGGAAATTTCCAGTGTGACAACTGTGGCAAAAGCTGACAAGAGCCGGTTGACCATTCGTGGACTGGTTGACGGCGAGCAATACCTCGTGCGCGAACACCCCGGCGGCTGGTTTATCACGCCCGAAAAAAAACAGCGCGTCAAAAAAACCGGCATGACTGCGGCCACTTTTGCCAGACTCTACCGTTCCCGCACGCCTTTGGACGCTGACACCGCCAAGGAAATTTCCGCCAACCTCGCCGCTATTGACAGGGCGAAATGAGAATCCTGCTGGACACCTCGCTGTTGGTGGAAGGGGAACGCAGGAATTTTGATCTCGGCAAATGGGTGCTTGATGCCCGCCACGAAGTTTTTATCTGCGACGCCACGGTTGCGGAATACATCGCGGGCAAGCCGTTGAAAGACGCGGGCAAAGAACAACGCTGGCGAAATTATTGGGATTCGTTCGTTTCGTTGCTCGACTCTGTGCCGCTGGATCACCAAGTCTGTGAAAAGGCCGGCGAATTGCTGGCGGACGCGCGACGGGCGGGGAAAACCGTCCCCCTGGGAGACGGCCTGCACGCTGCGGTTGCCGACTTGGAAAATTTGACCGTTGCCACCGTGGATGTTGACCATTTCAAAGCCCTCGGTGTCCGCGCCATGAATCCCTTAAAATAAATTGGCTCATTGCAGGAGCACACCACAACGGTCCCTTCAGGAATACATTGACTAGGGCAAGCAAGTCGTGACTGCATCCGGACTGCGAAGAAAAATGGTCGGGGCGGGGAGATTCGAACTCCCGACCTCTTGCACCCCAAGCAAGCGCGCTAGCCGGGCTACGCTACGCCCCGAACCATAAAATCATTGGCGATTGTCGCGGATTTGAAATCCAGCGGTTTGCGTTTTCTATACTGCTCTTCTATACTATCGGCATGAAGTCCAATTCAGCCGAACGTACGGACTCTTGCTGGCAGAAAACGCCCGTAGCGAATTTGGTTCGCCACGTCCAATCGGGTAATTATTATGCCCGAATCCGAGTGCGTGGCAAGCTGATTTGGAAATCTCTCAAAACAGACCGCATCAGCGTTGCCAAATTGCGCTTGAGTGACTTCCACAAAACGGAGCGGCAGCGTGCAGCCTCCCAAACTGCGGTCGTCCGGGGGGTGATGACGTTCGGGGATGCCTTGGCCGTGTTCAAACAGAGGCTGCAAAATGACCCGGATGCAAAGCCAAAAACCAAGGAATATTACCACTGGCGAACCTGCGCCCTGTTAAAATCATGGCCGGGATTGGAAGCCAAGGACGTCAGCAAAATCACCAGCACAGAATGCCGCGACTGGGCGGCAATCAACGCCGCCAAAACCAGTTCATCGTCTCACAACCACACGGTAAGCCTCCTTCGAAAAGTTTTTGCCATCGCGATGGAATCTGGCGCGCGTTATGACAACCCGGCGCTGGCCGCCCAGCGAACCAAGGTGCGAACCAAGAAGCAAATCATGCTGCCGGAATTCGGGCAGTTTGAAAAACTCGTGGCCGAGGTGGGCAGGCCCGTAAACGGCTTTGCCAAGCCCGCTTCTGATCTGGTGCAGTTTTTGGCGTTCAGCGGGATGAGGATAGGCGAGGCGAAGTTTGTCACGTGGGCCGATTGTGACTTCAAACGCGGGGAAATCATTGTCAGGGGAAACCCGGAAACGGGACTAAAAGCACGAACTGTTGGGGAGTTCCGGAGAATCCCGATGATTCCGGACATGCGAAAATTGCTTGAGCGAATGCGTGCCGAGCGGCCCGACGAAAAGCCCGACACCCCCGTCATGCGCGTCTGGGAGTGCCAGAAATCCATTGACCGGGCCTCCAAAATCTTGGGGGTGAAACGGATTACGCACCACGATTTGCGGCATTTGTTTGCCACCCGCTGCATCGAATCCGGCGTGGACATCCCAACGGTTTCAAAATGGCTTGGCCACAAGGACGGCGGCGCACTCGCCATAAAAACCTACGGGCACCTGCGCAACGAACACAGCCAGCAGATGGCGAAGAAGGTCAGGTTTTCCGGCGACCTGGAAAGCGACAATGCCAAATCCTCCACGGATGCCAACTCTAAACCGGTGTCGGAAAGTCAGACCCAGGCCACTCAATCCCAGCCAATGGAGGCCGAGGTGGATGCTTCCGTGGGATACTGAAGGCCACCGGTCGCAACCGAATTCCCGCGTCGCAAAACCAACCGCGAACCAGCCACCTTGTCACACCAAACAGGTTTCAGCCGGACGAATCTCGACTGAGCAAACCCCGTTCCGCCATTGTGAAACAAAAACGGATATGTTTTTGTTTCGTCCCATTTTCAGGGCAAGTTCATCGGCCTACTTTCCGAATCGCTGCAACATCCGCTGACCGCGACTTCTGATTTGCTCCGCCAGACTGACGGCAAACGGATCCCCGGAAGTCACCGAAGGAAGCATCGCAATGACGGCATTGGCGAGTTCCATTGCACGGCCTTTCACAATCGGCGCGGAGAGACCCGCTTCAGAGGCCAGCCTCTCCAAGTGCCTTGGACCGACTTTTTCCGCGTCGCTTTCCCCGCCAATCTTCATCGCCATCTTTGCTGACAATTCCGGATAGGCGGCCGTGCTGACAACGTCGTATAGCGGTGCCAGCCTCGTTTGCCCGTCGGCATGGTAAATCAGGGAAAAGTTTTTCCCGTGGGCATCGTTGTTCCCCACCAGCAGATTGAAGATCACCGCGTCCATGAGCGACTGCAAATCCACAATCGGCAGCGAGGATGTGTTCCTCACCAACTCAAAACACTGCTTTAGCGAGGGACCGCCCTCGCTTTGGTATTTGTGTTCGGACACGACTCCCAGCGCCTGGCAAAAATCCTCCTGGTGCTCCCGCCTCAGTTCTCTTTCGCCCCCGGTTGAAACATGGGTGCGGTCATAGCGTTCCACCAGAATATAGCGAATACCCTCCACGCTGCCGGTTGTCACCGCTGCCGTCGGAATTTCAACGGCAGCGGCAAGCCTCATGCACAACTCCTCGTTCGGAACCACACCCTCAAATCTCTCAAGCTGCGGTTTCAAAATATGCGTGCTGGGGGAACCGTTGAGCGGCAGAGAAATAACGCCATCTTCCAACCTGACCGCGATCTTGTCCTGGGCTCCCGCAAGGGACAAACGGATGCCCGCCTCACCGGCCATCAGCGGACGCTTGGGCAGGGTTCTCAGGATGCCGGCCAACTCTCCTTCGTTTAAATGCCGGTAGGAATTTTCAAGAACGGGGAGGGAGGTCCCCTGTGGAAGAAATGTCACCGCTCCGGCACACTCCCCGCCGATTTGTTCCAGCAAAGCAAAATCGTTCCTTGCGCTGATGCCAAGATTCCGGGCGATGATTTCGCGTTTGGCCTCCTCCGGCAGGACACCGGCAAAGAAGGGCCGGCATTCCCTCCGGTTGAAACGCTTCTTGTTCAGCGGCAGCGAACGCGAAAGCGGGCGGGCCGCCGGATTTGCGAGGTAGTCACCGTCATATTCGAAAACCACCTCGCCGTGAGTGTTTTGGGTCAGGCTGCCAACCCGCTCACGATGGAGGTAAACATCAAGCGTCCGCGACATGGTCAATTCCCTTTCCGTGTTTCGTGCCCTGCGACCCTCTGCGGCACCGCCGGTGGCGTGAAGCTCATCGTCACCCCAAGCGTGTTTAACACGGTGAGCACCTTGCCGATTTGACAGGTGGGCTTTCCCTGCTCCAACTCAATGATGAAGCGAAGTCCGGTGCCCGAGGTCATCGCCAAGTCCTTCTGGGTCGCTCCCATTTGCTTGCGCACCGATTTCACAAGTTCGCCGATTTGCTTTGGGGTGTATTTCATGGCTTAACAGGATGTTACCGCACGGGAATATAACGGCAGTTTTGAGTTAAACGCAAGCCTTTTGTTCCCGCTCGGTAATATATCGGCAATTCTAGCTGTGGATGGGGCGTTTATTCCCGTTCGGGAAGTTCTGCCGTGGCGCGCTGCCTGCCGGTGTTTAAGGGCCACGAAATTGAATTCACTTGCGCCGTGTATGCGCGCAAAATCAGCCCATTGCATCACCAACCTCCAGCAAAGCACGCCGAAAGCCTTTCCGGGTTGATTGAACGCGTCACTTTCTTCAACGAGGAAAACGGCTACGCCGTCCTCAAGGTCAAAGCCAAGGGCCACCGCGACAACGTGACCGTGGTGGGTTCCCTGCCGTCCGTCAGCGCCGGAGAATGGCTCACAGCCGAAGGCCGCTGGGTGCAGGACCGGGAATTCGGACTTCAGTTCCGCGCAGAAATGCTCAACGCCACCGCGCCCACCACCAAGGAAGGCATCGAAAAATATCTGGGCAGCGGCATGGTCAAGGGCATCGGGCCGGTTTACGCAAAGAAGCTGGTGGAGCGGTTCAGCGAGAAGATTTTTGACATCATTGAAAATGAATCAGCGCGGTTGGAGGACGTGGACGGCATCGGCCCCAAGCGAAGGAAGCGCATCAAGGAGGCATGGGCCGAACAGAAAGTCATCCGGCAGATCATGGTGTTCCTCCATAGCAACGGTGTCAGCACCAGTCGGGCCGTCCGCATCTTCAAGACCTACGGCCAGGATGCCATTGAAAAAGTACGGGCCAACCCCTATGCGCTCGCCAAGGACATTCACGGCATCGGCTTCAAAACCGCCGACCAGATCGCGCAGAAAATCGGCATCCCCGTGGACTCCCTTATCCGCGCATGTGCCGGCTTGAGCCATGTTCTGATGGAGGCCACCGGGGAGGGCCATTGCGCCCTGCCCGTGGAATTGCTCCGCGACGAGGCGGGGAAACTTCTGCTGGTGGAGGAAAAGATCGTGAACGAGGCGCTTGAACGCACCCTCGCCGGCAACGATTTGGTCAAGGAGACAATCAGCGGGCAGGAACTCATTTTTCTTCCACATCTCAAACGCGCAGAGGAAATCATCGCCGGACGAATCAGGGGCCTTGCCAGTATGCCGCCCGCTTTTCCTGCCATTGATTTTGACAAGGCCGTTGTCTGGTGCCAGGAAAAAACCGGCAAGGAACTCGCCCCCAGCCAGCGCGACGCCCTCAAACTGGCACTCACCAGTCGGGCACTCATCATCACCGGCGGCCCCGGCGTCGGCAAAACCACGCTCGTTAATGCCATCCTCCTCATCCTGCGGGCGAAAAAGGTGAAGTGCCTACTTTGCGCCCCCACAGGCAGAGCGGCTAAACGCCTTTCGGAAACGACCGGGCTTGAAGCCAAGACCATCCACCGCCTGTTGGAAGTCCAGCCGGCCACCGGCAGCTTTATCCGCAATGAAGCCAATCCCCTCGACTGCGATTTGCTTGTCGTGGACGAGACGTCAATGGTGGACGTATCCCTCATGGCACATTTGCTGCGCGCCCTGCCACCCAAGGCAAGCCTGCTTCTCGTTGGCGACATTGACCAGTTGCCGTCCGTTGGCCCAGGCATGGTGCTCCGGCACCTGATTGAATCAAAGGCCGTGCCCGTCGTGCGCCTGACCGAAGTCTTCCGGCAGGCCGCCAACAGTCGTATCATCCTCAACGCCCATCGGATCAACGAGGGCTACATGCCGGAGTTTTCCGCCAAGGGCGATGAATCGGATTTCTTTTTCGTCGAGCGCGAGGACCCCGACCACATCGCCGCGACCCTCGTCGAAATGGTGAAGACCCGCATCCCCGCCAGATTTCGTTTTGGCCCCATCCGCGACGTGCAGGTGCTCTGCCCCATGAATCGCGGTTCCCTCGGCATCCGCGAACTCAATGTGCGGCTCCAAACGGAATTAAATCCCGCCCGTGCCGACGAACCGCTCGTCGAAAAATTCGGCTGGCAATTCCGGCCGCGCGACAAGGTGATCCAGACCGAAAACGACTATGACAAGGACGTGTTCAATGGCGACATCGGCCAGATCGTGAAGATTGACCCGATTGAAAAGGAAGTCACCATCCGGTTTGACCAGCGCGAAGTCGTTTATGACTACGGCGAGCTTGACGAAATCTCGCTGGCCTACGCCATCACCATCCACAAATCCCAGGGTTCGGAGTTCCCCGTCGTTGTCACCCCGCTGGCGATGCAACAATACCTGCTGTTGCAGCGCAACCTCGTTTACACTGGAATCACGCGCGGCAAAAAGCTCGTGGTGCTCATCGGCCAGCGCAAGGCACTCGCAATGGCCGTAAAAAACAATCGCACGGAAAACCGGTTCTCAGGGCTGCTCGCGAGGCTGGTTGCGTGACTGACTGGCAACTTGCAAGGGTTTCTTAACAGTTCGATTTGCGAACTTCCCAGAAATCCGGGGAAGTCGCCGACATTGTTCAGCGCCGGCTGATTTTGCTCCGAACATAATTCAAGTGGTATTCGTCCGTTTCTCTTGAGCGGTCCAGACGCTTCATTTCAATCCGCCCCACCACATACGTCATCTGCCGCTCGTCCAAAACTTTTTCCCGGCGCTGCTCGACGAAGTCACGCAGTTGATCCAACAGAAGCACGCTTGGCCCCAAATCTGTTTTGAATTCCGCATTGCCTGTGAAGACCACAATCCCGATGAACGCGTTTTCCGGCAATTTGAACAACGCCTGGACAGTTTTGAGGTGAAGGTAATTTTGGTTGAGCGGATTCTGGAAACGGCTTTTCTTCCGGTAAATCACCTGTGTCCACTTGGTGTTGCGGGGATTGCCGAGAATCCAACCACTGTAGTGCTTCGTCTCAATGATGAAAATCCCGGCTTCGGTTATGAAAATGTGGTCAATTTGCGTCGTCCCGCTTTCGGTCGGCAGGGTGACGTTGTTCATCAGTACATGCAGGCCGTTGAGATTTGAGAGCGTATTCGCCACCATCGCCTCCCCCATGTTCTTGTTGAGCAGGAGTTGCTGGCCAACGAACGTCCCGATGATGAGACCAACA
>Ga0326728_10022340_pt1 | contig 11756 bp, 8 predicted proteins | sample MB3enrmetagenome_FD_207602 | JGI IMG/M metagenome (GOLD analysis project Ga0326728, IMG submission 207602) | Lab enriched peat soil microbial communities from McLean, Ithaca, NY, United States - MB31MN | ecosystem: Environmental > Terrestrial > Soil > Wetlands > Peat | place: USA: New York... | reverse complement strand
GCCAAATGACTTGGCGAGTAGGAGGTGCATCATACCTATGGGTCCGTCGCCAACCACTAGAACCGTTTTTCCTGCGTCAACGTGTGCCCTCCGCAACCCACGGTAACAACACGACAGGGGCTCAACTAGGGCAGCTTCTTCCAGGCTCATTTGGTCAGGCAGCTTGTACACTAAGCGTTTCTCTAAGAATACTCGTGGAAGTCTGAGGTATTCGGAGTATCCGCCGTCAATGTTGTAGCCCAGGGTTGAAATGTTCTCGCACATGTTATCGGAGCCTGATCGGCATTGAACGCATTGTCCGCAGTATACGTTCGGAGCTACGGACACTCTATCGCCAACCTTTAGTTCGGTAACTTCATCTCCGGCCGCCGCTATCTCTCCTGAAACTTCATGGCCGAGAACAACGGGGGGCTTGACAGTCGAGCTACCCGCTTGAAAGGTTCGCATATCAGTAGCACATACGCCCGTCTGCCGTACTCGCATGACAAGTTCCTTTGATTGTGGGGCACCGATCTCAACTGTTTCCAGGCGCATCTCTCTAATTCCGAAATAACGTGCCGCAAGTGACTTCAATTGCAACATCTACACTGGCCAATGCGCACTATCTTCTCCGTATGCGGTTGTGGCGGATATAACACGGTAAGCTCCTTCATTTCCGAGGTGCGCGGCCCGGTTTCTTGCATGTCTGATCATTGCAATCATAACTAGACATCCGTCCTAAATACGAACACAACCTCTCTCACACCCCAAAGACAACATGGAACAGCCACGTTCACGTTAACCAATTCCATCCAGTCTAAGCTACCGGCCGTTTCCGGAGTCGACGTAGTTAAGGCGTTGGCAGTATCTCCATCGAAAATTCAATGGGGATGAAGCCATTTCTGAGCTTTTTTTGGCAACATCTCCTTTCAAAATTCACCGGAGATGACGAGTTCCCAATGATGAAACAGCCTTTCGGAGATTGAGTGAACGTCCTCGGAAGAGTTTTGTCGAGTTTAGTTTGATGTTGCATCTGAGACGAATCCTTAACTCGTGCTGCGACCTTACTCCAGATCACGGCAACGAAATTGGCTGAACCGGCAATCTTTTCGCCCAAGGATTTCCACGCCTATCTCGCACGAAGGAACAAAGTTCCGCCAGCGCGACTCATAGTTCCGGCCCAGCTCGTCTTTACTACTATCCACTCGATGTTCGAAGACGTTAGAAGGCGAATCCATGGGCGTCATGTCCGATGGTACTATGCCAAACGGCTCGCAGTTGGAATGCTACGAGGAGTTCCCGTAGGCGTGTTGCACTCATTCATTGGCTCAGCTGCCGCCGGAATGATGTTGGAGGAGATGATTGCCTCCGGTGCTCGTCGTGTCGTAGAGGTAGGGCTCTGTGGAGGGCTCAAGTCATCCTCGAAACCTGGTGACATTATTGTTGCCGGAGATGCATTCGTTGACGAAGGGACATCTCGGCATTACCACAGTACCCCAACCAAATTTTCAGCGGCGAGGAATCTGAAAGGTCGTCTGGAACAGGTTTTGGAAAAGGGCGGGACAGAATTTCGAATCGGAGGTGTCTGGACCACAGATGCTCCGTATAGGGAGACTCGCAAGAAACTGCTCAGGTTTAGCGGAAGGGGAGCACTTGGGGTCAATATGGAGTCATCCGCGCTCTTCGCCATCGGCAGATACCGGCACGTAGAGGTCGCTTCTTTGCAGGTCGTATCCGACATCTTGGGGACAAAGTCCTGGCGACCATCTTTCCACTATGAGAAAGTGGCTGAACGATCAAAGTTCGCGGCGGCCGCTGCAGTCGAAGCGCTTACTGGATTCGAAGGCAATTGACTTTTGACGATTGGAACCCCACGTATTTCTCAAACTGCTCGATTTCTAAGACCCTGCTCGCGCCTTGTCGAAATCGATAGATTTCGAGAACAAGTGACGGTGGTAGCATCCCCGTTGAATTGGTAGTCCTCGCACCGGCGGTTTCTTCAGAATCTCCTTAACCCTGTTATCTCATCAGCGCCTGGGCGCTCGCCTTACGACTGCTCTCTTCCGAGCCTCATCGGGTTCGACGATGCAGAGGTAAACCCTTCCCTTCAGAAGGGTTCCTTCCTACGCTGGCCCGGTGGGGCAGAGTCTCATCGTTGACCCTGAAGGCTTACCGAAGTCCAGAGATACCTCTCCGCCGGGTTAACGGGTCCCCGCGTGTAGCCGATTTCGGGTCACAGGGAACGGCTGGCTCCCCGATCCTCCTACCACCGCCAAAACAAACTCGCACGAGTCATCATATAAACCGTCCCAGCCCCTCCAACCAGCTCGCTCTGAATTCAATCACGATTCAGAAATCGACTTGATCGCTAATTCACCGCAAACTCCAGGACGCGGATGTCAATTGAAATATTTCAGACCGCAACAGCCTCAAGCATCAAGCAAGCTTCACAGACTTCGTGCGTCGTTGGATCTCCACACTTTTCGCATTCATGTAGCTCTGCCAAAACCGACCCTACCGACATGGCGCTTCGCAGCTTCTCAGCCGATCGTATCAGCGTATATTTAGTGCCCGGGTGTTTTTGTTCCATCTGGTTCAGGAAGCTTCGAATGTCATTTCTAAGGGCCTCATGTCCGTGGGGGCATGCGACGCTCTGGAACTCTGTACCAGTCAGGTATGCGTACAGTACGATCTCTTTCTCCGGTATGTCACACAAAGGTTTGATGCGTGGTACAAACTTTCCACGCGGGTCCCTTAGAACTGGGCCTGAGCGAATGATTCGTGTCGGGTCTCCGTGCAGCATGTTCAGAAGAATCGTTTGGGCTTCATCATCGAGGTTATGTCCCGTCGCAATCTTCGTCGCCCCTATCATAGCCGCGGCCTTGTTGATTGCTTTTCTACGTAACACTCCGCAATAGGCGCAGGGGGTCTGACCCAGCTTCATTCCTGCAATTTCGTCGGTTGTTGTACCGAACAATTCACGGTAAGAGACAACCACTTGCTCAACACCCAACTTCTCACAGGTGCCGCGAGCAAACTCAAGCGCCTCCTCTCTATAACCATCGATTCCCTCATCCACGCAGACTGCAGTGATTCTGCTTCTCGGAAATCTCGATTCCAGTTTCACGAACAGGTTAAGCAACGTTAAGCTATCCTTGCCGCCGGAGACGGCTACGGCAACGTGGTCATTGTATTCAAGCATGTGATGCTTGATGGCCGTCTTTCGAAACCTATCCTCGATCGCCTCACGAAAGCATTTCGCGCAGAACGTGACCCCCTCATGTTCTCTCACGTAAAGAGCTTGGCCTTTGCAGTAAGTGCACGTCGTGGAGGGCAAACGGTTCAGAACCTAACGAATCCAAACCGCACGAACGACAGGACCAAGTTCAAGCCAAGTATGGCTAATGCCATGCCACCGATTGTCATGCGAATCTCTTTGGTCCGCTTTACGCCTAACATGTTGAGGGCGGTTTCGAGGAATTTATCGCCATCGAGGATGGGTAGGGGGAGCATATTGAACACGCCGACACTGATCAAAAGGGTTGAGAGCCAGAATTCAGCGCGCGCCATTTCCATTGGCAGGTCGCTTGAAAGGAACGGGAACTTCGGCTGGTAGATGGTAAGGTCTGTAAGCCCTCCGATTCCGATGAGCGCATGGCTTGAGTTTGATGGGTCAGCGGTAGTCCTCACCTTGTATGTGCCGTTATTGGTATGAAGCACAACAACTTCCCCAGGCTTAACCGGCGCCATGAATTGTTGAAGTTCAAGTATGCCAGAAACTCTCGTTCCATTGATTCCAGTTATCACCTCACCTGGCTGAAGTCCTGAGCCATGCGCAGGCAAATTCGCGGGAACTGAGCCGATTGACACGCCTGAACCGAGAACGTTGTAGAACGGAGTTATTGTAGTTGTGAAGTTGACGAGTAGAAGGATGAATATGATTCCGAGAGCCACGTTGGTGAATGAGCCCGCTGCAAATATCCGAAGTTTAGTCACGCCCCTAGCCTGCTTCAGTTTTTCATCATTGAGCTCGACAAATCCCCCCGGAAGCACGATAAGAAGCAGCAAGCCAACTGACTTCAACGGAAGTCGTTCAGCGAGACTTGCGATACCATGGGAGAACTCATGAGAAATCACGATGACAGATAATGCCAAGAGTATGTATGGGAATGTTTCGAAGCTCACGCCTAGACCTGGGACTGGAATGATTACCTGAACCGGCGCAGCGTTCGGTGATTTTACGAGTAAATTCACGAGATTTTGCGATAAATAGGCGAAAGCAACTACCATCGATCCCACACCAACAACAATTCCCATGTTCCATAGTGTGCGCCAAAGAGTCGGTTTCCAAGTCGAGATCCTTTCAATCCAATTGTTCAGTCGCCTGGTACTGACGGCGATGTAGAGTGGGGGTCCTGTAATCCCATGCTTTTCGCCTTTAAACACCCACCAAAGCAAGCATACGACAATCCAGACCGCGGCATAGATTGCCAGGTAAGAAAAGTTGGATGCCATTGCGATTCTTCGCCAGTGAAATTAGGGCGTCCAACTAAAACCTTTGGTCGATCCAAGCAAATGCGCGCGATTGTTCGCTCGACCTGCGGAAGTAATAAGGAGCAAAGAAGATCGCAGGAGAACTCGTCAAGAGAAAATTGGCAGCATGCATGAATACGCTTCCAGTTAGTTCCGTCTTTCAGTGGAAACGGAAAGTTCACAACCAGGCGAAGTGGTTGTTGATCACAACTCGGTCTGATGTTTTCCGCAAAATGCATCTGCGTCCGAACGTTTCACGGTTACAAAGTGCCTGGGATACTTACGCTTAGAATTGCTGACGGATTGCCCTCCCATCTGGCTTGGGTTGATGAGGGAACCTCCTGTGTCCCGTAAGAGGTATGGGTTAGTCGATGTAAATTAGTCAAGGAACCCTTAATAATTCGGCTAAGCTACCCGCGCTCGCTCAGCCAGGAAAATAATCTTGATGCCGGAAGAAGAGGACAAAGTCGTCGAGGCTCTCGAGGAACTTCGAATAAACTACAACCTACGCCAGTGGCGAGTCTGCTCACTAATCTGTGAGTCACTAGCCGACAAGTTCAAAGCAATCGCTAACCGCGAAACCAGAGCATAAAAGTGCAACTTTCCCAAACATAACGGTTTTCTGTCCCGCCACTTAGCCGGTGGCCCAGTGAGTCAGCTCGTGCAATTCCGCTAACCAAACAACGCTGAGACTGATTTTTCTGGGTTCGTCTCGCCCTAGAGTTCTTTCAGTTTTCGGTGGAATTCCATCAACGCCTTAGTCTTTTCTTCTGCTTCGTTCAACGTGAATATTTTCATTCCACCATCGAACCTTTCGTACAACAGAATTTTTTCCTTTACCAGGGGTTCGACGATTCGCGCGATTGTTGAGGGTGATAGGCCGAGAAAGTTTGCTAGTGTGGCTTGGTTGAAGACTCGTTGGGCGCCTGCGTTTTCCAAGAAGTATTCTAAAAGTCTAACCTGAGCTCTGGATTGGAAGACGTCTGACAGCTTGGACAGTTCAGTTCACCTAACCGTGAACGACTCGGGTTCCAATGTTTCCGTTGCGAAGGGCCTTTACGACGTTTTCGGGTTTGCGGCCGTCGAGTATTATTGTTGGAAGGTTGGATCGCTGGATTATTCTCAGCGCGAGGGGGTCCATAAGGTCATAAGAGCCCGCGGTCATGCCTGTCGTTGACAGAATCTCTGTCAACTGTTTGACGGTCACCTGTTCTAACTTCTTTGCTTGTTTGTCCTTTTCTGGGTCGCTTGTGTATACACCGTCAACATCTGTTGCGTTCACGAAGATTTCTGCTCCGACGGTCTCTGCGGCTATAGCTGCGACCGCATTCGTTGAATGCCCCGGGGTCAGGCCGCCCATGGCAACGATTTTGCCCGATGCAAAGTAATGCTTCAACTCGCCTATGGTAGCTGGAATTTCTGGAAATGCATATTCTCCTAACCCGTCCACTAGGAGGCGTGCGTTCAGTCTGCTGACCAAGATGCCGATGTGGTCGCAGAGCGATTCGGACACACCCATCTCCCTCGCGGCTTTGATGTATGTGCGGGCTATTGCGCCCCCACCTGTGACAACTACGAGTCGATCCTCAACGAGCAGCTCCTTGAGAACCCTAACGTATTCTTCGACGAGTGGCTTCTCTTCACGGCCTGGGAACGCGAACCCGCCGAGTTTGATAACCGCTTTCATGATTCCAGCCTGCGCTGATAGTGTTTTGAGAGTGTTATTTGATTTCTGAACGGCCCACTGCCGGGTTGACCAATGTATATAAAATCGGGAACCTAACGGATGCGAAAGGCGTTTCCAATGTCAACTAAGACAAGTTCAGACTCAATTGCCAGGTTCAGGCTCAAGAGGACATTGGAAACCCTCGCGTCGAAGGAGGGGCGGGGTACAGAACTGATTAGCCTCTACGTCCCGCCTGGCCGGAAAATTCACGAAGTCATGGCAAACCTCCGCGAGGAGCATGGAACCGCATCCAACATCAAATCCCGAACTACAAGAAACAATGTGATGGACGCAATCGACCGCGTCAGTCAGAGATTGAAACTCTTCAAGGAACCCCCAAAGAACGGGCTAGTGATATTTTGCGGTGCCATCCCAAGGGGAGCGCCGGGATCGGAGCGTATGGAACTCTACGTCCTCGAGCCCCCAGAGCCAATCAACATTTACTTCTACCGTTGCGACGCAAAATTCCACATCGAGCCGCTCTTGGAGATGACGACTGAGAGGGATGCTTTCGGTGTTATCCTAGTAGATTCGACTGAGGCAACTGTTGCCATGGTGAGAGGGCAGCGGATGGAAATCCTACAAGAATTCAACTCCGGCATACCCGGGAAACACAGAGCTGGAGGCCAGTCCGCCAGACGCTTCGAAAGAATCAGGGAACAAGCCATGAACGATTACTTCAGGAGAGTCGCTAAGCACTCCTACGAGTCGCTCTCCAAAGTTCAGGGCCTGAAGGGAATCATTATCGGTGGACCGGGGCCGACAAAATACGAGTTCGAAGAAGGAGACTACCTACAGTACCAACTGAAAGAGAAAATACTAGCCACGGTCGACACGTCTTACGTGGGCGATCAAGGCATCGAGGAAGTCGTCTCGAAGAGCCAAGAAATACTGAAAGGCGTCCGGTACCTAGAGGAGAAGCGCCTAGTTCAGAAGTTTCTCTACGAGATCGGTCACGAAACAGGCCTCGGCGTATACGGAGAAACTCAGGTCAGAAGATTCCTCAACGCCAGCATAGTCGACCTCCTCCTCGTCTCGGAAAAAATGAACATCCTGCACGTCTACACGAAATGCAAGAATTGCGGAGCCGTAGATGACTCTCTAATCCCACAAGCCAACCTTGTGAAGTTCGAGCAAGAACTCCTGGGTACGGCGTGCAAGAAATGTAACGCAACAGCCCTCTCCATTGATAGTTCGGTCGACCTAGTTGACGAATTAATTGACCTCGCAGAAAAACAGAACACGAACGTTGCAGTGATTTCAACCGAAACTAATGAGGGAGTTATGTTGAAGGACTCCTTCGGCGGGATCGCAGCGATTCTTCGCTACAAAGCCACTTAGACTCTGCGAGCTGAGCTGCGGCCACTAGCTCTTGGACTAAGCGTTTGAGTATGTTGCGGGGATTGATTGGCGTTTGAGAACTGTATTCCATGCCTGAAGAGAAGCTGGGCGAGTAGCCCGTCATGCTCGTAGGGCCAGGCCAGGAGGTGTCGTATGGTCGTTCTTGGACGCTCGACCTCTGACTCCAATCGGCCGTCTGCAAAAGCCCTAACATGCCACTCCAGATCGTACCCGATTCGGCAAATGTAACCGAACACCTGGCCTCTCTTGCACACTTGCAGGAGTCCTGCGCTCTTGAAACCCTCAGCGAGAAGTGTACGGCGTAACCTTTCTACTTGACGAGGGTGAATTGAAAGCAGAGGCTCTCAACTCCGGGTGTAAGTCGTGTCTAGACTCGTCTGCCGCGGCGACCACCAGGTCGTCGAGTGCCATCATGTGGGATCGGGGTCACATCTTCGATCCGGCCGATTCTGAATCCAGCACGGGCTAACATTCTGATTGCTGCTTGCGCTCCGGGGCCGGGCGTTCTTGCCTTGTGGCCACCAGGCGCCCTAACTCTGATGTGGAGGGAAGTAATCCCCCTATCCTTCGCGACTCGGGCTGCCGCCCCTGCTGCTTGCATAGCGGCATATGGTGAACCCTGTAACCTGTCAGCTTTAACGTGCTGGCCGCCGGCGCTACGCGAGATAGTTTCAGCGCCGCTCAGGTCAGTAATGTGAACTAGTGTATTGTTGAAAGAGGAGTAGATGTTGGCAATGCCCCAGCGTTGAAGAGCTTTTTTCTCAGACACTTACTTGTCCTCGCGAAACTTATGACGCACGTCAACAACCAAGCTCGTCATATTAAACCTTAGGAAACCAAAATCGTCAAGACAAATGTGCTTCAACACACCTCGCTTCTTAGAATTTCGTACTATGAAATCTACACACCCGCTTCCAATTCGGCAGCATTAGCAAAGATTTAGCCATGGTGCACGATATTTTGTTACACGTGAGTGCAGTTGGCCTACGCCGAAATCGACTCCCTGAACGCTCGCGGCCAATTGCCTCAAGCAACCGTGATGATGCTTCGTTGAGGGGGCATTTCGTCAGGACAGCGACTAAGAGTGACTTGCCGCTGATTTGCGTGATCGAAGACGGCTCCTTTCCGGACCCGTACCCTCCCGCTTTGATGGAGAGGCTTCAACACGATTATTCGGACAGCTTCTTCGTCGTTGAGAATGCATCAGGCAAGCTCGTAGGCTATTGTGTTGCTTCGGATAGGGGAGGAGTCGCACACTTGATTTCAATTGGAGTCCTCCGTGAACATCGAAGGAAAGGTGCTGGAGCAGCTCTTCTCAAAACACTCCTAGAATGGTCGAAAGTGAGGCGCGTTGATGAACTGTGGCTAGAAGTCAATGCTGAAAACGGAGACGCGATCAAGTTCTATGAGCAATTTGGTTTTGGGAAGATAATGGTGCTTGAAAACTACTACGCAGACGGATCGCCTGCTCTAAGAATGCGCTTGCGGATGAAAAATGACGCGAGAGAGGGGCCGGGGCGCGGAAGGGGACGGAAGGCGTGAAATGTCGTTTCTTTCTTCTTGATGTGAATGAGGGTAGATGGGAGGGAAAGCCTTGTGCTCGATTCTGGGGTATAGATGAAGAAGGCAAACGGATCCTCATTATGGCTGGCCAAATAACTCCCTATTTTTACTTCCTACCCGCAGCTCCTGCCGATCGTGATTCAATGCGGTCTAGGTTGATGCAGGACAAAAAGTTCGGTATGGTTCTGGACGTGACTGTTGAGCATCGAAAACTCCTTGGTAAAGATGAGGTAGTGTTCAAAGTACTCTGTTCCGATCCAGCCCTCGTATCCAGCTATTGTAAAGCGATACCTAAGATCGTGGGTGGGCAGGGCTTTGACGACCTAAGGCTCCCTGTTCGCTATATGACGGATTGCAGGCTCACCGCGTGCGGCTGGAATGAGTGCGAAGTTGAACCAATTGAAATCGAAGGGGTGCGTGTAGACGGGGCTTATCTAGCCACGGCTCTTCCCTACAGCCTTTCACACGACGTTCCTCCGAAAGTTCGAATACTTGCCTTCACAACCCTCGCCGTGGCGGAGAAAGGCTCGGCCAAGCCTGAAGTTGACCCTGTTCGCGCGATAGGGGTTGCGACAGATTCGGGTGAGGTGGAACTTTTCCGAACCTCCGCAGACGATGACCTGACAACTCTCAAGGCTTTCATTGATTATGTTGAGAAATATGATCCCGATATCATTGTAGGTTTTGAAAGCACCCGTCTTCATTGGCCCTACTTGATCAAACGGTGCAAACAGAGAAAGGAAGCGCTAACGATGGGGCGGGACTCAAGTGAACCTCACAGTAGCGTTTTCGGCCACGTATCGATAATTGGTAGGGCAAACCTCGATCTGTCTGACTTGGCCAGCGGTATATTTGAGGTGAAAGTCAAAACGATCGAAAACACGGCAACGTTCTTCCAACTACCCTCCTCCGACAAAGTCAGAACAGTCGACGAATTGAACCGGTATTCCTTATGGACGAAGGATGAGGAAAGGAGGGGGTTGCTTGAGAACACGAAACTTGTCGCTAAGGCTTGCTTAGTGGTGGCGCAGGCAGCAATCGACTACCCAATGCAACTCTCAGCCATTACTGGCCTGCCGTTGGATCAGGTTATCTCCGCAGCCGTGGGCTTCCGAGTTGACTCTTACTTCATTCGACAGGCCCATCAGATTGGTGAGCTTATTCCAACCAAGAACGAGCAGCCTTTCTTCACATACCAGGGGGCGGTTGTGATCGAGCCCGAATCCGGCACGCACGAGAACGTTGCAGTACTGGACTTCACTTCAATGTATCCGAGCTTAATGAGGAAGTACAATCTCTCCCCAGACACGCTCGTCAAAGGTGACGAGAAAGTTTCAGCTGGATTGGTTTACGTAATTCCGCAAGTTGGGCATCGTTTCAGGAAGGAACCGGACGGGTTTTACAGGATTGTTCTAACCTCTCTGATTGAGAACCGTGAGGCAATCAAACGGGAAATGGAGAATCAAACCTCAGACTCAACCACGTACAAGGTTCTCAAGGAACGTGAGAGAGCTGTGAAGATGATCACAAACGCTTGCTACGGTTACGCCGGGTGGGCGGGAGCGCGATGGTATGTAAGAGAAGTCGCCGAATCGGCCACAGCCCTTGGAAGAGAGACCATCACGAAAACCATTGAGAAAGCCAAGTTGCTCGGAATGAACATAATCTATGGAGACACGGACTCCATATTCGTCACCAATGACGCGCACAAGATCAATCAACTAATCGACTGGGTAGATAGTGATCTTGGATTGGAGATTAGAGTCGAACGACGGTACGTCCGCATACTGTTCACGGAGGCGATGAAGCGTTACGCTGGTCTGCGAACGGATGGAGGCTTGGGTTTTGTTGGGTTGGAGGTCGTTCGAGGTGATTGGTCGGATATAGCTCGAGAGGTGCAGGAAGAAGTCCTTGTACATGTCCTCAAGGATCAGTCTACGCGGATGGCGATTGAGAGTGTCAATGAGATGATCCAGCGATTGCGGAGAGGCGAGGTCCCTATCGCTAAGTTGACCATTAGGAAAACCCTGACGAAACCGATAGAGAAGTATGCAGTTAGGGCTCCGCATGTTGAGGTTGCTAGGCAGATGATGAAGGAGGGGTGGGATATGACGCTGGGCGATAAAGTGGCATACGTTGTCAGAAAGGGATCCGGCCCACTATACAAGCGGGCCAAACCCCCAAATCGAGTGAGGCTGGAAGAAGTTGATTTGGAGTACTACGTGGATAATCAGATCAAACCTGCGGCTCTGAGAATCCTTGAACTGCTTGGGGTAGATGAAGGACGGTTGTTGGCTTAGGGAGTGGGTGGCCCTGCAACTTCGGGCAGGGTCATTATCTTAATTGAGTTGGGTCTTCGGGTTAGTTCAGCAATTCGGTCCCCCACGAGAAGTTTAACGCCCTTTTCCTCAGCCATGTCCACGAGTCTTTGTGTGACGACGCCGTCGAACACAATTGTATCGACGCATTGGTACTCGCCAAGTTTGCTTGCGAGTTCGCTCACGGGTAATCGGGCAAGATCATTCATGTCATGGTTGAGTAGGATTCCTTCAAGGGATCCTCTAAGCTCACGCGCCTTCGCGACAACGTTTTG
>Ga0326728_10022338_pt1 | contig 11756 bp, 11 predicted proteins | sample MB3enrmetagenome_FD_207602 | JGI IMG/M metagenome (GOLD analysis project Ga0326728, IMG submission 207602) | Lab enriched peat soil microbial communities from McLean, Ithaca, NY, United States - MB31MN | ecosystem: Environmental > Terrestrial > Soil > Wetlands > Peat | place: USA: New York... | reverse complement strand
CCGCCGCCAGGACCTCTGTCCCATCCGCTACGCCCGCGTCTGCCGCGACACCGGGGAGGAGGTCCCCTACGAGGACATCGTCAAGGGCTACCAGTACAGGAAGGGAGATTACGTCGTCCTGGAAGACACGGACTTCAAGGCCGCCGCAGCAGGAAAGACGCAGACGATCGACATCACGGAGTTCGTCGATGCGAGCGAGATAGACCCCAAGCTCTTCGAGAAGCCCTTTTACCTCGAGCCGTCGAAGCAGGCGAGGAACGCCTACGGTCTCCTGCGGGAGGCCCTTAAGAAAACGGCAAAGGTGGGGATCGGCCGCTTCGTGCTGAGGAACAGGGAGCACCCCGTCGCGATCCGGCCGGAGGGGGACCTGCTCGTCCTTGAGCAGATGCGCTTCTTGAGCGAGATCAGGGCGCCGGCCGGCCTCGACCTTCCCTCTGCCAACGAAGTAAGCGAGCGGGAGCTCGACATCGCGATCAAGCTCGTGGACCAGCTTACCGAGCCATTTGAGCCTGAGCGCATCCGCGACACGTACACGGAGCAGCTCAAGAAGGTGATAGGGCAGAAGGCGCGGGGCAAGAAGCCGCAAGCCCGCAAGGAGGCGCCCATACCGGCGGAGGTGCCCGATCTCATGGCGAAGCTCCGGGAAAGCCTGGAGCAGGCGCGGAAGAAGAAGACCGCGTGACGATCACGACGGCGACGACAGCGCGCCCCTCCCGGCGATAAGCGATGACCCTCAAGGAATACCGCAAGAAACGCGATTTCCGCGCGACACGGGAGCCGCCGGGCCGCAAGGTGAAGGACGGCGCTAAGCCGCTTTTCTTCGTTGTCCACAAGCACCTCGCCTCCCGTCTCCATTACGACCTGCGCCTGGAGATCGACGGCGTGCTGAAAAGCTGGGCCGTGCCGAAGGGACCCTCCCTCGACCCTGCGGACAGGAAGCTCGCCGTGATGGTCGAGGACCACCCGCCCGACTACGGCAGCTTCGAGGGCGTCATCCCGGAAGGCAGCTACGGCGCCGGGCCTGTCATGATATGGGACAGGGGCCGCCTGCGGGCCGCTGCGCCCGGCAGCGGCGACCGCGCCTCCAGTGAGGAGGCGCTGCGGCGCGGCCTCGCCAAAGGTCATATCAGCTTCATACTCGAAGGCAAGCGGCTGAAGGGCGAGTTCGCCCTCGTGCGCCTGCGCAAGGCGGGAGAGAACGCGTGGCTCCTCATCAAGGCAAATGACAAATACGCCCGCCACCCCGGAGAGATCACGGAAGATACGTCCGTCGTCTCCGGCCGGACAATCGAGGAGATTGCCCGGGAAGGGGCTGAAGACGGACCGGTCAATCTCACCGGCGCGCCGAAGGCCCCTGTGCCTGCGTCCATAGAACCGATGAAGGCGACGCTGATAGACGCGCCGTTCGACCGGGACGGCTGGCTTTTCGAGATAAAATGGGACGGTTACAGGGCCATCGCCGAAAAAAGCGGAGACCGCGTCCGCCTCTATTCGCGGAACGACAAGACAATGAACGAGCAGTTCAAGCCGATAGTCGATGCGCTGGCGCGGCTGCCCTTCGACGGCGTCCTGGACGGTGAGATCGTCGTGCTCGACAAATCGGGCAGGGCCGATTTCCAGCTACTCCAGAATTACCTGCGCTCCGGCAAGGGGAGCCTTGTCTACTACGTCTTCGACATCCTTTACTATATGGGACACGACCTTATGGGCCTGCCCCTTGCCCGCCGCAAGGCGGTCCTCCGGCAGGTGCTCCCAGCGTTGCCGCACCTCAAGCTTTCGGATTACGTGGAGGAGGATGGTACGGGCCTTTTTGCCGCCGCCAGGCAGAACGGCGTGGAAGGCATCGTGGCGAAGGACGCTAAAAGCCCGTACAGGCCAGGATACCGGGGCAGGGAGTGGCTCAAGGTCAAGGCCACGCTGACGCAGGAGGCCGTCATAGGGGGCTTCACGAGGCCCAGGGGCGGCAGGAAGGGTTTCGGCTCCCTCGTCCTTGGCGCCTACGAAGACGGCCGGAGGCTCGCATACATCGGCCATTCGGGCGGGGGCTTCACGGAAGGACAGCTTGAAGAGCTTCACGCGCGCCTGCAAGGGCTCACGGTGCGGGAATCGCCCTTTGCGGCGCCGCCGCCCGCATCGGGCACGGCAGTCACGTGGGTCGAGCCGCGCCTCGTCTGCGAGATAGAATTTTCCGGCTGGACGGACGACGGCCTGATGCGCCAGCCTGTCTTTCTCGGCCTGAGAGAGGATACCGATCCCGCAGACGTAAGGAGGGAGATACCCGGCCACGGACCGGACGGGCCTGCCATCGTGGGGACCTCGCATGAGGCGGAGAGGAAAGAGGCGAAAAGGCCCCGAGCGGCGAAGCTCGCCGCCCGGAAAGATCGCGGCGCCCTCGTCGCCATCAACGATATCAAGGTAGATCTCACGCACCTCGACAAGGTCTTCTGGCCGGATGAGGGCTACACGAAGGGCGACATGATCGACTATTACCGGGCCGTAGCGCCGTTCATCCTGCCATACCTCGCAGGGAGGCCCGAATCGCTCCGGCGCAACCCGGACGGCATCACAGGGGAGAACTTCTTCCAGAAAAACGTGGAGGGCAAGACGCCCGGCTGGGTGGAGACGGTCAAGGTTCGCTCGGAGACGGACGGCAGCGAGACGGTCTTCCTCGTCTGCCGCGACGAGGCGACCCTCGTCTACATGACAAACATGGGCTGCATCGAGATAAACCCCTGGCACTCCCGGGTCGGCAGCCTCGACAACCCCGATTACATGGTGCTCGACTTCGACCCCCTCGACATCGACTTTGCAGAGGTCGTAAGGGCCGCGCGGGAAACGGAGGACGTCCTCGCCACGATCGGCGCGAAGGGCCGCTGCAAGACCTCCGGGGCGACCGGGCTGCACGTCTGTGTGCCGCTGGGCGCCCGCTACACGCACAAGCAGGCGGTCGAGTTCGCCCGCCTCGTCAATCTCCTTGTGCAGCGCCGCTTGCCTGAGACGACGAGCCTGGAGCGGGAGCCCGCCAGGCGGCGCGGCAAGGTCTACCTCGATTACCTGCAGAACGGCCGTGGCCAGACCTTAGCCGCCGCTTACTGCCTGCGCCCACGCAAAGGCGCGCCCGTATCGACCCCCCTCGAATGGAGCGAGGTGGTCCCCTCCCTCGACCCCATGCGCTTCACCATGAAAACGATCCTGCCCCGCCTCGCCAAGAAAGGCGACCTCTGGAAAGACGTGCTAGGACCGGGGATAGATATGGAAAAGTGCTTCGAGCGGATAGAGGGGATGGGGAAGAAGTAGGAACATATTGGCCAATTTCGTCTGCATCTGCTCAAACTGATCTTCAGTTATTGTGCTCCGCATGAAGCCGATCTTCCCAAAGCGCACTACTTCAATTGGTCCAAAAGAAAAATGATCGTTTGGTTTAACGGTTTTCTTGTTCTGAGCAAGCTCACGCGCACGCTGCTTTTGTCGAGATTTCTTTCCCACTTTAGCCTTGCCCTCTATCTTTTATGGGCGAACTGAATCATCTTCAATTGTCCACTTACCCTCCTAACGCTAAAAACGATCGCATAGCCTATATCTGGCTGATTACTATTACTATTTTCAACTAGTGTAGCACAACAAACTGCGAGGAAAACTCAGGCAGGCATCGGCTGCCAGTCTTCTATGCATCGATCGCTTGTTTTTCAAGCCGTTCCAGTCGTCTCTCGAAGTCCGAAATCTCTGTCTTCATCGATGCGATTTCTTTCTGCAACTTTTGCCAATGATGAACCTCTTCCCTTGCAACGGAAATTATGCCATCTGTGCCTAGGTCGAAACCGGCATCGAGCATTTTAAGCTGTCGCTCACGCGCCTTCTCGTAGCCTGTTGCCGCGCCGACATGCTGCTCCAGGCAACAGCGCACCAGCTCGTTGAAAGATGTTTCTTCCCGTACTGCGAGCAATTTCGCCTTTTTCAAGAGCGCCTTGGGAAGCGACAACGTAACGTTCTGTTTTTCCATAGAGCCCTCCTACACGTAAATATGTGTAACACTACTTTTTGTTGATGTCAATGAGTAAGAAACTGGGGGGCAGCGCAAGGTTGAATTGCCTGTAGCCCGATGATTGGCGCTACGACAGGTTATGCTTCTTCGCCCACGCCGTCACGTGGATCGGGCTGTCGAGGACCTCCGCGCCGGCTGCCGCCAGTGCAGCCTGCTTGCCCGCCACGGTCCCCGCCTCGCCGCGCACGATGGCGCCCGCGTGCCCCATGCGCTTGCCTATCGGGGAGTTGCGGCCCGCGATATATGCAGCGACGGGCTTGGTCATCACGCTTATCGAATGGGCGACCTGCTCTTCCTGCTCGCCGCCGACCTCGCCGACAATGATGACGCCGTCCGTATCCGGGTCCTCCTCGAAAAGCCGCAAAATGTCTGCCAGGTTCGTCAGCACAACGGGGTCCGCCCCCATACCGACAACTGCGCTCTGGCCCACATTGCTCTCCGATAGTATACCCGCAAGCTCGTAGGAGAGCGTGCCGCTTCGAGAGATGATGCCGACGCGCCCCTTGGCGAAGAGGGAGGCGGGCATGATGCCGATCTTGCCCTTGCCTGGCACGAGTATGCCGGGGGTCGTCGGCCCGAGGGCGAAGACCCCTTTCGCCGCCGCGTAGTCGCGCATTCTTATCACGTCCGCAACGGGGATGTGCTCCGGCACGACGACGATCAGCTTTATCCCAGCGTCGATCGTCTCGAGGAAGGCGTCGAGGACGAAAGGCGCGGGCACGAAGAAGACGGAGGCGTTCGCCCCCGTCTCGGAGACGGCCTCTTCCACGCTGTCGAAAACAGGCAACCCCTCGACCGTCGTGTCGCCCTTGCCGGGCGTGACCCCGCCCACGATCCTGGTGCCGTAGGCGAGCATCCAGTGCGTCTGCACAGCCCCTATCCTACCCGTTATGCCCTGCACGATCACGCGGGTGTCGTCGTCGATCAATATGCCCATATCAAGTCCTCGATGGATGCTTGCGGATCAGGCCGTCCTACCCCGCGCCGACGAGCTGGTAGAGGTGCTCCACGGCCTTTTCCGTCGCAGGGGCGGTAATGACGTGGACGCCGGCAGACCTGAGGATCTCCCACGTCTCCTCCTGCCGGTTGCCCAGCGCCTTTGCGACGACCGGGATCTTGAGGTCGTGCTCCTTGATGTAGCGGGCAACGCCCTTGGCGCCCTCGTGGATGGGGTTTATCCCGCCGTAGACGTTGATGAAGATGCCCCGCAGTCCCGGTTTCATCATGACGAGGTCCATGCACTTGTAGAGCAGGTCTGCGGTGATGCCGCCCCCCGTCTCCAGGAAGTTTGCGGGTCTCATCTTCTGGGCGATGATGTCCATGGAGGCCATGCCGAGGCCGGCCCCCGACGAGATGAGGCCGATGTCGCCGTCTAGCTCGACGTAGGTGACGCCTATCTCCTTGCCCTTCCGCTCGCGGGGGTTGTCGATGCGCTCCATCGGGTCGGGCAGGGCGTGGCGCAGGCGGGCCAGAGCGGAGTCGTCGATCTCCAGCACGCCGTCCACAGCGAGCAGGCTGCCGTCCGCCAGGACGGCCAGGGGGTTTATCTCGACTATGATCGCCTCGAACCCGGAGAAGACCTTGTAGACCTTCGTGACGACTTCGCTGAAGGCGGTCATCAGGTGGTTGCCGAGGCCCAGCTTGGCGAGCAGTGCCCTTGCCTGGTAAGGGTAGAAGCCGCGGGCGGGGTCGATTTGCGTAGAGGCGATCTTTTCGGGGGAGGTGCGGGCCGTCTCCTCGATGTGGACGCCCCCCGCAGTGCTGATGACCACGACGGCCTTTCCCGTGTAGCCGTGCACGGTAACGCCCACGTAAAGCTCCTGGGCGATCTCCGCTTTCTGGGCAACCATGATCTTCCGCACGGGCAGGCCGTTGATGTGCGACCCGAAAAGCCCCCGGGCGATCTTCTCGACCTCCTTGGGCGTCGATGCGCTCCTTACGCCGCCCGCCAGACCCCGGCTGCCTGCCAGCACCTGCGCCTTAAGCATGACGGGGCAGCCTATCCTGGAGGCGGCTTGCAGCGCCTCGCCCACCGTCTCGGCAACAGCCCGCCTGGGCGTCGGGATGCCCATCGATTCAAAGATGTCGGCGGCCTCGAACTCGTGCAATCTCATCTGTCTCTTCCCCGGAAGCTCAATAACAGAGCGCTCGAAATTTGAGTATAAACAGGAGCCGCTTGGTTGTCAATATGATTTTTGATTTAATTTGCAATTAGATTGAGAATAAATATAGACAGATGGGAGAAAGACGCGCAAAAAGTCGCAAAAGGGCGCCTGCCGCCGCATTTCTTATGAGAAACCATCATTCCCCTCATTTTTTTGTTTTGCATTGCAGGCAGCTTGTGATATTATCAGGGATGATGCGGGCGCTTCTCTCTAAAGTCTCTCTGGCGGTCGCCGCTGGGGCGCTCCTGGCGGCAACCTGGGTCTGTGCGGAGACGGCCACGGTCACCCTGCTGACGCAGGCCGATATCGATTTCGCTTTGGCAAAGGAGCGGGTTGCGAAAGCCAAGCGGACGGTCTGCGAGGCAGGGAAGTGCCAGGAGATGCCCGCTGCTTTTTCCGTCGTCGAGACGAAGTACGACAGCGGGCCTAAGATCAAGGTCGTGGAGCCGGCGGCCGACGCAGAGTTCAAGGCGCCCATACGCCTCGTCATCAATTTCATCCCCAGGGAAGGCACGCTGGTCGATCTGAAAAGCTTCAAGCTCGAATACCTGAAGTTCATCTCCATCGACATTACCGGAAGGGTGGCCGGCTACGTGGGGCTCGGCGGCGTGAACGTCGAGAAGGCGGACTTCCCGCCCGGAGACCACAAGCTCCGCATCACCCTGAAGGACAACCAGGGCGGCATCAGCCAGCAGGTCTACTCGGTCAAGATCGCAAAATAAATTATAGAAAAGCCGTTCACGCGCGACGGCTGGACGCACAGCCTGCTTCGCCAATGATTGACACCGGTTCCACCGACGAATATATTTCTCCTATGGATACAGACAACGCCGTGATTGCGCGCTGCCCGGCGTGCGGCGCGAAAAACCGCGTCCCCATCTTCCGCTGGGGCGACCCGAAGGCGGTCTGCGGCAAATGCAAGGCGCTCCTGCGCCCGGCTGCCCTCTTCCCCGACCGGCCCATCCGCATATCGGACGCTGTCTTCGCCAGGGAGGTCCTCGATTTCGAGGGGCCTGTGCTCGTCGAGTTCTTCTCTCCTCACTGCGGCCACTGCGTGAGGCTTGCGCCCGTGATCGACGAGCTGGCCGCGCGGTACGCGGGCCGCGTCAAGTTCGTCCTCATCGACATAGAGCACGAGCGGACGGTAGCCGCGCAGCAAAAGATCGAGGGCACCCCCACCATCCTTTTCTACAAGCGGGGCAGACTGGTGGACCGGGTGGTCGGCGCGCTGCCTAAAGAAGAGCTGGCCCGCCGCATCGACAACGCAGCGGCTGCCTGAAAGACCGCATCCCCTTCTTTACAAACCCATATTGGAAAGCACGAGGGCGATGGAGTTTACCGTCCCGACGAGGCGCTCGTGGGTGCCCTCGAAGCCACTTATCGACGAGCGCAGCCCTTTAAGGGAGAGGTCGAGCAACTGCTCGTCCTTCTGCGCTTTCGTCGCCTCGTGGAGCGAGGTGCGCGCAAAATGCCCGATGCTCTCCGCCTGCTCCGGGTGCGTCTTCTCGAAGGCATTGATCTCCTTCTCCAGCGTCTTCAGGAGCTTGAGCAACTCCCGCCTGTCCCCGTCACGCATAGACCGCGCGGCCGCGATCTTCTCCTCCATGCTCTCAATCGTGTCGTGTATCACAAACCCCTCCTTATCAGAACTCCCCCAACGGTTTTCCGCCCCTTCGACGCCGGCGCTTACGGCCCCGACGAGAGCCGCCACCCCTTTCTGCAGGACGAGGCGCGCGAGCGCCCGGCCGAAGGTCTCCACGTCCCCGAAGGCCATCGCGTTCCAGCCGCGTCCGGCTGCCCTTGCCGCGTTCCCCCTGTCATCGTCAACAAAGAATATCTCTGCCGGCTGCCTGCCCAGCAGGCCGGCCACATCGTCAAAAAGTGTCGGCTCCCGCTTGCTCTTCTTCAGGTAGAACGAGTTGAACACCCGGTCGAAGTGTGCCGAGAAACGGGTCTGCGCGTCCACCCTGTCGAGCCAGTCCGTCTGGTCGCTCAGCACGACGGCCGCAAGGCCCCGGGAGCGCAGCCTGTCCGCATAGTCGAGCATGGCGGGGCGGAGGACGAAACGGCTTACGATCTCTTCGGCAAGGTGCGCGTCGTCGCCCCTTATGCCCGTTGCGCGCCTGACCGCGTCCCAGTAGGCGCTTTCCGGCGCGCGGCCCGTCACGTACCCCGTCTCGTAGATGAGCTCCCGCGCCACCTCGAAAAAGCGGCCGGGGTCAAGGCCGTTTTTTGCGGCGATGGCCGTGAGACCCCCCCTGAAGCCCTCTTCGGCGACTACGCCTCCGAAATCGAATGCGACCACCCTTATCATGACGACCCCCTGACGGCTCCGAAGGACGCCCAACGCGTCCGATATATTAATTATAACACCTGTTGCCCAGGCCGGGCACAATCTGATAGACTGCTGCGGGCCGTTGTTCTCCGATGCGGCCCGGGCAGGACATGGAGAAACGACGCTTCCCTTCCCGCTTCGCTGAACGGTTGTACCCATACGTCAGCATCTATGCCAGCAGGAATATGGCCGTGCTGGCGTTTTTCGGCTTTTCCTCCGGGCTGCCCATCGGTCTCACGGGCGTGATGCTCCAGGCGTGGATGGCCCACACGGGGATCGCCGTGCGCACCATCGGGGTCTTCGCCCTCATCGGCGTCCCCTATACGATCAAGTTCCTCTGGTCCCCTTTCATGGATAGGTTTACCCCATTGCGGCTCGGCAGGAGGAGGGGGTGGCTCGTCCCCGTGCAGCTTGCACTGCTGGGCGGCATCGCCGCCCTCGCCTTCTGCCCGCCGTCCGAAAGCCTCCTCGCCCTGGGGCTGATTGCGCTTTTCGTAGCCTTCGCCTCGGCGACGCAGGACATCGTAATCGACGCGTACAGGACCGACATCCTCACGGACGAGGAAAGAGGCGCAGGGGCGGCCGTCTCCGTGACCGCCTGGCGCATCGGCGCCCTCGTCTCCGGCGGCGCAGGTCTCATACTCGCCGACCACCTGGGCTTCCCCAGCACATATCTCTTGATGGCCGCTCTCATGCTCCTGGGCATAGGGGCAGCCCTTTTGGCGCCCGAGCCTGACGGGCGGACGAAGGCCCCGAAGACCATGGGCGAGGCGGTCTGGGGGCCTTTCAAGGACTTTTTTGCCCGCAGCGGCGCCGTGAAGCTCCTCGCCGCCGTGGTCCTTTACAAGCTGGGGGACGCCTACGCGGAGACCCTCTCGACCGTCTTTCTACTGAATCTCCATTTCTCCCTTACCGAAGTAGGGGAGATCAACAAGGTCCTGGGCACGGCCGCAACGATAGGCGGCGCTGCGATTGCGGGCGGACTGATGGTGCGCCTCGGCCTTTTCCGCTCGCTCCTTGCCTTCGGCGCTTTGCAGATCGTATCGATCCTCTCTTTTATGGTCCTGGCGCTGGCCGGCAAGAGCTACCCTCTGATGACCTTCGCCGTCGTCTTCGAGAAGCTCTGCGCAGGCATGGGCACGTCGGCCTTCATCGCGCTCCTGATGTCGCTGTGCAACAAGCGCTTTACTGCCACGCAGTATGCCCTGCTCTCGTCGCTCGCCTCCCTGGGCCGCGTCTTCGTCGGCCCGTCGGCGGGTTTCATCGTGGAGTATGCAGGATGGGCGAATTTCTTCTTCTTCGCGGCCGTGGCAGCGCTGCCGGGGCTGGTGCTGGTTTATCACCTGAAGGCGGAGATAACGGGCGAGCGGGAACATTGAGGCGGCCGGGGACGGCTATGCGGCTAGGGTCTTTTCGCGCCTTTCCCGCCGTTTTTCTAGGCGCGGCTCCTCACATACACAAAAAGTATGCTGCGTCGCGCGCCGTCTAAAAACAACAGGAAATCCATCGAAAATCCCTCCGGCCGGGAAAAGGCATTTGCCGAGTACATGTGCTACTCATTGTCTTCCGGTACTCGCAATTTCAAGTGATAACCACTCGTAAGCTCGGCCTTCATCGGATTGCAGGACCTATCCCAGAATATCCCTTGAGATGCTTAGCGTCTCTTCGATGAGCTTTTCAGCAATGGCTTTGATTACCCACATATCCTGCGAAAGCCTCCTAAGATCGGCCACATCATCCGGGTCCACGAAGGGGACAGAATAGGCGTGAGCTATGGCACATCTGCCCGACTCGTATAGGTAGCTCGGGATATCGGCTTGAGTTTTAGTAAGCTGCTTGATCCGGTCCACCGCTTCCTTGTCACTTAGATTTGGAAGCATTGCCTTAATTCCCTCGATCAGCTCATTGGAGCCTTTTTCGTACCTGTCTTTCCAGAAAATGTTCAAAATTTTGAAATAACTTAGGAACGAGAAAGGCAGGCTGTTCACTGTCAGTGCCTCTCGATATAATGCGAGAGCCAGCTTTGCCTTGGGATTCTGTTCAATGTCTCTGTGAAATGGATACTCACCAATACAGGTACCAACGGTACGACTTGTATTCCGCGGGATAGCGACGGGAATCTGGGTTCCTGACCAGCCGTACAGGTTTTCCATAGGAACATCATCGCACCAAGACAAAATGCTGAGAAAACGGTTGACCAAAGTCAGGGCCTCTATTTCACTAATGCCCGTGATGTCCATATGGACCGAGGCATCAGTGCTCTTTGTCGCTGGCTTCAACAGAAGATCGTGTCCGCCGAACCTGATTTTCGTTTCCTTCTCCGGCCATGCGGCTTCGCCCTTGATTCGTATGTTCATCCAATGAGCCATTTTCCCACGTCATCGCGACAGGTAGCGCACGTATACAAAGACAAATACTGGAACTAGCAAAGGACACAAGGCTGCGAGATAATGGCCTGGGGCCACAAGGGCCGATCCGAACCAGCCAAGAATTCCGCCAAGAGCGAGTAGGGTTAGTGGGTGTGAAAGGGCGGTTACAGTTGAGTATCTCATTGACTTGGTTTTGCACCATTTTAGTACCGCCATTACATTGTTTATTACCTCCTCGCCTATGTTACATCTCTTCAGTTCAGCATGACACTCCTCACAAATTTCACCCAGGTCGATGCAGCGAGTAAAACTACTGCGATCAACACAATCATCGAAAAAACAGTAGTTACTCTTCGTATGTATCAGGTCTGTCTTGCACAGCATTATCAGAAGTTCCAAAACTATCAAGTAGGACAAGTACTGATAAACGTTCTTTGAGGGCGAATTGTATCTAAATACATTCTGGTTAACACTTATGACAGCAACCTTTTCTTTGTCGCTTAAGCTGAAATAGTCACCCCAAGTCTTGCCGCTATGTGCATTTTTTTCAGTCATACATAGGTGCGTTATTCCGATCACGTAGCTGTAGTGCACAAAACAATCGTGACGGCGAAGAACGTCGAACATCGGCTCTAATTCGTACCATGCACCGCGATCATCTTCGATGCTTGGGTCCCCTATCCTAGCCGACGTAATGGGAGCCTCAATCGTGAACACGAAGCTTGATTGCAGTGAATTCAGCTTACGCGCAAGATACTCAAGATTGACCTTGTTGACTTCAAGGCGTTCCCCAAAATCTAACAGAGCGACCTGAATTGCCTTCTTTAAGGGTAGTGTCGGGGGCG
>Ga0326728_10022337_pt1 | contig 11757 bp, 13 predicted proteins | sample MB3enrmetagenome_FD_207602 | JGI IMG/M metagenome (GOLD analysis project Ga0326728, IMG submission 207602) | Lab enriched peat soil microbial communities from McLean, Ithaca, NY, United States - MB31MN | ecosystem: Environmental > Terrestrial > Soil > Wetlands > Peat | place: USA: New York... | reverse complement strand
TCATCGCTGGGGTGGTTCGAGAGCACCTCACCGTGCGGGACGAGGTCGTACGCTTGCGCAGCCGTTTCCTCGAGATGAGCTACTGCTTCTCCCGCTTGGAACTGGAAGGCGCGCTTGAGGAAATGCGGGGGTTGGCCTGATGCTCGATCCCAGGTAGCCTTGAAAACTTACGTCCTGCCATAAGCCACATGTGGGTTGCCACCCGCGAAGGAGTCACGAGCAGGATGCTCGGGCGCTTGATCAACCCTCCCTACGCCTCTCTCGCTGTACATGCCTTTAGCAAGAGATGGACCACTGTTACGAGAAGGGTCGCGTTTGTAATCTTTAGGGGGTTGGTCGCGCGCGGTCCTTTTCCGCCGTCGGCTCTTTGAAAGACCGAAGACCGGGTTTCCTCAAGAACGTTTTTGCCTAGCCAAGTTCATGGCATTCAAGACAAAGGGCAAGGCACACTCCACTAAAGAGAATGATGAGCATCTGTCGAGATGACTCTCCGAAAAGCCCTCGAATGGGGATATGAAAATCCTACTACAGGCTTGTCAGCTGCTTGCAACCTGGACCGCTGATGTTAAAATACGAGAATGGGTGAAGGGCGTCGATCATTCTCCTTGACATTCAAAGTCAATCTCATCTTGGTTACGGCGCTTGCCGTGGGGATCGGTGCAATCATGGTTGCTTTCGCCGTTTCCCTTGTTGCCTTTCGCAATCAGCTTACGATCCAGAGTCTCATGAGGCAAGGGGACGATCACTTTGTCGCAATAGAAACCTTGATGATCTCGGGCAACGCCCCGGAGGCTGTGGGTTACTTCACCAAGGTCAATCTCACCAACGCTGCCACGACAATAACGCTCTATCGGAGAGATGGGACGAGGGCCTTCTCGGACAATTCAACCATCGAGAAAGTGAACCAAAACCTGGGGCTCAAGCGATTTCAGGTCAAGGATCGGCCCCCACCCCCAGGAATGGCGATGCCGACGCCCAGGTTTGCGGAGGCCGCGGGGCTTCCGCCCCAAGAGTTTTTCTTCAGAGACGACGTGGGTTCGGCCCTTACCGGCGGGAAAGCTTATTTTCGCACATACAGGCCCCTTATCAACTTGCCCAAGTGTACGGTGTGTCACGGTGCTGACCATACCGTGCGCGGGGTTATTGACATACGAAGTGACGTGACGGAGGTCGTCAGAGCGCAAGCGTTCAGCATTGGTGGCGCCGGAGCTGGCTTCTTTGCTATGGTGGCCATTTTGGCACTTGTCATCGGGTCGTTTTTGCGAAGGGTCGTGCTAAGGCCGGTCCAATCCATCGGAAAAGTTTGCGTTCAGGTGACCTCGGGGAACTTCGATGGCAAAGTCGACCTCAAGAGTAACGACGAGATCGGAGTCCTTGCTCGCACAGTCAACACCATGGTGGGAGGGCTTCACGAGCGTTTCGAACTCACGAAGTATGTATCTGCGGGAACCATCGGTGCTATTACGGCCGGGCAAGAACCGAGGCGCGTCGTTCGCACACTCCTTTTCACGGATGTTCGCGGTTTCACATCATATACGGAGCAACACGGGCCAGAGCAAGTCGTGAGCGTCTTGAACCGTATCCTTGAAAAGCAATCGGAAATTATCCAAGGCTGCGGCGGAGACATCGACAAGTTCGTCGGTGACGAAATCTTGGCGGTTTTCTCTGGTGACAAAGCCCAAAGCCGTGCTTGTACGGCCGCGCTCCGCATGGTTCGCCTCTGTGCAGAGAGCGTCGAGGAGTTCGAGCACCTTACCGTCGGGGTGGGAATCGCCACGGGATCGGTGATCCATGGCATGGTTGGATCGATGCGGCGAGCTGACTTCACAGTCATTGGGGACTCGGTGAACCTGGCAAGTCGTCTCTGCGGCATGGCGAAGGGCATGCAGATTATCGTGTGCGATGCAATACATGCGGAGGTCGGGTCTGAGTTCCAGTTCAAGGGGCCGTTTTCCGTTAGAGTCAAAGGCAAAATCGAAGCACAAAGAGTCTGGCTCCTTACCGGCAAAGCCTCGGGGAGATCACCATGACAAACAAGTGTGCGCGTAGAGCGTTTCGGATCGGTGGTCTGTCGCTAATTGCACTCTCGGGACTGCTTGCGAGCTGCGCACCTGTGCGAACAGCAATTTATGCGACGCCTGACTACCCTACATGGAGGCGCACTACGAACGTCATTCTTGACTATCCAATACCGGGTCACCAGAATCGGTTCCGCATCCCGAGGATGAACGATGTCGGCTTCGGAGCCTACCCCACAACTCAAAGCGGAAAGCCACGTTGGGACTTTCCCGAAGGCACTGTTATTGTCAAGGAAATCTACCAGACGCCAAAGCCCGCGGTGGGAGAGGCACCGATTCAGCTTACCATTATGGTCAAGGCACCGAACGACCCTCGCGCTCAGGGTGGATGGCTTTGGATCACTCGAGATCTTCCGAACGGCAAAGAGTCCGTCTTTATGGGCAACTTCTGCATTACCTGCCATGCGAACGCTAACGAGAAGCATCCTTATGGCGACGGAAACCCGAATGAAGAGTTCCGAGACTATGTATATTTCGTTCCCGGCGAAGGGTCCAAAATCAACCGATAGACGATGGCAGCAGCAGAAAACTCTCAGAGCCAATGCAACCCCGTGAGAATGATCGTGGATTGTTCGCTGCAAATGACGCACCACCGAGGGCAGCCCAAGCCAACATCGTTAATCGCCGGACCGGTCAACCACTTGCTTCATTCCTTGCTAACGAATCCATAGATCCTACGGCTGATCCGAAGCGAATCATGTGGATGAATCTGCTTTCAAAGCGAACGGTCCCAGCTAGCGTTTTGGGACCGAGCCCGAGGAACTTGTCGAACTTCATGGTATCGCCGTGAGTATCCCAACTTTTCGGTCAGCGCGTGGATAGTGACCAGCCCTTCCCTCGTCTGAATGATGGCGATGACATGACTGACGACGGTGTCGGTGTACTTAGTGTCCGTGAAAAACAAAGCAGGAAGCTCTGTAGCGGGGCTGTTTTTCCTTCCGCCCTCGGCTCCTCGGCGAACCTGTTCCGCAGATCGCTTTTTATTTTTCCGAAGACAGCGGGGCGGGAAGGGTCTGATTGGACATATCCTTGAGGGCGAAGGGGAGGATATGCTGCACCCCGGTTGAACTCCACCGAAGCACACTAAAAGGACCGTCGGAATCCACCAGCGAAGGACAGTTGGAAATCCCGAGCACGCAGAGGGGTTAGGATTCTCTTTTGAAAGGATTTCGCGCCTGGCGCCTTTCAGGATTGTGCTGTTCAAGGGTGCTCCCCCTAAACGGGAGACAAGTTTCATCCTGCCGTTGGGCGCGATGGTCTTGAAGTCCTCGGGTAATGACTTTCGACGATCCGGACTGGGAGACATTTGCGAAAAGAAGCCTATGGTGTTGAAAGAGCCGGATCTTCATTTCGCCTCATTTTGTGAAAATATAAAAATGATTCTCCGGCGATCTGGCCTTCTCTCGCACCGGTCAGCTTTCTCGCAACATGAAAGGATGCTGGCAACGGCGCAATCGTTGCGGGTGCGAGAATCGCATGACGCCTTGCTCAAAAAGACCAAAGCCTTCCGGAGCACGGCGTATGATTGCCCAACGTGAGGTCTCAGATGCGATCAAAAGATCGCGTATATCAATTCTCCCAAAATGCACTAAGCCCGGCATGGGCGCAGCAGGGCATGTCAGCTCCACTTGTCTCGCTCCACCTCGGCGAGCGCACCGGAACATATTGACCTTTCGAGTCGCGGGCGGCTGGCGTGAATCGAGAAATTCTTTGGGAGACTTAAAAGGCTTGTAAGGTAAGGTAGCGAAGGCGTGGCGAATCCTGCACTTGCGATCCACCAACCGGCGTTTAAGACTTGCGAAAGTTACAGATGCCGTTCACACTTCGCCTTGAGGAGCGTGCTGCTTGACAATCGTAGTAATAGACGGGGTCGGTGGGGGGATCGGCGCTCAGATCGTCCAACGGCTGCGCAAGGAGAGTAGGCGTGAAATGAGCCTAATCGCTTTGGGAACAAATGCCGTGGCCACGCAGAGGATGGTTGAGGCGGGTGCCGATCGTGGAGCTTCGGGAGAGAATGCGATCCGCGTATCTGTTGGGGAAGCGGACTTCATTGTCGGTCCGATTGGCGTCGTACTGCCCAACGCGATGATGGGAGAGGTTACCCCCGTCATCGCAGCAGCCGTGCTCGCGGCCCGCGGGAAAAAGCTTCTCCTGCCGCTCAATCAGCCCCATGTTACGATCGTGGGGATGGCACAAAAAAATGTTACCGATCTCATTTCGGAAGCTATCGCGGAGCTTGAGGACATCGTTGCTCGCAAGGCTTGACAATGATAACCTCCTGAGCCTAAACTCTCGTGTGGTAGACACGAAGTCGACCATGGTGATCCTGCGCCGAAGCACAGTTTTTGCTGATTCCGAAAAACATAACAACCTGAAATAAGCCCACGGCGGGCAAGCATGGAGACGAACTCCTTACATCTCGGCAAGGAGTGGAGCATGTGCATCCCAAAGAAGCTGGTACTCGTGAGCGTCCTCGTTCTCGTCACGGTGTGCTCGTTCACCCAGCAAAAGCAATTCCGAGTCGTCGCCACGACAAGCTGGACGGGGGCTTTCGCGATGGCCGCTGGGGTCACGGACGTTCTCGTTCTTGCGCCTTCGCAGCTTAGGCATCCTGCTGAGTACGAGTTGAAGCCATCCGACGTCGTTGCTCTGGCTGGAGCCGATCTAATTGTATCCACTGGTTTTGAGAGCATGGCAAAGAAACTTGCCGATGCTGCCGGAACCCGTCAAATTCCGGTTCTGCAAGTCGATGCCGATTACTCGCTTTCGACCATGAGGAAGTCGATATTGGCTATTGCTTCATCTGCCGGGACGACGACGAAAGCATACGAGAACATTCGTGCGCTTGAGAGGTTCATGGCTTCATGGAAAGAGGAACTTCGTAGAAGCGGGTTGCTTGGAGCTCCTATTCTGGTCCATGTCTTTCAGAAGCCGCTGATGGACGAGCTTGGCTTTTCGGTTCAAGGCGTGTTCGGACCTGGCCCCCTTGAGGCGTCCCAGATCGTGAAGCTCACCGCTGTGAAGACAACCCTGATAGTGGATAATTGGCACAACGAGGCAGCGGCCCCACTGCGCGAAACTCTCCCGCGGGTCCGATACGCTTCTTTGATCAATTTCCCTGGTCCAGACGGTACGGTCACACTGCTGGACGTTTTGGCTGACAATAGAAAGCGGCTCTCAACTACATCGGAATAAAGGCCCCGATCAGAAGGTTTGGGTCTGCGCTGCCTCGGAAGGCTGCGCCTGAGAAACGGGCAGTTGATTGGCCCCGACGATACGATCTAGGCGCAAGCTGCCGGGATGGTAGGCCGGCTTCTCGCGCTCTGTTCAAGGCTTCATCACAGTAGCCCTGTGAAAGATCGAAGTTAGAACCTTGCAGTCAAATCAAAAGTGTAAGCCACCTCAATCCCATCCGGTGCCGAAAACACGTGATCCTTGACCTACGTTACATGGATCAAGTAAACCGCAGGAGAGGTCGGAAAATGACTTCATTCCTTGACACCGTAATTGTCGCGCTGGGATCCACAGTAGTTAGTCTTGGTTCGGAAGATTAGTTCAGCCTTTCTGCGATGCAGCGGCTAACCTTTTGCTGCGGATCACCGCTGTGCTCGTACCTGGCGAACAGCCCTGATCATCGCCTGGAGGCTCTTTTCCATGTCTTCATCCGTGGTCGACCATCCGCACACGCTGATCCTCATGGCCGTCCGACCCTGCCACACCGTGCCTCCGCACCAGCAGGTGCCGTCCTCCTGGACTGCCGCAATGACACGATTTGTCGTTTTGGCGTCGCCAAATCCAACCAGAACTTGGTTCAGAACCACCTCGTTAAGTATTTCGCCACCGGCGGCTCGGAGCCCCTCAGAAAAGCTGCGTGCATGGCGGCAGCAGCGCTCGATCATTTCAGCCGTGCCGGATCGCCCTAGAGATTTCAGCGCTGCCCACACATCGACCCCACGTGCCCTTCGAGAGAGCTCAGGAGTGAAGTGTGACGGATTGCGCTCAGGGCCCTCCGGGGGAAGGTACTCAGCGGTAATAGCCATCGCCGAACGAAGCGCCTCTGCCTCACGCACGAATGCCATGCCGCTGTCGAAGGGGACGTTCAACCACTTGTGAGCGTCGGTTGCCCAGGAGTCAGCCTTTTCGATTCCATTCGCGAGGTGACGAAGCGCAGGGGAGGCCGTTGCCCATAGGCCAAAGGCGCCATCGACGTGCACCCAAGCGCCGTCGCCCTGCACACGGGCACAGATATCGCCTACGGGATCAAAGGCGCCTGTGTTCACGTTACCCGCCTGTGTACAGACGATCGTGGGGCCAGCAATCCGCGGAAAAGCCTCTGCGCGCATTCTCCCCTGCGAGTCCACAGGTACACGAACTACCCGGTTTCTCCCCAAGCCGAGGAGCCCGAGAGACTTGAATACTGTCGGATGCGCCTCCTCTCCAATAATCAGGGTGATGGGCGGCGCACCGATCAAGCCATCAGCTTCCACGTTCCAACCGGCCCGGGACAACACGGCGTGCCGAGCAGCTGCGAGGGCGGAGAAGTTGGCGAGCGTTGCTCCAGTCACAAAGGCTCCGGCCGCATTCGGGGGAAGCCCGAACAGGTCGAGAAGCCAGCGGAGTGCGACCTGTTCCAGCGTGGCAGTTGCCGGAGTCGGACTGAAGTATGCGCTGTTCTGGTCCCATGCGCCTGCAAGCCAGTTGGCCGCCAGGGACGCCGGCAGTGAACCGCCGATGACGAAGCCAAAGAACCGGGGACCCGCCATGGCCGTCGTCGCTGGGGAGCCGATCGAGTCCAGGAGCCGTATGACTTCGCCAGGGTCCGTGGGCGACTCAGGGAGAGGCTCGTCGAAACGGCTCAGGCCCTCGATTGCGTTGCGGGAAGGTGCCACCGGGCGCTCGCGGAGACTTTCGAGATACTCTGCCGCTCGTTGAGCGGTGTCGCCAAGGAGTCTTTTGAGGTTTTCTTTCATCGTACTTTCCTTTCCGCGCAGTTGACGCGCTACGCCGCGAGGTAAGGCTGCGCTTGTAGCCTCTCAACGCGCTACAGAATCAGCTCGTCGTTCCACTCCCGGACGTTGTATTCCCTTACGAGCCTTTATAGGTTGAACGGGTCACGCCGGATGAACTCTTCCGCAGCTTCCCTGGTCCGGAAAATGCCCATGTTGCCCCGGTCCGAAAGCGGGCCGATGCGGCCACGCCGCGGCTCTTGAACTCGTCCACGAGCACCCTGTGCCGGGAGAATTTCCATGATTGTCTCCACGGAGGCTCCCGTCCCCTACGCCAATGACCACGTACTTCATCGCCCTTCAGTGTATCGGACAGATCCGACTTGCGAAAGGTTCGAGTGGGTTCGCCTTGAGCTTTGCTTGATGGTGGCGATCGTCGATGGAGCGGGCAGCATCGGGCGCGCCTTTTGTCTTTGTGGGCAGTAGATTATCTCAGGAGAGTAGACATGGAAAGGAAAATCGTCACTGTGGCAGGGGCTTCCGGCTATTTGGGTACGAAAATCGTCAAGGCCCTTCTGGACCAAGGGACCCGGGTCAAAGCCATGGTTAGAGCTACGAGCGACCGGACCAAATTGGGGGCCCTGGGTGTCACCGACTTTGTAGTCGCTGACATGATGGATCGGGGATCCTTGAAAGCGGCTCTTGCTCAGAGCCCCAAGGCCGATGCGCTCATCGCCAGTGCAGCGGGCTACACAGGGCACACCAAGGGGGATAGCGCAAAAACGGACATCAAAGGGTATGAAAACCTTGTCGATGCTAGCAAAGAGTCAGGGCTTCCCCGGTTTGTCCTGATCTCGATTTTGGAAAGCGACAAGGCTGTTACTGTTCCCCATTTTCACCATAAGTACCTCGTGGAAGAGTATTTGAAAAAGGAGAAACAGCCTTTTATCGCGCTGCGAGCAGGGGCTTTCCTCGACCAATCCCGGGATATGGTGCTCTCCCAGATAAAGAAGGGTATCTATCCAGAGTTCTTCCACGAAATCGCGCTGGGGATGGTCTATACGCCCGACCTGGCCCGGTACGCGGCCGTGGCGGCAACCAGCCTGCCGGAAGCCGCTTTGGGACGCTCGGTGGATATTGGTTGGGAAACCCCAGCTACCGGCTCCCGTCTGGCCCAGGCCTTCTCCGAGGTCCTAGGAAAACCGGTTGAAGCGAAACCGGCTTTCCCCGTCTTTGCTACTAAGGTGGTCATGCCCTTCATGGGCCTATTCAATGAACGGCTCAGGGACATGTCCGCGATGATGAAGTGGATTGGGACCGGAGTCTACGTGAGCCGCAATCCTCAAGCCCAGAAAGAGCTTTTCGGAGACCTCCCGACGGTGGAGGAGGCAGTGCGGAGGTACTGTCGAGACCGGGGTTTGGCGTAGGGTCTGGAGGGATAATCCGGTCCTTTGGCTGCGACCGCCGCGCTCTTCGTTTTCTTCACTTCGAGCTTGAGTTTCTTGAGATGGCGGCTTACGCCCTCCATCGCTCGTTTACCGGCCCTTTCCGCTTTTCACGCAGATAGTGCATCGAGTAGTGCGAGGGAATCTCACCCAAAGTCCATCGTCTTGGGTTTCTCCCCTTACCATCGGGGCGACAGGTTCCGACGTGCCGTAGAAAAGGCCCGCCGGTTCCGGCGGGCCTTTTCTTTTATTCAGACCGGATGTCTCTTCCTCAGAGACTCTGTTTCTCAGTCGTACACCAGCTGCGCGATGTCGGGGTTGTCGATGTTGGTGGAGTCGTAGAACTTCGCACCTGTGTCGATATTCGCCACAGGCTGGCCCTTCACCGCCTTCACAGCAAGCGTAACTGCCTGGAACCCGATGTTGTAGGGATCCTGCGTGATGGCACCCAGGAAGTACTTGTTGCGGATGGCTGCCTTCTGCGCCTTGCCGGCGTCAAACCCTATCACCACCAGCCCGGGGTACTGCGAGGGTAGCGCGCTGCCGTCGTTGGAGGCCGCCAATACTGCACGTGCCGTCCCTTCGTTGGAGCAGAAGATCCCCAGAATATGGTCCGTGGAGACGCGGTTAAGGATGGCCGTGGCTGTATTCGTCGCATCCGTGTCCTTCGGCGAGGCAGGCACCTGCACGTCGATAATGATTGCCTTCCCGCTGGTGGGGCTGTCAGATGCTATATAGGCGGGGTTGCCCTGCACCCGAATGTCCGCCGCCATGTGGCTCGTCTGCGCGGTGATCAACTTGATCATCTCGTCGCGGAACCCTTTCCCGCGGTCCGTCACCGACTGGCTGGTCGCATCCTGGTTGAAGTCCACGATTGTTACGGGGTTCGCGTCGCTTGCCGCCGCAATCTTGTCCTTGATGGCCGCAAACATGTGGTCCGCTGCAAGCCCTGCTGCCGCGTAGCTGTTGGTGGCAGCCGTGGCGTAGATGGCTCCCTTGGGCGCGTTGGGAACTCCAGAGTCAAACCCGATGATCGGGATGTGCCTTTGAATGGCCTGGTTCAGCTGATCCATGACCGAGTTCGTGTCCAGCGCCGCCAGACAGATGGCCGAGGGGCTCTTCGCCATGTCGTTGACCAGCATCTGCACCTGGGGCTGTATGTCCGCTTCCGTCGGGGGTCCCTCGAAAGTGATCTGCACGCCCAACTGCGCCGCGGCCGCTTCTGCACCCTTCTTCACCGTCTGCCAGAATTGGTGCTGGAAACCCTTGGATATGACGGGAATGTACATCTTCCCGCCCTGCGCCATCGCTCCTCCGCTTTCCTTCGACCCGTTGGCAAAGGCCGGAAGCGCGAGTGCCAGGAGTAACGCAGCTGCCGCCAGGAGCAGCACTCCTCTTCGCCTGAAGATGCTCATACAGACCTCCTCTGTTTTTGTTCCCTGAACATGCGTCCAGGGCGTTTCACCTCAGTCAATGATTTTCTTAGTAAACACTACGGCACGCCTTCCCTTTTGTCAAGGGCTTGAGGAGAAACTGGTAGACCGTTATACTTCCCAGATGGTAAAAAGGGCAACCCTGAAAGACGTGGCGCTGAAGGCCGGAGTATCCCAGGGCATGGCTGGTCGGGTCCTTGGGAACTATGGCTCGTTCAGCAAGGCGACGCAGCGCAAGGTGCGCGCCGCCGCGCGGGTAATGCAATACTCTCCCAACGTCATCGCCAAAGCGCTGAAGACGCAGCGCACGAAAACCGCTGGTGTGCTGGTCTCCGACATTACGGCCTCCTTCTGGACCACGATGGTCCGCGCCATCCAAGACCGTGCCGCGCGCGACGGGTACGGCATCATCCTCTTCAACAGCGACGAGGAGTCCCGCGTCGAGAAGGCCTCGCTCGCGACGCTCATCGAACGCAGCATGGACGGGCTGATCATCTGCCCTACAATCGGCAACCATTCCTACCTGAAGAAGCTCTCCCGTGGCGGAACCCCACTGGTTCTCGTGGATCGCAAGGTATCGGGCATCGCTTCCCCGTCGATCCGGGTCGACAACAGGGCGGGCGCGCGTGAGGCGGTCTCTTACCTCGCGCAGCTCGGCCACCGGAGGATTGCGATCATCAAGGGTCTCGACGGTGTCGAGACAGCCGACGAGCGCTACGCTGGATACGTTGAGGCGCTTGCCGAGTACCGGATCAGCCTCCAACCATCACTGGTGAAGGATGGTCGATTCATGAAAAACAAGGCCTTCGAAGCAACGCGCGAGCTCCTGCAGCTGAAGAGCAGACCGAGCGCGATCTTCGTGAGCAACGAGGTCATGGCAAGCGGATGCATGCTCGCACTCAAGGAGGCCGGAGTGCGCATCCCCCAGGACATGTCGCTTGTAACCTTTGATGACCCTGTCTGGACGGAGTATGCCAACACGCCGATCACCAGTGTGAGCCAGCCGAGTTACACGATGGGAATCCTTGCTTTCGAGTACCTCTTGAGCCAGATCCAGGACGGGAACAGAGGCGCAAAACGCCTGGATGATATTGTCCTCAAGACGACGCTCATAATCCGAGAGTCATGCTGCGAGGCCAAAGACGCCTCTTCCCGCTAAGCGCCAACCGAGCTTTGAGGCTCCATCGCGACCTGACCACAGGCGCGCATCGAGGCGCGCCGATCGACATCGGTCGACCGTCTAGGGCTTTCCCTTTCCAGCGTACAGACGGGTCCGCATACGGCGGTTCGGCAAAACTTAGCGCTTACATGACGAGTGACGGGTGAGGGAGTTCAAAAAGACGTTCGGCGGCGTTCCGCGCGATCGCAGTTGCTTGAAGCGAACCGTTTACCGCGCTTTCACTGTTTCCAGATCGTGCGGCGTAAGCGCCTTCGGGTCCATCCTTCCTTTGAGCGTGCTGGGATTTCGCAAAATCACAAGTAATCGCGCCACTCCAAGTATGTGGCCGCCTTCTAGGCCCTGCCTGCGTCAAACCCTATTACTACTGGCCCGGGGTTCTGCGTAGGCAGCGCGCTGCGGTCGTTGGAGGTCGTCAATACGGCGCGTACCGTCCCTTCGTTGGAGCCGAAGATCCCCAGAAGTACGAAGAGCCACTCGAGCTCGGCTGCCAGAACGACCATTTAGCATGTGGGGGCTCATCCTGCTGCAAACGCAAAAAAAGTGCGGTTTATTTGGTCCTGTGATATCATATCTCCTCTCCAAGAAGGATAGAGTTTGTGGCAGGATCGAAGTGGACTCAAGAAGCCTATCTAAAGGCGGCTCGATTTGCAGCGAAGGCGCACAACGGACAGATTG
>Ga0326728_10022336_pt1 | contig 11757 bp, 12 predicted proteins | sample MB3enrmetagenome_FD_207602 | JGI IMG/M metagenome (GOLD analysis project Ga0326728, IMG submission 207602) | Lab enriched peat soil microbial communities from McLean, Ithaca, NY, United States - MB31MN | ecosystem: Environmental > Terrestrial > Soil > Wetlands > Peat | place: USA: New York... | reverse complement strand
ACGACGCTCCGAGGAGCCCGACGTCGAGAGCGGACCCCGTGGAGAAATAGACGATCCACACGAGGCAGACGCCCGCGATCCCCTGCCCCGCCACCGAGCCGAGCCCGGCCGAGAATACCCGGAGGTAGGCGGCGTTCCGGAGCAGACGGGCGTACTTCCCCGAGCTCGGGACGCTCGCGCTCATTTCGTGCGTCCCCCGTAGCGACGTCCCCTAGTTGAGTCCCCACTCGTTCCCCGCCGGGACGAGCCTCCGACCTCGAACTCGATCGGCCCTGCCGCGGCGGCCGCCCCGTCGACCCCGCGCGCGGCCCTCTCGCGCGCTCACCGGCAGCGCGAACTGCCCGAAGGCTGCCTCGGTCCGTTGCGGCAGTATTAAATAGAACCGCTTTTCTACCAAACTTGACAGCCGAGAGTACTCTCGGAGGGAAGATCGATGCTGACAGGAAACACGCCGATTCTGGTGCTGAAGGAAGGGACGAAGCGGGAAAAGGGGCGCGGAGCGCTCGCGAACAACATCCAGGCCGCGAAGGCGATCGCCGACGCGGTCCGCTCGACGCTCGGCCCGCGCGGTCTTGACAAGATGCTCGTCGATTCGATGGGCGACGTGGTCGTCACGAACGACGGGGTCACGATCCTCAAGGAGATGGACGTGGAGCACCCGGCCGCGAAGATGCTGGTCGAGGTCGCTAAGACCCAGGACCAGGAGGCCGGGGACGGGACGACCACCGCGGTCGTGCTCGCCGGCGAGCTCCTGAAGCGCGCCGAGGGCCTGATCGAGCAGAACATCCACCCCACGATCATCTCCCAGGGCTACCGGCTCGCCTCGCAGAAGGCGCTCGAGGTCCTGAAGCAGGTCAGCCAGCCGATCTCGATCAACGACCACGACCTGCTCGCGCGCATCGCCGTTACCTCGATGTCGTCGAAGTCAGTCTCGTTCAACCGGGACCTGATGGGCGAGATCGCCGTGAAGGCCGTCACCGCCGTCGCCGAGAAGAAGGGCGAGGGCTACTACGTGGACCTCGACAACATCCAGCTGATCAAGAAGCAGGGCGGCTCGATGACCGACACCTCGCTCATCGAGGGCGTCATCGTCGACAAGGAGAAGGTCCACTCGGGGATGCCCCAGCGCATCGAGAACCCGAAGATCGCGCTCCTGGACGCCGCGCTCGAGATCAAGAAGACCGAGATCGACGCGAAGATCGAGATCAACGACCCGTCGCAGCTGAACGCCTTCCTCCAGGAGGAGGAGAACATGCTGCGCCGGATGGTCGAGCAGGTGAAGAAGTCCGGCGCGAACGTCGTCCTTTGCCAGAAGGGGATCGACGACCTCGCCCAGCACTTCCTCGCGAAGGAAGGGATCTACGCGGTCCGCCGCGTGAAGAAGTCCGACATGGAGAAGCTCGCGAAGGCGACCGGGGCGAACATCGTCTCGAAGGTCAGCGAGCTCACCCCCGAGGACATCGGCCACGCGGGCCTCGTCGAGGAGCGGAAGATCGGGGAGGACGCCCTCACGTTCGTGACGGGCGCGAAGAAGGCGAAGGCCGTCTCGATCCTCATCCGCGGCGGAACCGAGCACGTGCTGGACGAGGTCGAGCGCTCGCTCGATGACGCCCTCAACGTGGTCGCGGTCGCGGTCGAGGACGGTCGGTACGTCTACGGCGGCGGCGCGACGGCGGAAGAGATCGCGATGAACCTCCGGGACCACGCGGCCAAGATCGGCGGACGGGAGCAGATCGCGTTCGAGAGCTTCGCGGAAGCGCTCGAGACGATCCCCCGCACGCTCGCCGAGAACGCCGGGCTCGACCCGATCGACATCCTGATCGAGCTGCGGAAGGCCCACAAGGCCGGCCAGCAGCGCGCGGGCGTCAACGTCCTCTTCGGCACGGTCGGGGACATGGGCGAGCTCCACGTGATCGCACCGATCCGGGTCGACCGCCAGGCCATCGAGAGCGCGACGGACGCCGCGGTAATGATCCTGAGGATCGACGACGTCATCGCGTCCAAGTCGGGCCCGGCTCCCTCCGGCGGCCCCCCGGGCGGCGGGATGGGCGGCATGGGCGGAATGGGTGGCATGGGCGGGATGGGCGGCGGCGACTTCGGCGAGGACTGAAGTCCGCCCCTACCCTCCCCCGTTCGAACCTTTTCTCGGGTTCCCGAGGATCCCCCTCGGGAGCCCCGATGATTTTTCGGGTCCGTTTTCGCGCCGAGGTCCCGTCCCATTTTCCCGGGCCCTGTCGATTGATTGAAATCGCGACCCGGCTACCCAGGAACCGATCCGATGAAGTGGGACACCCGGCTCATCCACGACGGACAGGTCCCGGACCCGCTGACCGGATCGGTCAATCCCCCCGTCTATCTCACGTCGACCTACGCCCAATCCTCCCCGGGGAAGGCGAAAGGGTTCGTCTACTCCCGCACGGGCAACCCCACCCGCGCGACCCTCGAGCGAGTGCTGGGCCGTCTCGAGAGCGGGGTCGGCGCTCTCGCGTTCTCCTCCGGACTGGCCGCGGCCTCGGCCCTGTTCATGGCCTACCCCTCCGGCAGCCGGATCGTCGCGGGCGATGACCTGTATGCGGGCACTCGACGCCTGCTCGACGTGGCGGGCACGCACGGGGTCTCGGTGGACCTCATCGACACTTCCGACCTTGAGAACGTCCGAAGGTCGTTCGCTCGCTCGCCCCGGGTCGACCTTCTCTACCTCGAAACTCCCACCAACCCGTTGCTCAAGGTGACGGACCTGCGCGCCGCGATCCGGATCGCCCGAGAGGCGCGGACCCGGGTCGCGGTCGACAACACATTCGCCTCCCCGGTCCTCCAGCGGCCGCTCGAGCTCGGAGCCGACGTCGTGCTGCACTCGACCACGAAGTACCTCGGTGGCCACAGCGACCTGATCGGGGGAGCGCTGGTCTTCCGGTCCCGGGCTCTCCTCGAGAAGTACCGCTGGTACCAGAACACCCAAGGTGGGATCCCGGGCCCCCTCGACTGCTTCCTGGTGCTCCGCGGGATCCACACGCTGGGACTCCGAGTCCGGGCCCACTGCCACAACGCCCGCCGGGTCGCCGAGTTCCTCCACGGGCACCCGAAGGTTGCCCGGACCCTCTATCCGGGACTGCCGGATCACCCGGGCCACGAGGTCGCCCGTCGTCAGATGGACGATTTCGGCGGCATGGTCTCCGCGGAGCTCAAGGGCGGACTTCCCGAGGTGAAGAAGGTCCTGCGGCGGCTCAGGGTGTTCACCCTCGCCGAGAGTCTCGGCGGCGTGGAGTCGCTCGTGAACCACCCGGCCCGAATGACCCATCGGTCGGTGCCAAAGGACGTGCGGGAGGCCCAGGGGATCACGGAAGGCCTGCTTCGGTTCTCGGTCGGCGTCGAGGACGCCGGCGACCTGGTCGACGACCTACGGTACGCGCTCGCCTAAGGTCCTCCGCACTTCCAAATAGGGCGGCGCCGTCGCCGACGCATGACCCTTTGGAACGACAAAGACGAGGCATGGCACGAGATCCTTCCCGGCGTGAAGCGTCGAATCCTCGCGCACGGGGACGGCGTCATGCTCGTCCTCTACGAGATCTCCCCCAACACGACATTCCCACGTCACACCCACCCGCAGGTCCAGGCGGGGACCTTCCTCGAGGGAGGGGGCCGGTTCCAGGTCGGGTCCGAGACGTACCGGATGCGGCCCGGCTCGGCCTACTCCATCCCCGGCGGAGTGCCGCACGAGCTCATCACCGACTCCGGGGGACCGAGCCGCGTCCTGGACGTCTTCGTTCCGGAGCGCGAGGACCTTCTCGGGGAGTCGGTCCCGCCGGACCGCGGGTGAGCCAGGGCGCTATCCGACGGACCGCAAGAGGCCCCCGTCGACCGGCAGGAGCGCCCCGCTGACGTAGGCCGACAGATCGCTCCCGAGGAACACGACCGCGCGTGCGAGCTCCTCGGGCGTGCCGACGCGGCCGAGCGGGATCTCTCGCTCGAGCGCGGCGCGCTCCTGTTCGGCGGTGGTTCCGCGCCGACGGGCTGCGTCGGCCATCACCTCGTCGAGTCGGTCCGTTCGGATGTACCCGGGCAGGATCCCGTTCACGCGGATCCCTTTGGGTCCGAGCTCGCGCGCGAGCGTGCGCACGAGCCCCGCGACCGCGATGCGGCAAACGCTCGAGGTGGCGATGGTCGGGATCGGCTCGCGGATCGCGATCGAGGTGAGGAAGACCATGGCGCCGCCCCGGCCGCGGGAGAGCATGGATTCCGCCGCGTTCCGCGCGAGGTACGCCGGGCTGACGACCAAGAGGCGCGCCGCCGCGTCCCAATCGTCGAACGTCTGCTCCATATAGAGCCCGGGGCGCGGGGAACCCGTCACGTAGACGAGGATGTCGAGGCCGCCGAGGTGGCCGACCGTCTCTTCGAGCAACCGGTCGAGGTCGGCCCGTTCCCGGAGGTCGGCGACCACACCGTGAACCTCTCCGTCGGCCGAAAGCGTCCGCGTGGCTCGGGCGAGCCGCTCGGGGTTCGACGAGTTCACGACCACGCGGGCACCTTCGGCGAGAAACGCCCGGGCCGCCCCGAACCCGATCCCCTGGCTCGCGGCGGTCACGAGCACTCGAGCGCCCGACAAGCCGGTGGACAGCGTCATGACGGTGCCTCGGATCCATCCTCGAGCGCGAAGACCCGTGCCATCGCCCCGCTCGCGCCAGCGATCTTGAGCGGCGCCGCGACCAGCGTGTAGGAACGGTCCTCCGAGAGCGCGTCCAGGTGGTCAAGCGCTTCGAGGATCCAGATCCCCCGCCCCAGGAGGATCTTGTGCGCCTCGAAGTCGGTGTTCGAGAACGGGTCGATCCCGAGCGTGTCGGTCCCGATCCCCCGGATCCCTTGGTCGGCGACCCACACCGCCGCTTCCGGTGTGAGGCCGGGGAAGTCGTAGAGGTAGAGGCGCGTCGGCGCCCGCTGGTGGCTCCACCCGGTTTCGACCAACACGACTTCGGGCTGGAACGACTTCGGCCAGTGCGAGCGTAGAAGGTCGGCCCCGATCAGGGGTCCGGAAAGGTCGTTTCGGAGGTCGAGCACGGCAGCACGACCGATCAACTTCTCCGGGGGGATCCGGTCGACCGTGAGGCCGTCCTCGAGGAAATGGTAGGGCGCGTCCAGGTGGGTGCCGGTGTGCGTGAGACAGCTCACGCGCTCGATCGAGTACCCGTCCCGCGGGATCAGGCCGACCGGTTCGAACACCGGGAGCGGCGAGCTGGGCCACGTGGCCATGTGAGTCTCTAGGAGAGCGGTCAGGTCGTGGACACGGGGGGTCTCGGACACGGTCGCCGGGAGCGAGTCGGGCTACAAAAGCCGAGGGGCGGGCCGCCTACCGCTCGCCGCGTTGGGCGCCGTGACGCTCCAGGAATCGCCCGAGGCGCTGCATCCCGTCGTCGAGCTGGTCGACCGAGCTGCTGTAGGAGATCCGAACGTGACCTTCTCCGCGCGGGCCGAACGAGCTCCCCGGAACGAGCGCGAGCCGCTCCTCGTCGAGCAGGCGACGCGCGAACTCGACCGAGGTCATCCGGAGGTCGTACGCCGGGAACACGTAGAAGGCACCTTCCGGTCGGGCGTACGTGATCCCCGGAAGGTCATCGAGGCGGGCGAGAAGGCCGTCCCGGCGCTGCCGGAAGATCTCGCGAAACCGGGCCTCGTCGGGTCCGGCGTTCTGAAGGGCCCAGAGGCAGGCCTTCTGGATGAACGGCGGTATGCAGGTCAACGTGTGCTCCATCACCTTGACGAGGCGGGCTCGAATGGTGGGAGGCGCCGCAGCGAAGCCGACACGCCAGCCGGTCATCGCATAGATCTTCGAGAAGCTCCCGACTGTCACGACGGGCACGTCGGCCTGCGCGAGGCTCGCGGGAGCGACGTGGGTGCCTTCGTAGATCAGGGACTCGTAGGTCTCGTCGCTCAGGATCGTGAGGTTGTGGTCGCGCGCGATCGCGATCGCGGCCTTGACCTCATCCCGGCGGAGGATCCGACCGGTCGGGTTCCCGGGGGTCACCAGGATGAGGAGGCGGCTCCGGGGAGTGACCGCGTTCTCGAGGGCCTCCGGGTCGAGGGAGAAATCCCGGCGCAGCGGGACGTAGACGGGCTTCGCACCGGTGAGTCGGACGGGTTGGTCGAAAAGGTAAGTGGGATCCGGGAGCAGGACCTCGTCCCCGGCGGTCACGGTCGCGAGCAGGGAGGCGTAGATCGCGAACTTCGCGGAGAGCACGACCATATCGTCGGCGGTCACCGGAATGTGGTGCCGAGACGACAGCCGGCCGGCGATCGCTTCGCGCAGGTCGGGCATTCCCTGGGCCGAGACGTACCGGGTGAATCCCTCGTTCATCGCCCGGTAGGCCGCGTCGCGGATGCCGACGGGCGTCTCGAAGTCGGGCTCCCCGATGTGGAGCCCCAGCACAGGTTCGCCGCGACGCCGCAGCTCGAAGATCCGGTCGATGAGCGAGAGGATCGGGGAATCGGGGATCTCGTCGATCAGCATCGGGTCGGCCAGCCGTCCTAGGTTTAAGGGCGTGCCGACCACGGGGACGGGTCTCGCCCCTCGGAATGGCCCGTCTACGCTAGCGGAGGTCCGCGGACGAAGGCGCGGCCGACCTTGCGGAACGCGCGGGCCCGGTGGGAGATCGCGTTCTTCTCGTCCGGGGGAACCTGCGCGAACGTCCGGTCCCAGCCTTTCGGGACGAAGATGGGGTCGTAGCCGAATCCGTTCGTGCCGGCCGGTGCGCGGGCGATCGTCCCCCAGACCTCGCCCACGAACAACCGCTGGTGCCGCCCTTTCTGGAGTCCCGCGACGGTCCGGAAGAAAGCATGACGGTCCCGGTGCCTCAGCAGCTCGAAGATCGGGTCGAACTTCCAGAGGCGAAGGAAGTGGGCCGAGTAGACACCGGGGAACCCTTTCAGCGAGGGGATGAACAACCCCGAATCTTCTACGAGGACATACCCCGGAAGGTCGGCGACGGCCGCGAGCTTCGCCCGAACGACCTCGGCGAGCGTCTCGACCTGCGGCTCGGGCAACTCGCAGCGGACCCACCGCGTACGGAGTCCGAACGCGCGGAGCACGCGGCGGACCTCCCGGGCCTTCCCGGGGTTCGTGCTGACGAACGTTACGTCGGTCACGAGCCCCTACCAGGGGTACTCGTTGTAGGCGATGATCTCGTCTGGGCTCTTGCGGCCTTCCGGAGGAGGGCGGGCGGAGCCGTTCGCTTCGGCCGGGTAGCCGATCGGGATCACTCCGATCGGGTGGATCCCTTCGGGGACGTGGAGGACCGAGCGCACCTTGTCCTCGTTGAACTCGATGAGCCAGACCGTCCCGAGACCTTCCGCCACGGCGGCGAGCTGCAGGTTATTGACCGCGACGGCGACGTCCAGAGGGTACGCGGAGATGTAACCGCCGATCGTCACGGGAATGTCCTCCTCGACCGCGAACGCGACGATGACCGCCGGCGCTTCGGCGATCAGCTTGCCCCGGTTCGAAGCCTGGGCGAGCAGCCGCTTCCGCTCGTCGTCCTGCACGACCACGAACCGCCACGGTTGGATGTTCCGCTGGCTCGGGGCCAGACGCGCGGCCGCGAGCACCGTCTTCAGTTTCTCGGGCGGCACCGGCCGCGGGTTGAACTGCAGGCAAGGCTGGTAGGAGCGTATCGCGTCGAGGACGTCCATTGGCATCGACCGAAAAGAGGCGTTATCAGTAGGCCGAGCGGACTCGGACCTTAGTCGGAAGGCGACGCATTCACCGGTGCGAGGGTGGTACTCAATAAAAGGGTTTTCGCCCCAAGCTACTCTCGAGCACGGTGGCCAGGGCTCCAAGGCCCCACCCACCGCATGCCGTGTCTTCGAACGTCGGACCCTCTGCGACCCATTCCGCGGTTCCGAGACGAGCCCTGCCGATCCGCCACGGGACCCTCCCGAGCGGGAGTCAGCGGTCCCTGTCCCTAGCGCCGGGCCTCAACAGGTCCATCCGTCGACCGCGAGCCGAATCGTCGATCAAGGCTCGGAGGCGACGTCGTCGTGTGTCTTCGCGATGTGCGCTCATCACCCAGAAGGTCACGGTCCGACGATACGACGGCGCTTGAGCTTGAAAGAACCTCCAGGCCCCCGTGACCGCTCGGAACTCTCGCGCCAAGGACGGGGAGAGCTCCTTCGGGCGGTTCCTGGAGGAGTACCCTCCCGGCTCTCTCAGGTCCCGCTCGGCGAATATCTTGAGGCCGGCCGCGTGCATCCGGCCGGCCCGGGAAAGCTCCCCCACCTTCGTGACGTTGGACTGGCTCCATCGGCTTCCCGGCCGACGGGGAGTGTACCGGTTGGCGTAGCGCGTTTCGTCAAGCGAGCGTACTTGACCGTCGATCCATCCGAAGCAGAGCGCCTCCTCGACGGCCTCGAGGTAGGTCACGGACGTCCCCTCGGCCCCCTTTTTGAAGTACCCGATCCAGAGCTCCGTCGCGCTCCTGTGATTCTCTTCGAACCATCCTCGGAGGAGCTCACGGCGTGCGAAGAACCGCACCTTCGAACGCATCTCGCTCTTCAAGGTCACAACAACCCCACCATCCCCAGAGAAAGAGCTCGTCTATCTGCGGAGCCAGCCGAACCCACCGATGCGGAAAGAGACATTGCCATCGTCCCCCGAGGGCGCCACCATGGTCATCCTACCGATCCCCCGGAAGGCAAAGCCCGCGGGACCAGATCCCGCAGGTCCGCGAAGACCTACGAGAAGGTCATGTCCGACCGCGCCTTCGCCAAGGAACCGTGAGCGAGAACGGCCCGCGCGAGGGGACCCGCGATCTGCCGCGCCCCGGCCCCGACGCCGGGCGGCGCGCGCTCGATGGGGACAGCCCCGCAAGCGTCGCGTACGGATCCCTCTCCCGATCGTTGCGTCGTAGGCGCGCGGAGCTCGTCGCCCTCGTGGAAGCCGGCCGGACCGCATCCGCCGCTGCCAAGGAGTACCAGGCGAAACACCCGCTCGAGCCCGACGTGACCGTCGGCGAGATCGACGCGGCGGTCGCCGATTCGAAGACGAAGACCGCACAGAGGTCGCCGAACGTCACCGAGGACCGGCGATCCCAGGTCCGCAAGCCGGGTCACCGCACCTAAGCCCGAGTCCATCCCATTCTGAGCTATCTGCCTGCTCTGATCGGCAACCGCCCTCCATGGTTAACCCTCCTCACCGAGCGTTCTTCCATTGACACGGAAGGAGCGGAGAGCGCGGGAAGGTGCCTACCCGAGACGCCAGGGACCGGAGCCGCCTACGGCTCGGCCTCTATCTTCTTGATCTTGCGATCGGCCGCATCCAATACGCGATCGTCCTCGGCTGCTTTGATCACGTCGGACGCACGCCCGGTCTCGTCCGCCTTGTTCGCGGCGTCCTCCCACCGGACGGCGGCCTCGGCCCTCTCAAAGTTCGCGTCCTCGAGACGCTTGGTCTTGCCGGGCATAGCTCGAGGCCAATTCTGCGTAACAGGATAAGTTCGGTCTCCGGCGCCCGCTTCCAGTCCGTTCGCTCCCTCGGGCCGAGAGCGGATTCTTCAGGTAGCGGAGGCTCGCCGGCATCGTTCTGGCCAGCGCATGCCTCCCTCACGCCCATTCGCGAACGGCCCCCTGGCCCCGAACGATGACGGTCGGGGTCGCCCCGCGGCTGATGTGTGATATCGCCGCTTCAGGCACAGGAGGCATCGAGAACCCCTGCGGGTCGGGGGTTGATGCCGGCGAAAGGGACGTCCCATAGAAACAGGCCGATCGAATCTGCGCATCATGGCGTCTCCACGGCGGGCGCATCGACCCATGGGTCCCCTCCCTCTCTTCGGTGCTCGCTGTTCACGGTGGGGGACAACGTCACCGGGAGCCACTGGCGACCCGACCGGTTCCACGCGATCCTCGACTCGGTCGAAGAAGCCGAACACCTCCGGCCGCGGTAGTGGACTCCAGGGAAGACTCACTCCCGCGCCGGTTCGCCCCCGGGCGAACCCACCTGCGGACTCGATCGGATCAGGTGCCTCCCCCGGTCCCGTGACGGTTTGATTGGAAGGCTTCACTGCTGAGCCGACGGCGCAACGGAGAGTCCCGTTCACTTCTCACCGTCGATCGAACGACCCGTGAGTGGCGTCCTTGCCACTCCGGGTCGGACTCCACCGAACCGACTTCGAGTCCCTCTTGGCCCGGAGGCCCGCGTCGTGAGACGAGGGAGTGAGCCTGAGGAGAGTATTCTAGGGGGCTACGCCCGCCCGCGAGACAGCGAAGGCGAAGCGGCACTTCTTTGAGGCGCGGAAGCTTTCCCAAGGGCCTGGCACCGACCTATGATGGGACGCATGCCCGTCCAGTCTCCCCCTCCCGCCCCCGAGGGTGCAGACACCAACCCCTACTCTACCTTCCCCACCAAGGACATACCCGACGTGAAGGCCGGGTGGAGGAAGGGATTCCATGCGCCGGCCCCTTCTCGGCGAGTTCTCGTTCTCGAGATCCTCGGCGCGATCGTTGTAGTGGCCGTCGTGATATGGTTCGGTGTGGCCGTCGCCTTGTGGCACACCTAGAACCATCGAGTGCTGCCATCAGCTCCCCCGGCCCGCTCGCGAGCCGATTGGGGCGTTCAGGATCCATACAGTGCCATTCGGACTATACAGTTAAATATGGCTGACAGGCCTCGGAGAGGACGGCCGACATCCGTCCGACAAACGGGCGGTCGTCGGCGACGGGCAACGCAGAGCGGAAGCCGACAGGGAAGGGCGCTCGATGTACCTGAAGCGGATCAAGCTGCGGAACTTCAAGTCCTTCGCCGGAGCGACCGAGATCCCGTTCCAGCCGGGATTCACCGGTGTCGCGGGCCCGAACGGGATGGGCAAGTCGAACATCTCGGACGCGATCCTGTTCGTCCTCGGTCCGACCAGCTCGAAGGCGCTGCGGGCCGAACGGCTCACGCACCTCTTCTTTAACGGTGGTTCCTCGAAGAAACCCGCGACGGAGTGCGAGGTCTCCCTGGTCTTCGAGAATTCCGACCGCATGATCCCGTCCGACCAGGCGGAGGTCGAGGTCACCCGCTACGTGAAGCTCGCTCCGAGCGACCCGGACGGGTACTACTCCTACTTCTACGTCAACGGAAAGCGGACCACCCAGACCGAGATCGACGCGTTGCTCTCCCACGCCCGCCTCTCGGGCGACGGCTACAATCTGGTCCAGCAAGGGGACGTGAACAAGGTCGTCACGATGGGACCGGTCCCCCGCCGAGGTCTCCTCGAGCGACTGGCGGGCATCAGCCAGTACGACGAAGAGCTCGAGCGGGCCCAGGTGAAGCGGGCCGACCTCGACCAGAACCTGGACCGGATCCAGACCCTCCTCGGGGACATCAAGAACCGGCTCGCTTCGCTCGAGGGCCAGCGGCTCCAGGCGATCCAGTACAAGCAGCTCCAAGACGACCGGCGGCGCTCCGAAGCCCGGCTCGCCCGGGCCGGTCATCGGATGGCCGAACGGGAGCTCGCGACCTGCCAGAAGCAGGTCGAGGGCGTTCGTGCCGAGATCGAACGGCTCGAGAAGGAGCGGACCGCGCTCTCCGCCCGCCAGGACGAACTGGCCCAAGCGGTCGACACGATCGACCGGGAGATCGCGGAGGCCGGCGGCGCGGCCGCGGTGAAGTTCAAGCACGAGCTCGACGAGAAGAAGATGGCGTTCGCCCGGCTCGACCAGAGCCTGGGCCACCTCCGGGAGGCCCTGGAGGCGACCGCCCAGCAGGTCGAGGAGCTCGGGCGCGCGGTCGGG
>Ga0326728_10022332_pt1 | contig 11758 bp, 15 predicted proteins | sample MB3enrmetagenome_FD_207602 | JGI IMG/M metagenome (GOLD analysis project Ga0326728, IMG submission 207602) | Lab enriched peat soil microbial communities from McLean, Ithaca, NY, United States - MB31MN | ecosystem: Environmental > Terrestrial > Soil > Wetlands > Peat | place: USA: New York... | reverse complement strand
GGCAAAATATTTGTGAAATCCCCCGAGAAACTCACCCCCAACACCCCCTCGCCCCTCCCCATCCTTATCCACCCCCACCCGCCCCACCGGCGAAACGCAAAAAAGTCACAAGCTCTCTGCGCAATCCCTTTCCGGTCTCAAGTGTGTTCATCTCCTCATCCGAAGCTGCCGACATGCGAAGCGGGTGGAGTCACATGGGATGCAACATCCGCCGCCACCCCCGCCAGACGAGTCATGGGGCGCCACAATTTACTTTTCGCGTGTCCCCGCGTTTTCGTGCTATAACCCCGGGAATCTGGAAAGGATCTATTCGATGACGAAAAAACCTGCACATGGATACGATCCTCAAATGGGGCGGCGGGATTTTCTGAAGCTAGCACCTCAGGGTGCAGCGTGCCTGGGAGTGCTTGCTCGCGCCCATGCCGAGCCCTCTTCTTCCGGCATTCCGGTGATGGGTGATGCTCCTCAGCTTTTTGTGGACTTGGAGAGGGTAGACCTGCTGGAGAATGTCCAGCAGGTATTCCATAGCGCCGACAAGCACCCGAACAACCCTGTCATTCGCCGCGTAAAGCCCTGGGAGAACGATCGCGGCACCTGGGGTTCGGTGAGCTTTGACGCGGAAGAGAAGATCTTCAAGGCCTGGTACGGCGGCTCTTCCGACAAGACGCACGATTCCGTTCCCCCCGGCACCCCGACGCCTCGCTCGGTGCTCTGTTACGCCACATCGCAGGATGGCATTAATTGGGAAAGGCCCAACCTCGGTTTGTATGAAGTGATGGGGACGAAGGAAAACAATGTGGTGGTGGGTGACGAGCATCACGAGGGTATGGATCATTGGGAGTCGGTGCGGAAGGACCCCTTGGAGACGAATCCCCAGCGGCGCTACAAAGGGCTGGGCTGGTCGAGTTTCGACTGGGACGGTCCCCTGAGCGGGATTTACACCATGACGTCGCCCGACGGACTGCGTTGGACCCACACCCCCGAGCCCATCGTGCACTTTCATCCGCGCCCCGGCACCCATGACCTGGGCCCCATTGGCGACGCCCAGGCGCTCATGATTGACACGGCCCAGCGCAGGTACGTGGCCCTTTTGCGCGCCCTGCCCAACCGCAAGATGAGCGTCAGCACAGACTTCATCAACTGGACCGACCCCCGAGTGTGCCTCAGGGCTCGGGAAGGGCAAGAGGGGAACACCATTTACAATCACGTGGGATTTAATTATGGCGGCCGCTACCTCGGATTTCTGACTTACTTCTCGCGCGACCCGCACAACCCGCTGCTGACCATTCGGCTGCTCTCCAGCCGCGACGGTGACAACTGGGAGCAGCTTGCCACCGGGCGCCCCTTGATCGATGTGGGCGAGGTCGGCGAGTGGGATCGGTTCACCCTCATGCTTACCGGCGCGCCACCGATTCGAATGGGCGACAAGCTCTACATTTATTATCGCGGCATGGCGACCCGGCATAAGCCTTATGAGGGCAAGGATTCAGGAACGGCGGGCGGCGGCATCGGGCTCGCCACCTTGCGCGTCGATGGCTTTGCCTCTCTTAACGCCAATTATGAAGGCGGCAAGGTGACCACGGCGCTCTTCATCACCCGGGGGAGGGAACTGCGCGTCAATGCCAAGGCCGACGTAGGGCAGCTCCAAGCCGAAGTTTTGGATGAGCAAAACTTTCCGATTCCCGGGTTCACCCGCGACGACTGCGGCCCCGTGCACGCCGATAGTTGCGATTGTGCCGTGCGGTGGAAGGAAAACGCCTCACTCGCGAAACTGCAAGGCCGCCCGATCCGATTGAGGTTCTATTTGCAGAACGCCCGGTTCTATTCGTACCGGCTGGTGGCTTGACCAAGGGGCAGGGGGGTAGGTAGTAGGTGGCAGGTGGTAGGTGGTAGATCGCAGGTGGCGGGTGGGGTTCTGCAGAAGACATTAAATGATTCTGGGGGCTTGGGATCGGGCCATCGGATCATCGGGCCATTGAGCCATTGGTGATTTGCGATTTTCCAGTTTCGAGTTTCCAGTTTCGCCGCCGGCAAATTGGTTCATCCTCTCACCCGAAACTGTCGATAAGCGAGGCGGGGAAGTGTGGGCGGCCGGGTTCATATTGGATTGCGCATCAGAGCAAAGCTCTGCGAATCGAAACACAGAGCTTTGCTCTGCGCATTGGACGCCTCGCCCGCTAATTCTCCGAAGGCCTCTCGATGTGATCGATGACGAGGATTTCCACCGGGCCTTTTGTTGAAACCAATTTCAACCCAAGCTGTTCCTGAAGTGCCGTGAAAATCGAAGGCATGGAAGATTCTGGTGGGGGTGCGCTCGCAGTCCCTGGCTTGCCGTCTTCCGGCCCCGGGACCATTCCAGCCGCGCTCAGATCGGGGTTCCACTCAAGTCGAATATCATATTTGCCCTTCAACCCGGTCTGATCCAGGACGGTGCGCTTCACTTCACGCGACAAATACGGCACCAGGGGCGCAATCGAGATACCTTGACCTGATATCGCCCTCGCGGTTTTCGAAATTGACTCCTCCCCAATCGCGCCGGCTCCGGCACGGCCGTCGGGGCCTCTCATTCCGTTAGGGTAGGTGTCTCCGGGTTTTGCCTCGTGAAGTTTGGGACCATCCTTCGCGATGACCAGTGCATAAACCGGAAGCATTCTGGTTTCGCGGTGGAGCCTCAGCTTGAAGCGGTCTGCTAGCAGCGACTGAACCAACAATCGCTTTATCTCTTCTTGTTGTGCAATGGGAAGTTTCTGCATTTCTTCGGCGAGTGAGTCCGGCTCCTTGGCGTCAATGCTGTATATTTCGGAGTTGATCCAGCTTGGTCCTCCTGAAATCTGAAAGCCGTAAACATTGTAAGCTACTCTTACCAGGAGGTCTTTCACCGGGCCGTTTGCATACCTGAACCTGCCAGGGAACCACATAGGTCCCCCGGGCCGGTCCCCCCGCTGGAGCCTGACTGATGCAACCTCGAAAGACGGCAAGGGCTTACTGGACGCTGGCGCCGATTGCGCACGGATTTGCGGGGCGCCAACAAGGGCCAAGGCGACAGCCAACAACGTCGCCCTCCATAGACATTTGCCCGGCATCGCTACAACGTCCGACCGGGTCGCAGACAAGTTTCTCGGGGCCATGACTTGTCCCTCTTTGCGTCCTCTGCGGTCCAAAAAAGGTCTCTCACTGAGGTCACGGAGACCCTTTGTGCCCTCTGTGAGAAATCTTTAGACGCACAGGAGGCTTCGCTTATAGAACAATCTAACACGCCTTTTCTTGCGGGAATTCATGTTGTAGGGGCAGGCCTCGTGCCTGCCCTTGGGCCGATTCGGCCCGATGTCGGGCACCCCCGAGGGGCGCCCCTACGTCCGCCAACCTAATTCTCCGAAGGCCTCTCGATGTGATCGATGACGAGGACCTCCACCGGTCCCTTGGCCGGAACCAGCTTCAGCCCAATCTGTTCCTGGAGCGCCGTGAAAATCGAAGGCCCGGAAGACTCAGGTGGAGGGCCGTTGCTCGCCCTTAGGTCTCCGTCCGCCGCCGCCCTAGGCATCGTAGGCTGGGTTCTATCATCCGCAAATTCGAGCGTGAATGTGTATTTGGCCTTTAGCCCGGTCCGATCCACAACGGGGCGATCCAAGTGGCGTGATAACTGCGCGGCGAAGCCCGGCATGGAAGAGCCGCGATCCGTCCAGCGGGTCACGCCCACAGGCGTGCTTCCCTGACCGGAGCGGCCAGGCCCTTTCCAAGCGCTTGGAATTGTGTCACCAGGTTTTGACTCCTGAAGTTTGGGTCCATCCTTGGCGACAACCAGTTCATAAACAGGGAGTTCTTTTGTCACGTGGCTTACACTTAAATGGAATCGGTCCATGAGCAGCGACCGAACCATCAGCCTGATCGCATCATCCTGCAAAATTAATGGAGGTTTCTGTAGTTGTTCAACCATCGAGTCTTCCACCTTAGCTTCAACTCGATACTTGTCAGAACTGACCCAGTTGGGTCCCCCCGAAACTTGAAACTCATGGAGGTTGTATGCAAATGCAATGAGTTTCTTGGTTGCCACGCCGCTAGCGTGGAGACCTGTCGCCCGAGTCTCCAGGATTGAGAGTGAGCCCCCTGACCGGTCCGGCTTGATCGAAGCGACCTCAAATGATGGCAGGAGCGCACTGGTTGTTGTGGTCGATTGCGCCCGGACTTGCGGCGCGTTCAGGACACCGAAGACCACAGGCCCGGCGATGACTGTAACGCCAAGAGCAGCCAGCCGCATGGAAACCGGAAGGATTAGAGAGAGAATCATCTTTAGTGGGGACATAGGGTGCCTCTCAGTTCCGAGGGGTAGCGGAGTAGCGCCGGGCTTCAGCCCGGCACCTCCCGTTCCGCGTCAGCGTTCCCAAATCGATTGCCGCTACCAGCGAGTGCACGTTCATCAAAATAAGAGCCGTCTGTCGGCTGACGGATTTGGACGGCACAAAGCCTGGGCTGTCCGGCATGACTTAGTTCCCCAAACGGTCAGGAAGCCAGACTCCGTCCCTTAGGTGGTTGGGGAGATGGGCTCGTCGGTGGATCATATAGCGGTTGCGGTTTTGGGTTTCTGGCAGGGATAAAGAGAATGTCACCGGCGCTTAGCTCGACGTCCACTTCCTTACCTTCGAGGACCTTATTGAGGTCTACCGAGATTGCCGTTCGGGTTCCATTCTGTATTATCCGTATGATGGTGATTCGCGCAGGGCGTTTGGCAGTCTGATTAAGACCGCCAGCCTGTGCCACGGCTTGCGTGGTGGTCAATTTATTGCCCCGGGGGAGTGGATAACTACCGGGCTTCTGCACAGCGCCAAGAATGTAAACTGCCTTCTTCAATTCCTCGGATTCCACTTCGGTATGTGGCCTTTGAACGGTAACTTGCGCGCTCTCAAGCATGCCTGCGTCGTGAAATTTATTGGTAATCAGGAGGGAGAGTTGATGCAGGGTTTTGCCGGCAGCGTAAATCGGCTCAGGAAACAAAGGCAACGTCAGGAATCCATGGGGACTGACCCGATATACGCGACTGACCTCCGGCACGTCCAAAACAGAGATATCCAACTGGTCATCGGGACGTACCACATAATCGCTGATGGGCGCCTTCTGGGGCTCGGAAACGACCGCGGGAGTCCTTGCCGGCTTCGCGGCTACGTCCTGTGCTTGAACGCATGGAACGAGATCAACTCCCGGCCAAATTTGAGTCAGCAATTCTGAGCTGAAAATTAAGGTCAGCAAACACAGTGCCGCTACGATCAAGCGCTGGAATATCTCGCACATAGCTATTCTCCTAGCCAACAACGGACGTTAACGATTGCATTCGTGGTCAGCGGCAGAGTTTCGGCTCTCAGCAACTCTGAGGCTTTTTGTTCTTCGCGGGCTTTTCTCCTCACCGCCGCTCGTCAATTGTCACTGCTCTTGAAACCAACGAAGGTACGCCTTCCAATGCGTGTGTGCGGGTCGGCGGGCAACCACACGCGATCGACCGACAGGCCGCTGGGAGTTACCGGCGCATCGGTGAGGTTGCCGGTGTATGAGAAACGCTTCCTGGAACATGTGAAAAAATTGGTTTTACCGATTTCAGCACCACGCATTTTCAATGCTTTACACTGTTGATAACAGGTCGAAATTCAATTTTTTCACACATTCCTGACACGCTTCCTGGAACATGTGAAAAAATTGGTTTTACCGATTTCAGCACGACGCATTTTCAATGCTTTACACTGTTGATAACAGGTCGAAATTCAATTTTTTCACACATTCCTGACACCATTTCCTCCCCACCATTTCCTCCCGAGTCCTTGGGTAAACTCCGCTGACCCGACGGAAAAACCGGGGACGCTGGTGTCTGCCCCCCTCCGCCGTCCCCGTCCCCCGGGGAGGGTGACAGGCACCACGTTCCCTGACACCATTTTCCTCCGACACCGCCCTCACCGCGGCCGAAAGAGTCCCCAAGCTCCTATCAAGATCATATTTAGACAACCTACAGTGATGAATACTAGATGGGCCAGTGAGATCTGTGTATCGCGACGGCGCTTTAGGTAATAACGCCAAGCGCTCACTCCAACGTACCCCGCAACGAGTATAAGAAACAGCGACCAGAGGGGTGCCTGTCCGTTCGGGCTTGCAGATGAAATCGGTCCAAGCATCGTTAGAATCATTGGTGACAACTTCCCACATTGGTGATGTTCAAGTATGCGCCGCCCCCCCCGACCAAAAAGGAATCCCTCGCCGTAGATGCCGGCGCCCGAGAGCGAGCGTGGCGCAGAGTTTTGATTCACAGAAACCCTGCGGCTCTTTGCCGTTCGCGGGCTTTTCTCGTCACTCGCCACTTGCCACTCGCCACTGCTCTTGAAACCAACGAGTGGACGTTCATCAAAATAAGAGCCGCAGAGTTTGAACCGCACAAACTTTGCCCCTTTAACGCACAGTCCCGTCCCGTCAGGCTGGTCGTTGAATTCGCCGGCGTAGTATGGCGATGGCGACTCCCACTAGGGCTCCTCCGCCGAGCCCAAGACTTATCCTCTCACTGAGGCTCGGACCCACTGCGGCTGCCTGTGGCGGGTCTATCAAAAGCATCTGTATATGCGCGCGAATCTCCTCGTTGGGAGCCATTTGCTCTGTAACATGGATGCCCCCTTGGCAAAGACATCGCAGGAGGTCCGATGTTACTTTCTGGGCTTTCACACAGTCAGGGTAGGTAAAGGACACCTCCCAAGCACGGGGCGAAATAGACGCAACGATGAGGTTTTCTTTGAATTGCTGCAGCCTATCTGTCATGGGTCGGCGGCCGAGCTCGTCAGGGTAAAGCCCGTTCTGGTCGATGAGGCGCGTTAGCGATTCGTCGCCGAACACGTGCGGGGCCACCTCCAACAAAGAGGGTTGGCGAAATTCATCGGGCAGGTAGGCGTTGCCAATGGCGATCACACCGGTTGATGCGTATCGCCTCGGATTCTGAATGGACACCCATCCCGCCACAATAATACCGAGAAGAGCGAAGGCAGCCGCCATGAGAGGCAGGTTCGAAAGGCTAACTTGCATTAGCAGGGCTCCCTTCACAATGTCGAGAATATCCCCGAAGCCTGGGTTCATGTCGTCCAGGAGTGCATCGAATTCGGGCCCATACCTCTCCCGCCACTGTGGGGGGTATAGTCTGACCGCGAAATGAATGACCTTCTTCATGCGTGCTTTAGCCGCCGCTGCCCTGCTTTCACAACCCGGTCGAGGGCAGCCAGGTCTTCTTGGAGGTGGCGTTGGCCCTCTGCCGTTAGCCGATAGGGTCGACGGCGGTCTGTGGAGTTGAGGGCGCGAATCCACCCGCGCTCCTCAAGGCGAGTGATCGCGCCATATAGGGTTCCAGGCCCCAGACGGACACCCGCGAAGGCTTGGATGTCCTCCATCATGGCGTAGCCATGCTTATCTCCATCCGCCAAGCTCGCGAGGACCAGGAAAGTCGGATCGGACATATTTGTTACGTGCCGCGTTGTATCGTCGTACGTAATAAATGAGGCTGTCAAGCCCTAATTTAGAGTGGGAGCGCATCGATTCGCCTCTCAGAAACTCTGCGACTTTTTGACCGTCATGGACTTTTCTCGTGACTCGCCACCTGTCACTGCCCTTGGGGGCAAAGGGTTCAGGTACCCTTTTCTTTCCCGAGTTCATGTTGGATTGCGCTCTGATGCACAATCCGAGTCGGTAATCCGGATTGACATTTCGAACCGACGTACTGGTAGGCATTTCTTCGAGGTGAATCCGTACACCATCAGGGTTATTGCGGCGCGCACACGTACATATTCAGGATTGACTGGTAAACCTCGCAGTCTCGACATATCTTCATTTTCTCTTCCCAGCTTCTTTGGACCGTGCCCTCGCAGATCGTCCCATTGACGAACCAGCAAAGGGTTCCGGCATTGAATTGCCAAGCGGGGCAATTCTGCCTGTCTTCGGCCGGACAGCAGCGCGTCAGCCAGCAGGCTTGGTCCTCTTGGAACCGCGGCTTTTCAATGCCAGAATAAGAAGCACCTGGCGTTCGATGTGCACGGGAATGTTCCGCCAGCCCTGTTCGAAACTTTGAATGGCTTTCAGAGAAACACCCAGGATCTGTACCATCTGGGTTTGCGTTTTCTCCAAATGCCGGCGAATAGCCACGAACTGGATTCGCTTCATTTCACCCTTTTCTCCTGGACTTCGTATCATTCCACCATGTGGCACATGCGGGAACTTGGGACAGTGGTTCAGTTTGATGGTGTAGCGGCGAGCTTACCTCGCCCTTGGGCGACGTTAAGCCAAAACTATTCCACGACCAACCTCGCGGGTGCGCGACCTATTTCGTGGACCCCGAACCGCACTCTCCCCACTCAACCTTGCAGTTCCTTCGCACTCGTAAATCCCCCCTCCAAAAGAAATCCCCCAAGAAAACCCTTGACAACTCATGAGGTCTGGCGTAAAAACTCTGCTACCACATTGTGGCACCGGTTCGATCGGTCTTAACATGTGGCGATTCCGTTCTGTCTGGACCAGGGCCCCTTACTAAGTGTTAAACGAGTGAACGGGAGTGCTTGAGACCAAGTTTCATGTTGCGCACCCCTTGCAAGGGTTGGGAAAGGGACAACATCTGAAGAAGATAGGTCTCCACATTCCTTGCCAAGTACAAACTTTCAATTCCGGAGGGAAAATGAAAAGAACGATTATCACTTTCACCGTCGCGCTTGCTGCCTTTGTCCTCGGATATCTGTTTGGAGTTCCAAAGACACAAAGCTTTAACTCGTCGGCAGCCATCGCTGCCCCAGCCCCTGTGCCCGCGGCCGTTCCGATGCCTCACTCCTGTCCGAACATCCATAATGCCATAGGCGCTCTCCAGTCAGCGTACCGGGATCTGAACCAAGCCGCCAACGATTTTTGCGGCCATAAGGGAGCGGCGATGCAGTCAATACGCAATACCCTCAGAGACTTGGGGCAGGCCGAGAATTGCCAACAGTGCAGATAAGCAGGAAGTAGCGCAACAGCGATAAAGTCAGCATTGAGTGGTGAAAACATGAGAGCGGCGAGGCGCGCAACTACTTTGAACCGTGTGCGCCTTTGTGTTTCCCGAGACCTTCGCCCTGGGCGCACATTTTGAACCACGCCTTGCCCAAATATGGAGGTGAGCACAATGTCAAAATCCTTGACGTGGTTTACCAAGTCAGTGTTGTTGGCAGGAATTTGCGCTGGGCTGGCGGTTTCGGCGGCCGGACAGACCGGTGCGAAAATATCATCATTACACCTGCGCGTTTACCCAAGCGGCAAGGAACCCCCTGGGTACCCCTGCGGGGGTTACCTTAACGTCGACGCCCATGTGACAGTGAGCGGAAAAGGCAAACTGTGGTATCGCTTCGAGGGCCCAGCGGAGGCAAACTTCGCGGGGGGGCCCGAGGGAACGACAAGTAATGACGTTGAGGGGGAGGATGTCTACGGAAAGGGCGTCACGTTTACAAAGGACACGAAAGGCCAGTTCAGGGTCGAAGTCGCCGTGGTTGGCGCGAACGGCAATCACGGACCCGTAACGGTGTCCAACATTGTGCCTTTCGATTTTAAATGTGGCGGCGGAGGTACGGCCGGGTCGTCTATGGCCAATCAACCCTCCGGCGAGGGGCTGAGTGTGACCGGCGTGACGTTAACGTTCCCACCTTCGCTCACCATGTGGAAGTACTCAGGCGTGTGCCCGCTCAAGCTGGACCTGTATGGCCACATCACCGCCACCGGCAGCGGCCAAGTGAGGTTCCAGATGTTGCCCGAGGGGCACCCCGGCATCTGGCCTGAGGAGTTTCTGGACTTTTCGGGTCCTGGAACCAAGCACGTTCACAAGATCTTGTCCAATCTGGGCAGCAACGTATGGAAGCCCGGGTCACACCACACGGGTTGGTACATCCTGAAGGTGCTCTCACCTCAGCAAATGGAGTCGAACCGAGTTGAGTACGATGTTACCTGTAGATAGATGCCTATGATTTCTTCAAGACGCCAGTCTGAGAAATTCGACCTTCCGGAGTTCACGCACCTCAGCGAGAAAACCGCGAAGGGGTTTAAGTGATGTCTAACTTAGAATTAAGGAGGCTACTTATGAAAAAAGCGCTTTTGATGACTCTTTGCCTGGCCGCTTCTTCCGCGGTTTTATGCCAGGCACAGGAAATTCGGGGCCTTGAGAACAAATGTTTGGATGTAAAGGGGGGTGGATCAGACAACGGCACGATGATCGAGCTTTGGACTTGCAATGGCGGCGCCAATCAACATTGGAGATTCACTCCGCAAGGTGACATTCGCGGGATAGGAAACAAATGTTTGGATGTGAAAGGTGGCGCTTCCGACGATGGGACCCCCGTCATCCTCTTTACGTGCAACGACGGCTCCAACCAACGATGGAGACTTACTCCGCAAGGTAACATTCGTGGGATAGCAAACAAATGTTTGGATGTAAAAGGTGGCAATTCCAACGATGGGACTCCCGTCATACTCTGGACATGCAGCGGCCGTGCCAACCAACGATGGAGACTCACTCGGCAAGGTGACAGTGGTGGGACAGGAAACTAAGTCTCAAGCTCGACCGGGGGAGAAAAGGTGTCAACGGGGAGAAAGAGGGACGGAAAGGGTTCAGGTACCCTTTCTCCCTCTCGGAAAACGAGCCGGCTACTTTTTGAGCGATTCGTCCAAAGCCTGCAATTGCTCATGCGACAGCGAAACCTGCCTTGTCTGTAACTTTCGCCCGTCAATCATGGAAAAGTATACGAACGTGGGAGATGCATCGCAGCAACTGAACTTCGTTACCTGGATCACGTAATCGCTCACAATCTCGCATTCAATCCCGCCACCGACTCCACGTTCTAAGAACGTCCACCTTGCGTGTTTCCCATCCGATAGTTCAACCGTGACTGTGGCATCATATCCTGGCTGGCCGTCAATCTTATCGCTGTAGAATGTTTCGCGCAGTACCAGCCACTCATAGCCGAAACTCGGCGGCGGTGCTAATTCAACCATACTGAATCGCGTGTTCCGCGTGATGAAATGTATCTCATTACCTTGGCGCTTGATTTCGATTGTAGACGTAGCAGAATTCCGGTATGGCACGGGGATCCCGGTTGAGGCTTTGAGAAGTGCCAATCCCCCGGCAATTGCCATGACGACGATCAAAGCAAAAGCCCGCTTGCTGGCCAAATTGGTGAATTGCATATTCAACCGCACCTTCTCCTTCTAGGATTTACTCCTGTGACTTAAAAAAAAACGGTACCTGCCTGTTCTCCTTCCGACCTCCTCGGGAGGCAATAACGAAAATCAAGTTTAGGCACAGCAGCACTAGCAATGCGAGGCCGGTGAAGGCACGCGAAACTTTACTAATGTATCCAAGCGAGGCCATTGCAATGAGGTTAAACAATAGCAACGCCCCGAGCAGTTGCACGAATTGCCAAACCGGTTGTCTTAGATTCTTATTCATCCCCCCCGTCTCGACCGTATCAGGTCCAAAACTGGAGTCTCTCTGCAATAGCAGGGACCTGCACCGACCACATCGGACGACGAAAAACAGAGGCCAGAACATGTAGCGCACCGGCCTACCGCATCTTGGACACCGCACCAGGAAAAGCCGCAACAGCCAAAAGCAGATGCGAGTTCCGGGAAATCTGACCCCCTAAATTCCAGAAATTCTGAGCCGTTTGAGAAGAGCGGGAAGAGTTAGAAACTTCCCTTTGCGCCGCTTTGTCGTTGGTGGTCGAGCGGGGCGGAGGGAGGA
>Ga0326728_10022330_pt1 | contig 11758 bp, 12 predicted proteins | sample MB3enrmetagenome_FD_207602 | JGI IMG/M metagenome (GOLD analysis project Ga0326728, IMG submission 207602) | Lab enriched peat soil microbial communities from McLean, Ithaca, NY, United States - MB31MN | ecosystem: Environmental > Terrestrial > Soil > Wetlands > Peat | place: USA: New York... | reverse complement strand
ATGATTCTTATCGCGTTCATTCATTCCATGGGTAAAACCTGAAGGAGGAAGCGCGAAATGGAAATGTCGAATCACAAACACGATCTGGGCGTTAAGGTGATCGATCGCGATCACCGTGAGATCTCCGGCCTGCTGGCGGAGATCAACTTTCATGTGGCAAGGGACGGGGATGCGGGCCGGAGGATTCGCAGCCTGCGCGATCTGGCGCGCGCAACCCGGTCGCACTTCCTTTTGGAAGAGGGGATGATGGCCGTGTCAAAACTTCCCGGCCTGGCCCTGCACTGGCTGCGGCACAAATGGATGTTGGAGCAGTTCTGGCAGCTGGCCACCTATTGGGGCAAGGAGAAGAACGCGCTGACGCGTGAGCCGATAGGTCTCTTGTGGGAGTCGCACATCGCGCATCTGGAGAGCGAAGACCGGGCATACGGTCTTTGGTTGGACGGAACGTACAGCGAAAGCGAGCGGGATCGGGCTCTCTATTTGAAGAACTGATGAGCGGTCCGCCGTTGAGAGGAGCAGTCGCATCGCCGAACTGGCCAAACTGAACGGGAGCGAAAAGCACGCTGTTGGCCTTCGAGGGATCGATGACGAGCACGAGGAGCTGTTCGACGCCGTCCGGGGGGTCGAGTCGGCGATGGCACGGAACGCGGAGCCGGCAGAGACGGGCGCGCTCCTGAAGAAACTGGCAGCTGCCACCGGGAAGCACTTCGCGAACGAAGAGGCGATTATGCGCGGAGCAAAGTATCCGGGCCTCGTGCTGCATGCTGCGAACCACCAGCGGTTGATGGAGAAAGCGAAGGCATTTGCCGTCCGCCACGGCCAGGGCGGCGTCGCAGTGAACCAGCACGCACTGAACTTTCTCCGCGACTGGCTTCTGCATCACATGGAGAACGACGACGCGCGGTTGGGCGCGTGGTTGAACGAGCGCAAGCCGAAATAGGAAGAGTTGCGGCGTCAGCTCTCGAACGACAACTGCGCCGAGACCCACGCGGGTGCGGCAGGCTTGGACTCCGAAGCCAGTTCGTAGACCAGCCGCTCCAGCACCAGCCGCTTGTCGGGCGGCGAGGAGCGCAACTCCAGGTCAGCCCGTGCCACCAGGCGCAGCGCCCGCGTGAGTTCTCGCCGGCTCTTGTAACGCCGCGCCTGCCGGATCAGGTCGTCGGCGGCAAACGGCGGCATGCGGAAACCCTGCCACAGCGCCTGCCAGATGGCGCGCGAATCGCGCACGTTTTTCTCCAGGATCACCAGCATCTGGCGGAAAGTCTTGGCCAGCATGTAAAGATGGCCGATGGCTGCGTCTTCGCCGGCGTCGGAACTGTTCAGCAATCCCTGCAGCAGGGCCAGCGCGCGCACGCGATCGCGGGCGCTGATGGCGTCGGTCAGCTCGTACAGGGTGCGCTGCTTGGCGCTCAGCACCATGGTTTCCACGTCGCCAAGCGTGATGCGGCCACGCCCGGTGGCGTAGAGCAAAAGTTTTTCAAGCTCCGACGCCACCAGCATCATATCCGCGCCCAGCGCGTCGGCCAGCTCGCGCGCCGCATCGGGCTCCAGGCGCGTACCGGCTTCCTGTGCCGTGGCAACCGCCCAGCGCATGGCATCTTCCTCGCTCACACGCGCCAGTTCCACCATGCCGCAGTGTTCGCCCAGGGTTTCGGTCAGCCGCTCATAGCGATTCTTGTCGTCGAGTTCCATGCGGCGCGCATCCGACGGGATGCGCAGAAAATCCGCGACGAACAGAAGCAGTGCCTGCGGATTCGGCGACTGGAAATAGCGGGCGATCGCAGCGAACTCGTCCTTCTTGGCGCCGCGCGTGTAAAGCTGGCGCACGTTGCGCACAAAAATCACCTGAAACGGAGCCATCAGCGACGGGGTCTGCGCGCGATCCAGCACTTCGAAGATCGAAGTTGACGTGAGGTCGAAATCGGAAAGGCAAAAATCACGGAGATCGGCGGGAACGAAGGCCTTCAGTACGGCGGCGCGGCAGCGGTCGAGGAGAAACACCTCGTCGCCGGCCAGCACGTAACCGGGCCGCAACTTCCCCGTACCTGCCTGGGCGGCCTCGATCTCCGCGACGAAGCGGGCGGCCGCGGCAAATCCCGAGCCCCAACGCGCGCCGCTCACAGGCTTGACCTCCGGCCGTGCGGTCCAAAGTACATGCGGCTCCAGAATACCGCCCGGCGAGCGAACACACCACTGCGGAAAACCCGGCAGGAATCAAGAATTGAGCCACTCTTCGCCTTGTTATCGCTTCATTGTTGGCGCGGATAGGAAATCTCGAACTGGCTCACCACCACGCTGTTGCCGAACGGAACCGACCCTGTCCACGCCACGCCCGCGCCACCGTAGTTGTTGGGCGTGACGGTCCCTTTCAGCGACAATGTCTCCCCGTCCGCGGTGTTCGATCCGGTTGCCGTGAACATGTCGCCCTCGACCGCAAGGGTAATCGTCGCGTTGGGCTTGAAGACTCCCGTCAGTTGCTGCTGGTCGCTGACCGGATGCCCGATGCCGTCCACTATTTGATAGAGCTGGAACATGCACTTATCTGAAGCCTGGATGGTGCGCCAGAAACGCAGTGAGTAGCCGTTGCGCGTGCGCGGATCGTACTTGATGAATATGTCGGCCTTCTGGTTGCGCGGACCGGCATTGTCGTCCGGCGAGCCCGCAATGCCAAATCCCTGGCCGGCGGTTTTTTCCGGCGTCATCACGACTTTCAACATCATGCCGTCCGTAGGCACGTCGTTCTGATACAAAAGCTGCGATCCTATCGAGGCAACGCGCAGTCCGTAGCCGTTGACGAGGTTGTCGCCCACTGACGAGGTCCACGTTCCCAGCACCGTCCACATGCCGCTCACATAATCTGTGTTTGGCGTCTCTACAAAGTTGCGGAAGTCGGGATTAATGACGCGCGACTTGATTTCCCCGGTTCTCACCGGCTTCAAGGAAATCGCCACGGTTTCCGGCCCCGGATCGCTGATGTTGTGTTTGGGCCGGACGTTGGCTTCGATATATTTGTCAGCGAAGCCGGGCAGCAAGGTGAGTTGCCGCAGCGGCACATTGCCCCGGCTCACCGCAACTTCGCGCCGCGTGGCGCACTGCACATCGTCGCATACGTACCAGTCGATGATCGACTCGTCTTCGCGTCCGCCAAGATTCAGCGCATACGTCACTGCGATTTTGCCATCGACCGGAAGGCCAATCGCCGGCTTGCGCGCAAAGGTGGGTGGATCGATGTATTTGGGTTCGACATAGATGTGCGAAGTGACGTAGAAGCCGTTGGCTGCTTCCGCCTTCACGCTCACATATTCGGCGTGGTTGGTCGCGTTTTGGCCCGTGACCGTGATGGATTTGCCGGTGTCGGCGCTAATTCTGATGAGTTTTGAATCGGTGGACCAGTGGATGACTGTGTCAGACGCGCGCTGTGGCTGAACGGTGGCCGTCAACGTCACTCCGGGCCCACCGGTGCGAATCGAGGCGTTGCCCGGCGGCTCCGTGTTGGCGAATGGATCGGTGACTGAGCCGGCAGACCGCGCCGCCGCGCCGGGAACTGCAGCCGCGAGCGCCATGCGGAAGACGTCGCTGCCGTCGCTCTCATATTTCTCGCGTACGTGGGCCGGGTCCCAGTCGTCCAGCTTGCCGTCCGGCGTCGCGCGCAGCATGTTCCACGGGTTGATTGCGCGCGCTTGCTCCGCGGTGATCTCGCGCGAAAGCGTAAACGCATGCGGGCCCACGATGCTGTCGTAAATCACCGCGGGTTTTCCGCTGGCATCTTTGGTCTGGTAGGTAAGCGCGTAGACATTCTGCCGGACGGCAGCTTTCCACACCATCCACGCCACCGGCGATTTGGGAGTATTCACAGGCATGGTGCAGCGGATGAGCGCAACGGGATTGCGAAACCCCTTGTAGAACTCGAGGCCGTGCGAGGCCTTGAAGACGGTGTTGATAAAAGCAATGCCCGAGGAGGACATGACGCCGTTCCCGGTTGGAAAATAAACTTCAGAATCTTCCCACACGCCCACCTGGCCGCCGCCGATGAAATCGTCAGTGCCTTCAATGTAGACGTGCGTGAAATAGGAGCGCGTGGTGCGGATGAAGGTGGTGTCGAGGCGGCTGAGCAGTGCGACATGCGAATAAACGTGCTTGTCGCCTTGGGCATCAAGCGCCACGGCCTGCGTGATGACCGGGGAGCGCATTTTCAGGTTCTTCGAGGGGTCGCCGGGATACTCGTAATCCAGGTTGCAGTAATTCACCAGCGTGAGGTTCATCATCGTGAAGCCGGTGGCGTTCACCATCAGGATGTAGCCGTTGTTCGACGCGCCTTCCTTGTTGCCGCGATTGTCGGCCAGCACTACCTTGCGCCGGTCGTCTGTGAGGCCGAGCAGAGTGATGTAGTTCTTGGTGATCGCCATGCTGGCCTCGGTATCGCCGCCGCGAAGAAAGTAGACGTCGGGTTTGATGCCGATTACGGTGGGGTGATCAGGCGTGCCTGCGGGAGCGGCTGCATAGGCGGCCTGCAGCGTTTTGAATTTCTTTTGCGCTGGATCGTCCTGCTGCAGGCTGCTATCGACCAGGTAATCGTAGGCATAGTGGGTGGTGTCGAAGGGCTCGCCGGTATAGCCGTTGTAAGGCGCGCCGCGCATGTTGTCCTGGGCGCGGGCAGCGGTTCCGGCTGCAATCCCCATCAAAAAAACCGCAAGGAAAACTCCCCACGAACCGCACCGCATCTTCATCACCGACCTCCATGGTGTGGTCAGACCACCAGCCGGAACGATAGAAGGGCGGCACTGCCGGTGTCAATGCAAAATTGCGTCAAGATTGCGCGTGATGCAGACCGGATTTCAGAGTCCTTCCAGGATGTCGGCCACCAGTTGCCGCGCAAACTCGCGCGAGAGGCGCTGAATGGCTGCAGGGTCTTCCTGAATGAAAGTGGGCAGATCAGTGGAGGACTGGTATTGCTCGCGGTAGACGTAGTTCTTGTTCTCGTAAAGCACGCGGCCGTCGCGCGCGGTGAGCGTGACTGAAGCCACGATGGTAATGACGAAGCTCGAAGACTGCTGCGTGGCCGCATTGTAGGTGAGCGGCATAACGGCCTGCTTGAGGATGGTGCCGTGCAGCACCGCGTCGGCGTCAGAGCCTGAATTCGTCTCCACGCGGAAGCGTGTGCGCGTCATGAATTCGCGAACCACCGCCTCAGTCAATGCCGTTTCAGTGCCGTTGGACTCGGTACGCGTGGCAAACACCGGCACCGCAAGCGTGTTCACGCCGGGAGGCAGATGCGTGGCCGCGCCCAGGGTGTGATAGCCGCAACCACTCACGCCCAGTGAAGCGAAAGCGGCCAGGCCAGCGATGGCGAAACATGCGAATGAACGCATGTGGCCATTCTATCTCGCGAGATTCGCGCCGTCAGCGGCCACGCGGTGATCACTTTTCCGGTTGTCGTCAAACTGCCTTCAGCGGAGATGCGCGAGGTACGCCGCCAGGCTATCTGCAATCTGTGGGATAAGGTCGCCATCCTCGATTTCAGCGCCCCATCCCGGATGGGCTTCTTTCGGAATTGGGCCAACATAGGTCATAATCTGCGTCACGTCGCATTCCGGTCGAATCCAAATCACTTGTCCGCTCGATTGGCTTAATTCAGCCGAGAATTTGACTTGAAACTTCCAGGTAACGTCGCCAGTCTGCCGGTTAATCTTGGTTCTTTCGCCGGATTCCTCAAAAACTGAGACCGCCAGCGTGCCGTCGGCCTTCGTCCCGCCATCTCCGGTAAAGAGCACCCCGTTTGATCGCAGATTCAACCGTTTCACCAAATCAGTACGCACGCTATCAGGAAGCAGATGTTTCGAGTCGGTGCGGTTCACGACAGTCAACGAAATGACATGCATATTACTGATCGGGTGCAACTGCGGCGGCGCTGGCTCCGCCGCCATCCAATTCACCATCCACGCGCACCCCGTAGTCGCTAGCGCGCAGGCCATCGCAAAAACCAGAAGCAGCCTTCTCATGTGCGTATACCGGCGCCCATTGTAGCTCCTGGCCCGAGCGTATGCTAGGAGCCATGAGCTGGACTACTGGTTGGATTTTCTGGGCGTTGCTTTCCGCCGTCTTCGCCGCCGCCACGGCGCTTTTGGCCAAGGTGGGTGTGGCGCACGTTGACTCGAACCTCGCCACGGCGCTGCGCACTACCGTAGTAGTCGTCTTTGCCTGGGGCATCGCGCTCGCGCTGGGCAAGCATGGCGAGATGCGTTCGCTCGATCGCCGCACCGTGCTTTTTCTCACGCTTTCGGGCATCGCCACGGGGCTGTCGTGGCTCTGCTACTTCCGCGCTCTGCAGTTGGGGCCCGCCTCGCGGGTAGCGCCGCTCGACAAGCTCAGCGTTCCGCTGGTGATGATCTTTGCGTGGCTCCTGCTGGGCGAAAAACTCAATGCCGCGGTGATCGTGGGCGGCGCGCTGATTACCGCCGGGGCCATGATGATGGTGCTGGGATAACAGGGGTCAGGTTTCAGGTGTCAGGTGTCAGCGAACTGCGAACCATGAACTGCGAGCTGTGAACTACGAACTGACAACTGACAACTCAGGACTGAGAACTCGAAATTCTGGGGAGTGCTATGGAAATCAATCGCCGAACTTTGATGGGATGGATGGGATTCACGGGCGGGACCGTGATGAGTGCGCCCTGGCTGAGGAAGAAAATGTTTGCCGCAGACTCTGCGAACCTGGCGCAGGACCTGCCAGAGCCGCAGAGCGCACCCACCCGCTGGGAGCGCCTGGCCACGCAGAAGCGCGAACAGACACGCGATGTTACATGGCTCACGCATGAGCCGCTGACCTTCCTGCTGCGCCGTGGCGACCATTTCGACAACGAGCCGGAGCACTACCGGCAAATGCTCGACCCGGAGAATATCCGCCGCATGGCCGCGGCAGGCGTGGTGTGGGGCCGCATCTTCTTCGACAAGGGATTCGGGCTCGAATATGAAATGCCTCATATCGAGCAGGCGCGGCAGGCGGCTGACCTGATGCACAAGCTCGGCATGCGCGTGAACCTCTATGTGGGCGGCACCATGTTTACTGAGACGCTCTATCGCGAGCTTCCCGAGGCGCGCAACTGGGAGCAGCGCGATCAATGGAACCAATGGGTTCCTTACGGCATGCAGACCTACCGGCATTACGCGTGCCCCAATGAGCCGGCCTATCGCGATTACCTGCGCCGCGTGCTGAAGATCGGAATCGAGGAATTGCACGCCGACGAAATCTCCTTCGACAACGTCATGCTGCAGGCCGAGCCGAAGTCCTGCCGCTGCCCGCGGTGTATCAAAGCGTTCGCCGAGTTTCTGCGCAAGCGCTATCCCACGCGGGAGGCAATGATGCGCCGCTTCGGCCTTCCCGATGCCGATTGGGTGCGCGTGAACGAGTGGCAGGACAAGGACCAGCCACTGGCACTCACCGTGCTTGAGGACCCCGTGCTTCAGGAGTGGGTCCGCTTCCGTTGCGAGTCGCTGGCCATGTACGCCAACGATCTCTACGACTCCGTGAAGAGCCTGAGCCCGAAGGTCGCGGCGCTCTTCAACATCAAGGGCGTATTCAGTTTCAACCGCTTCTGGACGAATGCGGTCTATCATCCGCTCTACGACGGCCGCATCGACATGATGTCGTTCGATACCGGCGGCTACGATGCCGGCATCGACCCGGCGACCGGCGCCCTGGTGTCGCAGATTCGCTCCTACAAGGTCGCGCGGCGGCTCCGCGCCAATTGCGAAGAGGGACTCGACAACGACCTGCGGGCGGCGGTGTTCATGGCGTTCGGTTATCAAAACCCCATCTGCACGCCGGCCCCATTTGGCGTCGGCGCGCACAATGTCTTCACGCCGCTGGTGGAGTTTTTCCGCGCCCAGAACAGCCGGTATTACACCGGCACCGGGAATGTCGCCGATGTCGCCGTGCTGCGGAACTGGCCGTCGATGGCCTACAGCATCAACGCAACGTATGTTCCGGCGACGCTCATGGAGCAGGTGCTGATTCAGTACAAGGTTCCGTTCGATCTGCTCTTTGATGAGCAGTTGGATGGCATCAGCCGCTACGGGGCCGTGATTCTTGCCGGGCAGGAGTGCGTTTCGAGTGCACAGGCGGCCGTGCTGCTGGCTTACGTGCGCGGCGGAGGCACGCTGGTGGTGGCCGGCAATACAGGCGAATTCAACGAGTGGCATGAACGCAGAATTGTAAACCCGCTGCTGCCCGCGCGGCGCGAAGGCAAGGGAAGCATCGTAGTGATTCCTGAGATTCGGCGCGCCGATCTGCGCAGGACAGCAACGGGCCGGACGTTCCAGGATCCCGAACCGGGCGCAACTGCGCAAAGAGGCACGCAAATGACGCCGTCGCAGTGGGTGTTGCCCGAGAATCACGCGGAGATTTTTCAAGCCATCGTCTCCGCCATGCCCGGCGGTCTCTCCATCACGACTGAAGCTCCGCTGACGACGGTGCTGGAGCTGCTCAACCGGCGTGAGTCGCGAGAAACCATGGCGCACTTCGTCAACTTCGACAGCCGCAATCGCACTGCACCGTTTGCCGTCGCCCTGCGCAAGCAATACGACGGCGCCGTCAAGTCCGTACTCTGGGTTTCGCCGGAGAGGGATGATGCGGTTCAGCTGACTTTTCAGGAGGCGGGCAACACGGTCAGGTTCACCGCGCCGGCCATGAAGCTCTACGCCATGATTGTGGTGGCGCAGTAGCTGGCGCAATCGAAATGGCAGTATCAGCAGGCACGACATAGAGCGGCTGCGGTTTTCTATACTGGAGCGAGTGAAGCAAAGACACAAAGACGCGGAAACGCCGACGTGGCCCAGGAGGATCGCGCTCACCGGCTTCATGGGCTCAGGCAAGAGCACCGTGGGGCCGCTCGTGGCGCGGCAACTGGGCTGGAAGTTCGTGGATGCGGACGACGTGATCGCAGCCGAGGCTGGCTCAACCATCCCGGAGATCTTTGCGCGAGAGGGCGAGGCCGCGTTCCGCGAGCGGGAGCGCGCCACCATTGCGCGGCTGGCCGGCGAAGAAGCGCTGGTATTGGCGCTGGGCGGTGGGGCGATTGAAAATCCGGCCACACGCTCGCTGCTCGGTAACGCCCCGAAGACGCTGCTGATTCACCTTGAGGTGGAGCTGGCCACGACGCTTGAACGTTGCCGCGGCACCGAGCATTTGCGGCCCATTCTGGCCGACCAGGAGAACCTGGCCAGACGCTACCAGCAGCGCTTGCCGCTTTATCGTACAGCGCACATTTCGATTGCTGTGGATGCACTGACGCCGGAGCAGGTGGTGGAGGCAATTATGCACGCCGCGTGCCGCCACTGATCCCGCCTATCAACTCCGTGGGGCATTCCCACTAACAACTAACCACTAGCCACCGACTACTGCCTTTTGACGACGACCCCTCTTTCGATGCACGATGGGCAGTGGTTCTCGCACGGAGGGTTGATGCACAGCAAGGAAGTCAGCAAGCGGATCAATGATATTGGTATTGTCCCGTGTGCGCGCGTGAAGAATCCGGACCACGTGCGATTTGCCGCGGAGACTTTGTACGCGGCGGGAATTCCGGTGCTCGAGGTCCCACTGACCGTGCCCAAGGCCGCGGAAGTGATCGAGGAGCTGGCCAAGCGTTTTCCCGATTTGATCATCGGCGCCGGGACCGTACTGGATGAAACCGCGGCGCAACGGTGCCTTGATGCCGGAGCCCGTTTTATCACCAGTCCGGGACTGGTTCTTGGCGTAGTGGCCTGCGCCAAACAGGCGGACGTGTGCGTTTTCCCGGGAGCGCTGACTCCGTCGGAGGTGATTGCCGCCTGGCAGGCGGGCGCAGACTTTGTGAAGATTTTTCCAGCGGCCACCGCGGGCGGCCCACACTATATCCGCGCGCTCGAAGTGCCTTTGCCGCAGATTCCCTTGATCGTGACCGGCGGGGTGAATCAACTCACGGCGTTCGATTACATCCTGGCTGGAGCACGCGCCATTGGCGTGGGCAGCGAGCTGTTGCCGCATGAGGCTTTGCAGCAGCGGCAGGCTGATCGCATTCACGAACTGGCGCGGCGATTCCTGATCATGGTGAAGGAAGCGCGTGCGCAGCGCAACGGCGAATAAGCGGCCAGGCCCTGGGCGTGCCTCTTACTGCCCCGCCGAATCAGGCTTTTTGATTAAATCCAATCGATTCAACGAATCCAGGGATTTTCTCGGCAGATTATGATATTTCCTGTGATGTGATATCGCTAGAGATATGATATCATCTCACGAGTGAGACTTGTGCTCGACACCGACGTGGTGATTGCCGCAATGCGGAGTCCGACCGGCGGCTCAGCAGAGCTCTTGCGAAGGATTCGTCTGGGCAGGGCAACCATGCTCATGACCGTGGCTCTCGCGCTGGAGTACGAGGCTCAATGCATGACGGCGGAACATCGGCTGGCGGCCGGGCTCAGCGCAGCCGAGGCCGGTGTTTTCGTCGATCGTTTGATGTCCATGGCTGAACCTGTCGAGCTCTACTTTCGTTGGCGGCCGCAACTTCGCGACCCAGGCGACGAACTGGTTCTGGAGGCGGCGGTGAACGGCCGCGCAAGGATGATCGTCACGTTCAACGAGAAGCACCTGCGCGAGGCGCGGACGAGTTTCGATATCGAGGTGTTGCGCCCCGGTGAAGTACTAAGGAGGTTGGAAGCATGACTACCCGCGTTGCCACATTTCCGCTGCGCCTGCCCGTTTCATTGAAAGCCGCTCTCGAAAAGATTGCAGCGCGCGACGGAACCAGCATGAATCAGTTTCTGGTCATCGCGGCGGCCGAGAAGATTTCCGCCATGGAGACGGAGAGCTTCTTTGCCGAGCGGCGGGCGCGCGCCAACGATAAAGAGTTCCTGCGCATTCTGAACCGTCAGGGCGGCGAGCCACCGCGTCCCGAGGACACACTCGAGTAAGGGGCTTGCCTAATGCCGCTAGCTCCGCTTCCTATTGATATCAAGAGAAATGCTCCCAGCCATGTGGCGCGAGGGGCCGCGTGCCATTCACAGTCACGAGCGCGACCTGCGGCCTGTCTTTGCGCACGCGGAGGATGCGGCCGATGCGCGTGACCCGGACCCCGGCGATGCTGCGCGGCACGCGTGCGTCCGGCGAAGCGGTGAACAGCAACTCGTAATCCTCGCCGCCATGAAGAGCCTGCTCGAGGGTTGCGCCCAAATGGATGGGCAACGCCTGCGCGTCGACTTCAGCGGCGACGGATGACTCTTCGCATAGGTGGGCAAGATCGGTAGAGAGCCCGTCGCTCAAGTCGATCGCAGCGCTCGCAAGGCCGCGTCGCGCCAACCACAATCCCTGCGCGACGCGCGGCTGCGGATAGAGATGCGGTGCGACCAGCGACTGCAGATTGCCGGGAATGCGCAGCGGGGCAATGCTCTGCGAGCCAGGCCGCGCCGAGCGCGCCGTCGCGGCTAGCTGAGCAAGCCGGGCGAGTGCCGCAGCGGCGCCGCCCAGTGTGCCGGTGACGTAAAGCAGGTCGCCGGGAAGTGCGCCGGAGCGAAGTAACGCTTGGCCACGCCGCACCGCGCCGGCGAGGACGATGTCGGCCACAACAACAGGCGATTCCGCGAGATCGCCGCCAGCCAACGGCGTTTGAAAGGCGCCGGCCAGCGCGAAGAATCCATCGAGAAACCGGTCGAGCCAAATTTTTTTGTCGGGCCAGTTTTTCTTCTGGTCTTGGACGAGGTCTTTGGGGAGACCAAGAGACAAAAAAGCTGC
>Ga0326728_10022329_pt1 | contig 11759 bp, 8 predicted proteins | sample MB3enrmetagenome_FD_207602 | JGI IMG/M metagenome (GOLD analysis project Ga0326728, IMG submission 207602) | Lab enriched peat soil microbial communities from McLean, Ithaca, NY, United States - MB31MN | ecosystem: Environmental > Terrestrial > Soil > Wetlands > Peat | place: USA: New York... | reverse complement strand
CGAGAACTGCCATTTCGCGCGCCAGGGCCGCTGGTCCAAGTGCTACGTGCCGGCCGTGCTCATCGGCGGCGTCGGACAGCGCGCCTCGCACAACCTTATCCACGACCACCCCCACTGCGCGATCCTCTTCAACGGCAACGACCACCTCCTCGAGTTCAACGAGATCCACCATTACGCGCTGGAGACCGGCGACGTCGGCGCCATCTACACCGGGCGCGACTACACCTATCGAGGCAACCGCATCCGCTACAATTTCGTCCACGACACCGGCGGCGTTGGCATGGGCTCGATGGGTGTTTACATGGACGACTGCGTCAGCGGCACCGAGATCTTCGGCAACGTCTTCTACAAGGTGCACCGCGCCGCGTTCCTGGGCGGCGGGCGCGACCACCAGGTCCTCAACAACATCTTCGTGGACTGCGACTACGCCGTCGAGCTGGATGGCCGCGGCCTCGACCCCTCTCCCGTCTGGCATGGCATGGTGGACCAGACCATGCGCCAGCGGCTCGCCGAAGTGCCGCTCGCGCTTTACCGCGAGCGCTATCCCGCCCTCAAGACCCTCGACCAGTATTACGGCCCGCCCGCCGGCCCGCCCATCACCGGAACCGTCTTCAAAGGCGTGCCCCCCGAGAACAACGTCGTCGCGCGGAACATCTGTGTCGGCAAGTGGCTCAACACGTACTGGCACGCCACGCCCGGGATGCTGCTCTTGGAAAACAACCTCACCAACGCCGCCCCCTTATTCGTCCACCCGCCCGGCAACCCGGCCCAGGCCGGGGACTTCGCGCTCAAGAGCGACTCCCCGGCCTGGAACCTCGGTTTCCAACCCATCCCACTCGACAAAATCGGCCTCTACCGCGACGACCTGCGCGCCGCCCTGCCCAGCCGAGTGAACTGATTTCCGGCAATTGGTTTAAGGCCTGGGCGCCGACGAGGCCTGCTCTGCCGCTTCGGCTTCCTTTTTGCCCTCGACGAAGTAGTAAATGAGGTGGGCGAGGCCGACGCCGATGGGGATCAGGCCAAAAAGGGCGTGGCGGAGGTCAAACATGGCATAGACGGCGACCGTGCCTGCCAGGCCGATAAAGAGCCAGACCAAGCCCTTGAGCAGGTGCTGGCGGGGAGAGGGAGAGGAAGGGGCGGTTTCGTCCGCCAGGAGGCGATCCGGCCACGGCGGACACTCGATGCCCTTCTCGATGGCCGCCATCCGTTCCAGGTGGTAGCAGGTGAAGAGTTCCTTGCGTTTGCGGTAACCGAGGTAGATTGCCAACATGCCGATGCCGATGCCCATAATAATGGCGATGATGGGTATCAAGAGGCCCAGGGTTTCAGGTTCCATAGAGTTCGATGCTTTCTTTTGGTTGTTTGCGCTTTGCTGCTCTCGCCGGCGACGTGCCGAGCGTGCTGTGGATTGTGACTTGCCGGGAGGGGAGATTGTTTCACGAATGTTTTTGAAACCCTGGCCCGGTCAGCGCAGTATAAAGCTCAGGACCGACGCCAAAACCAGGCCGATGGCATGCCCGCGGTGGGCGGCCCGGCCAAAGCAACGCCGCTTGTGACTGATAGACCGCCGCAGCAATCAGTGGACGGAGATATCCGCCAACACCTGGCGGCTGGCCAGTATCACTCAGCGTTCGAGCTGCTGGTGGAGCGTTATTCGGTGAAGGTCTTTCATCTGGCGTACAGTATGATCGGCAACGAGACTCAGGCCGAGGACTTGGCGCAGGAAGCTCTGCTGCGCACTTGGAAAGGGCTGCCCGGCTACCATGGCGGGGCTTCGCTTTCCACCTGGATTTATACCATCGCGCGCAACACCTGTCTCACGGAGCTGAAGCGGCGCGCCCAGCATCCAACGGTCTCGATGGACGAACCGGGTTTCGCCGCGGCGATAGACAGCGTGCCTGCCCTGCAATCCAGCGACCCGGAGTCCGGCCTGGAGATGGACGTGCGCCAGATGCTCAGCCAACTGCCGGAGAAATACCGGCAGGTGATCACGCTCTTTTACCTGGAACAGAAATCCTATGAGATGGTGGCCGCCTTGTTGGGCGTGCCGCTGGGCACCGTGAAGACCTTTCTCTATCGCGCAAAGAAAGAACTGCTCAAGATCTATTGCCGGCGCGCTCCCGCGTCGGTGCCCCTTTATGGACCCGCAAGTTAGTTTCCATTCGCCGCAGGACGAAGAGCGGCTGCTGCAATACGTGGATGGCCAGCTCCCGGCGCCCGAGGCAGGCGCCGTCGAGACGCATTTGGCGGTTTGCCCGGAATGCCAAGCCCTGCGCCGCGAATGGGAGCAGCTCGAGGAAAAGCTGACCCGCACGCTGGCGGAGCCCAGATTGTCGCCGGGTTTCGCGGCGCGCCTTCGGGCGCAGATTGCGGCGGAGGCGAAGGCCAGCGCGCCGGGCGTCCGCGTGCGGGAAGGCGGGCGGCCGGAGGCCCAAACGCACGAACCTTGGGTCGAGGCCCGGCGACGCGAGACGAGGGTCTTTTGGCTCGGGCTGCTTGATGGTCTCGGCTACGGCGCGGTGGCAGCAGTTGGCGGGTATTGGCTTTTTCACCTGGCTGTGGCATGGGTTGCGGGCCCGGCCGGCGCCGGCACGGCTTTTCTGCGCGGCCCGGCATTCCTTTTCGCCCTGGTGGCCGCCGGCGCAGCTCTGTTGGTCGGTTTGAACCTGGCTGCCAAGAACAGGGTATGGCGCTGGCTGGGGGCGCTTTGAAGTTGCGCCTGGATCCGCGTGCTAGCCCGCCCCCTGCCGCATCGGTTGGACAGCCGAACCGTGGTGTGCTATCTTGCAGCTCAGCCAGGAAAGACATTACAAGAATTGACCGGGTCGGACGCTGTACGTGAAAGGGGCCTGCCTTCCGGCAGGCGGCGCCGGCCACCAATGGCAGAGGAACATAACCGAAGGAAGAAATATGAGAGTACTACTGAACGTCCGGATCCCACATCAGCAATTCAACGCGGCCGTGAAGGACGGCACTGTGGGGTCGAAGCTAAAGCGCATTCTGGAGGCCATAAAGCCAGAAGCCGCTTATTTCACTGAGCACAATGGGCAGCGCGGCGCGGTCATCGTCGTTGATTTGCCCGACCCCTCCAAGATTCCGGCATTGGCAGAGCCTTGGTTTTTGACATTCCAAGCCGACGTCGAGTTTCGGATTGCCATGACGCCGGCCGACCTCAAGAAAGCCGGCCTCGACAAACTCGGGGAAGAATGGGCCTGAGGGGTTCGCGGCCCCTTTGATCAGCCTCCACGCTGCGCCTCGGCCTTGCTCCTTCGCGGGTTGCCGCACTCTCGGTTGACACCTCTGGCTTGGCCCAGATTGGCTCCCCAAAAAGGCCAGCCTTTGGCCCCCCACCCGCCGCCAACCCCCTTGCCCATTCCCGCTGACAGGGCGGCAGCCCCGCCGGAGCCCCCCCGGAGTCGCCCCGTAGTACCTCTTATCGGCGATAAGAGGTACTACGGGGAGGCTCGGGCGAGGCCCGCACGCGGTAGCAGAGGGGTCAGCCAGAGCATCGCGGGCGCCATGATGATAGTTATCGGGCAGCATCGTCACAAAGGTTTTAGCGCATCCCATTGGCAGCCAGGGACTTGCGTCGCCGACGATCCGCGGCGCCTCGATTGCGCCAAATCGTTGCTGGAGGTCCAAATCCGTATCCCGGGTTCAGATAGGGTCCGGTCGCCGTGGGGCATGGGGATTCTGCGGCTGCATTCAAGTTACTCATGCGCCTCAGCCCCATCATCCTTGTTTAAGAACTGATTTGCGCCCAGATAGATCACGCATCACGTTTCACGCTTCACGCCTCAGGCTCCGTTCTGATACACTGCTGCCGATGGAACTGAAGGACCAAGCCTCGGCCCCTACGCTGGCCCGCAAGCTGGGAGACACCGCCCATGTGTCGGGCCTGGCCATCCGATTGGCGCGGTTGAGTGGGGCCGGGGACCGTCTGCCGGACTGGCTCCTGAAGACCGCGGTGGAACGGGGCGCCAAACACTACCAGCGGGAGTTCGATCCCTCGCTCCCACCTGACAACCCGAGCATCCCTGACGAAGAAATCGGTGTTGCCCTGTGCCTTAACGAATTGCCGTACCAGTTAGACAATCTGCGCGCGGCAGCCCAGTTGCTCAGTTCCCCGCGTGTGGACGGGGCCACTCTCTGCCGACTGGCTGTCCAGGAGCGTTGCGAACCGGTGCTGCTCCATATCGCGACCGTCGCGGAGCGTTTTATCCCCGCCGCGGAACCTTGGGCCTACCTGCGCCAGCACCTGCGCCCCCGGCGTGTCCCGCGGCTTGACGCTCTGCCGCATTGGAGCCGGTTGGTGAGCCACACGGGCATGACCAAACACGGCGGCCCGCCGAAAACCGACTGGCTGTGCCGCCATGAATAACTGGGCCTCGAAACCAGCGGGCCAAGCGACAAGCAAGGCTGAGTCTGCAATGGACACAAGCATCCCTGTGTCGTTTAATCCAACAGAACCTTGCTAATGGGCGACCCTCGACAATGGCTGATGGACCTCGGCAGCACTGGCGGTGCTACCGTAGATGGCCTTGTGTCTGTAAAGGGCTACCGCAAGCACGGCCAATCTCCTGAAGTGGTGGCCATGATGGAGAAGGCCGAAGACTATGGCGCGACAGCCGTATTCTTTGAGGCTGGTCGGGATGGTAAGCCGCCGCTGGCACAGGCTTTCGTTTTCGTTTCCGACGGACCGGCTCGCGACCAGAGCTTCGCCCAGCTACACCAGCGTTTGTGGAGTTGGGGCGGCGTTCCCCTACTATACCGAAAGACTGCCGGGTTGGTGCAGCTATTCCGCTGCGCTCACAAGCCGGACTTTGAATCCCACGGTAAGGTTGTCTTCAAGCCTCACGCGACGTTCGACTTGGCTGCCCGAATCTCAATCGACCCGTGGTGGGACGCTGAACGTATCCGTAACGGAACTCTTTGGGACGATCCAGGAGTCTGCAAGACCCTGCTTTCAGGCAGGCAAGCGGCCCAAAAGGCGCTGATTAAGGAAATCAAGCTCCTTCATGAGGACCTCGACAAAGAGGGCATCTTGCCCAAGCCCCTCCGGCGTAAACTCCTCATCCTCTCCCTGCTGATCGCCTATCTTGAGGCGAGGAAAGTATTCGAAGCCGATTATTTCGCCCGCTTTCGAGATAAGGCAACGAAGTTCTTCGAGGTGCTGGCGGACGGCCATGCCCTGGTTGCCTTGCTGGAACACCTCGAGGAGCGATTCAACGGCCATGTCTTCAGCCTAAGAAAGGAGGACAATACCACCTTGCGCGCCAGCCGACAGCTTGCGCGGTTCGCCCGCCTGATCGAAGCAAAGCAGGAGGCTGGCGGCCAACTCTCGCTTTGGCAGCGCTACTCCTTTGCTGACCTTCCCATCGAACTCATTAGCCACATCTACCAGCTTTTTGTGAGCGACACAGCGGTTGCCGTTTACACGCCTCCTTTTCTCGTGCGGCTCATGCTGGGAGAAGTGCTCAGTTGGGAGCGACTGGATCGGCTGGACCGAGAACGCGAGATTATTCTGGATCCTGCTTGCGGTTCCGGCGTCTTCCTCGTCGAGGCCTACAAGCGCCTTGTGCTCCACTGGCGAAGCCGGAATAACTGGGAACGCCCGAAGATCTCGGTCCTCCAGAAGCTGCTGAAGCGTGTCCACGGCATCGACCTGGAAGAAGGAGCAGTGGAACTCGCCGCCTTCAGCCTTTGCCTTGCCCTCTGCGATGCCCTGAAACCGGAAGAAATACGCGCCAGTGTTAGGCTTTTCCCCGAACTGAAGGGAGTGAGCATCCACTCCGGCTGTTTCTTTCAAGCCCGCGAGCTGAGCAGGGTGAAGGATAAGGTTGGTGTCGTTGTCGGAAACCCACCGTTTTCTTCCTCCTTGGGCACCCCGGCAGCCGAACGGTCCTATGCCCGCTATCAGAAAGAGCACGGGGCTCTTCCCGACAAGCAACTCGCCTACCTCTTTCTTCACGAATCCATGGAGATGATTGCCAAAGGCGGTGTGCTTTCGCTGCTCCAGCAATACAACTTCATTTACAACCAGCAGTCTCTGGATTTCCGGCGGAGATTCATTGAGCGCTGGGATGTCCGGGAAATCCTTGATTTCATTTCCGTCCGTGGCCTTTTTCAGAAAGGCGGTGCGGACACGAAGGTTGTAGTGGTTGTTGCCGAAGCCAACGAGCCGCCGCCAAAGCGACAGATTCTGCATGCCACTTTCCGCCGCAGTGGTCGTGCTGATGCCGAGCAAGGCTTCGATATTGACTACTACGACATGCACTGGCTGCCCCGGAACGTTGTGCTCACCAATGACGGCGTGTGGCGGAGTGACCTGCTGGGTGGTGGACGTGTTCTTGGATTCGTGGATCGGTTGAAGAAACTCAAGACGCTCGATGAGTATGCGGAGCAGCAGAGGTGGGACTATGGCGAAGGTTTTATTGCAGGAACCTCAGGGGAACTCACGCCTGGTCCCCACATTACCGGGCAGCCCTTGATCGAGCCGCGCCACTTGAAGGAAGGCGCCCACCTCTCATCGCTGAAAAGGGTAACACAAAGAAGATTCAAGTCTCCATACACGCCCAAACGTTTCCAATCGCCGATGGTGCTCGTGCACGAGCACGAGGATTTGGCTTCGCGCTATTTCTCCTCCGGCTATTACACCTATGGCCACAAGATTGTTGGCTTTTGTGCCGGCGACGGTGTCCCTGCAGCCACGAAGTCCCTCGCCGAGTGGCTTGAAACAAATCGCCGCACGCTTTCTGCGCTGGTCTGCGCAGGCGGCACCACCATGTTTACTCAACGAGCCTCATCTGTTGGGCTCCAGAATATTCTCTGCTTGCCCTCGCCTGCGCAGCAGTTGGCCCTCAGCCTTCACGAGCGAATCCTCGTGGACGACATCGTTGATCACTATCGCGACCTGATTCGCCTCGGCGAAGACTCCGCCGCCATGAAGGAGCCAGGTGTTGCGGCTCTGCCTAGTTTCAATGACACCTACATGCAGCAGGTCAATGCCCTCTACAAAAAGAACAAACTGCGTGCACTTGATCCCCAAACGTGGCCCGGCGTAATCTGCCAGCCGTTTATCTTTGGCAAAGGCAAGGTGGACTGGAAAGGGGCGGAGGAGTTGAAGAACCGGCTCGATAGCTTATTGCGGGAGAAACGAGGCGGCGGCCTGACCGTGACCCGTATCGCCCGCATTTACGACGACCGCTGCATCTACCTGCTCAAACCTGACCGTCTGCGCTACTGGCTGCGCTCAGTCGCCCTGCGCGATGCGGACGAGACTTTGGCTGACTTGTGGGAGCAGGGCTTCTGACTGGGCGACGTGATGCTGGCAGATTTCCCAATCATCCCCCAAGCGGGCAAACTCGAACCAGAGGTCCAGTTGCCGGGAACTGCCCGCTATGCGCTGCTTGATTTCATCGCGGATGAGCTGCCCCGCTGGCGCGATCATCCAGAGAGAAAGCCAGAAACCTCCGAAACGGCCCTGACCGGGCAACTCTCAGATCATCTGAACAGCGCGGCGCGAACTTCAACCGGGTGGAGCCGAGTCCAGTTTCGCACTGAAGTTCGAGACGAAGTCCGACCTGGAAGAGCCATCGACTTGGCACCGAAACCTTGTGCTGCGGTCCTTATCATAGAAGGGCGTCGGCACACCCAATTCGACACGCTTCTGCCTATCGAGTGCAAACGCCTCCCAACTCCCAAGGAGAAAGACCGGGACGAACGGGAGTACGTGGTGACGGCAACCGGCTCAACTGGAGGAATCCAACGCTTCAAGTTTGGCCATCATGGAGCAGGCCACCGGGTTGCAGCTATGATCGCGTATGTGCAGGAGCAGACCTTTTCCCACTGGCTGACGCAGGTGAATACCTGGATTGGTGACCTTTCGTCCCTAACCGATTCCGCGTGGAGCGCTTCGGATGGTCTCAAGCCGCTGAAGGACGACTCCACCGCGGGGCTCTGTACACTGCATTCCCACCACCAACGGGGAGGTGGACTCGAAGAAATCGAGCTCCAGCACCTCTGGATCAGGATGAACTGAGGTCTAGGCGTGTCCGAAAGCCTGCGTTCGGCAGTAGGATGCTGTTCCGACCGGAGCGCATCAACTCCTACGCGCAGACCGTGATCCGGAGGCCCCAGGCGACGAGCGCCAGCGCGGCTGCTTGATGGAGCAGTGGGTCTTGAAGGGCGAGCTGGCGTATAAATCCTCTATGCCGGAATGCGAGAACCACGAAACACACGAAGACACGAAGAACCAGAAGGTTCCCTTCCCACCACCATGTGGCGTACTCCCGTAACCGTGCAGGACGGCACGATGGTCCCGAACGGCAGACGGCGCTTACCCATCCTCCCAATGCAACTCCACATCCAATGCCAGACCAAGTGGAAATCTGATTGCCTCGCGTGACCCAAGTGATGCTCACCGGTCTAAATTGTTGGTGCCGCGGTCGTTTAGTGAGCGCGTGGAGATTTTGCCGGTGTAGCATGGGACGTAAGGCTGCTCTGGCTGAGAAGACTGAACTTCCTCACGTCGGCTGCTACGACAATCTATGAATGAAGAACCTGAAAGCATGTGGGGAAAGACGGGGAAAGGCCTGCGATTATTTCGTTTGTGGCTGATTCTGGTGGGAGCAACTTTCTTAATCTTTCTGATTATCACGCAGTTCTTGCCCGGCGGGCGGCGGAGCTTTTCGGATTGGATGCAGCCGTTGCTGTTCCTGCTGGTGGTCAGCGTGGTCGTGGCCACGGCTTTGCTCGGCGTGTGGGTGGTCGGCGGCTGGCTCTGTCGCTGGCGGACTTTGAAGGGAGTGCTTTTCGCCGGCGCCTGCCTAGTCGCTTTGATTGTCGGGTTCTACGCCGAGGAAGATTGGCGGGGCTGGCACGCCTGGAACCAGTTCAGGCGGGCGTGGGAGGCCAAGGGTGAGCATTTCAACCTGGCCGGCGTGGTGCCGCCGCCGGTGGCGGAGGACGAGAACTTCGCCATGACGCCCATTGCGTTCACGAGCTACGGCCAGATTCTGACGCGCGAGGGGAAGCTCATCCCTGAGAAAGAGCGGGATGAGCACTTCGTGGCGCGGATGCGCATGCCGATCACGCTGAATGGCCCCGGACCAACCAACTGCGCCGGCGACCGGGTTAAGGGGACATTCACAAAACTGGCGGGCTGGCAGAGCTATTACCGCGATCTGGCGGGCCGGGCCGATGCGTTTCCCGTCCCGGCGCAGCGGCAGTCGCCCGCAGCGGACGTGCTGCTGGCATTGAGCAAGTATGATGGGGTGATCGAGGAATTGCGCGCCGCCAGCCGGTTGCCGCAGTCGCGGTTCCCGGTCAATTACGACAGTGAATCACCGTTCATGATCCACCTGCCGCACCTGGCCGCGCTCAAGAGTTGCGCCCAGGTCCTGCAACTGCGCAGCCTGGCCGAGCTGCAAAACGGTCAAGTGGACAAGGCGCTGGACGATGCGCGACTCGGGCTGCAATTGGCAGACAAGGTCCACACCGAGCCGCTCCTAATTACGCACTTGGTGCGGGCGGCGATGGTGCAACTCATGCTCCAGCCGATCTGGGAGGGCCTGGCGCAACAGAAGTGGTCGGACGCGCAACTGGCGGCGCTGGATACGGAACTGGCGAAGCTGGATTTTCCCGAAGCCTGGGTGCTGAGCAGGCGCGGTGAGCTCGGAGCCCAGGCCGACGAAATCGCACTCTTGCGTCGTCACCGGGAAAAAGTGCAGGAGCTGCAGGGCTTGATTGACTTCGGCGGCAACAAAAACAATGTGAGGCTGCCGAGCCGGTTAATCGCTCGTCTGGTCCCTGGCGGCTGGTTTTATCAAAACCAGTATCGGTGTGCCCGCATGATGGTGGATTATTGCATCCCGCTGGCGGATGCGAGCCAGGGCACTTTTTCTCCCGCGGTCGCTCGTCGCGGTGCGGGGGCGTTTGTGGCTGGCGGCGAATCCGGCAGCCCTTTCAATCTTTTGGTGCGGTTGGCGCAGCCGGTGCTCGGCGAGGCCGCGACGAAGTTCGCGTATGCCCAGGCGTCGGTGGACCTGGCGCGCACGGCGATTGCGCTGGAACGTTCCCGGCTGGCACGCGGGGCATTTCCCGAATCGCTCGACGCGCTGGCGCCGCAGTTCATTGCCAAGATGCCGCACGACGTGATTGGGGGTCAGCCACTGAAATATCACCGGGAGGCGGATGGCTCATTCGTCCTCTACTCCGTCGGGTGGAATGAGAAGGACGACGACGGCGAGGCTGCGTTCAACGAGGATGGCTCGGTGGACATTCAGAATGGCGACTGGGTCTGGCGGGGCGGGGCGAAGGTAGAATGAAGAGTGCAGGATGTAGAATGGTCGCGGCGCTGGTCGTCGTCGCGCTGGGGTTTGGGCCGGGGACGGGCGCATCTTGCGACTGCCAATACTCCCCGGAGATTCGGGACGGTCACATAGGAGCGCAAATATCGGCCGCAACTGTTCAGTGGCTGGGGAGCGCACCCGCCCCGGGCGCCGTGGCTGGCGCCCTCGCCAGCCGCCGTTTCGGGGGCCGAGCCAACACACCACTTAGTGACTCGGCAGGCGCCGCCCCCACCCGGCGAGGGCGCCGGGTGGCAGCGCCCGAGGCGGGCGCGGTCCCCAAAAATATGATTTCCGCGTCCGGTATCGGCAAATCTCAGGGCCTGCCTCATCGTACGCGCTCTTACAACTTAAGGGCTGCGCGCCCGTGCCGTGGCGATAGTGGCAAGAGTCACCTGGCGCAGGCGGAGCCGTCGGCCACCATCAAGGGAGTGCGGGTGAGGGTGGATACGGGGCAGGTGGTGCGGACGGTGGACGCGCGGCTGTTCGGGATCAATGGGGTGATGTGGGATTCGTATTTCGACACGCCGGAGACGCTTTCGGCGCTGCGCGAACTGGAGGTGCAGGCGCTTCGGTGGCCGGGCGGTTCGTGTGCGGATGATTATCACTGGGCGTTGAACCGGAGCGGCAAGAATCTCTGGACGTGGGCGACGCCGTTTTCGAGCTTCATGCACGTTGCCGCGAACATCCACGCGCAGGTTTTCATCACAGTCAATTATGGTTCCGGCACGCCTGAGGAAGCGGCGGCGTGGGTGCGTTGCGCCAACATCACCAATCACTGCGGCTTCAAATACTGGGAAATTGGCAACGAAAACTACGGCAACTGGGAGCACGATGAGAATTCGCCCCCGCACGACCCGGTGACTTACGCCCGGCGCAGCAAGGAGTATTTCACGCAGATGAAGGCCGCCGACGCGAGCATCAAGATTGGCGTGGTCGCCGCGATGACCTGGCAGGAGCGAGCCGGCGTCCCGCTGGATGCCCTTAAGCAGATGCAGCTTGGCACGTTCATCACCGAAGGCTACCAGGGCTGGACGCCCAAAATGCTGGCGACCTTGGCGCAGCTTGGCGTAAGGCCGGATTTTGTGATCGGCCATCGTTACCCGGTTTGTCTGTCCGGCTGGGAAAATGATGCGTCCCTCTTGCAGTCCACTGCCAAGTGGAGCGCGGACGCAGCGGCTTTGCGGCGGCAGTTGAAGACCTATTTCGGCCCGGCGCATACCAATGTGGAAGTGCTGTGCACGGAGAACAATTCCATTGGCGAGAAGACGGGCAAACAGACCACCAGCCTGGTCAATGCGCTCTATCTGGCGGATAGTTTCGGGCAGATTGCGCAGACGGAATTCAATTCGTTCCTGTGGTGGGATTTGCGGAACGGCCAGGACCGCAACGCCAACAACAGCCCGTCAC
>Ga0326728_10022328_pt1 | contig 11760 bp, 12 predicted proteins | sample MB3enrmetagenome_FD_207602 | JGI IMG/M metagenome (GOLD analysis project Ga0326728, IMG submission 207602) | Lab enriched peat soil microbial communities from McLean, Ithaca, NY, United States - MB31MN | ecosystem: Environmental > Terrestrial > Soil > Wetlands > Peat | place: USA: New York... | reverse complement strand
CCATAGATCATTTTCCTGAAATCCCAGCTCGGCGAGATGTGTTATTCTGCGTCTCGTCTTGTCTCTTGGCCCAAACCTTTCGATTCCACAACTTTCTCACTGGCCAAGAAGCTCGAGGTATCTCCCCACCGCGTCAATTCCGCGATAGAAATTGGGCAGGTAGAATTTCTCATTCGGGGCGTGCAGGTTGTCGTCCGGCAAGCCGAAGCCCATCATCACACTGGGTATGTTCAGGCTCTTCTGGAACACGCCGACGATGGGGATGGAGCCGCCGGAGCGCATGTAAACGGTCTTGTTCTTGAAGACCTGCTCCATGGCTTCGGCCGCGGCGGCGATCCATCGGCTTTCGGTGCTCACCACGGAAGCGGGCGCTGAGCTGATCACTCGCACCGAGGTTTTGATACCTTTGGGCGTGATCTTTTTCACGAAAGTGGTGTATTGCCGGATTACTTCTTTGGGGTTCATGTCCGGGACGAGGCGCATGCTGATTTTGGCCACCCCGACGGCGGGAATAACCGTCTTGGCGCCCTCGCCGGTAAAGCCCCCGCGGAAGCCGTGAACCTCGAGCGTCGGCCTGGCCCAAACGCGCTCGAGCACCGAGAAGCCTTTCTCACCGGTCAGCGCGCTGGCGCCGACTTCCTTACGCAGATACGCTTTCTCATTGAAGGGCAGACGCTTCCAGGCGGCCAATTCCTTTGCGCTGGGTTTCTTCACACGCTGGTAAAAGCCCGGAATGCGAATCTTGCCATCCGGCCCCTTGAGTTGGTTGACCATCTCCGCCAGGGCCTGGAAGGGATTGGGCGCCGCTCCCCCGTATACCCCGGAGTGCAGGTCGTGATCGGCGCCGCGCGCCTCGAGTTCGGTGTAAACCAAGCCGCGCAGGCCGGTGGTGATGGTGGGCAGTTCCGGCGCGAACATTTCCGTGTCGCAGACTAGAGCCGCATCGGCTTTCAGCCGGTCCGGGTGGGCCGGCACGTACTCCTCGATGTGTTCGCCGCCCACTTCCTCTTCGCCCTCGAGCAGGAATTTGATGTTAATCGGAAGCTTGCCTTGCGTCTTCAGGAATCCTTCCACCGCTTTGACCAGAAGATAAGTCTGCCCCTTGTCATCCACGGCGCCTCGGGCATAGATGTTATCGTTGCGGATGGAGGGCTCGAAGGGCGGCGACACCCATTCCTCGAGCGGATCGGGTGGCTGGACGTCATAGTGCCCGTAAAGTAACAACGTGGGCTTGCCGGGCGCCTCCAGCCATTCGGCATAAAGAAGCGGATGCTGGTTCTCCTTCCCCGCGATGATATCGACGCTCTTCATGCCCATTTCCCGAAGCTCGTTGGCCAGAAACTCGACAGCCCGCTTAATGTCCGGCTTGTGCTCAGGCAGCGTGCTGATGCTGGGAATTTTCAACAGGCTCGTCAGGCCTTGCAGAAATCGGTCACGATTTTCGTGATAATACTCAAATATAGTCGTTGCCACAGTTAATACCCCCGTGTTGAGATGTTGGATTGGCAAAATTCATCCCTGGGAAGGTCGGAGACCGACCCAGAGCAGCAAGAAAGGCAGTCTACACCGCGCCCCGTGTCGCGTCAAATGACGCCAGGGATCAGTGGTGGCGTCATTTGCATCGAAAGGGTGCTTCCAACACCGTCAATCCCGCGAAAGCGGGAATCCACTCCGCAAACCTCCGGGAATGCGTTGTCTAGGGACTGGATTCCCGCTTTCGCGGGAATGACGGCGTATGCCAAGGGGCGCTAACTGCAAATGACGCCACTGCCCAGGGATCGGTAGTGTCCCAATTTGAAAATAGCGCTGGCCTTTAGGCCAGCATTTGCCGACCTAAAGGTCGGCGCTCCGTCCAAACCAGGACACCGCCCGGGGGTCCGCGCTACGCCCGCTGCCCATAGCGGTGGCGGACGACGATCCCATAATGGATGCCGGAGGCAACGGTCAAGGCGGCGGTAAGGTAGACGCAGGTTCGAACCAAGCCGCGCAGGACAAAGGGCACATGGGCTTGGAAACTCACGGCGGCAAACACGGTCAAGACCTGGACGGCGGTCGAGGCCTTACCCAAAACGGTAGGGCGAAAAGGTCGATATCCGGCCACCAGGCTGATGAGCAGAGCAGTAATGATAATGGCGAGATCGCGACTAATCACCATAATAGTTAACCACCAAGGCAGGGCCTCGCGAAAGGCCAGGGTGAGATAGGCGGTAGTCATGAGGAGCTTATCGGCAATGGGGTCGAGCGCCACGCCGAGCGGAGTCTCCTGCTTCAGCAGGCGCGCCACAATCCCGTCGATCACATCCGTGAGTGCGGCGACGGTGAGGACGGCCAGGGCGCCGCCATATCTTTCGTCGACCACAAGAATGGCGAAGAAGGGGATAAAGGCCAGCCGCAGAATGGTGATTTGGTTGGCGGGCGTCAGGATACGGGAAGACATAGTCTCCAGATTATATTGCTGTTCCGCCTCGGGGCCGCAATCTTCGTTGCACCGCAGGGCTGCGCAGTTCCCGCAGCGCGTCCGAGGCAATCCAGCGCGCGCTTGGCGAATTCAATTCGTGAATCTCCTGCGCGGCCTCGATTGCCGCCCGGTTGAGCCGTTGGTTTCGCTTGCCGATCTGCCGGAGCGCCCAATTTACGGCCTTTCTTACGTAATTCCGCTCGTCACCCGCCTGCCTCTTGATGAGCGGCAGCAAACGAAGGAAGACTCGGTCGTTGGCTGGTTTATCACTCACCGCCAGGCACGCCATCAGCGCGAACGCTGCCCTCTTCACGAACTCCTCTTGCCGCTCGCTCCACTCGCGGCATTTCTTGTAGGCGAAGGGGGTGTAGCGGAAAAGGTTCAGGCAAGTTCCGTCGCACACTGCCCAGGAATCGAACTCTTTTGACCAAGCTTCCATCTGCTGTTCCGACACACTTTGCTTTTCGTCGATCAAACCCGCGAGAAAGCGCGCCTCGAGAATTTCCGTGGACCACAAGCGTAGGGCCAGACCATGGTCTTTACCGATCTGGCGGGCGAGCTTCTTCAAGGCGGGGGTGGACCAGCCAAAAGCCTTGTCGGCAGTGATTCCGAACCGCGCCATGCCGCGCACGGCCGCCGGGTTCGATTTTGACTCGAGGGTCTTCAGAATGTCTTTGAATGTCATAGCCTGTAGCAGTGGCCCGCAGGGGAGGCGCGAGTGTTTCCCTGAGGTGAAACGGTTGACTGTCGACTGTTGAGTGTCAACTGCCCTTCAAACCTGGGGCATCTCAATCCCGAGGTATTCCTGGATGCTCAATCCCACCAGGGTCTGGAATCGCTCAGAAAGCGAAGGAATCGAGCCGGAGGATTCGTCGAGCGCGACACGTTCCACACGGTGCATGGGGTAGAAAACCTGGGTCATTCCCACGGTGCATTCCTCACGGCCGACGATCTGGCGGACGAAATCATCGAAAGAATTGAGCTCGATGCCGCGCACTGTCACGCCTTGGGCGTCCAACTGGAGGAGTTGGCCCCAGATTTTCTCCTTTGGGGATCCCAGGCTAACGATGACAATGCTATTGAGTTCCATAGGGTGAAGAATAACCCGCTCGAACCGAAATAGCCAGCCTGACATTTCCTGCGGATTGTCCTGATAGGGGGACGAGGCGGTGTCTGAGGGCGGGCAGGGGCTGCCCAGAGCGGAGGGCAGGGATACGCGGGCCGGTGGGGGCGGCCGTTTGCGGCCGCCCTGGCACAACCATCTCACCCTTGCTGTAATCCTGGGACTACGGGTTGTATAGGCTAAATGGGAGCACCCGTGTCGACATGAAATTGTAGCCGATAGCCGCAAAAATCTGATTCAAACTGGTGAGGCTAGGGTTGTCGGCGGATTGGCAGCCATTGGCGTCGTCGGAATAAAACATCGTCGGGTCAGAGGCCATCTGCGACATCGTGGAACACCCGGTGTATTGGGAGGCGTCAGTGGTGCAACTGGCGGAGTGTGATGTCGAGGCGCCATAAGCGATCGTGTACACCATGGTCCCTGCGCTCGTGGCATTCTGGGCCGCCGAGACTGCTTGTGCGCAATCGTTCGTGTAGTAGTTGGACGCAGTTCCGGAAACGAAATCACTCTTGCCCGCGTTCGCCGCCCCATCACTGAGAAAGATGATGGCATTCAGAGAACCCGTGAGCTTGGAGAAATTCGCCTGCGCCTCATTGATCACCCCGGCGTAGTAAGTTGCCGCGCCGCCGGGATCCTGGAGGCCGTATTTGCTGCTCGTACAATTGTTGCCGTTCTGCCAATCAACCGCCTTCACCAGGCTCGAGGAACCGCCGTTGAGGGTGGGATTGCTGCCCGACGTCAAGTAATCGTTCGATGCTCCCACCACGGTGTAGTAGGGGGGTTGCGTGGTGGGGTTGGCGTAATATGAGATGCCTTTGTTTATAGAGAGCGCCGTACTCTGGCAGTTGGTCTCATCCGCGTCGTAAGAAGTGCTTTGCAGCCCTGGGAAGATCGCCAGGCCGACTGATTGGTAGGGGTTCGTAGCCACGCCGTTGGTGATGGTCCCACAGCCCTTGACGGGATCGCAGGGCTGGAGCTCCGAGAGTAAAGTTCGCACCCCCGCCTTCGCGCAGTCCTCCCTCGTGGGGTTGGCGAGGCCACTGCCCGTGCATTTGGAGTCGGCGCCGGTCATGGAATTGGTGGTGTCGACGATCAGCATGATGTTGACCGGCTCCGGCGAGGCGCCCAGACTGCCCTTCTGGAGAACTAGGGAATTCGCACGGATCTTAATTGAAGAAACGCCGATAAGCTTGGCGAAGAACGTCGAGATGCTCGCCTGCTCTTCGACGACCAAGGCGTTTCCGCCCGCCGCGTTATTGCAAGTGGGTCCCACCGTGATGCCAATGGTTTCCAGTTGCGCGGTGGACAAGCAGGTCACCAGGGGGGTGCCGTTGAGCATCGTCACGTTGGGCAGATCAGACTTGTAGTTTTTCTGATTCGATTCTGCGCTGTATTGTGTGGCGATTGCCGCGGCGTTGGCGTTGGGTAAGGCTAGGGCTCCGGCCGTCGCTGCCGCATCAGCGGAGGCTTGCAGCTCACGCTGGGCGTGCAGGGCAAAACCGATGTCGATGGACATGGCGGCCATTCCAACAAAGACAATGATCAGAGCGGCAACCAAGTAAAGAGCCTGTCCGTCTTGCTCCTGATACATTCGGCGAAAGAGAGAGTTCATGTTGCACCTCATTCAATGCGGATAGTAGTCTGAGAAGTAAGGGTACAACCCGGTATAACGTTGCCGAGGAAGGGGATTGTCAAGTCACACGGATAGGTCGCCCGCACCTCTGCGTCGTCACCCGAATATAAGGTGACGGGAGAGCAGGAGTCTGTGTGGGCGTTCGTCACAGGAAAGCTAATTGTAACGGTAATATTGGCCGCGACGAGATTCGCCGCAGCGTTGGTGACTGCGGTTTCGGTCGCTGTGCAAGCGGATGCAACCCCTCGGCTGGTTGCCATCGTCCGCGCACCCACCGCCACAGCATCGGCCAGGGTCTCATAGTCATAAAAGAGTATTCCAGCCTTGATGATGCCGACCAATAACATGGCCAACACGGGCAACGCCATCGCGAACTCAAACAGAGACGAGCCTTCCTCGCGGGCGGCGAGGACCCTTGTGGGCCGGATGGCGCCCCTTCGAGGTCGGAAGCTGAATCTGGTAGACCGTTTCATGGAATTGTAACCGTGCCTTTCCGCGGAGCAGAGCGGGATGACCGCCCCGGCATTTGCCGGATTCATTGCTCTCGCACCATTATCCGAAGGGTAAAGTTTTGGCCAATCGGCTTCCCAAGGCAAGAGCACTTTGGTACTAGGGGATGGGCCAGGGCCCTGAGTCAGAAGGGTAGGATGGATCGAATGCTCACCGCAGAGGCGCTGACACGCGGAGAAAAAGCCTTCACGTAATGCAGGGCGGGGCTCGCCAAGACCCGGCGATGGCGGCGGCCCTTGCGGCCGCTGCTTTGAAAGTGCTTGTGCCGAAGGCACCTTGGAGTGCGGCGGCTTGACGCCGCCTTGGGGCCTTGGGGCCTTGACGGCGCGTCTTAGGATAGCCTTCGTCCGCGTGGTGCGAAGGCGGCGTCAAGCCGCCGCACTCCAAGGCGCTGCGCGCATTTTCGTGGTTTCCGGGTGCCCGTCAGCGGACGGGCATGAGCGACCGCTCTGAGGGTTATCTGCCGGTTGGCGCCGTCGCGCCTCCGTCCAAGTGGCGCGTCAGAACGACGTATTAGGGATCAGCCGGGCGCTTTCGAGGTCGCCGGCGATCGTACTAAAGACTTGGCTCAACTGAGTGATCGACACTGAGCCACTGCAATGCTCGCTGGTCTTCCCACTTACCGTTTGGGGAACGGAAAAGAAATATTGCGTCAATGGCGAGGAGGCAATGCCCGACATCGTCTGGCACGGGGTCATGGAGGGCGAGCTATCGGTATCGCAACCCGACGTCTCCGTGCCGTAGGAAACGGAGTAAATCTTGGTCGAGGTGCCATCTGATTGGGCGACCCCCTTAGCCCAGTTCGCCGCGTTAACCGCTTGTTTGCACTGGCCCGTGGATGAGAAAAGATTACCGTTCATGCCAGCAATCTGGGTACTGCTCACGGTCTGTTTCACCGAGCCGCCCATGTGGGTGGAGTTCGCATCCCCATCGCTCAGGAAAATCATGATGTCCTGGACACCCGATTGGTGATTGGCGGTGAGATACTGTTGCGCCGCTACGATGGCGCCCCCGTAGAATGTTTCCACGCCGCCCGGAGTTTGAACGCCGCAATTATTCGTCCCGCCTCCAACCGCCTGAACGAGGTTGGAGCTAAAGTTTAAAGCAGCAGAGTCGGAAGTACGATAGTCGTTCTGAAACCCGAGGACCATGTATTCGGGGTTATTGTTGTAATTCGCGATGGGCGGGCTTGTCGATGGGCAGGCATAATCTGGCGGTGCATATTTTGTGTTGGCTGTCGTATTGGACAAACCAGACGCCCCAACAGCGGGACAGTTACTGGTCGTGACGCCCGAATTGGTGGAACTACATAATCCCGGAAACACCATCAAACCTACCTCGTCAACCGCCTTGTTGGCGGGGCAGTTTGAGGTGCCCGGTTCACAGGGGGAGAGCTGGGAGAGCAGGGTCTGGACGCCAAGCTGCGCGCATTGCTCCGGTGAGTAAGACCCGCCCCCGGCGCCCGTGCACCCCGTGTCGGTACCGCTGCCCATCGACGCGGTGGTATCAAGCACCAGCATAATGTGGTACGGGATCGCTCCTCCACCACTGGCGCTGGCACTCGCGGTTGCGGAAAGGCCGATTTTCGTGAAGCCGAATATCTTAGCGAAGAACGTCGGCGAGTTTGCGGTCTCCGTTACCTGGATGGCGTTGCACCCTGGACTTGCAGCGCAGGTGGAAATGGTGCTGTAGGTGGCGCAGGGAGGCATGTTCAGATTGGAGGCCGTGCTCCCCGTGACGCAGGCATATGTGACGTTAAAATTCGAACTCGAGATGCTTATGTCTTTGGGGATGTTATAAAGCGCATTCGAGTCTCCGCTGTACTGCTCGGCGACTGTCGTTGGGCTTGTGACGTTCCCGCTGGGCATCGCCGCCCCTCCCGCCGTGGCCGCCGCATCAGCGCACACTTGCAGCTCGCGTTGGGCGTGCATGGCATAACCGATGTCGATCGCTAATGCCGCCATCCCCAAAAGAGCGACCATGAGGACGCAAACCATGTACAGGGCCTGCCCCTTCTGTTCATGGTAAAGTCGGCCAAGCGGAGTGTTCATGTTCCACCTCATTCGATATAAACAGTGGTTGTCGCGCTAATGCAATGGGCGTACGAACAGGTGCCCACCGTAACCTGCTGGCCGGACAAATTCGCGGTAATGCTGGCACCGTTTGACACGGGACAGAGGTTCATGCTGGTGAAAGGGATTGGCAGGTTACAGGGATAGACCGCCGAGACGACCCCGGCGTCGCCCTGAATCAAGTTGGAGGTACACGAGGAGCTTCCGGCGAACTGTATCGTCCCGGGCACGAGCAGCGAGGATTTGAGATCCCCCACTGAACTCGTAAGCGCAGACGTTGCCAGCGTGCAAGCGTCGCTGCCCGAGGCCCTGCCATTCGCCAGCGTCCTGGCCCCGGCTTGCACCGAGTTGGTCAGCTCCACGTAGTTGTAGAAGGTCATGCCTCCGTAGATGATCCCGACCAGCAACATCGACAGCAACGGCAACACCATCGCAAACTCGAACGGCATATTGCCTTGCTCGCCGCACGCCCCTCGCGCAGCCCCGCGTGCGTGCGCGCACAAACCTTGAAAGATGGTTGGCTTGTCAGACAGTTTCATTGGATTGTAACCCTACCTTTCCTAGCATCAGAGCAGCTCATTAGCGGCGGATTCCCGCTTCTGAGTTGCGAATCGCTTGTTTGGCGCGCGTTGTTCACAGCCCTCACCTCATTCGATGCGTACAGTTGCAGTTGAAGTAATGCAGTACGCGGACGGACAAGCGCCCGTGCCGCCGGTTACGGGACAAAGGTTGATCCCAAGTTTCGGGAAACTCAAGCTGCAAGGGTAGGTGGCCGAAACCGTCGCGAACTCACCCGTCACCAAAATCTGGCACGGCGCGCCGGCGGTGCACGTGGTGCCGGCCTGATTGGTTCCGCTCGTCACGTCGCACGAAGAGCTCCCCGCGGAGCCGCTGGCGGTAGCGAATGTCGGGGTCGCGATCGTGATTTGCGAACCCTTGAGGCCGTAAGCGGCATTGGTGAGGGCGGTGTTCGCGTCCGCGCACACGGTTACGTCACCTTGGCCGTTGCCCAGCGCCCTCGCGCCGGTCGCCACCGCATTGGCCAGCACCACGCTGTCATAGGCCGTAATTCCGCCGTAGATGATGCCAACCAACATCGTCGCCAGTATCGGCAGCGCGACCGAGAACGCATAAAGCGTCTGGCCTTTTTCGCCACGAAAGCAGGCCATCGTGCTCCGGCCTTTGCGCAAGGGCATCTGGTACCCGTACCATGTGGATCTTTTCATCGAAGTGTAACCTCAACCTTCCCGCGAATCTGAGCGGCCGGACCGCCCATCCGACCGCCGTATTCTTCTTCATTTACGGGCATATCGAACACCTTAAGTTTTAGTCTTTCCGCTTCGCACGGCAAGGGCACGGGGGTACCAGTACATCGGTTATATACAGGTGCACAACCTGCCAACGTTCCCGTCCAAGCCTCTACTCTTACAATCGGAACGTGGAGGCTTGAACTATAGGCGGGTTTGAAACACCTTTTGGACTTGAATGGAATTCATTCCGGCGTGAGGGGGGGGCCGTGGGCCGTGGCCCATCCTCCACAAGTAGCACAGGCACTCTTGCCTGTGGCCAAGGTTGGTGCATCATCCTGTGCATGCGCCACAGGCAGGAGTGCCTGTGCTACTTGCTCGACTTCACACCCTCTCCCCCCAAGGGGGAGAGGGCGATTGTGAACGATTATGTGGGAGAGGAGACTAGTTTGTGCCCCATGCAATCAAGCGTGTATTCAAGAATTGGCGGCCGATATCCGAAAAGATTTGATTCAAGCTGGTGATCGAAGGGTGAGCGGAAGAGGGGCAGACAGCCTGATTGTCGGTATAGAATTTCGACGCGTCGGAGGCAATCGCTTGCAGCGCACTACAGGGGCTGTAGGCGCCGCCATCAGTCGAGCAGCCCGATTGTTGAGCCCCATAGGCAATTGAGTACACCCAGGTGTTTTGTGCCGTGGCAGCTTGGGCGGCAGCCACCGCTTGGCCACACTCGTTCTGGGCCCACGCCGGCAGTATTTGCGAGCCCGTCGCGTTCGCGTCGCCGTCGCTGAGAAGGATGATCACATTCTGCACATTCTGGCGTGCGCCTTGCAGCATCGCCTGCGCCGCAGTGATGGCCTGCGCGTAGAAGGTATGCTCGCCGCCCGGATCCTGGAGGCCGTATTGGAGCAGGTGGGATCCGTTAACCGTGAGACAATTGCCGGACTGGTTGGTCCAGGTGATCGCATCTACCAGGTTCGAGTTGCCGGCGTTCAGGCCGGACGAGTCGGAAGCTTTGTAATCACTGGAAAGCCCGATAGCCTGGTAATTCGTCGAGGTGCCGTACGGCACTACGCCGGGACTCTGAGTCCAGCAGTCGTACTCCGCTCCGGGATTACTGCTTGACCCTAGCCCCGGAAAGATATACAAGGCTACCTCCTGCACCGGGTTCTGGACGTTGCCGTTGGTAACAGTGCCGCAGGATGCCAGGTTGGAGGAGCAGGGCGCCAACTCTCCTAGGAGCGTTGCGACTCCCTCCTTCGCGCAGTCCTCTCGAGTGACCGTCGCATTGCCAGGCCAACCGGGAGGAACCGGGCAGGCTGAGTCCGCCGTCTGCATCGACGCGGTGGTGTCGACAATCACCACAATATTGTAGGGGACCGCGGCAACGCTCGGCGCGAGTGCCTCCGCCCGCGCCACGAGCGTGATAGGCTGGGAGGTGAATACCCTGGCAAAGAACAACGGGACGGTCACTGTCTCCTCGACCTCGATGGCGTTTGGGGTGGTCGAGTTACACGGCGGCGCTCCGGCGATGCCGGTTACGCACGTCGTCATCGGGTATCCACTGACCATCTGCACGCCCTGCAGATCGGGATAGGAGTTCATACCCGTTGATTCTCCGTCGTACTCTTTGGCGATTGCCGTCGCCGTGCTGTTGGGCAGATCCAGCGCACCCGCCGTTGCCGCCGCATCCGCCGAGGCTTGGAGCTCACGTTGGGCGTGCAACGCAAAACCGATGTCGATGGATAATGCCGCCATCCCAAGAAGGACGATCAACAGGGCGGCAAACAAGTAGAGGGCCTGCCCCTCCTGCTCGTGAAACAGCCGGCGAAAGTGAGAGTTCATGTTCCACCTCATTCGATACGTACCGTAGTTTGCGAATTAAGGGTACAACTGGACCAAAAGTTGGTGCCCATGAACGGGATTGTCATGTCGCACGGATAAGTAGCCATCACTGTCGCGGCGTCGCCCTCTACTAAGCTTTGGGTGTCGCCGCAGGAGGACTGGTCGCCCGCTGCGAAGCTAATGGTGGCCGTAATATTAGCCGCATTGAGGTTATACGCGGCATTCATGAGTTGGTTGAGCGCCAATGTGCAAGGGCTTGCGTTTGCTCGGTTGGTTGCCAGCGTCCTCGCACCGGCCGCCACCGCATCAGCCAACACCACGTAGTCGTAGAACAAAATCCCGCCCTTGATGATGCCGACCAGCAAGATCAACAGCAGCGGCAACACCATCGCGAACTCAAATAGCGACGACCCTGACTCACGACGGGCGTGGACGCTGGTGCGCAGCCCTTTGCGCACTAATGACCGAAAGGCGTACCTTGAAGATCGCTTCATCGCTTTGTAACCGTGCCTTTCAGGGAGATTTTATTCACAGCCAAGTCTCATGCGTTGAGTTTTCGCCATTCTCCTGGGCGCGGCAACGGCACCGAAGTAATAGTACGGCTCCCTTGCAGGCGCGTGTCTTGCCAGGCTTCCCCCTCCAAACCACCCCCTAGCACTCGAGGGCTTGGGGGATAGCCCGATTTGAAAACTCTTCAGGACTTGACTGGAATTCAGTTCGGCGAGAGGGGGCGAGCCGACGTGCACCCCCTGCCCACTCTGTATTTTAATGGAAACATCAAGAGCGTGCAAAGTACCGTGTCAGTCATTATCCAACAACTAAACCAGCTTGTAGAACCCCCTCATGTTTCCTATGCGCGGATAAAGCCTGTA
>Ga0326728_10022324_pt1 | contig 11761 bp, 9 predicted proteins | sample MB3enrmetagenome_FD_207602 | JGI IMG/M metagenome (GOLD analysis project Ga0326728, IMG submission 207602) | Lab enriched peat soil microbial communities from McLean, Ithaca, NY, United States - MB31MN | ecosystem: Environmental > Terrestrial > Soil > Wetlands > Peat | place: USA: New York... | reverse complement strand
ACGCCCGGCTGGCCTTTTTGCCCGCTCTGAACGCGCTGCTCAACGGCTTCAGCGCCACCGCGCTGCTGATCGGCTATACCTTTATCCGGGCAAAGCGCGTTCAGGCCCATCGCGCGGCCATGATGACAGCGTTCGTCTTTTCAACCTTGTTTCTGATCTGCTACATCCTCCACCATGCGCTGCACGGGGACGTCCGCTACCCGGCCCACGCCGCTCTTTGGTCCGTTTACCTGCCGCTTCTGGCCAGCCACATTCTGCTGGCTGCCGTCGCCCTGCCGCTGATTCTGATCACGTTTTTCTTTTCTCTCAGCGGCCGTATTCGCGAGCACCGCAAGGTCGCGCGATGGACCTTTCCGATATGGCTCTATGTGTCAATAACCGGCGTGGTGACTTACATCCTGCTGCGCCTGGCGCAGGGTTAGAGATGCAAATGCCCGCAAGCCGCTCGAATCCGAATCCTCGCCAGCCCGCCGACGGCACCCGTCAACTGTTGCAATGGGGCGCTTCGATGCTGGGCGCGGGTCTGCTGGCCGCCGTGCTGCTTGAAACGCGGCTGGGCGGCTTCTCGCCCACCGGCGCCAGCACCAACGCCGGCTGGTTCGCCCTCATCATTGCCCTGACCTGCATCCCCTACGGCGGCCTGCTGCTCACGCTGGGCGTGGCCAAGTGGCTGCGCAACAGGCGCCTGAGTCGGTTACGGTAGGTTATCTTAAGAAATCGAATTGCGGAATTGTTCAGTTCTGCTGGCCCGGATAGCGGTCCTTGATGGTGTAGCCTTCAGGCGGCTGGAAGAGGGCTGGGTCCGGCTCGCCACGCTCAATCTCTGTCAGTTCAGTTGTCCGCACTCCGGTTCGGGGGTCGCTATCGATCTCCAGCACCATGATCCTCAACTCGGTGGACATCCAGGTCTCGCGCGTTACGGTGAACGGCTGATCGTTTCCGGCCCGACCCGCTGGAATGACCGTGGTCATGCGCGTTCCCCTGGCTTCCACGCCGTTGATCGTCTTCATGCCCAGGTCTTCGCGCACGGGGCGAACCGGCCTGACTGGTGGCGCGGGGCCGACCATGCCAAATACTGATCCCGTCACTGTCCCCGGCGCCGGCCGCGGAATCGCCCCGGCAGGCATCGGAATCAGAGCAGGCGACAGGTTCCCCGCCTGACCGGGTTCGGCCATGTGAAATACGGTCGCTTCCTTCGAGTTTGAATTCCAGTTGATGGTGACGCGGTTCACGGGATCATTCACAAAGAAGAAGGTATTAACGGGGATCTGCGCCTCTGAACCCGGCGCCATCTCCGGCTGGCTTTCGCGATAGGTTCTTCCGCTTGAATCGCGCGCCTCTTTGGCAATGGTTTCATGGGTGATGGTGATGCCGTCCGCCAGCTTCTGCACACGTGTTGTCTTCCGGATTCCGGTATACGGCTCAATGGTCCGCTTTTGGGGCTCCGTCTCCGAGCAGCCCGCCGCGGATATCCCGATTCCGGTGCTGCTATCAGCACTCCGCGCAACACTCGCGCCAGTTTGCGCAAGCAATGCTTGCGACGAGAAAATCGCCAAGGCAAGACCAGAAAGACTGAACACAAACCGGCTTAGGCGCATTGAACCCTCCCAAACTTCAAACGATGCCATTTTGACGCAGTGTGCATGGGAAAGCAATCCCGTTAGCATGATTTGCAGGTAAAAAATGGCTACGCTTGCGTCTGACGTCTGCTATTCTTTTGAATTACTGGAGTGTATGAACATGGCAAGAAGCGTTAACAAAGTCACCCTCATCGGTAATGTTGGAAAGGACCCCGAGTTTCGTTCCACCCCCAACGGCGTGGCGGTGGCCAACTTCACCCTGGCCACCAGCGACCGCTTTCAGGACGCGCAGGGCAACTGGCAGGACCGCACCGAGTGGCATTCGCTGGTGGCCTTCAAGCGCACCGCCGAGATTGTCCGCGACTATGTGAAGAAAGGCTCCAAGCTGTACATCGAGGGCAAGCTCCAAACCCGCAGTTGGGACGACAAGGAAACCAACGTCAAGAAGTATCGCACCGAGATTATCGTCAACGATCTAGTCCTGCTCTCCAGCCGCGAAGAGGGCGGCGGCGGCAGCCGTCCGGCAACCTCGGGAAGCTCGGCGGCCAGCTTTGACCAGCGCCCGCCAGCCGGCCAGGACGACATCGCCCAGTCCACCGAAATCTCCGACGACGATATTCCGTTCTAAGAACAGGGACTAGGGATTAGGGGTTAGGGACTAGGGACTAGTACTGCGTCTTGATGATTTCGTGCTTTCTCAGGTCCCCAAATGCGAGGGACCTGGGGCACCCAAGGCTTCTGCTTGAATTACGAAATCTCATGGACACAGCACTAGGGACTAGAGAAGCATTTCTACGGCTTTGGTGGAACACCGAAACTATTGAGGAACAACTCAAGTTTGGCGAATGACCGCTACTCCCTACTTTCCAGATCCTACTCCCTGTTCTTCTGCCTCGCCCAGCGGATCGTGGTCGCGGTCCGTAGCCACGATCAGCGCGGCCAGCCGCGCCGCCAGCTCCGGCTTCCAGCTTTTCTCCGGGGCGCGCCAACTCCAGTTGCCGGCTTCAACCGCCGGCGTATTCATGCGCGCCTCCGAGCCGAGTTCGAAGAGGTCCTGCGCCGGGAGCATCGCCAGTTGCGCCACGCTGGCCTCGACTGCCCGGATCAGCGGCCACACTGGGCGCTTGCCCACTGGCCCGGCATAGGCCTCGACGGCGGCGCGCTCCGCCTTACCGGCCGTTTGCCACCAACCCTGCGTGGTGTCGTTGTCGTGCGTGCCGGTGTAGGCCACCGTGTCGGGCGTGAATCGATGCGGCAGGTGGATGTGCGCTCCCTTGCTGTTGAAGCCGAACTGCAGCACCTTCATCCCCGGCAATCCCAGGCCATGCCGCAACGCGTCCACCTGGGGAGTAATCAGCCCCAGGTCCTCGGCCACCAGCGGCAGCGGCCCCAGCGCCGCCTCCAGCGCGCGGAAGAGCTTGAGCCCCGGCGCCTTCACCCATTCGCCGTGTACCGCCGTCTTCTCCTCCGCGGGAATCGCCCAATAGGCCTCGAAGCCGCGGAAGTGGTCGAGGCGGATGATGTCGTAGAGACGGGCCGCGCGGCGGACACGGTCAATCCACCAGTCGAAGCCGCGCTCCTCGAGCACGTCCCAGCGATAGAGCGGATTGCCCCAGCGCTGGCCGGTGGGCGAAAAATAGTCGGGCGGCACTCCGGCGACATGCACCGGCTTCAACTCATCGTCCAGTTCAAAAAGCTCCGGATGCACCCATACGTCGGCTGAATTTATGTTGACGAAGATGGCCACGTCGCCCAGAATCCGAATCGCGCTCCGCGCGGCAGTCTCGCGGAGGTTATTCCACTGCCTGGAAAAGGCAAATTGCTGCACCTGCTCACAGGCCAAAGCGCGGCCGGACTTTGCAGCCACCTTCGCCAGCGCCTCAGGCCGGCGGCGGCGCAGCGGCTCCGGCCACTCCGTCCACGCGCCGGTCTTGAACTGGCGGCTCAGTTCGGCGTACAGAGCGTAATCGGCCAGCCAGCCCGACTCGGCCCGGCAGAACTCCTCGAACCGAGTCCACTGCTCCGCCAGCCTGGGGTCGCGCGGCCCGCGGTCCAGAAAGTTGTTCGCCGCCTCCTGGAGCAGCGGGAGCTTGCGCTGTTCCACCTCGTCAAAGTCCACGTTGCCGCTCCGTCCGGCGAGGCCGGCGATGCGCTCCCCGTCGATCCAGCCCCAGTCCGACAGGTATTCAAGGCTGATGTGGGCTGGATTGCCCGCAAAGGCCGACGAACCCGCATAGGGTGAGTTGCCGTATCCCGTGGGGCCGAGCGGCAGGACCTGCCAGACGTGCTGTTTAGCCTCGGCGAGAAAGGCCGTAAACTCGTGGGCGGCAGGCCCCAGGTCGCCGATACCCCCATACGAGGGCAGGGAACTCACATGCAGCAGAACTCCGGACGAGCGTTGAAACTCCATGACTTGATTATCTCCGCAGCCGGCGCTCGACGTTTAACCGGGCAAGGCATTTTCGTTTGCGCGCGCAAAAAAGCCCGCATCCGGCAGGGAATGCGGGCCTTTCTGCTGTTTGTTTGACCGTTGTGCCGGCTTACTCGCCCGGAAGCTCCTGGTTCAGCGCCTTGGGGTTGTAGCGGATGCGATTGTGCTTCTTGTACTCATCCATAAGCCCGCCCAGGAAGACGTTGAAGGCATCTGAGCGGCGCTGCTCCAAAATCTGATCGCGGGTCCGGTCGAAGTTCCCGGCGATCTCGTCCGCGGTAGGCTCCTGCTTGTCCACCAGCTTGGCCACTACGCCCGTTCTCCCCGCATTGATGGGTCCGCTCATGTCGCCCGGTTTCAGATCGAAGAGCTGCGGCGCCACCTGGCCCACCTGGCCAAAGTCGGGCACCTGGCCGTTCTGGGGCACCAGGTCGCTGGTCTTCACGGCCGCGCCCACGGCCTTGGCAGCCTTGGCGAGATCGTTCATCGCATGCGCCTTGTCGGCCAGATCCCTGGTCTTCAGGCTGAGCAGGCCGGGGAGCTGCTCGTCGCGGTAGTCGTCGGCAATCTTGCTCTTGTACTCGGCAAAATCGGGCGCATGAGCCGGGGCGATACCGGTGACCTGGAAGATCGCGTAACCCTCGCCGGTAGCGGCAAATTGCGGCGGATCGCCCTGCTTGGAATCGAAGGCCCTGGCGATAACCTGCGTCGCGTCGGGCAGCGCGGCGATTACGCCCCGGCTGTCGACCAGCGGCGTGGTCACAACCTCCAGATGATGGGCCGCGGCGGTCTTCTCCAGGCCGTTCTTTACGGCCTCGGCGGCCAGAGTCCGCGCATAGCTGTCTTCCGCCTGCGCCGCCTTCTGGCGAAGCAGCGTCTCCTGAATCGTGGGCAGCACCTCGCTTAGCGGCTGCGAGCGCGCCGCCTGGCGCTCCTCCACCTGGATAATGTGGTAGCCATACTGGCTCTTCACGATCTTGGTGTCGCCGATCTTCTGGTTGAAGATGGCATTGTCGAACTCCGGCACCATGGCGCCGCGCCTGGAAAATCCCAGTTCACCGCCCGAATTCTTACTGCCGGGGTCGTCGGAGTTCTTCTTGGCCAGGTCGGCAAAGTTGGCTCCGCCCTTAATCTGCTTGAGAATATCCTCGGCCTTGGCTTTGGCCGCGGCATCGGTCTTGGCATCCGCTCCCGCAGCCACCTTGATGAGAATATGCCGCGAACGCGCCTGCTCCGGAATCGTGTAATCGGATGCATGCAAGTCGAAGTACTGCTTAATTTCCTGCTGACTGGGCTGCTGCACCCCGCCGGGCAATTGCTCGGGAGTAAAGGCAAAGTAGGTGATCTTGCGTTCTTCCGGGACGGCCGTAGCGTAGCGCGCGGCGTTCTTCTTGAAGAATGCCTCCAGATCGCCGTCGGAGGGATTGATTGTCTTGCGCAGGTCGTCGGCCGAAATCACCGCATAATCGAACTTGATCCTGGTGTTGTCCTTGCGATAGGTATCGCGGATCTCCTGGTCGCTCACCGTAACCCCGGCGGTGACCATCCTCTCCAGGCGGCGAATGATGATATTGGCCATTACATCGTCTTCAAACTCAGCAACGGACAGGTTGAATTGATTGGCGACGAAGGCGGTGTACCTGTCGGTGCCGATGAACTGGCCGTTGGGGAAGAGGTACTGGCCAAACTCGCCTTTATGCAGGAACTGGATGACATCGTCGCTGGAGGCCCGGATGCCCAGCTTATCCGCCTCGGCCAGCAAAACCTTCTGCTGCACCATCTGCTGCCCGATGCGCTGCTCGAGCATGTTCACGATGATCGGGTTTTCCAGATACTGCGGATTCTGCAACTGCAACTGCTGGCGAGTACGCTGGCTCACAGTTTGCAGGCTCACCGTTTCGCCGGAGGAGAGGAAGCGGCTGTACCAGTGGGGGTAGATGGTGGCATACGTATTGGATGATGCGGCGCCCTGAGCGGCCGTCAGGCCGGGGATCAGGTAGATCACCATGCCGATCGACGCGGCGGCGATGATGACGATGAAAAGTGCCTTCGTCAGGCGATTCTCTCTTTGCAGGAAACGGATCATGAGTGGACCTGGACCTTCAACTCTCTACGCGCGGGCGTGATGGTCCCCGCTGGGGCAGCATGGGGACGGCGGCAAGACAGGAATCTCCCTGAAATGCGCAATTCCGGCTCGACGCGATTCTCTGTCATTATAGACGAGCCGGAACCGCGACTCTGGATGCGATGGCCCGAGAGCCGCTCCGCAAAACACGGCTCTGAATACACAAGGGGCATCCCGGAAGTCGGGATGCCCGCGGCATTTCAATCAGTTTGCCGGTTCTTACCGCCAGTAGTAGTACCCGCCCATGATGAAGTACGGACGGTAGAACACCGGCGGGTAGGGATAATAGGGAAGGCCGTAGGGATAGCCGGGACGGTAATAGCCGCGCCGGTAGAGCGATGGGCCGCCGGGATAGAGCCCCTGGGCCAGGCGAGAGGCCTCCTGCTGGCTGACCGGCGTAACCGTTAACGGAGCCGCCAGGTGGAAGTCGACCAGGGCCTCGACGGGAATCCAGACTCCCGGTCCGGAGGAGGCCGCTGAAGCCGCCGTGCCGGCGGCCACGCCTGCACCGGCTCCGATGGCGCAGCCTACGCCGCGTCCCGCGGCGCAGCCGATAATGGTGCCTATCACTCCGCCGCCGAGGGCGCTGCCAACCGTCTGACCGGCCTTATTCGGCCCTCTCACTTTGAACAGATCGGATTCGAGCGGGTAGCTCTGCCCGCCCAGATCCAGCGAGGTGAGCTTGAGCGCCAGTTCCGGGCTGCCGCCCAGCGCGCCGGCTTTCTTGCTCTCCGTTACCACTCCATGAACGGTTGCGCCACGCGGAATCGCCAAGACGCCGCCATATGCCACGTCATGAATCACGAGGAACTGAATGGGCGTGCCGTCCTTGGCATTTTTAGTGCTCACCGGCTCGCTGGTCCGCACCTGCAGAAGGGTTCCAGCAGGCACGGTCACCGGTCCCTTGGGAGCCTCATAAGCCGGCGCCTGAGGCCGCACGGGAGCATATTGGGGCCGGGGCTGAGAGGGTGGGTAGGGCGCCTGTACCTGATCCGGAGCGGGGCTCCGCTGTGGCAGCCCTTGGGGCGGAGGCATTGGCCCCTCGTCCGGCTGGCTCTCTGCCATTTGCTGGGAGCCGGGCTCGGCTGCATTCGCGGGGGGCGCCTCCTGCGCCGCCTCGGCGGCCTGGGGATTGCCAACCTTCAGGTTGTTGTGCACCGCGGTCACGCCGGAGACACGACCGACAAGCGACTCCGCTAGTTCGCTGGAGGCCTCGCTCGAAACCGTGCCGGAAAGCGTCACCTCACCCTGGATGGTAGCGGCGGTGATAAGGTCCTTTTTCAGCGCCCTGGAGGCGTCCAGTGCATGCACCACGTCCATCTCGATCTGTCCGTCGGTTCGCTGGCTGGCCGCCCGAGCGGGAGACGCCGCTGCCGAGGCCGTGGCTGGGCCCTGATCCTGAGCAACCGCGATCACAACGCAAAATACAGGTATCCCGATCAACGCGAGGGTCATGGGAATTACATTCTTGAACAATGGCCGATTCATTTTCATATTTCTCCTCTGCCTGAGGTACTGCTCTCGGTTCAAATGGTTTAGACGCAGAACCGCGAGCGCCGTCACGGATTAGAACCCGGCCGCGGGGAAAAAGTTCCGTTTTCATACGCCAGCGCCTCATCGATGGCCGCGGTCAGCGTCTTCAACCCGGCCGCTACATCGGCCCCCAGATGGACGCGCAGGGCGCGGCGACCGCGCGACTCCAGCACCGCCAGGTCCCCGGCAGCCTGGGCATCGATGACTACGCCAAAGCTCAACTTCTGCCCCGGAATCTCCACATCCACGGCGTGATCGGCGGTGATCTGAAGAAAAACGCCGGTGTTGGGACCGCCCTTGTAATCCTGCCCGGTGGAGTGCAGGAAGCGGGGGCCGAAGCCCAGGCAGGTAGCCACCCGTTTTTGATCGCGCACCCTGTGCCGGAAGCCCTGGATGGCCGCCTCGTGCTCCGGAAACATGGGCAGGAAGGCAAGCGCGGCAAAGTAGTATCCGGTTTGAATCCGGTCGAGATGGGCGCGCAGAAAACCGGCCAGAGTATGGCTCAGCGCTGCCTTTTTAAGCACTGCAACGTATTCGTCGGTGGCGTAAAGCTTGATGCCTTCTTCTTCGAGGAAAGGATGGCTCTCCGGCAGCTTGCCGGTCCGCTCATAGGCCGCGGTCAAGGCACGAGTTTCTATCTTGGCCGACTCCACGTCCGGCTGGTTGAAGGGATTGATGCCCATCACCGAGCCGGCCACCGCCGTGGCAACCTCCCAGGTGAAGAACTGCCCGAAGATCTCGTAGAGGTCCGCAATCTCAATATGGATGACCGGATGTCCCGCCGTCTCGATCGCCGCCACCCTGGCGTCCTGACTCGAATCCTTCGTTTTCTTCAGGCGGAGGTAAGCGAAGATGCGGTCGTCGCCGTAAACATCGGGCGCTCCAATGGCCTCGCGATCCACCGGAGTAATGCCTTTGCCCATCTTGCCGGTGGATTCGGCAATCAACTGCTCCAGCCACGCGCCCAGGTCATAGATCTCCGGCGAGGTGAAGATGGTCAGCTTGTCCCGGCCGGCGTTGGCGGCCGTGCCCAGCGTCAGGCCCAGTTCTAACGCGGGATTACCCGCCGGCCATTGTTTGGCTTCCGCCACGCTGATGGCCGCCTCGGCCAGCAGCTTTGCCGTATCCAGGCCGGCCACCGCGGCAACCACCACCCCGAAGTTCGACAGCGCCGAGAAGCGTCCACCGATTTGCGGGTCGCCATAGAAGATGTGGCGGAAGCCGTCGGCCCTGGCTACCTGCTCCATCTTCGAGCCAGGATCGGTAATAGCCATGAAATGGCTGCCGGCCCGATCCTCGCCGACGGTCTTCTTCATCTCCTCAAAGAAATACTGTTTCAAGATATTGGGTTCCAGCGTAGAGCCGGATTTGCTGGCGACTATTATCAGCGTTTCGGCGAGGTTCACCTTGTCGCGGGCGGCCTTTACCTGCGCCGGGTCAGTGGAGTCGACGATGTGCAGCGCGGGAAAGCCCGGCTGACGGCCAAAGGTGACGGCCAGCACCTCGGGGCATAGGCTGGAGCCGCCCATGCCCAGCAATAAAACCGACTTGAAGCCGGCAGCCTTCATGTCGGCGGCCAGAGCGGTATAAACCGCCAGGTCCTTTTGCTCACGCTCGACAATGTCCAACCAGCCCAGCCAGTTTTCCTCGCCATCGCCAGTCCATAGGCCGGGGTCCTTGCGCCAGAAGCGGGCAAGCTTATTGTTTGCGTACCAATCGGCTACGGCCAAATCCACCTCGCCGCGAAGTTCCTGGGGGAGTACGAATCGGAAGCTCATGTCGATATCAATTCTGCCTGAAAACTATGGGGGCTGAAAGGACGCCGCGCACAGGCGCAGAACAACACGGCGAGAAAAAGCTCATGCCCCGAAAACCCCGAGGCAATTTGTCGCCGGAATGTCTGGCTTTATTCAAAGAGGCTGGCAGCCCTTTGAATCGATGTGCGACGCGGCGGGAGAGCCACTGTCGTCGTCAGGGCTAACGATGGCGCCTGAAGTCGTACATCGCGCCGAAGGTAAAGCCATTCGGAGTGGGGTTTTGGTTAAAAGGCGGTAAGGGCCCCCATCTCTGATATTCGTATTCGGCACGCACCCAGATGTGGCGATAGACGCGATACTCCAGACCAGCGCCGGGAGCGAAATATGTCAGCACATCATGCTGAAACGGTTTCGTTCCGGGAGGGTCTTGGTTAGGAAAGTCGTCCCTTCCCAAACCCATCTCAAACTTGGCGTAAGGAGAGAAATTCTGGAAGTGATGCCATGTGTAGATGACTCCGCCCCCAACGGATACTTGGCGTAAATTGGTTGGTAGGCCCGCTAGAGTCAAGTGGACGTCGTGGGCCTCAGCTTCGAGACCGATCCCATGCAGAACCTTCGGACGAAGTGGGGGTAGGTAATCGATCCAGAGGGTGGCGCCTCCAAATTTACTGCCATGTCCCCAATCAACGTCCCAGTAAGGCACGCCGCCACCGACGGTGAACGGCAAGCCGCCCTGAGAGGCAGTGGGAATGACCTGGGAAAAACCCGGCAACGCCGCGATGACGATTAGTGCTGCCAGCAACAGCTTCGGAACCAGCTTATAAAACATGCTGAGTCTCCTTGAGCACGACAAATAATTCCTTGTTGCAACATCCTACTCACCGTAGTGTATTTTTGCAACTTACGAATGCAAAGCTAAGATTCCGCAAAGAAGAGTTGATGTGCCGCCTATGAGTTCTTGTAGTGAACTCTCGCATACCCGCGAAACCTAATAAAGCAACTCACCCGCCTCCTCTTCAATGCCCGCAATCAACGAGCGTAGCAGTTCCACCCGCGGCGCGGCCAGGCATTGCGCACTATTAAGACACAGCCTGGCTGGCAAAGTTGCTGCCGCTTTCCGCATAACAGGAAGCACTGAGGAGAATGTAGCATATCGGCTGTCCCGGCCCACTTTGGCCAGTACGCGCAGGACTCCGGTGGCTCCCAACTGCTCAAGTATATCGGCATCGTGCAAGAGGACAGCCTCAATTACTACCGGCAGGTCTTCGGGCCGGTGGGTCCGGATGACCTCCGCAACGGCCTCCAGCTTGTCCGCGGGGAAGCCCCAGTTCGCCAGCAGCTCCCGTGTCCGCGCAATCGTATAAGGAACATGATCCCAGCGCGCCAACTCCGCCGGATCATGGGGCCGATGGCCGAGGAAGACTCCCAGGTCGTGCATCCAGGCGGCGGCAAAGAGGATATCGTCGTCGTACTCCATCCCCCGGCCCAGGCGGCAAGCGAGCGCGTACAGCCGCGGCTGATGGCCGAACTTGTCCACCGGCTGCGCCTCGGCGCGGATGTAGGCTTCGACCGAAGTCCGCCAATGAGTCGCCGTCATAAGGTTTCTCCCGGCGAGCCACCCCGGCGGCCGAGACCATTCGCTGGGGTAGCTGGCCAGTTGGGCAAGATGCGAATCAGTTCCAGGCCGCCCAGGTCTTCGACCGCAAATGCAGGCGAGGCCGCCGGTACGGCTACGATGCTCCGCGCGTGCAGATCGACCGGCTCGAACTCCGGCCCGGCGACCCTGCCTTCTCCTGCAGCGGCAAAGAGATACGCCAGCCCGTGGGGCCGCTCATTTTCGCCCCGCAGGCTTGTACTGGCCCGGCTGCCAGCCACTGTCAAGCGCTCTAAGCGAAAGAAATCCTCATCCACCAAAATTGTGCGGTCCGCGAGAACTTTGACTGGAATCTTGCCGGCGCGGGTGACAAGCCGCATGGCCTCCAAAGATTTCTCGATGTGCAGCTCGCGGCCGCGACCGTAATCGTACATCCGGTAGGTCAGGTCGCAGTTCTGCTGAGTCTCCAGCAGAATCGATCCCGGCCAGATGGCGTGAACCGTCCCCGCATCCACATAAATCGCGTCTCCCGCCGCCACCGGCAGCATGTTGAGGCTCTCTTCCAGCGTCCCCGCTTCAATCCCCTCCTTGACCTTGTCCAGCGTGACCCCCGACTTGAGTCCACATGCTACCTGCGCCCCCGGTTTGGCCGCCAGCGCGTACCAGCATTCGCTTTTGCCGCGGGGCTGGCCGTACTTTTGCGCCAGTCTGTCGTCCGGGTGCACCTGCACGCTCAGCTTT